>Ga0326727_10004178_pt1 | contig 44127 bp, 39 predicted proteins | sample MB2enrmetagenome_FD_207643 | JGI IMG/M metagenome (GOLD analysis project Ga0326727, IMG submission 207643) | Lab enriched peat soil microbial communities from McLean, Ithaca, NY, United States - MB29MY | ecosystem: Environmental > Terrestrial > Soil > Wetlands > Peat | place: USA: New York... | reverse complement strand
TCTTTCGCGACTTGCGTCAGCGTGGTGATGTTCATCTCCTTGAGCTTGCCAATGTCGAGGACTTCACCTTCTTTCAGCTCCTCGATCCGTTCTTCCTGGACTTCATCAGTCTTTACTTCTTGTTTCTTTGCAGGCATAACTTTTCTCTCAGTTTCGTTGAAATTTCCGGTCACAGGACCGTTCCAATTAAATGTTCGGGTTCCACTGCCCAGTCGCTCGCGGAATCGATCCTTAGGCGTGATGGATTACTCGAGATACCTAAGCAGTCGTACAAGGTGCGGCAAGGAGCGTCGTACGTAGTTGCAAAACTTTGTGGACCAAATTGTGAGAGGTTGAAAACGGGCTCCCTTCCACGAAACACCCAGAGCCTTTAACCCACCCGGTTCGATGCACTTCTGCCCCGGTGGGTTTCCAAATCCTCCGGCAACAAGCCATGGTCCTTTAATACGTCTAGTTCGTCATGGGTTCCCGGCCCAAGTCTTGTGAAGGGGTCTTCATGGTGGGCGGGGTCACCTCGCCCGGGACGAGGATGGGCCGAGATTCCAGCTTCTTTTCTAGCGCAACCTCAAGCACGTCGTCCATTCGATCGACAAAACGAATCGTCAGCTCCTGCTGGATGTTGGCAGGGATGTCCGCCAAATCTTTCTCGTTATCCCGCGGAAGGATGACCGTCCGGTTACCGGCGCGGTGCGCGGCCAGGAGTTTTTCCTTCACTCCCCCAATCGGCAGGACCTTTCCCCGGAGAGTGATTTCGCCGGTCATGGCCACATCGCGGCGCACGGCGATTTTGGTGAGCGCGCTGACCAATGCCGTCGCCAGGGTGATTCCAGCCGAGGGCCCATCTTTGGGAATAGCGCCCTCGGGGATGTGGATGTGAATGTCGAGATGGCGATAAAAATCGGGATCCAATCCCAGCAAGGCAGCCCGCGACCGCACATAACTCATGGCGGCTTGACCCGATTCCTGCATCACATCGCCCAGTTTGCCGGTCAGCAGCAGTTTGCCTTTCCCCTGCATGAGCGTAGCTTCAATGGTCAGGATCTGGCCGCCCACTTCCGTCCAGGCCAATCCCGTCGCCAAACCTACCTCGTTATTTTCTTCCGTCCTGGTATCGCGAAACTTGAGGACTCCCAGGTATTCCTTGAGGTCATCCGGGCCAACCGTGACCTTAATCTCCCGGCCTTCCTTGACGACCTTGCGGGCCACTTTGCGGCTGATGTTGGCGATCTCGCGCTCCAGGTTGCGGACTCCCGCCTCGCGAGTGTAATGCCGGATGATGTGGACAATCCCGTCGTCCGTAAGTGTGAGGTTTTCCGCTTTCAGGCCGGCTGCCTCGCGCTGCTTCTTCACCAGGAAGCGCTTGGCGATTTCCAGTTTTTCCGGCTCCGTGTAGCCTTCCAGCCGCAAAATCTCCATGCGATCCTGGAGCGGTTGGGGGATGGTGTGAACGACATTGGCTGTGGTAATGAAGAACACCTTCGAGAGGTCAAACTCGACGTCTAGATAATGATCCATGAAGGTGCTATTCTGCTCCGGATCAAGGACTTCCAGCAGCGCTGCGGAGGGATCGCCGCGGAAATCCATGCTCATTTTATCCACTTCATCCAGCAGGAAAACCGGGTTTACGGTGCCCGCCTTTTTCATCATTTGGATGATTTGGCCCGGCAGAGCCCCGATGTAGGTTCGGCGGTGGCCACGGATTTCCGCTTCATCCCGAACGCCCCCCAAGGAGAGGCGGACAAACTTCCTGCCCGTAGCCCGAGCAATTGACCTGCCAAGGGAGGTTTTTCCGACGCCAGGAGGTCCCACGAAGCAGAGAATCGACCCGCGCGGATTCTTGACGAGCTGCCGTACCGCGAGGAATTCCAAAATCCGCTCCTTGACCTTTTCCAGCCCGTAGTGGTCTTCTTCCAGCACCTTCTGGGCGCGGCTAATATCGCGAATTTCCTTGGATTTCTTTTTCCAGGGCACGGCCAGCAGCCAGTCGAGATAATTTCGCGAGACCGTGGATTCCGCCGACATCGGCGGCATCATCTCCAAGCGCTTGAGCTCGGACATGGCGTGGTCGAGGGCGTCCTTGGTCATGCCCGCGGTCTCAATCTTCTTCTTTAACTCATCGATTTCGCTTTTTTCGTTACGGCCCAATTCCTTTTGGATGGCCTTAATTTTCTCGTTCAGGTAATACTCGCGCTGGGCGCGCTCCATCTGCCTCTTCACGCGACCCTGAATGGTGCGGTCGACGTTCAGCTTTTCGATCTCGATTTCCAGGATGTCGGCCAAGCGCGTGAGGCGGTCCACCGGATCGAAGATTTCAAGCAGTTCCTGCTTTTCCTCGATGCTGACATTCAGATTGGCGGCGATGGTATCCGTGAACTTGCCGATTTCATCCACCTTCACGGCCGCGATCATGGTTTCGTAATTGAGGCTCTGGGAAAGTTTGACGTACTGCTCGAAAAGCGAGGTGGCGCGTTGCACCAACTGCTCCAGGCTGGGGGTGGTGACCGGGCGGAATTGCTTGGTCTGCACATTGACCCGGAAGTGGCCCTCCTCGTTCGACATCTTCAGGATTTTCCCGCGCTCCACACCTTCCACCAAGACCTTGATGTTACCGTCGGGCAGCTTCAGGCTCTGAATGATATTGGCGATCGTCCCCACCTGGTAAATCTCGTTGGGCTTGGGCTCGTCGACGGCCGCGTCATGCTGTGTCGCCAGAAAAATCTTCTTATCACCCGCCAGAGCTTCCTCCAGGGCCCGGATGGAGGTTTCGCGTCCCACCACGAAAGGAGTCATCATGTGAGGAAAGATGACCACATCGCGTATGGGCATCATAGGCAGCAATCGAGTTTCGTTCTTTTCACGGCCAGAAAACATATGCGGGTCCATTAACCTGCCTTCTCAAGGAAAGCGGAGCTGAAGTTGATTTCGTGGTTCTTCACCATCTCGTCGGTCACAACAAATTCGCGAATCTTACGCTGGCTGGGAAGGTGGTACATCAAGTCCAGCATCAGGTCTTCCAGAATCATGCGCAGCCCGCGCGCACCCACTTTTCTTTCCAGCGCCTGGGCGGCGATCGTACTGAGGCTCTCCTGGCTGAACCGCAACTTGACGTTTTCGAATTCAAAGAGCCGTTGATATTGGCGGACCAGCGCATTCTTGGGTTGCGTCAGAATTTCAATGAGGGCCTGCTGGTCCAAGTCGCTGAGCACACTGATCACCGGCAGGCGGCCTACAAATTCCGGAATCAGCCCGTAGTGGATCAGGTCCGTCGGCTGCACCTGCTCCAGGGTGGCAATGTCGCGCCGCCCAACTGTGGCCGGCGCCGTGGGCGTCTCGGCATGAAAACCCATGGTCTTCTTACCCATGCGGTGTTCGATAACCTTTTCCAGCCCCACAAAGGCCCCGCCGCAAATGAACAGGATATTCGTGGTGTCCACGGGAGTGCATTCCTGGTGGGGGTGTTTGCGGCCGCCCTGCGGCGGAACGTTGGCCACCGTGCCTTCCAGAATCTTCAGCAGCGCCTGTTGTACACCCTCGCCGGAAACATCGCGGGTGATGGAAGGGTTTTCGTCCTTCTTTGAAATCTTGTCGATCTCGTCGATGTAAATGATACCCTGCTGCGCGCGCTGCACATCACCGCCGGCATTTTGCAGGAGCTTCAAAATGATATTTTCTACATCCTCGCCAACGTACCCTGCTTCCGTCAGAGTAGTGGCATCGGCAATGGCAAACGGCACTTCCAACACGCGCGCCAGGGTTTGGGCCAGCAGGGTCTTGCCGGTGCCCGTCGGCCCAATCAGCAGGATGTTGGATTTGGTCAACTCCACGTCACTGCGAATGCGCGTCAGAATGTTGCGCTTGTAGTGGTTGTAAACGGCCACGGCGAGCTTCTTTTTGGCCTTATCCTGGCCCACCACGTACTGATCGAGAAACGTCTTGATCTCCGAGGGGCGCGGCAACTTGGCTTGCGCCGTGGGGACGCGATCCCCGCGGTCTTCCTCCAGGATGCTGTTGCACACCGCCACGCACTCGTCACAAATGTACGCTCGCGTATGGTCGCCCGGCGAAGAAATCAATTTCGTCACGGCGTCCTGAGGCTTCTGGCAAAAGGAGCAGTGAAGCAATTCCTCGGTACCAGGGCGTTTCAAAGTCATCTCCGTGGTCTACTTGTGCTTGTAAATGATTTCATCGATGATCCCATATTCGTGTGCTTGCTGGGCGCTCATCCAGAAATCACGTTCCACGTCGCGCTCAATCTTTTCAATCGGCTGATTAGTGTGCTTTCCCATGATTTCGTTCAGGCTGGCACGAATGCGTAGAATTTCGCGGGCATGAATGTCAATATCGGTCGCCTGCCCCGAGAGTCCACCGATGGTAGGTTGGTGAATCAAGACGCGCGCGTTGGGGAGGGCATAACGTTTGCTGGGTGTGCCGGCCGCGAGCAAGAGCGCGGCGATGCTGGCGGCCTGCCCGATGCAGATCGTTGCCACATCGGGGCGGATAAACTGCATCGTGTCGTAAATGGCCATCCCCGCCGTGACCACGCCGCCCGGCGAATTGATGTAAAGAGAAACGTCCTTTTCCGGGTCTTCGGCTTCCAGGAAGAGCAATTGCGCCGTCACCAGGTTGGCGACGTTATCGTCAATCGGGGTGCCGATAAAAATAATATTGTCGCGCAGAAGGCGCGAGTAGATGTCGTAGGCGCGCTCGCCACGGTTGGTCTGTTCCACGACCATGGGGACTAACGTCATGTTAGGCTGGTTGCTCATGTTCTTTATCTACGGACTCTCTCGATCCGAGCTGGGAAGTTACGCACTTTTCCGAATGATTTTCGCGTTGCGGTAAATGAAGTCCAGCGCTTTTTGATTTCGGCGAGTAGATTTCAGTGTATCCAGCTTCCCCTCGCGTGTCAAGCGCGTCTTCAATTCCGCTGCGGTCATGTGGCGCTCCTGCGCCATTTCCCGAATGACATCGTCCACTTCCTCTTCTGTTAAATCGATCTTTTCGGCGTCTGCCACCCGGCTCAGGACCAGTGCCACCCGGACTTCCTTTTCGGCTTCGGGCCTGGCCTCCTCGCGGACTTTTCTCCAATCCACCTGGGTTTCCCGAGGATCGATTCCTTGCGACAGCAGTTGCCCCAGGGTCCGCTCTATCTTCCTGTCCAACTGGGCTTCCACCAGCACTTCGGGGACGGGAAACTGGTTCGCCTCCAGGAGTTTTTCCGCCAATTTCTGTTTGGAGCCCATTTCCGCCAACCGCTGGGCGTTTTCCGCCAAATCCTGGCGTAACTTCGTGCGCAACTCCTCCAGCGTCGCAAACTCGCTAACCGACTTGGCAAGCTCGTCGTCCGCAGGAGGGACCACTTTTCTTTTGATGCTTTGAATCTCCACCCGGTAACTAAAAGTTTTGCCCGCCAAAGTTCTTTGGGGGTAATCCGCCGGATACGTAACCGGGAATTCCCTGACCTCTCCTGCTTTGAGGCCCCGCAAGTTTTCTGTAAACGCCTGCACCGTGTGCTTCCCGCCAAGGTGGACGACAGCCTCCTTAGCTTCAGTGGGTTGGCTGGCAGGCAAGGACGTGTCCTGACCCCGGTAGTTCACGGTAAGATGGTCGTCGTCCGCGGCGGGACGGTCAGTGATCACCTCGAATGTCGCCGCCCTCTCACGCAGGTCCTCGACAGCCTTATCCACGTCGGCGTCCGTGATCGCTGCCTGCTCCTCTTCGACTTCCAGGTCTTTGTAAGGTTGGAGCTCAAACTCCGGATAAATCTCGAAGGTGGCTTTGCAGGTAAGTGGTTTGTCGTCCTCGAACTTTAGATCTTCGAAACGCGGTTGGCCAACAATCTCCCACTTGTGGACTTTCACTGCCGTTTGGAAGAAGCGCGGAATCAAAGTTTGGGCAATTTCACTGCGAATGTCATCGCGAAAATGCTGGCGAACCAAAGAAGTGGGGGCGTGGCCGGGACGAAAGCCCGGAATCCGTGCGCGTTTGGCGAATTGCCCCGCAACGGAATCTGCTTCGCGCTGCACGGCGTCTACAGGAATTTCAATAACCAGTTCTTTTTTGCAGGTTGTAGCTTCCACGGCGCCTCAAAGGCAATTTAGAAGGTGAAATGCGGACGGCAGGGTCAGCACTGCGAACCCGAATCCGATATGAAAAAGCCCGAGTCCCACCTGGTAGGCGTCCGAGCCTCCTTAGACCCGAACACTTTGAGTATAGCACAGGCTCGTGCGCTGTCAATATTTGACGGGCTTCGCCGGGTGAGGTACTCTCCCAGCAATGGATTGAGAACCAATTCCCTTAAAAAGCATTGCTCTTAGCGGGAGTAAATCCGCACCCACTGACCCCGGTGTTCTATCTCTGCCAGCAATCGCAGGTGGTAGCGGGCCACCAGGGCCTGCGTTGCAACCTGCTGATGATAATTGAAGTACCGCCCCTGCACTCGCAGCCAGCCCGGAAAGCGTGCCACCCAATTGCCGGGCGGCTCCCATTGGCGGGAATAGAGAAAGAGCAGGTCAAAAGACTCCGGCGGCACGTTCGCGAAGTCTCGCGGCGTGAAACCCTGCACGGGGGCGACGCGCAAAGGCCTCCGCACATAGCCGAGGAAAAGCTCGGTGAGTTCGTCTGTAGCCGGCCACGCCGTCAGGATGCGCGGCTGGCCGGGTTGTGCTTCCAAAAAATGTGCCGCTTGCTCGTGCAGCCGGATGAAGTCCGCGTACGCCAGGTTGTCCTCAAAGGGGAACGGGTAGGGTGGGTTGATGAACCACGCCCACACAAAGCAGGCTGCGGCCGCCGCCAAAATGAGCCGGGACGGGAAGCCCGGCAAGCGCGTCACCAGGGCCACCGCGACGAGGTAGGACAAGGGCAGGACCGGCAGGAGATACCGGGGCAGAATTGCGCCGCCCACCAGGCTCAGCAGGAGCAGATAAATGGCCACCAGCCCGCCAGTCAGAAAAATGAAGTTCGGGATACGGAATACGGGATACGTGACACGGGAGAAAAGGCTCGGGACTCGGGGCACGTGAAACGTGATTCGGGGCTCAGGTGCGGGACTTCTCCTGTCTTCCGAGCCCCGTTTTTCGTGTCCCGTATCCCGAGTCCCATGCTTCCGCCCCCACCAGAATCCCACCGGGGCGCACGCAGTGAGTAGCCAATTGAATCCACCGATAAAGAGCTCATAAGCGCGTCGCAGCAGGCTCCAGAAAACCCGCGCTGGTGAGAGAGTGGAATACAAGTTGTAGCTCAAGTACTCGTGATTGCCCGTCCAGTAGCCCGTCACTTGGTGGTAGTAGAGCGCCCAGGCCGCAAGCGGCACGAGAGGCGCAACGAGCGCCGCCCAGGTTGAGAGGGGATCCGCCCGCCCGCCCGCAAACCCACGCCTCCTTCGCCACGCATAGAGCCACACCACGGGCAGCAGAACCACGGCGGTTTCCTTACTGAGAACAGCCAATGAAGCTGCCAGCGCAAAGAGCCAGAACTGATCGCCGAGCAGAAAGAGGACCCCCAAGGTCGTGAAGAGCGCGGCGGTAAGATCCAAGTGCGCGAGGGTGCTTTGCGCAAAAAAGAGCGGCGAAAGCGCCAGGAGCAGTGCGCTCCAGGCGGCGATTTCACGGCTGGCGACGCGACGCCCCAACACATAGAGCGATGCAACTGTCGCCGCCGCGATCAGCGCCATCGCGGAGCGCGCAGCCCACACCGAATACCCGAATAGGCGCCACACCAGGCCGAGATAGACCATGACCAGCGGCGTGTGTCCCACCGGCAGGGTGGTTTTCGGAATCAGCAACCACGAGCGATAGAAGTCCAGCGCCGCCGGAATGTAATACCCCGCTTCGTCCCAGTGGTAAGGGAGCCGGAGCAGCGGCAGGTGTAGCAGGAGCAAGACCGCGAAGGTCACGAGGAAAGCCAACAGCGCTTTGAAAGAGATCCGCATGGGAAAGATAATTTAGCAGCAGATGCGCAACGTGGTGAGGGCATTTTTCGCGACCCACAACAGACGTTCGTATTTCTGAGCACAGCTAGCCGAAGGGCGGCTAGCGGTGATGCCAGAAATGGGTCGTCTACGATCATGCGCTCATGAAACCTTGCGGGCGCAGCCCGCCTTGGAGTGCGGTAAAGCCAACTACCGTCTTCCACTCGCGCCTCAGCCATTATCCACTTGATTCGCGAGCCGGAGAGGGAGGCAGCCTCGCGGCCGCACTCCAAGGCGCCTACGGCGCAAGTGGATGCGCATCCAGGTCGAGGGGCGAAGCGTGAACCCTGCTCATGCGTCGTGAATTCCTCTACGCTATAATGAGTCTCGTGCGAAAGTGGCGGAATTGGCAGACGCGCCAGACTTAGGATCTGGTCCCGCAAGGGGTGAGAGTTCGAGTCTCTCCTTTCGCACCAACAACTTACCTACTGCGCAGCCAGCTCGCTGAAAGCGAACAGATCAACAGTCTGGTGCAGTTGGCGTGACAAGAGCTTCGCCGCAAGCGAAGTGTTCGTTCTGAAGTTTGTCAAGCCGTGATCAGTGGGGAGTTTCATGCTACGCAAGATGGCCTGGAAGCGTTGGTCCGAACGCAAACCACGGGGCCGGGTTGCCGGTGTTTCTCTTTGGATCCCCCCATTTCTTAGTAGGCGTGAAGGGAACCAAACGGTGGCGGAATTGGTGGAGCGGCAGCAGCTTCCAGTGAGACGAGCGAATAAATCCCTCGGCAGACAACTGGAGATTACTTTCCGAACCGACCATGTGTCCAGAGATGGTGCAAGCCGTGAGGAATCGAGGGCAGACGAATCCAGGTGGCCACCGTTGCTCGCCCAGAACTTCGGAGTGCCCCTGCGGATTCGTCGATAAACGCGAGGCGACAAGGCGGGAACTATTTCCCACAACCCCGTTCGGCCATTGGGAATGAGGGCGACCAATCCCGCAATCGCAAGTATGAGGCGGTGGCTTCGATAATCTTGCAAACCGTTTTCGTTTGCTCCTGGTAATCGCCATTCTAGCAGTGCGCGGGACTATCCCCGGGCCTGCCTCAAACCTGGAGCACGTCTCCCTCGCGCGCCACCATTTGGTACAAGACGGGGCACACAATGCGGCCGAGGAACAGCCGCGAGACCAGGCCAGCCACAATGACAATGGCAAAGGGCCGCTGTGAGTCCGACCCGATACCGTGCGAAAATGCGGCGGGCAGCAGACCAAGGCAGGCGACGAGCGCCGTCATCATGATGGGCCGCAGGCGCACCATGGAAGCCTCGAAGGTGGCTCTTCGGATTTCCTGCCCTTCCAGCCGCAGTTTGTTGATGTAGGAAGTGTCGATGACGGCGGTTTCCACGGACACACCCATCAAAACGAGCAGCCCGAGGACGGAAGAGACGCTGAAGGGCGTCCCGGTCAGCTTCAGGGCGAACAGCGCTCCTACCGGTTCTGTCAAGATGACACTCAGCAGGACGATGACCGGAAACTTAAAGTTGCCGTAGAGCGCGAAGAGAATCAGGAGGATCAGCATTACCGTGATCGGCCCGATCACGTTGAATTGACTTTCGGCGGCAAGGAACTCGCTATACTCGCCACCCCACTCCATGCGATAGCCTGGGGCGAGAGTGACAACCTTGCTGACGGCTTTTTGGCCATCCTCCACGGCGCGGGCCAGGTCGCGTCCGACGATGCTGTATTGGATGCCAATGTAACGCGAGTTGTTCTCGCGGTAGATGAACGAGGCACCGTTGCCCTGAGTGATCGTGGCAAGCTGGCTGAGCGGGATTTGTTGCCCGTTGGGAGTGCCGACCAGCAGATTGGCGATCTGCTGCCCGCTCTCGCGGAATTCCGGCTTCATGCGGACGACCAGATCAAACAGCTTCTCGCCCTGGATCACCTGCGTGGCCGCCTGGCCCCCCACCCCTGCCTGGACGACGGCTTCCACGTCGGCGACGTTGATTCCGTAACGCGCCACCTTCTCCCGATCCACATCCACCAGGAGGCTCGGCTGTCCTAATTCGCGCACCACAGTCAGTTCCTGGAAGCCGGGAACTCGCTGTTGCGCGCTCGCTGCTACGCTCCCCGCCGTCCAACCCAGCAGGAATACCGCCGCACTCAGAACTCCCGGGTGCTTTGCCGTCAAGCGCAGGCTGTTGTGGTTCATCATCGCTAATCCCCCACGTTGAAGGTGTTGGAAAGAATGGCCGCTCACCCCACACCACTTAAAGGATTGCAGGGTCATCCGAACCAACTTGGAAGGGGGTCTTAGATCAGGGGAGGCGCCCGGCCGTAACTCATGGCAGGCAACCCCGAGCCCTAGACGCTGGGCGCCATGGGCGGAAGCAGTGGAACCGAAATCGATGGCGGGAGGATCAGCGCGGCACTGGCAGGTTGAATCGCGCCGTTTTGGACGATCTGGCACACGGTGCAGAGGAGATTGCTATCTGAGGTGGGAGACGACGGGACTTTGCAACCGGAAACCCACAGGCCATGGCGCAACCCCGTTGTCTCGCCGTGCCGGTGGAGCATAGCTACGCCGAGAAGGTGAATCTGCAAGAGCACGAGCAGGTAAGAAGCGAAAGCGCGCCGAAATTGGTGAGTCCTGTTATATGGCACGGGGTTGCATTTTACCGGAAGTTTGGGAAAGGAGGAAACAAATCAGTTTTCCTCAACCCCAACGAATCACTTGGAAACGGCGTGACCCTCTGCGCCACTACTCGGACACCAATCGCCAAGGCGATCGGGCGGACCATATCTAAGTTTTACCGTAGAATCCGCTGGGGCAACCCGAAGTTCTGGGCGAGCGACGGCGCACTCGAAAGAAACCTTGCCACCTTCTGGGCGGCGCAGTGCCAATGGGCCGGATAACTCGCTCGTCGTAGAAGTGCAGCCCCTGACTCTCGGGAAGTCGCCTTCGAGGAAGTTTGTGGTGGCACTGCACTCGCTGGGATAGACCGCGAAAAAAGCCGTAGTGTAGACCATCAGACCTCAAGTCCAGGCTGGTCGGGTAACCCCCAATCACGTCGTCCAAACAACCTTGCGCACCCTTCCAAAAGCTCACAGAGCTGCGGGACCTGGCCAGCCTTCACCGCCAAGCCAGGGTAGTTACTGAATTCTCCTTCAATGAAACCCGGGTCGCCAGATTCGCGAGCCGTAACGCGATCGCCCTTGCGGGGCCCGCGTTGGTAACGACGAGCACCTGTTGGCCATCTGGATTTTCAAGGCCGACGTGCTGGAGGTTAACGGCCGCGCTCTGCGAATCAAAGCGGCGAGCCCCGCGACGGACGACACGGGAGTACTGAGCAAAGGCCCAGTATTGTCCGCTGCGCGTGATCTCTTTGGTCCGCGAGTTGATCGTCACCACCCCGCCGCACGAGAAAGGGCCGATATTCGGCCGGCCAAGCTCATCGAGGGCCATGTTCCAGGCTGTGATGGAGCGGCATCCGTTGCGCAGGATCGCACTGAAAGTCGCACCCCAATTGCACCAATCTGTCAGATAGCCGGGGTCCTTGTAGTCCGGGCCACCCTCCGTCCAATACATCTCTATCGCCGGAAAGGCCGCCTGGACCTTGCTCATCATGTCAGGAGTACCCGCGTAGCCGTGCCAGGCAACCGCATTGCAGTATTTGCGAAGCTGATCGTCCTCCAGTTCGTCCATGACACGTCCCCACAAATTGTAGTTGTGGTCCAAAAGCCAGATCTTGGCCGGTAGCGCACTGCTTTCCAAAAGCGGGCCCAGATGGTCGCGCACAAACTCAATTTCGCTCTCCTGGGACCAGGTGCAAGCAGGCATTCTGCCATCCTGATCTGCATCCACTTCGTTCTGTGGTGTCACCGCCTGCACGGGCACGCCCTCGGCTGCATACCCCTGCAGAAACTTAAGGAAGTATTTCGCGTAAACCGGCAAGTAGTGGCGGTACATTGAGCCGCCCAGCATCGAGCCGTTGAATTTCATCCAGCCGGGCGGGCTCCAAGGACTGGCAAAAAGGAACAGATCAGGATTCACCTGTCGCGCCTGGCGCAGCACAGGCAGAATGTATGCGCGGTCGTGTTCGATCGAAAATCGCGTGAGATCCGGATCGGGCTCGCCCTCATTAAAACTGTAAACCTTTACCGAGTAGTCGCTCGATCCGACGCAGATGCGGCAAACGCTGAGCCCCATTTCCGAGGGATGGAACATCTCATGGAACAGTCGCTCACGCACTGGGGGTGCGAGCTGATTGAACATGTAGCAGGCAGCGTCGGTAAAGGCGCCCCCAAATCCCAAAACCTCCTGGAACTTCTTGCTTGGGTCTAACTGGATCTGATTGGCCCCAGGGGTCGCCGGGGCTGCACCCCAGATGGCCCGCGGGGCGGCGGCAAAGCGTTCTTCGCCGGAGGTTACCCAAATAGAGATCTCCGCGCCCACCTTCGGGGTCTTGTCTCCCGGCCCAGCCAATGCGACCGTTTGCCCGACGGCCTGTTTAGGAGTCATGGCTGCCGCCAACCCCAGAGCTGACATTCCAAGAAAATCCCGCCGCGAACTTTGTCCCGTCATTTCCGCCTCCTTTAATCCAGGGGGTTCCTTCCGAAACCCGTACGGCGCCCCGTGGGCCAAGTTCTCTTATCAGGGCTTAGGAAGTACCGGTCTGATTCTTTCGACCGGAACGACGCCTTCGCCCTCTTTCACATTATAGAAGTGGTCGGCGGCTAAGTCTGTCAGGATTTCCGTCTTCCCCGCCGGCCATAAGATTTCGAGCTTATCGGCGCGTTCCCTGCTGCCGAGGCCGAAGTGAATTCGGAGATCATTCTGGGAGAGGGAACTGCCCCACTTCGAACCTCACCCATCTGCACCAGATCTCCCGCGGCCGCTATTACCCGGGCGTTCAAGGCAAGCCGATTGCTCTTCGTTCCCTCTAGTCCAAAGCTTATCCAGTGAACCCATGAGCCCGGCAGGGCCGCATTGGACATCGATTCCGCGATGCTTTGCATGTCGTACGGGACCCGAAGGCTGGAAGATCGTCCAAATGGAAATCCACATCGTGCGCCACAAAAAGGTCAGCCCACCCATCGCGATCATAGTCGCCAAAGGCCGCTCCCATTGCCGATCCTGAATCATTACCCGGGCCTGCTTGCTTCGTAACATCCGTGAAAGTTCCCGCGAGAACCAGTAAACCAGATTCGCTACGGGGTAAATCAGAATTGCGTCGATGGCTCAGTGAAAGTGGAGAGAAGTCCGGAAGGCAAGCCAAAAGTACCGACACGGCCGCATCGGTGGCCCTCGTGCTATACTGGCATAGTGGGTACGCCAAGGGCTGGGGAGACTCCGAAGAAAGTGACATTAAAGTTCCTTTCGGAGCGTCTGCGCCTTTCCAAATCAGCGATCTCCAGTGTTCTCAATAACTCTCCGCTAGCCAGGACCTTCTCCTCGAAGACCCGCGAGCGCATTTTCAAAGCCGCTGAAGAGTACAACTACAAGCCAAACTACTTCGCCCGGTATTTGAACCAACGGCGTAGCTATCTCATTGGCGTGCTTTCGCCAGACTTGGCGGAAGGTTACAATACAAGCATTTTGGGGGGAATTGAGAAACACCCCCTCCACAGCGACTATCACTACTTTCTAGCCAGTCACGAATGGTCGAAGGCACGAATTGAACAAACCCTACAGATGTTTCTAGAGCGGGGCGTCGATAGCATCATTCTCATCAACACACCCCTGAACTCTGAGGTGGATCTTCCGCTTGCAGTGATTGGCAAGGCCAGCACCGTCGAACGAGGCATCTCGATCACCATTGACAATCATGTGGGAATCCGGGGCGCGCTCGAGCATCTAGTCTCTCTCGGCCACCGCAAGATTGCGTTTTTCAAAGGCCACAGGGACAGTGCGGATACGCAAGACCGCTGGGACGCGCCACGGGCGGACTCCTTGTCAGATAAGAAAGGGAGAATCGTTTGAGCGCACTTGCGAGCAGCGGGTCGAAGGATGAAACGGGAGCCGAAAGCAGTAAGCTCTCATTCGTTGAAAAGGTTGGCTATGGTGTCGGCGACACTGCCTCGAATTTCTACTGGCAGACGTTTCTAAACTTTCTGTCATACTTCTATACAGACATTTTTGGCCTCACGGCCGCAGCCACGGCCACCATGTTCCTTGTTGTGCGTATTCCGGACACGTGCATTGACCCCGTAATGGGCGTGATTGCGGATCGCACGCAGACGCGCTGGGGGCATTATCGCCCCTACTTGCTGTGGGGATGCCTGCCGATGGCGTTCATGGGAGTGGCGATGTTCACTACTCCGAACCTGGGGCCGCAGGGCAAGCTTGTTTACGCCTATGTGACATACGGCCTGATCATGCTGGCGTACACATTCATCAATATTCCTTACAGTGCGCTGATGGGAGTGATTTCGCCCAATTCTCTGGAACGCACAAGCGTATCGAGCTTCCGTTTCGTGCTCGCGTATGGCGGACTCTTCATGGTTCAGGGGCTCACCATTCCGATGGTGAAGCGATTCGGCCACGGTAATGATCAGCGGGGCTTCCAGTTAGCGATGGTCGTCTATGGAGTTCTGGCGATCACTCTTTTCCTCACAACTTTCTTCACTACCCGCGAACGCGTACAGACGGCCCACCGGCCGGGCGACGTGCTGAAGGACGATCTGCGGGATCTGCTGAAGAATGTACCCTGGGTGATGGTGTGCTTCATCGGAATCTTCGCGGTTTTCTATATCTCCCTTCGCATGGGCGCCATCCTGTACTATTTCAAGTATTGCGTTGTGCAGCCCGGACATTTGTACCACTTTGAGCACGCGTTTCTGGGATACCACTTCAAGAGTGACCTGGGGCCCGAGGCGATTGCCTCATGGTTCATGGTAATGGGAACCGCAGGGGTGATCTTTGGCGCTGCAATGGCGCGTCCGCTTTCGACGCTTCTCGGCGGCAAACGGCGCGCGTACATCATTTTGATGACACTCGCCAGCACGCTAACGGTGCTCTTCTATTTTGTCCCGCTCAGCAACCTTGCCTTCATTTTCGCCACCCATATCGCCATTTCGACGCTCTTTGCTCCGACGTCGCCGCTGCTGTGGGCCTTCTATGCGGACACGGCTGATTATTCGGAGTGGAAGACCGGACGCCGTGCAACGGGGCTGGTGTTCTCGGCAGCATCGTTCTCGCAGAAGTTGGGGTGGGCTGCGGGGAGCTCGCTCTTTCTTTGGCTGATAGGCTATATCGGGTTCAAGGCTAATGTAGCGCAACCTCTCCACGTCCAGACCGGCATACGTTACATGATGAGCTTTTTCCCGGCGGTGGTTGGCTTCCTATCGGCGGCGGCGGTGCTGCTCTACAAGCTGGACGATAGCACAATGGTACAGATAGAAAGAGATCTAAAGCAACGCCGCGCATCGCCGTCATAGTGCGAAACGTGCAACAGGCGCGAGGGCTGCCCGGCCGGCGGATGCGCCAATCCCTCGCGCTCACATTGCGGAGGGAGTTTTGGGCATGAAGACGATTCTTGTTGCGCCGTGCTCGGTTCTGTTCGCAGTCATAGCGATAGGGTGCCCGCATACAACGCGCCCTCGTCCACACGAGAGGCAAAATGAGTAATTCAACGGTGCTTGCTGCCGGGCGGAAGGTTCAGTTCTCTCCTGAAGCTGCGGAGGGCTCCTTCGTCGATATGCGCGGTGAACGATACTATTGCATCGCACACTATGATGCGATTCCGCCGTTCCTAATGAGTATCGCAAGCGACTCGGATCATTGGCTCTTCATTTCAAGCAACGGGGGCCTGACGGCGGGCCGCAAAGATCCCGACCACGCGCTATTTCCGTATTACCCCGATGATCGAATCCACGATGGCTGCGAGCACACGGGAAGCAAAACGATCCTTCGTGTTATAGGAGGCGGCGGAGTCGTGCTATGGGAGCCGTTCTCAGGGCAACTTGAGGGACGCCATCATGTGTCGCGCCATCTGTACAAGAGCGTATTTGGAAACAAGATCATCTTTGAAGAAGTGAACCATGATCTCTCCTTGACGTTCTCGTATGGATGGATGATGAGCGAGCGTTTTGGGTTTGTGCGCCGGGCACAACTGGTTAATCACAAGGCTGATGCGGTCACGGTGGAACTGCTCGATGGCATTCAGAATGTTTTGCCGTGCGGCGTCACGCGACGATTCCAGTTGGAATACAGCACGCTCGTGGATGGTTACAAGCGCACGGAGCTGGAGCGCACGACAGGGCTTGGTCTCTTTCGTCTATCGTCGATTCCCGTTGACAGGCCAGAACCCAGCGAGTCGCTTCGCGTCAACATTGCGTGGTCCGCAGGATTGGACGCTGAGGCGCGGCTGCTCTCGAGTGTTCAGCTCAACGCCTTTCGCCGCGGCAGCGCCGTTACCCAAGAGACAGATATTCATGGGCGCCGCGGCGCCTATTTTCTGAAGGCCTCACTCACCTTGCCCGCCCAGGGCGAGAAGGAATGGAAGATCGTCGCCGAAGTCAACCAGGACGCGGCGGGAGTGAGGTCGATCCTTCACGACCTTCATTCTCTTGAGACCATCGCCTCAGAGATTGATGAGGACGTTGCGCGAGGCACGCAGAACCTGGTGAGAATGGTGGCCGGGGCAGATGGGCTCCAGCTAACTCAGGACGAGCCTGCCATCTGGCACCATTTTTCGAGCACCCTCTTCAACGTGATGCGCGGCGGTATTCCGAGCGATAATTACTGGATTTCGCGCTCCGATCTGAAGCTGTTCATCTCGAAGGCCAATCGGCAGGTCGCACAGAAGCACCAAGCCTTCCTGGAAGAATTGCCGGAGTCGCTACCGCACCGCATCCTCCTCGAGCAGGTGCGCGAACAGCAGGATGCGGATTTGGAAAGACTTGCCAATGAGTATCTGCCGCTGACTTTCAGCCGCCGTCATGGTGATCCGAGCCGGCCCTGGAACACATTCGAAATCAAGGTAAAGGATGATCGCGGCCGCAAGGTCCTGAGCTACGAAGGAAACTGGCGAGACATCTTTCAGAACTGGGAAGCCCTCAGTGTGTCATTTCCCGGCTTTGCCGAAAGCATGATCTATAAGTTTCTGGACTCCTCGACGGCCGATGGTTATAACCCCTACCGCATCTCCAGCAACGGCTACGAGTGGGAAATCCTCGATCCGCATGACCCGTGGTCGTACATTGGCTACTGGGGAGATCACCAAGTCATCTACCTGTTGAAGTTGTTTGAGCAGGCCCAGCGGCACTTCCCGGATAGGCTGCGAAAGCTGCTGTCGCGCGCCGTTTTCGCCTATGCGAACGTGCCCTATCGCATCATGCCCTATGAGTCGCTGCTTGAGGATTCGCGGAACGCCATTACCTTTGATCGTGTGGCGCATCGCCAAGCCATGAAGCGCTCGTCGGAGCTGGGAGCGGACGGAAAGGCATTGTTCACTCGCGACGGTCAGCTTGCTCGCGCTAATCTGGCGGAAAAGATTCTGATCGTGCTCCTGACGAAGCTCGCGAACTACGTTCCAGAAGTCGGCATATGGATGAATACGCAACGGCCGGAGTGGAACGATGCGAATAACGCGCTGGTGGGCACGGGCGCTTCGATGGTGACGCTGTACTATTTGCGCCGCTTCCTGGTTTTCACACGCGCATTGTTCACCCAGGAGCCAGGGGGAGGAATTGAGCTGTCGGCGGAACTGGCGGTGCTGTTCGGACAAGTGTTCGAGACGCTGCAAAGCTACATGCCCCTTCTTAATGCTCCAATCTCAGACCGCGACCGCAAGTCAATTCTCGACGCGCTCGGAAGTGCCGGATCGATCTATCGGGAGAAGCTCTACGGGCAAGGCATTTCCGGAGAACGAAAGGTAGTATCGGTGGCGCGGTTGCGCTCGTTCTGTGATTCCGCCTTGCAGCACATCGATCATTCGATCCACGCCAATCGCCGGAGCGATGGGCTCTACCATTCGTACAATCTGATGACCATCGCGGGAGACGAGATCAGAATTCGGAGACTGCACGAGATGTTGGAGGGCCAGGTGGCGGTGCTAAGTTCTGGAGCGCTCACACCCGCCCAAAGCGTAGCTCTGTTGGAAGTGCTTCGAAGCAGCAGTCTGTACCGCTCCGACCAGAACAGCTACATTCTGTATCCTGACCGGCCGCTGCCCTACTTTCTCGAAAAGAACAATGTGCCGCGGTGTGAAGTCGAGAAGTCGAAGCTGCTGATGTCCATGCTGGAGCGGGACGATCGCCGCATCGTGGTTCGTGATGTGGAAGGCGGCGTTCACTTCAATGCCTCGTTTTGCAACGCGGTGGTTCTCAAGCAAGCGCTGCAGGAGCTGAAGAAAAGCGCCTTCCGTGAGCTTGCGAAAAAAGAAGAACCACAGATTCTCGGCCTCTATGGGAAGGTGTTCGACCATCAATCGTTCACGGGGCGCTCTGGCACGTTCTACAAGTACGAAGGACTTGGGTGCATTTACTGGCACATGGTCTCCAAGTTACTGCTTGCGGTGCGCGAGGTGTTAGAGCGAGCGGTCGCGAGCGGCGCTGATGAATCGGTCCTTCAACAACTGCGAGCTCATTACAACAGCGTTTATGACGGGCTGGGAGTACACAAGTCTCCCGCGGTCTTCGGTGCCATCCCCACGGATCCGTATTCGCACACTCCGGGATTCGCCGGGGCACAGCAGCCGGGCATGACCGGCCAGGTGAAGGAAGACTTCATCGCTCGCATGAGCGAGATGGGTGTTCGAGTTGAAAATGGCGAGCTTGCTTTCGTTCCCCAGCTTGTTTCCAGGAACGAGTTTCTTGCCGAGCCAAGGACCTTTCACTGTTGGGATGTCACAGGCCACCCGAGGACGCTGAATCTGGAGAGGGACACGGTGGCCTTTACTTACTGTCAGGTTCCGGTGGTAGCGCATCGAAGCGGCCCGCAGCACATCCGTGTGACCTTTGCCGACGGAATATCGCAACTTGTCGATGGACTCAAGTTGGATGCGGCGACGAGCGCGGCCGTCTTCGACCGCTTGGGGACGGTCCGGCGGCTCGATGTGTTCTATGGTTTAGCATGAGAGAGTACCCATCAGAATACGGAACTTTGCGATTCGCACCATTCACTGGAAATTATCCTCCGCCAGCGGCGCGCAAGGCCACGCGGTGCTTGGCAGGTTCTGCTCTCGTCCTTGCACTGGCTTTTGCGACTGCCGTGCCAGCGTCGTGCGGCGGCAGTGGCAGTGGCGCATCTGCCTACGGGAAGGGCACATGGACGCTGGTCTGGAGTGATGAGTTTAATGGCGCGAATGGTTCCGCGCCGGATTCAACCAAATGGACGTATGACATCGGCGGTAATGGATGGGGAAACCAGGAGCTGGAATCCTACACCAGCAGGCCCCAAAACGTGCAAGTGCAAAATGGCAACCTGGTCATTACAGCAGCGCAGGGAACCTACACGGGAACGGATGGGATTACACGTAACTACACGTCTGCGCGACTGAAAACCCAAGGCCTGTTTTCGCAGCAGTACGGCAAGTTCGAAGCCCGAATCAAGTTGCCATACGGGCAAGGGATTTGGCCCGCGTTTTGGCTTCTCGGCTCCAACATCAGTTCAGTAGGATGGCCGACTTGCGGCGAAATCGACATTATGGAGAACCTTGGCTCCGAGCCGTCCACAATATATGGCAGCATGCACGGGCCGCAGGGTTCTGGAGAAGCTTCGTTGTCGGCGGCCTTCACGCTTTCGAGCGGACAGAAGTACAGCGACGACTATCACGTCTTCACTCTGGAGTGGGGGCCGAACGAGGCACGCTTCTATGTGGATGGAACCCTTTACGAGAGTCGCACCTCGGCTGACATGCCGGCGGGCTCGTGGGTCTTTGATCATCCCTTCTTCATCATTCTCAACGTAGCCGTCGGCGGCAACTGGCCTGGGAATCCCAACCAGACGACGGTATTTCCGCAGCAAATGCTGGTTGATTACGTACACGTTTACTCGCTTCAATAGTTGGGAGCGTTCGTGGCGCCTTCTGGGGCGCCCCTTGGGGATATAGAGCCTCTGTTTCCGGCGGCGTCGAATCCACTCTACGCGCGGTCGAAAAACCGGAAAAAGAGTGCCTGCCTTGACACCGGCTCGGCCTTGTCCTGAAGCACGGCCATCTGGTTTTTGCTAGGTGGCGTAAACTCGCGGGCCAGGTCGCCTTACTGCGCTTAGCCGGGCCATGATCTGCTGGCGACAGACGATTATTATTTACGGATAAGCTCTAAGAACGCGGTGGCGCAAATTACCGCTTTCGAGGACCTGGCGGAAGCGATGGTTTGGAAAGAGTTTAACGTGGCAATCTGGGAACGGGCAGCGAGCGTATGGGCGGCCCTGCAGTCACGGGGCCGCTCCCATCACGATGCTGACGTCCTCATCACCGCACACGCCATCGAGTACGGCGCGGTGATCGTCACCGGCAATGTCGTGCACTTCCAAGACATCGGCGCCCGGGTCGAGGACTGGAATCAGTAAATAAGGCTGCCGGAGACTATACCCCCGACAATCCCGTGCCAGAGGTGAGTCCCTGCGGGAGATCGCCCCGACTCGTCGGTGCGCAAGCCCGCGGATGGCACACTGGCATCAAGACTGCAAGAATTGTGATGGCGAACCACTTGCATGGGTGTACACTGCCAGGAGGCCAAAATAGAAATCCACCACCTCATCTATCAAAAAGGCGCAATAAAGGAGCCACGCACATGACGGAATCGGCGCGAGAAAGAAGAATTGTCGTGAGCAAGGATGGTCCTTATCTGGTATCGGGAGACGTACCTCTGGCGCGTCAGGTCATCACCCCCAACAGCGAGGGAATGTCCTGGGAATGGAGGGAGGGAAAAACATTTGACGCGAAGCCAGGTTACGCGCTTTGCCGTTGCGGCCATTCCCAGAGCGCACCCTTCTGTGACGGTTCGCATACCAGGATCGGGTTCGATGGCCGTGAGACCGCGAGCCGCGTGCCTTACGCCCGGCAGGCAGAAACCCTTGATGGTCCCACCTTGGTTCTGAGCGATGCTGAAAACCTTTGCGCGTTCGCCCGGTTCTGCGATCCCGGCGGAAAGATTTGGTCGCTCATGGAAAGGACCGATGAGCCCGAGGTTCGTGAATTGGTGATCCGTGAGGCGACCCACTGTCCGGCGGGCCGCTTGGTCATTCACGATAAGAAAACGCATCAGGAAATCGACCAACCTCTACCTGCCTCGATTGGCGTGGTTGAAGATCCGGCCCTGGGATGCAGTGGGCCGCTCTGGGTTCGAGGGGGCATTCCGATCGAGTCCGCGAATGGCAGGCGCTATGAGATGCGCAACCGGGTGACGTTGTGCCGGTGCGGAGCCTCTGACAACAAGCCCTTCTGCAATGGCAGCCACGCCAGCATGAAATTCCAGGACGGCATCAAGAAATGAGGGACCTGCTGGGAGCACGATGACTTATTGATAATAAAAAAGTTAGCGATAATTTTTTCACCGCGGAAGGGCAGGCGGGGTCTAACTCATGCCGTTTCGGCCGAGAATCGAACTTCGCACTTCATCGGGGAGATTCCGGTCGGTGGATTCTACCCTTCCGGAAACCGTGTCAGGGCAAAGGCAGAAGATCCTGTTTGGACCGCTAACGGGAGGAGCCCGTCGGCAGATCGCTTTCATCTGTGCGGCAACAAACCTCGGGAAACCGCTGCCAGGCTTTGCCTTTTGTGTTACACTGCGCCTGCTTGACGTGGTAATTAACCTCTTATGCCCCGAGTTGCGGAAGCCAAGCAGAAGCTCCGTGAAATTTGCCGCATTGCCGCGCGCGTCTTCTATGCGAAGAGCTATGATGGCGCCTCGATGCAGGACATCGCGCAGGCCGTCGGCCTCACCAAGGCGGGTCTTTATCATCACGTGGGCAGCAAGGACCGCCTGCTGTACGAAATCCAGAACTACGGAATGGATATTCTGGATGAGACCGTGCTCGCCCCCATCAAGGACATCGCCGACCCCCGCGAGAAGCTTCGCCAAACCATCATCGGCCACATCGACCTGATCGTGCGCGCGCGCGACCAGGAAATCACCGTGATTCTGCACGAAAACCGCTCGCTGAGCGGCCCCCTGCGCAAGAAGCTCAACGCCCGGAAACGTGGTTATATCGATTACCTCGTCGAACTGATAGGGCGCGTGCAGGAACAGAGTGGCGGGCCGCCCCAGGTTTCGCCCCGGCTGGCCGCCTTTGCCCTGCTGGGAATGATCAATTGGCTCTACCAGTGGTACAGCACCGAGGGACCCGTCAAACAGGACGAACTCGCCCAAGTTTACACTGACTTTTTCTTTCGCGGCCTCCTCGGAACAATATAGAAGGCAGTTGGCAGAACCGCGAAAGGGCGATTTCTTTACTTGACCAGAGGTGATCGCAGATTCCAGGGACGACTAAGTCCGCAATATGGTGCGGATTTATTCAATGCGACTCAATTGGGACACCACTTTGCCTTTTGACTTTTCCACCTGCCTGCTGCGTTCTGCCTACTGAACGGTTGTCGGCCCTGCTCACGCGTGGTAGCATCCTCCCTTCACCTGCATGCGGGGGGAAGACCGAATTCATGGCTACATCTTTAATCGCTTTTCAAGGTGAACGAGGCTCATTTAGCGAGGAAGCCGCCTACAGGCTCCTGGGCCGGGGGATCCGCGTGCTGCCTTGCGAGACTTTTATTGCGACTTTTGAAAGCGTCACGCGCGGGCGCGCGAATTACTGCCTGGTTCCGATTGAGAACACCCTGGCCGGGTCCGTCTACGAAAACTTCGACCTTTTGCTTGCCAACAACCTGCACATTGTGGGCGAGGTGAGCTTGCGCATTGTCCACAATCTCATCGCGCTTCCGGGCACGACGCGCAAGGATGTGCGCCAGGTCTATTCCCATCCGGTGGCGCTGGCCCAGTGCGGCCGATTTTTCGCCAAGAACCCGCAGGTGGAACGGATCACTTTTTACGACACGGCGGGTTCCGTCAAAATGCTGGCGGAGCGCCGCCCAGCCGGGGCGGCGGCCATCGCCAGCCGCATCGCGGCCGAGGTCTACCGCGCCCGCATCCTGGCCACGCATTTGGAGGATCACCGCGAAAACTACACGCGCTTCTTTCTGCTCTCCAAGACCGCACGCGTAAGCCGCAAGGCCAACAAAGTCTCCATTGTATTTTCCACGCCTAACCTGCCGGGAGCCCTCTACAAGTGCCTGAGCGTTTTCGCCCTGCGCGACATTGATTTGACCAAAATGGAATCCCGGCCCCTGCGCGGCCGCCCGTGGGAATACTTCTTCTATCTCGATTTTGTCGGGAGCGTGAAGGAAGACCATTGCAAAAAGGCGCTGGCGCACTTGAGCGAAGTGACCAACTTCCTACGCGTGCTGGGGTGTTACGAAAGAAGCAGTGGACAGTGAACAGTGGACAGTGTCTGCTGTATTCTGTCCACTGTCCACCGTTTTTCTCACCACCCCAGCACATAACGGAAACCGCGCACGTCGGCGCCCGCCGAGATGACATGCGTCGTGGAATTGTATTCGACCATAGTGGGCGCGGTAGGATTGCTCCAATCTCCCCCCACCAACAGCTTGTGGCCGCGCTTGCGAAGTTCGTCAAGCACCGGTTGTTCGAAGCGTTTTTCGATGTCCAGCGTCAGCGGCTGGTCTTCGTGCGCGTCGAAGGTGCTGTACATGGCCTCGGAGTTGAAGCGCGGCGCTTCCACCGCCTCTTGCGGATTCATTCCAAACTCAACCACGTCGAGGAATATCTGCAACAGGGTCTGGTCCTGGCTGTCGCCGCCCGGAGTTGAAAAAACCAGCCAAGGCTGGCCGTCGTGCAGCGCCAACGAGGGCGTCAAGGTGATGCGCGGCCTCTTGTGCGGGGCGATTTGATTGGGATGCCCCGGCGTCAGCACAAATGCCTGCGCCCGCTCGGAGAGAGGAATTCCCGTGTCGCCCGCGATGACGGCAGGAATCCACGCGGCGCTGGGCGTGGCGGAAAAAAGGTTTCCCTCCTGATCGATCACGTTGACGCAGGTGGTGTCCTGATGCTCGCCGTTGCGGTGCTGGAATCGTGCTCGCGCAAAGTCCTCCGGCGCCCGCGCCGCCATTTGGACGGGGTCGCCGGGAATATGCTCCGCGGAAGCCTGATGCGGGTCGATCAGCGGCCGCCGGAGGTTTGCGTACTCCTTGGAGATGAGAGCGGCGGGCATGGGAGTGAAATCGGGGTCGCCGTAATAAGCATCGCGGTCGGCATACCCCAACTTTTCCGCTTCCACCACAGTGTGGACGTAGTCAGCGGAATTGAACTTCATGGCTTTCAGATCGAACCCCTCGAGCAGGTTGAGGTTCTCAAGGAAAACCGGGCCCTGCGTCCAGAAACCGCATTTGTAAACCTCCACGCCGCGATAAGTCACCGTGAGAGGTTTTTCTACGCGCGCATGGTAGGCGGCGAAATCTTCCTCCCGTAGCAGGCAGCCCGCTTCTTTGCAAAAATCGCTGATGCGCTTGGCAAGGGGCCCGCGGTAGAAGTAATTGCGCACGGCTTCGATGGCGCCGGCTCGCCCCTGTCCGGCGCTTTCCGTTTCCACTCTCGCAAGGGTTTGAAACGTGCGCGCCAAGTCAGCTTGCACGAAAATCTCCCCTTCTTTTGGCAACCGCCCATCGGGCATATAAACCTTCGACGTGGCCGGCCATTTTTGAGCGAGGGGCCTGGCGCGCGCGAGCGCATGCTCCAGGCCGGCATTGATGGGAAAACCCTGGGCAAGCTCAACGGCCGGCTGGATGACCTCCGCCAAGCTTTTCGTTCCGTACTTCTCCAAGGCCAGCAGGAGCGAGTCCATGGCGCCCGGCACGATCGCGCTCAGCGGACCGAAGGAAGGAATGATGCCGCCCTGGGATCCGGCATAGGTGGCCTGTCCCACGGCGCGAGGATCGTCGCGCCGCAGGTGTTCGTAGAACTCCACCGTCGCCAGTTCCGGAGCGATGCCGTCGCCGTTGATGGCCACCACCGGGCCGTTCTTCAGCTTAATGAGAATTGGGCACTCGCCACCCGCGCCGAAGCTCATCATCTCCACCACCGAGGCGGCGAAAACCGAAGCCACCCCGGCGTCAACCGCGTTGCCACCCTTTTCCAGGATGCGCAGCCCCGCCTCTGCCACCAAAGGATGGCCCGCCGCTACCAAACCGCGGCGCCCTGCCACCAGCGGCTTCAGCGTCGCCGCGTGGCTGGAAAAACGCGGAAGCAGAAGTGCCGCTCCCAGTGCCACAAGAACACCTAGGTACACGGTCCATTTGCGAAGCCTCATGATTAACATTAACCTCCTGGAAAGCTTGCCCGTGGGTACAAGCAGAATCGTCGTGGAAAACCTTTCACCTGTCAAGGCGGCCTTGGGACGGGGGCCGGGACATGGGGCCATCTGATCATCGGGTCATCCTGTGATTTAGCGATTGGTAATTGAGTGATATTCGAAGTCAGCAGATTGATTCATCTTCTCACCCGAAACTACCGATAACCTGACACCAAAATCCTGAATCCTGGTGCTCAATACCCAACCCCTGGCACCCGGCACCTACCGCTGCCTGCCTACGGTTCTTATGGGTGGCGCCGACCCGTTTTATTGATTCCGCGGTCTTTCGCCTCGGCCGGCGAGAATTGGGTTCAAGGACGAGGGTGGCGGAACCCGCTCAGCCAGTGATGCCCTGGCCTGCGAGCGCGATGTTATTGCGTGTGGTGTTCTTGACGAGGTACATGGCTTCATCCGCTTGGCGCAGGAGTTCCTTGCGGGTGCGGCCATCCTCAGGGAAGGAGGCAACCCCAAAGCTGGCGGTGACTTTGATATTCATTTTCTCTTCCGCAAAAAAGACGCGATTGATCAGGAGGTCGCGGATGCGGCGCACAACCATCAAGGCATTTTCCTTGGAGGTCTGGGGAAGCAGAACCACGAACTCGTCGCCGCCGTAGCGGAAAGCGTAATCGATCATGCGCAGGTGAGCCTTAATGATGTCACCGATCATCCAAAGAAGTTTGGAGCCCACCAGGTGTCCGTGCACATCGTTGACCTGCTTGAAATGGTCCAGATCAATGAAGATGACGGAAAATTCGTAGCCGTAACGATTGGAGCGATAGATCTCCGTGTCGAGGACGAAGTTGAGATGCCGGGCGTTGTAAAGCGCGGTGCAGTCATCCGTGATGGTGAGCTCGTGAATGCGCTGCACGTAACGGGCGTTTTCCAGCGCGATGGCGGCATAGTCCGCCAGGCTCTTGAGGATGGGGATATCTTCTGTGCCGAAGCTGGGTTTGCCCAAGGCGTTGACGAGTTCGATGACCCCCAGCACGTGGCCATGCGCCTTGATGGGCACGGAGACGATCGAGCGCGTCTCATTGTGCGTCAACTCATCCATCTTGGGCGTGAAACGCGGATCATTGCGGGGGTTTTCAAGCAGGACAGGCTCGCCGTGCTGAGCCACCCACCCCGCCACTCCCTCTCCGAGTTTCAAGCGAACATCCCTCAGCCTTTCCGCACCGGTGCCGATGGCAATCTCGAAATATAGCTCCTGCGTATCCTCATCCAGCATCAGCAGCGACCAGGTATCCGGTTGGAGCAGATCGCTGATCTTTTCCATGATGGTCTGAAGAATCTTCTGCAAGTCGAGGGTGGAGAAAAGGGCCTTCCCCACTTCGTGAAAGAGTGAGAGGCGTTCGACCTGACGTCTCAGTTCACCAATCTCTTCTTCTGGACCCATCACGTTTCCAAACTAACACCGAATGAAGGTGCGTATAGACCTTTTAAACCATTGAGCCAGGCTTTTCAACCCTTTTGTCAGGTAGCGTCCCTGGGGGGGGGACCCAGGGGGCGTCCCGTTAAAGCATTTGACACTGTTATGCGCGTGAAAATATGATGAATAAGGCTTGATTTGTAAGGAGCGAACAAGCCCCCCTATGCCCGCCTTTGGTGAGAATCTTCGGCGCGAGCGAGAAATGCGAGGCGTGAGCCTGGAAGAAATTTCTTCCGCCACGAAGATCAGCTTGCGTTTTCTCGAGGCCATTGAACGGGAAGATTTCTCCAAGCTTCCCGGAGGGATTTTCTCGCGCAGTTTCATTCGCAGTTACGCGCGCTATCTGGGTTTGGACGAAGAACGCGTGGTGGCCGAATACCAGCTTGCCGCCCAACCCCAGGTGGATTTTGACTTGCATCGGATGCCGTCGGGCACACTCAGCTCCGGGAGGCGGTCCGCGCGAACTCCCCTAATCGCCACGCTGGTGGCGGTGGTTCTGCTTGTGGGGGGCTATGTGCTTTTCCGCTACTCGCCCCGAGCCTCAGAGGCCCCGGCGCCGCCCCCGCCCGCTCCGGTTATGACGCCCAAACCGGCTGCCCCTCCAATTGTACCCGCCCCCACAACTCCCGGGGAAGCCCCGGCGGCCCCCAGCGTGAATCCTGCTCCAGGCGAGGTGACGCCGATAGCGCCACCCAGCGCGGCCCCGGCCATGACCCCCAATCCCCAGGCGGGGCCGGCGGCAGGTCCAAACCCCGCGGCGCCGTCCAGCCTGCAAACGGGAAATCCGCCCGGAGCGAAACTCGCTGCCGATACTGACTTGGTGCTGCAAGTGGCGGCGTCGGACCGCGCCTGGGTGGCCGTGGACGCGGACGGGAAGACGGTGCTCCAGCGCGTGCTGAATCCCGATGAAGTGCAAACCTTGAAAGCGCACAAGTCTTTCGACGTGACCACGGGAAACGCGCAAGCCATCATTCTCACGTTGAACGGCGAGACGCTGAAACCCTTGGGCCGACGCGGCGAGGTGAAGTCCGTCCATCTGACGCGCGAGGATCTGAAAAACTCCGCCCCGTGAGGTCCCAACATTTCCGCACGCATGGTGGATCTAATCCGCTCCGGCAAGGCGCCTGATGTGATCCGTCGCAAGGGTGCAGAGGGGACCCTGCCTGTGCCGGTGGAAGATAAAATCGAGATCCTGACGTTGCTCGCGGCAGCCCCTGGAGCTGACCTGCGCGAGAAGGCGCTCGCAACGTTGCAGGGATGGAACCGGGCGGAAGTCCGCCGGGTTATGGCCAGCCCGAAGACCGCGCCCCATGTGCTGCGTTTCGCGGCGGAGGAACTCCTTCCAGAGCGCGAAGAACTGAGGGAAATACTGCTTTGGAACCCCAGCCTTCCAGCCGAATCCCGCAATCTGCTGCAACGGAAGCCTGCTCCCAAACCTTTGGCCGTGGAGGCAACGGACGGACCGCCCAGCCGGCCTCAGCCGGAACCCCTCCACAAGCCTCCCATGCAGGAGGCTGCGAAAGACCCCCCCAGCAAACCTGAGCCGGGACCTATACCCACCCTCGAAGAAGCGGCGGTTGAAATTCTGGCCAAGTTGGCGGCAGGTGCGCAAATTGAGGATGTGACGGGCGCGCAAGTCGAGGCTCCGCCGGAAGTCACCAAGCGTGACGATGAACTCACCCAGGAAGACCGGGAAACTTTGATCGAGAAAATCAATCGTATGACCGTCGTGGAAAAGATGAAGGCGGCGCTGACCGGCAACATGGAAACGCGTTCCCTCCTGATTCGCGACTCGAATAAAATCATATCGCGCGCGGTGTTGCAGTCACCTAAAATTTCCGACACGGAAGCCGAGAGCTATGCCGCCGCCAAGAATGTTTCTGAGGAAGTGCTGCGCCTGATCGCCATGAACCGCAAGTTCATGAAAACTTACGTGGTGATGCGAGCCCTCATCAATAATCCCCGCGCCCCCATCGACATCACCATGCCTCTGCTCAACCGGATAAACGAAAAAGACCTGAAGGGGCTTTCCCTCAACCGGAATGTTCCGGAGGTCATCCGGAGCATGGCCATCAAGATGATCAAGCAAAGGGAAGAGGCCACCAAACCGAAACTTCCAGGTAAACACTAACCCCATATTCACTCCACCGCGCCCGCTACATAACCCGCTGCGCCAAGATTGCGGCGAAAACCTCCAGCATCTGATCGTGAACCAGGCCGTTGGAGGCAAACACATCGTCGCCAAGCAAGTTGAAGGCCCGTCCCTGCACATCGGACACTCGTCCGCCCGCCTCCGTGACCAGCAGCGTGCCCGCGGCTTTGTCCCAGGGATTGAGCTTCAGCTCCCAGAAGCCGTCAAAGCGTCCAGCCGCAACGCAACACAGGTCGAGTGCCGCCGAGCCGGCGCGCCGAATGCCGTGGGATAGCTCCGTGAAGCGAAAATAGAATTGAATATTCAAATCGTGATTGGTCGCGAAGGGGGGAAAACCCGTGGCGACCAAACTCTCGCCCAGTTTTTCCGTGGAGGAAACGCGCAAGCGCTGGTTGTTCAGGTACGCCCCGGCGCCGCGTTCGGCCAGGTAAATATCGTTGTGCGTGGGATCGTAAACCACACCCGTAATCACTTCGCCGCGATAAGCGAGACCGAGGGTGATGCAGTACACGGGGAAGCCGTGCGCGTAATTCGTCGTTCCATCCAGGGGATCGACGTACCAACAATAGTCGGAGGAAGACCGATGGTTGCCTCCTTCTTCGGCCACGATGGCGTGCTCGGGAAAGCACTCACGTAAACGCCCGACGATAAGAGCTTCGGAACGGCGATCCGCCACTGTAACCAGGTCCGCCCGGCGCTTGTAGCCGATTTCCAGAGGCTGAGTAAACAGTTCGGCGAGAAGAGCCCCCGCTTCCCGAGCAATTTCCACCGCCGCGCTGAGATGATCCGTCATGATTTCAATTCACCTAATAGTCTGAATTTCGGGAGGCTGCGCGAGTCCGCGCTACATCGTCGCGGGCGACTGCCACCCTACAATTATTTCCGGGATTCCCTGAGAATGAGCGTCTGGCCTTCTCCTTCCGCCCAGACGGCGCCGTCCGCGAAATACTCTTTCTTCCAGATCGGCACAATCTGTTTGAGGCGGTCGATGGCGAACTGACAGGCCTCAAACGCGGGGCGCCGATGTCCGGCCGTAACGATGATGGCCACGCTGACCTCGCCGATTTCCAGGCGGCCCAGGCGGTGAATCATGCCAATGCCATCGATCGGGAACTTCTGCTTCGCCTCAGACCCCAGTCCTTCCATCTTGCGAATCGCCATGGGTTCGTACGCTTCATATTCCAGGTAGAGCGTGGCGCGCCCGCGCGAATGATTTCGCACAATCCCTTCGAAAACCACCACCGCTCCGTCTTCCGGAGCACGGAGCTGAGTCGCGAGGTCGGACGCAGAAATCGGGCTGCGCGTGATGCGATAAAAATCCCCGCCCGTGCCGCCGCTCACCGGAGGCATGAACGCCACCTCGTCACCGTCGCGCAAGGGCGTAGAACCCTTGGCGATTTCCTGATTGACCGCAAGGAGGAGTGAGCCCCCTACCGACAGCAGACTCGGGAAGCGAGCCTCATAATGGCGCCGCAGTCCCTCCAGGTTTTCTCCTTCGGGGAGATCAACTTGCTCCTGCGCGCAACCCGTCAGGTCATGAGTGATGCCGAAAAAAAGTACGTTGACTTTCATGCTGCGCTAGAAACTCCGCTCCCATGCACCAATCCCTGCATTCATTCAGTATACACGCCGGGTGGCTGGAACAGATGGCGAAACCCGCCGCGGCGGGTAGCCGGGATTTCTCACTACGGGTTTGCAAGGGCGGGGTGGTGGTTCCTGACGGCCCGGCTTGCATCCTATCAGCTTTTTCCAAGCACGTGGCGCAGCGCGTCTTTCAGTTGAGGGAATTGAAACTCGTAGCCGCTCGCCAGGAGCCGCGCAGGCTCCACGCGGGTGCTGGCCAGGAGGAGGTTGTCGGCCATTTCACCAAACATCCAGTGGGCGGCAAAGACCGGCAGGGGAAAGATCGTGGGGCGCCACAAGATGCGGCCGAGGGTTTTGGTAAATTCCCGATTGGTCACGGGATGGGGTGCCACGGCATTGACGGGGCCACGCAAGGAATCCGAAAGGATAGCGTGGGAGATGGCTCCTACAACATCATCGATGGCGATCCAACTCAGGTACTGACGGCCACTCCCCACGCGCCCGCCGATACCCCATTTGAAAGGAAAAAGCATCGTGGCCAGGCCGCCGCCCGCTTTGCTGAGGACGAAGCCAATGCGCAGATTCACCACCCGAATGCCGTGGCGCGCGGCGGGCTCAGTCGCGGCTTCCCAGGCCTTCGCTACCTCCGACAGAAACAGCGAGCCCGCGGAACTTTTCTCGTCCAGCACTTGGCTACCACGGTCCCCGTAGTAACCGATCGCTGATGCCGACACGAGCACGAGGGGGCGATCCCGCAAACGCGCCAGGGATTCGCAGAGCAACCGCGTGCCCTTGACGCGACTCTCGAGGATGCGAGCCTTCTTCTCGGGCGTCCATCGGCCGACAATGCTTTCCCCGGCCAGGTGCACGACGGCGTCGAAATCTTCCAGGTCGTCCGCCTCGATTGTACCCGCCCTGGGATCCCACGTGATGTGCCTGCCCCGGGCGGGTGTCGGCGACCGGGTGAGGCGGACTACCTTGTGGCCGTCGACCGTCAAGAAGGTAAACAGCGCACGACCGATCAATCCGCTGGAACCTGTCAGGAGAATCCGCATCGCAGTAACCTCCAACCGGCCGGTGAAAGGCACGGTGGGTTGGGAATGAGGAAAGACTTCTCCCCCTTGCCGCCTGAAGCGCATAATACCCCGATAACGAACCGGACGCCAGCTTCAGCGCTCCGGTGAGTAGGGCAGTTTTTCTTGCCCTATGGGGGACGATGGGTCGAGTGCGTGCGATTCGCCCCGGAGGCTCGTTGTGAGTCAAATTCTCATCGCCGGAAGAGATTGGCAAGCCCGTGCGCTCTTGCGCGCGCAACTGCTGGAGGAGGGATTTGAGGTAGAAGCCCACGAAACCATTCCCGAGGCTTTGGCGACACTGGAGCCAGACACAAACCTTCCGGATTTGCTTATCGCTGATATATCCGCGAGCGACGACCCTTCCGCCGACGTCGAAGCGCTCTCCGCTTGGTCCCGCAAGATTCCCACCTGGATCATCGCCAGCCGATCCTACATCGTCGAGAAAGGTTTGCGCGGCCACGGGTTTGAAATGATCTTGTTGCGCCCGCTGGATGTGGGTGAACTGGTGGACCAAATCAAGCAGCGATTGGATGAGGACTTGGAAATTGACTGAGGGCAATCCCCTGCGGGCATCAACGATGGCCAGAGGTGGAAAACTGTGCCGGTTGCTGTTGCGTGAGGCAGTGCAGGGTTCCCAAACCCCAAACTAAATCGACGGCGTGAATCCCCACCACCAGGCGATCGCGAAAGACGCCCGCGATCGTTCCCAGGGCAATGCGGTCACGGGGGTCATTAAAGGTCGGGACCAAAACCGCAGCATTGGAGATATAAAAGTTGGCATAGCTTGCAGGCAGGCGCTGGCCGTCCAGGTAGACGGGCGACGGCATGGGTAACGGCACGGCCTCAAGCTTCGAGCCGTCTTCCAGGCGCAGGCCCTGAACGCGCTCCCAGTTTTCCTGAAGTGGTAAATAATTCGCGTCGTGCGGATTCTTTTCCTGGCAGAGAAGCACCGTACGCGGCGCCACAAACCGGCACAAGTCATCAACGTGACCGTGCGTGTCGTCGCCGGCAATTCCCTTACCCAGCCAAAGAACATTCGTCACTCCCAGATATTGCCGGAAGACCGCGGCAATTTCCTCGCGGCTGAAGCTCGGGTTGCGGACTTGCGTGACTGGATCGAGCAGGCATTCCTCCGTGGTCAGCAGCGTGCCATGCCCGTTCGTATCGATGCTACCGCCTTCCAAAACAAACGTCCGGCCCTTCACCACGGCATCGAACATTTGCAGGCGCAGAGCCCGCGCGGCGCGCTCTGGCACTTGGCAATCTTTTCGCCAGTTCGGATACTTCGCCCACCCCGTGAAGCCGAAACGTGCGATGGCAACGTCGGGGCGCGGCGCGTCACGCTTCACGAACATGGGGCCGAAGTCGCGCGTCCAGCCGCGATTGGTGGGAAAGCGGAAAAACTCCACACGCACCAGGTCCACGCCGACCCTCTTGAGGATGCGGCGCGCCTTTTCCTCATGCGTTTTCGAGTTGACCAGAATCCGTACGATTTCGCCAGGGACGATCTGGCGGACGATCTCACCGTATACCCAAGGGATGGGCGCGAACTTCCCCGGCCAGTCCGTGAGGTTGTGCGGCCATCCGATCCACGTGGCTTCGTGCGGTTCCCACTCAGCGGGCATGCGGTAGCCGAGATCTGCGGGGAGCGATGCTAATCCTTTTTGCGCCACGGGTCCTCTTCCAGGAAGCGGTTGGTAATTCCCGCGTAAGCGTCAATTCGGCGATCTCGGAGAAAGGGCCAATTGCGCCGCACGTCCTCGAGGCGCGCCAAATCGATTTCCGCGAGAAGGATTTCCTCCCGCTCCACAGAGGCCTCAGCCAGCACCACACCAAAGGGATCGCAGATAAACGTCGAGCCCCAGAACTCCAGGCCGGCGCTCGCGGCGGAGGTTTTCTCAAACCCCACGCGATTGACCGCGGCGACGTACACCCCATTGGCGATAGCGTGGCCGCGCTGAATGGTTCGCCAGGCGTCGCGCTGCGCGGAACCGACCTGTTCCTTCTCCGCCGGATGCCAGCCGATGGCCGTCGGGTAGAAGAGGATGCTGGGCCCTTGCAGGGCCGCCAGCCGCGCGCCTTCCGGATACCATTGGTCCCAGCAGATCAGCGTCGCGATCCGGCCCACTTGCGTGTCGAAGGCGCGAAATCCCAGGTCCCCGGGGGTGAAATAGAATTTTTCGTAGTAAGCGGGATCGTCGGGGATGTGCATCTTGCGGTAGAGGCCCACCATCTCGCCGCCCGCATCAATCACCGCCGCGCTGTTGTGATAGATGCCGGGCGCGCGGCGCTCAAAGAGGGGCGCAACAATAACTACCCCTCGCGCTTTGGCGACCTTCCCCAAGGCTTCGGTGGTGGGGCCGGGAACCGTCTCGGCCAGATCAAACAGCCCGGCATCCTCGCGTTGGCAGAAGTACTGGGAGCGGAAAAGCTCCGGCAGGCAGATAATCTCTGCGCCGCGTTGGACCGCGTCTTCGACGAGAGCCACGGCTTTTTGCAGGTTTTCGTCCGGGCTGGGGGAGCACGACATCTGCACCAGGCCCGCGACGTATTTCAGCTTGAATGACATCTGGATGAGACTACACACATCGCGCCATTTTGCCAAGATTTGAAAGGCTTGGCTACTGGTATCATTTGGCGCGTGCAGCCCTTGAGTTACAGCCTCCTCTACCGATCTGATTCCGTGTTAATGTCAAAGGGCGGGAGTTTTATGGATTCCCCTCTCGGATCTCAACGTGGAGGGTCAGCCGTGCGAGTCTTTCTGATTACTTTAGTGGTCTCCATCATCGAGACCATCGTCCTCTGGCCGTCTGGCCTGGCCCAAAAAATCTGGCCAACTCATCCCATCCTTGCGATTACCGTCATCGCCGCTGTTTCCGGGATCGTCATTCAGGTGCTTTTATCACACGATGCTCGCAGCCAGGGTTCCAGGCGGCCTCGTTAGGGTTAGCTCCACTCCCGATCCCAAGACGTTTCGTGGTCCCACTGCGTTGTGGGTTCGAAATAGCCAGTCCCGGGCTTCAGGTGTTGTTTCACCACGTCTTCGTTAAGGGTCACACCGAGCCCCGGTCTGTCAGGCACGGTGATCCAGCCGTGATTGACGATCGGCTTTTCCACGCCCTCGACAAAATCACTCCACCAAGGCACATCCAGGGAGTGATTTTCAAGCGCCAAAAAGTTGAGCGTTGCCGCGGCGCAATGCACGTTGGCCATGCAGCTCACCGGCGTCCCGGCGAAGTGCATCGCCATGGGAACCGCGTATTCCCACGCCATGTCCCCGATTTTGTGGGTCTCGAGGATGCCACCCGAGGTCGCCAGGTCAGGGTGAATCTTACTGACCGCGTGATTCTCACAGAGAACCCGGAAGCCTTCTTTGAGGTAAATATCCTCGCCCGTCAGAATGGGCGTGGGGCTCTGGTCGGAAATCTGCTTGAGGAGGTCAGTCAGCTCCCAAGGAATCACGTCCTCCATCCACGAGAGGTTATACTTTTCGTACGCCTTGCCCAGCCGGATGATGGACTGCACACCGAGGTGGCCGAGGTGATCCATGGAGAGCGGAATCTCCATGCCCACGGCGTCGCGCACCGCGGCAACGTACTCTTCTAGCAAGGCGATGCCTTTGTCCGTGACCTCCATCGCGAGGAGGGGATGGGGGACTTGCGATTTTTCCCATCGGCTCAGGTCGGAGCGCACGGTCACGGTGCCGGGCTTGTGCGCGACCATTTCGACTCCCAAGTCCATTTTGAGCCAGGTGAGGCCCATGACTTCTTTGCGCTCTTTCATTCTCTGGGCATAGATTTTCGGATCATCGGATTCCGTGGTGTCTGCGTAGACGCGGATCTTATCTCGAAACTTGCCGCCCAGCATGACATAGACGGGCACGTTGTAGACCTTGCCCGCAATGTCCCACAAGGCCATTTCCACGGCGCACACGCCGCCCGCCTGGCGCGCCGGTCCGCCGAATTGCTTGATCTTGCGGAAGATTCGATCCACCTGAAGAGGATTTTCGCCGATAATCCGGCTCTTCAGCATCAGGGCATAGGTGGCGCTGGCGCCATCCCGAACCTCGCCGAGTCCGTAAACGTCCTCATTGGTGTCAATGCGGATGATGGGGCAAGGGCCGGGGCCGGGCTTCACCACCGTCGCCACACGCAGATCGGTGATCCTCAGGGCCGAAGGACTGGAGTCCGTGTTAACCCCTTTGGGGTATGCTTCCATCGTCTCGCCGCTGAGCAGTGCGCCACCCAGCGCGGCCGCCGAGCCCTTCAAGACACCACGACGGTCCATGAGATGCGGGTCGTATTTATTCATCGTGGTCTCGCCTCCAAATTGAAAATTAATCTTCGGCTGGCTACTCTTCCGGCATCCGCAATTTCAGCCCTTTCTGTTCCAGCCATTTATTGAACTCCTGAATCATCGGCTTGGTCCACTTGCGATCGATCTCGCCGGGCGTGTACTTACCCTCCCGCAGCATCTGGTGCCCCCACTCATCCACCGCGTGTGTCATTTGGGCCTTATCGATGACCTCTTGGGCGAGTTGGGGAGGGATGAAGGTAATTCCCTCCGGATCGCTCACGGCCACGTCGCCGGGCAGCACCATGACATGACCGATACGGATGGGCACATTGATCCCCATCAGAGTCGTGTCGCGCAAGGCGGAGGGATCGAAGTCACGAACGAAGACATGCATCCCTTTGATTTCGGAAATGCCCGTCGCGTCCCGCACCGCGCCATCCACCACCAAACCGTTGTGGCTTTTCGCGAAAATCGCGGTGGAGAGGTTGTCACCCGCGTAGGTGCCGTCCTTGATCTTTCCGAAAAGGTCCACCACCAGGACGTCGCCGGGCGAGAGCATGTCAATCGGCCAGGAGTTCTGGGCTCCGACGCGCCCCTCGGCCTTGCCTCGGTCGTTGATCACGGCGTTCACGTCGGGCCGTTGGGGCATAAAGACGGCAGTGAACACGCGGCCCACCATTCGCCCTCCCGGATTGATCTCGCGCCAGCCGCCTTCGAACTGGAACTTGTAGCCATGCGACTGCAACACCCCCCAGGCTTCCTCTGCATCCACATCGTTCAAACCCTCGAGGATGGAGTCGGGTACCTTGGGACGCCCATCCGGGAATCGATCTCCTTTCCACTCGCGCGTCAGGGCCACGCGCTGCTCATTCGAAAACATGCCTAACTGCGGGAACGCCGCCTCGGCGACGGAAAAAATCAGAACTGCTGCGAAAGTGATTCGAAAGGGTGCTTTCATCTTCCTTCTCCTCATATGGGACCTAGACTGGATCATGGCTCAAGCCGCCTAAGCCTATCACAATTGGGAATCACACCGAGCCCCCATTGAGATGGCGTGGACTCGAATTCCTCCGGCGCGACGCCGATGCCCAAACTCTGCTATTCTCCCGAGTTTCGGTGTGCGCCCCCGGTCGCCATCGGTGGCCGTCGCAGCGGGAGGTAGCACCCGACACAACAAAGAGGGCAGACGATGAAATCACATACCGAGTATTTGTGGTTCAATACGAAAAAACATCGGGAGTTCATCAACATCACCGATGAGGTTGAGAAGGCGCTGGCCAAGTCTCAGATCAAGGAAGGCTTGATTCTCGTCTCGGCCATGCACATCACCGCGGGCATCTACGTGAACGATGCGGAAAACGGCTTGATCGCCGACATCGATGAGTGGTTGGAAAAACTGGCGCCCTTCCGCGCCGACTACCGCCACCACCACACGGGCGAGACCAATGGTGATTCCCACTTGAAGAGTTTGCTGATCGGACACCAAGCCGTGGTGCCGGTCACGAACGGCAAGATCGACTTCGGCCCCTGGCAGCAGGTCTATTACGCCGAGTTCGATGGCCAGCGCCGCAAGAGGGTGTTGATTAAAATCATCGGCGAATGATGCGGAAGAACAGTCGAAAGTTGAAAGTCCAAAGTTGAGAGGTTAAAGCCAAAGGGCAGGCGCTCTCAGTTTTGGCTGACATCCCTTTGCATCCGGCCGCATGTACGCTCGTGCGTGCCCTGCTCAGGGCGCCCAGCCGTGCCCTGTAACAAACGGGACTCTGCTAGAATCCAAAAAGTGGGGTCGGCGGTAGTCGCCCTCCCCGCCGAGGAAGATTTCTCCGCATGCCGCCCATTATTGAAGTCCAGGGGTTGACCAAGGAATTCCGGACCTTCCGCCGGCGCGAAGGCGTCTTGGGGGCTTTACAAAACCTTATTGTCCGTGAATACATGACGGTACATGCGGTAGACCATGTAAGCTTTTCAATCGAACCCGGCGAGATGGTGGGTTATATCGGAGCCAACGGGGCGGGGAAATCCACCACCATCAAAATCCTCACGGGCATCCTGTCTCCCACGGGCGGGCGCGTGGTCTCGAACGGATTCGTTCCTTATCGCGAGCGCCGGCACTACACCAGACACATCGGCGTGGTGTTCGGCCAGCGCACCCAACTTTGGTGGGACATTGCCGTCATCGAATCGTTCAAATTGCTCAAAGAGATTTACGAAATACCCGACGAGGACTATCGCCGGCGCCTGGATGTTTTCAGTGAGATGCTCAACCTGAAAGAGTACTTGCACACGCCCGTCCGCAAGCTGAGTCTGGGCGAACGCATGCGCTGTGATTTGGCCGCTTCCCTTCTGCACAATCCGCCGCTGCTTTTCCTGGATGAGCCCACCATCGGCCTTGACGTGGTGGCCAAGGAGCGCATCCGTGAGTTCTTGAAGGAGATCAATCGTACGGAAGGCACCACCGTGTTGTTGACTACGCACGACCTCTCCGATATCGAAGAGCTTTCCCAACGCATCATCATCATCGACAAGGGACGTATCCTGTTCGACGGCGACCTGGGGCAGATGAAAAAACGCCTGGCCAAGTACAACCAGGTGAAGTTCTTCTTGAAAGACCGCTTGCAGGTCCCGCACCTGGCACAGATACAGACTGACGGGATCGACTGCCAGCGCGTCGACGAACTCACCTATTTGATCCGCTTTGATCGGGAACGGCATTCCAGCGCCGACGTGATCCGTCAGATTGTCAACACCCTGGAAGTGCGCGACCTCCTGGTGGAAGAGGAACCCATCGAAGAAATCGTCAAGCGCATCTATCTGAGCGGCGAGGTGGCCTGATGCCGTCGGCGGACATCGCCAACCTGATTCCAGGCAAAAAGCCTTCCTCGGCGATTGGGAAAGTACTGCGGCTCTATTGGGCATTCGCCCGCGTGGGCTTTGTCAATACTCTCGCTTACCGGTTGCGGTACTTTACGGGGATCGTCACATACTTTATATATGTTTCTGTGTATTACTTTATCTGGAAAGCCATTTACGCGCACAGCGCCTCGATCGAAGGCTTTGACTTCGCGCATCTTCTGACTTACATCGGCGTGGGCTGGATTATCCGTTCGTTTTATTTCAACAATATCGACCAGGAAATCGCCTACCAGGTCATGGAAGGCCGCCTGGCGATGGACCTCATCAAACCCGTGAATATTCAGTTGATGTATGTGGCGCGGGCGGCAGGGGAGTCGGTGTTCCGCTTGGCCCTCCTTACCGTTCCCACGGCCGTGGTGTTGTTTTTGGTTTATCCCTTGCGCCTGCCCGCAAGCTTCGCCCATGCGGGGGCATTTCTGGTCAGCGTCATTTTGAGCTTCCTGATCGTCGCCGCCATCAATTTTGCCGTGGGCACTTTCGCCTTGCGCTTGCAATCCATCCTGGGATTGCTGCGCGCCAAGTTCTTTCTGTTGGAACTATTCTCCGGGCTCCTGTTGCCGATGACCTTCTTCCCGCACGTTGTTCAGAAAATCCTGGACCTCCTGCCCTTCCAATACATCAGCTACGTGCCCATGTTGATTTACCTGGGCAAACTGAGTGGCGGCGGTCTGGCGCGCGCGATCGCTATCCAGATTCTCTGGGTGGCAGTTCTGCTGGCGCTCGGCGACGGCCTGTGGCGTTGGTCAACGCGGAAGGTCATCATTCAGGGAGGATAAAGATTCCGTTTGACGGACACACGCTGAGTGTGTATAGTGCAAGGGCTGTTGTTACTGGCGAGTCAATCAGATGAATAGACGCATCAATGTCATCTTACCGGAAACCACCGTGGAGGTCTTAGCCAAGGTGGCGCCTCGAGGAGACCGCAGCCGGCTGATTGATCGGGCCATTAGACACTATGTGGCTGCTCGCGGTCGTCGACACCTGCGCGCACAACTCAAGCGGGAAGCGTTGGCCAACGCCGACCGCGATTTGGTCATGGCGGCGGAGTGGTTTCATTTGGAAGAAGAAGCATGGGCAAAGGCCACAAGCAAGGAGCCCGGGGAGGGAAGATAGCTTTTCCTCGGCGCGGGGAGATTTACCTGGTTCGCTTGGACCCTACGGTCGGCCACGAAATCCGCAAGACCAGACCGGCAGTGATCATCCAGAACGACGTGTCCAACCGCTACAGCCCGATTACGATTGTGGCAGCCATCAGTTCGCACTTCTCTGAGCCTGCGTTTCCAAGAGAAATTATCATTGAACCTGAAGAGAGCGGCCTGGCAATACGTTCGGCCGTGATCGCTAACCAAATCCGCTCTGTGGACCGGGAGCGACTCCTTGGGCGATTGGGCCAGTTATCGGCGTCCAGTCTGCGACGAGTCGATGAGTCCCTGAGGATCAGCTTGGGTCTCATTCCCGTCTAAAGGGGACAGCGAAACAGGAGCATTAAGGTGAAACGGCGCGACCAGGGGGGCAACGAGACTCTTGTATGAAACGGCACTTTCGGCTCTTGGTTCAATACTTCGCGCAGTACGCGAAAGTGCGCTTGGCGTACAAAGCGGACTTCATCATTGCCTTTTTTTCCTCCATGGCGGCCACGGTCCTGGGGTTCGGTTTTGTTCTGGTTTTGTTCTCGAAAATCCCACGCTTGCAGGACTGGTCGTTCAATGAGGTCATGTTCCTCTACGGATTCTCACTCATTCCCCTCGGCTTTTTCAATGTGGTCAGTTGGAATCTCTATGACTTCAGCGAGCTTTACATCATCGAGGGAAAGTTTGATCGAGTGCTTTTGCGGCCCGTCTCCACGCTCTTCCAAGTGGTCTTTGAGAAATTCCGGCTGGAGTCGCTGCAAGAAGTCGTAACCGGCATCGTGGTGGTGGCCCTCTGCGTTCACCGCTTGCATCTGGTGTTGAGAATCCCTGATTATCTCTGGTTCCTGGTGATGATCGTTTGTGGGGCCGCCATCTACCTGGCTGTTTTCCTGATCCTGACGGCGGTATCTTTCTGGTTTGAAGATCGGGTGGGAATTGTGCCCCCGGTTTTCAACATGCTCAATTTCGGCCGCTACCCCTTAACCATTTACAATGTCTTCATTCAATTCTTGCTGAGTTGGATTATTCCTTTCGGGTTCGCCACGTTTTATCCCACGACTCACTTCTTGAGACGAGACGCATTCGCGCTGTATTTCCATTTGGTGCCCGTGGTCGCGGCAGGATTCTCGGTGCTGGCGATCGTGGTTTGGAACCGCGGGGTGGCGAATTACAGCAGCACGGGCACGTAGCGGCCTTCCCACCTATTTTAGGATTTCAGAGAGGAGCAAGGAAAATCCGCTGAGCAATTCCGGCTCTTCGAACCGGTCACCCGCCTTGGCGCTTCGAACCTCCGGATCACGTTTGCCCGGAACGTAACGGTAGGCGAGCCGTGTGCTGGGATAGAAAAGCCATACCGCCCGAACTCCCGCCTGAAGGTACTGCGAGACTTTCAAATTCAGATCATCGGCGCGGTCGTTCTTGGAAACGATTTCGATGGCCAGATCTGGAGCGATCAGCAAAGGAACTCGCTCAAGATCGACACCCTCGAGACGGTCTTTTCGGATGAAGGCGACATCGGGCCTGCGGACAACATCAGTGGCCAGCGTCATATCCATTTCGCTGACCACTTCCCCACTTGGGTGGACGTCGAGGAACGCCTGGAGCCGCGCGTTCAACCGGTCGCGAGTCTTGTTGTGAAAATAGTTGGCGGAAGGTGTCACGATCAACTCCCCCTCGCTCAGTTCATAGCGCACCCCTGCGGGTTCATCGAGGGCGGCGTATTGTTCGACGGTCAGCAAGGTTTTGGTCGCCATAGATCTACTCCTACTGGAACAAGATTACCACGAACTAGCGTATTTTGGCGTCAGGCACGCCATGGCATGCCCCTACAGGATCTGATCGTAAACCGCTAGAGTGGCCTCCGCGGTGCGCCGCCAGGTGAATTTGCTTGCCCGGGCGAGTCCCTTTTGCACCAGGCCCGCGCGCAGCGCCGAATCCTCGACCGCATGAATAACCTTCTGCCCAATGTCCGCGGGGTCGTGCGGGTCCACGTACAGAGCCGCTTCCCCGCCGACTTCCGGCATCGACGAAACATTGGAAGTCACGACGGGCACGCCACTCGCCATCGCCTCCAACACGGGAATCCCAAAGCCTTCCTCCAAGGAGGGAAAAAGAAAGACGCTCGCGGCCTGGTAGAGAAATGCCAGTTGGGCGTCGTCAATGTAGCCGAGCAGCTTCACGCGCTCACCCAAGGATTCGGTCCGGATGAATTCATGGATGGCCTCGCTGCCATAGCCATCGCCTCCGCAGAGAACCAGGTGGTATTCTGCGGGGAGAGTCTTCAGCGCCTTGAGCATATTGAGAGTATTCTTGCGGGTTTGCAGCACTCCCACGCTCAAGACCATTTCACCCTCACCGCCGAGGATGCGCGCGCGTTCCCGCAAGCGTTCCTCCGGCGAAAGGATGACGGCAGGGAGATCGACGCCCAGCGGAATCACCCGGATTTTCTCCACCGGGACATGCGCGCGCGAAATGAGCAGGCTTTCCGTGGCGTGTGAGGCAGTAATGACCCGCGTGGCGCGTCCCACGGCTTGCAAAAGGAGCGCGGAGAATTTCTTGCGGAAGTCCGCGGTGGAATAGTTCGCGCCGGTAATGGGGAAAATATCAAAGACGGTCACCACCTCCTGGCGGAAGTGGAAAGCTGGCGGCCGCTGCGCGAGACTGTGAAAAAGTTGCACCTGCCAGGGCAGCCAGAACGTGACCGGCTCCTGAAATACGCGCACCGAGAATCGCGCCCGGGCCCCGGGGACAGATTCCGGGCGTAGAAAGTACTGCCGCCGGCCCAGCCGCGACACACGGTAACAAATCAGAAACCGGTGCGGTGTCTCCAAGGTGAGCAGCGTTTCGATGAGGCGGCGGGAATATACGCCGATGCCGGTAAGGTGCGGATCGACACTGTAAGTAGCATCAAGGGCTATCGTGGCCATCGTTCGCGTGAATCCCGCGGTTCCTCCGTATGAGAAGTTCGCCTCTGAATCCTAACTTGAAAAGGGAGGGATGTCGAATCGCGGGGAATGTGGGTGCTGTCCTAATTTCATATCTCGCGCCGGCTTCCAGCCGGCAGCGAGCCGCCAAGATGGGGGCGCTACGTTCAAATTAGGACGGCACCGGAATTTGGGCAGTGGGTCAGTTTGGCCAATTTCCAGTATGGGCGTAATTCCCAATCCGGCAAAGCACCCACTCAGCGTAGATTCCGAGTGCGCTGTCGCAAGCCCAGAACTTAGGAGCGCCCGTGCGGCCGCGCGCGCGACGCCGCTGCGTCATGCCAAGCGGCGCAAGCGAGGCAGGTAAGCCCATTCCGTCCCGTCAACTGCGTGCAATCCGCAAGCTCTCCAACGCAGAGACCCTGCCTTGCCCCACAAGCCGGTACCGGAGTTTTCCCAATTGCCGATTGAGAAAATGCTTCCGATCGAGGAAGGAGAGCACCGGCCGTCGTCGAACTCCTAGTTGCTCCAAGGCCCGTACAAGGCGTGAGTCCCATTGGGTGAAATGCAGGCCGTTGTAGAGTATCCACAACGCGTCTTCTAATTTCCCGGCCCGACGATATACCTCCGCCAGGTTCACGTAGAGGTCAGGCTGGTCGCGCTTCATCCGTAATGCTGCTTGGCAAAGACCCTCTGCCTTTGCCCAATCATCCTCCGCCCGTGCGAGCGCCAGCCCGTAGTAAGAAACATAGAAAGGATTGCCGCTGTCGTGTTCAAAGGCCTTTCGCAGGTGTACGACGGCGGACCCGGAGTAACCGTTTTGCAACGCCGTTAGCCCGTTTTTGAATAGGTTCACCGGCTCAGATTCGTTCATGCGTGCAGCCTTCCTCCTGCGCCTAAGCATCATGAGCACTCCATGTGGCGCGGAACACGTTGTCGTCCGGCGAAAAGGATTTGGGCAGCATGATGTCCAGCTAGCTACGCAGGTATCTTGCCGGATTAACCGGAGTGCCATGGACGAGAACTTCGTAATGCAGGTGGGGTCCGGTGGTTCGGCCAGTCATCCCCACGGTGCCGATGATTTGGCCTCGCCTCACTTCCTGCCCAACGACCACTGAGAGGGTGCTGAGGTGGCCATACTTGGTGGTGAGGCCATACCCATGGTCAATCAAAGCTTCATTGCCATAGGCCGCATCCGGCCCAGCGTGAAAGAGAATTCCATCGGCAGCCGCTCTGACGGGCGTCCCGACAGGAGCTGCAATGTCGACGCCGGTGTGGAAAGCTCCTTCTCCCGTAAAGGGGTCCATCCGTTGTCCGAAGCCTGCCGTGATTATCCCCTGCACCGGCCA
>Ga0326727_10004177_pt1 | contig 44130 bp, 38 predicted proteins | sample MB2enrmetagenome_FD_207643 | JGI IMG/M metagenome (GOLD analysis project Ga0326727, IMG submission 207643) | Lab enriched peat soil microbial communities from McLean, Ithaca, NY, United States - MB29MY | ecosystem: Environmental > Terrestrial > Soil > Wetlands > Peat | place: USA: New York... | reverse complement strand
CAAAATCCACCTTGGTGCTGGAGGCAATGCGTTTGGGCAGTTCGAACTGGTCAGGAGTCAAACCCTCACGGGCGTTGAATGATTGCCTCAGAGTCAGAATTCGGCGCCCCGTGGTCATTGCTTCTTCCCACCCAAAATCCCAATTGCAGGCGCCTGCAATCAATTCGGCTATAGGCGGAGGTTGCGTCGCGACCGTGTACAAGGAACATAAGCCGGACGCGTTCAACAGCTGGTGATATCCGCTCCCGATGACATAGGCTGCAAATGGGCTTGCCTTAGCGGCTTTCAAGGCCGGATCCGTGCCGATTGCGGCGCCTTCATTGAGCATTCCGGTGATCTGGCTATCCATGTGATGAGCCGGATTGGCATCCGCAATGTTGGCTGCGCCGAGTGCCGGGGACAAGCGCGGATCATGAAACGCCAGGCTCTTTCCGCGAATGGCCACGGCATATTTTTCGGCACCCTTTCCGATACGTTCCGCTGCTTTTTGAGCGCCGTCCGCCAGCAGCGCACCGAACCCTTCCCGCTTTGCCACCTTCTCCACCATCTCCACAATGGCGGCCGCATTGCCCCAGGTCAGTTCGATCCCATCGGTATCTTTCCGGCTGAGCAGACCTCTTTCGTAGCATTCCATGGCCATCGCGATGGTCCCTCCGACGCCCATGGTATCGATGCCATAACGGTTGCAGATATCGTTCGCCTTAATCACGGCCTCGAGGTTATCGTTCATCAGCATTCCGCCCAGCGCGGCCAACGTCTGCTGTTCCGGACGGTGCATTTCATCTTTGATGGCGAACGGGCCGTCTTTCTGTTTGATGATGGCGCCGCAACTGATCGGGCAGGCATGGCAGCCGTAACTGCTTACCTTATACTTGTCCATATTGCCGCCATCCAGGTTGGTCACGGTGGGGAGCGCTTTCAGTCCGCTCAATTGCCAGTTCTTCAGGGGAGCGTCCCCGATTGAGACGAGAAAGCTGATGTTGCTCCCGGTCCCGGCTGCCGCCAGCTCTTTGGCATACTCGTTGGTGCTTATGCGAGCAAGAAACTGCTGCAGCGCCTGATTGAATTTTTCCTGGTTCGCCGGCGCAATCGTCTGCGTGCCTCCCATTACGGCAACCGCCTTGAGCCTCTTGGAACCCATGACCGCCCCTACGCCATTGCGGGCGGCCATCCGTCCTCGCTCGCTGACAACGCCGGCCAGTAGCGAAGCGGATTCTCCCGAAGGCCCGATGCAGGAGATTTTCATGCGCGGATCCTTGAAGGACTGCAGCAGCATATCCTGCGTCTCGTAGGCATCTTTCCCCCACAGATGCGCGGCGTCTTTCAGTTCGGCTTTGCCGTCCCCGAGCAGCAGGTAGACCGGTTTGGGAGAGATGCCTGAGAAAAAGACCGCATCGTAGCCTGCGGTTTTTAGCTCCGGGCCAAAGGTGCCGCCCGAATTGGATTCGGCCCAGGTGCCGGTGAGAGGAGATTTCGTGACCAGCATATGCCGTCCGCTGCCTGGCGCCAGAGTGCCCGTCAAACATCCTGTTACAAATCCCAGAATATTTTCCGGCCCTAAGGCATCAACCCGGGCTTTGATTCTTTCGTACAGGACACGGACACCCAGGCCATTCCCCCCGACAAACTCCCGATAAATGCTCTCGGGGGGTCTTTCCTCTCTTAAAGTTCCTTCGGTCAAATCGACAAACAAAATCTTGCCTGCGTAACAGCTTGGAATCGTCATACAGAAAGTTATCCTTTAAACCACGGTCAGCAGGAGGACGCGGCTCAAGCAGCCCGGAGTTCTGCCTTCTGAACCTCTATGAGGATAACACGAGACTCAGCCGTCAGCCATCGGCTCTCGGACAGAACCTGAGGGATGGGGGTCGCCGGGACCGAGTCCGATCCGGACACGGAGGTTGCCATCTTTCAGAGGCTACGAGAGCGATATCGAAATGGCACAGGGCGTGCGCAAATTCCCGAGTTTTCCACATCCTCGTCAGATTCTGCGCCGGCTTGGCGGCGGCGGACAGCTTTTGGGAAAAGCTTTGTCCTGCACTGAGACTTACGCTGGAGTGCGCATCGAGCCCTCCTTTTCCCACACACCGCCTGCGCAGCCACCGGAAATGACGTCTTCCCCGAGTTGCGGATGTTGAATTCCAGCCCGCCCTGGGGATTTAACAGATATGAGATGTCCTTAAAAGGGCCGCTTAGGCATCGCCGCGCGCTTGGCAAGCGGATAATGATCCCGGAAGCTCAATCGCAGCCCTTGGGCAATCGTTGCCTTATTGGCACTCGAGCTCAAATGCAATCCGTTCGCTTTTGTCACGTTGCCGGCCTTCGGGAGGCGGGTCGCTTCAAATGAAGACGAGGTTTTTGGTATCCGTGTTCCCTCCGGTGAATGCAGACCCCCGCGCCGAAATTGCCGGTTTAGGTCCCGTCGAGAGCCGCCTGCCTTGCGAAAATGCCGGCACGCGCACAAGGAACAAGCGTGGGAGAAAACGATCACGGTCAGCCTGCAGGGCCAATAAATTGCGGTGCAAGAGCCGGTCGTGCGGGATAAGAAATTGGACTATTTCTTCCGGGTGAACCTGATGGTCACGAACGTTATCAGCCCTATCGTCAATAGACTCAGAGTGCCCGGCTCGGGGACGATGAAATCGTACGGGCGCACCGAGAAGAGCGGACGATAGTAGTAAGGAAGTATTGGGGGGTGCTCGACCGGGATTTGGGGTGCAAAAATGGGGACGTCACGGTAATCCAGGCGGGACGGAAGCTGAGGAGCCTCAAGTTCCGGCACTTCCACTCGGGCAAGAACCGGAAGGTCGAACGTTTCGACGGCCGGTTCTTCTTCAGATACCGGTTGCTCGTCCTCGGCTGAAACCCTGTTTCCACAACGAGTCCGGGCATATTGCCGGCCATCGGTAATCAAGGTTTCTCCCTTGAGAATTTTGATTTTTTTTGCTGTCCAAAAGACCCTGTTCCCGATCCGGTACGACACATGCATGAACCGGGTCTCTTCGGCGTTGACGACATTTGCCTTGCCGGTTTCGAAATTGGCATAGTGCTGCGCCACAACCTTGTCGCGGCTCATCTCTCTAACAAGTTCCCGGCTGTTCAGAACTCCCCCGGGTATGACCGAATACGGATAGATGAGCCTCTCGTTTTTGGTCGGCGGCAGCTTTCCTTGCGCTTCCGGAGCAGGGACCGGAACAGCGGGTTGGGTCCGGAGGAGTTGTTCGGAGCGTGTTTTGAATTGCTGCGTAAGGACGAAAGAGGCCAGGCAGGCACCCATTCCGGCCAGAAAAAGTACCAGAATTCGATGCTTTTGAAAGAAGTTCCGCCTTCTGCCGATTCTTTTCCGAATGTACACCGATTGTCACCTCAAGGCCGAACGAACTCTGCCGCGCGAGCCGAATCCGTTGAAACATCGTGGCATCGATCGGCTTGATTAGCAAACCTTCTTTGCCCTGTATCGGTATTAGGGCAGGTTCTCGTGAGCAAATTCAATGAATGAAGAACCAGCCGCAGCCATCGAAAACTCGTCTTAATCTTCTGGAACTACGTGCCGATAAGCAATACCTGGGATCAGGTCGGGGATTATAAATCATGTCAGGCAAGTTATCAATTGTGCTGATTTCGCTGTTTCTGTGTGGATGCCTTGTTCCTGGTTTCCAGCCGGAGTGTCGCTCCCAAGCGCTGCCAGCTTTGTCGATCCGCACAATCGCGGCCGGCTCTGAAAGGGACTTGGAAAACGAACTCCTGTTGTTGACGAATCAGCAAAGAATCCAGCAAGGAATCCACCCACTTGTGCCCGAAGAATCCCTTGCGCAATTGGCCCGCGAGCATTCGCGCGGCATGGCTCAACAGGGATTCATCAGCCACGACCTCCCCTCCGGGGATCTTCGGGTCAGGATGTCCCACATTGCCTATCCGTACGCCACCGCCCGCGAAAATGTTGCCAGCGCAGCCAGCGTGACGATCGCGCAAAACGCTTTGATGGACAGCCCCGAACACAGGCACAACATCCTGGCCGACGATGTCGACCAGGTGGGCATCGGCATCGTCCGATGCCCACCCCCATATGATAGGGAGCTTTACATCACCGAAATTTTCGCGGCTCCGCGTAAGCAATACCAGACGACCGAAGTCTACGACGCCCTCTTAAGTCGCGTCAGTGATCTGCTCCAAAATGGGGCCGGTTCGCTGGTGCCCGATCCCAGGCTCGAGCAATTGGCATCCAATTCGGTATCGTCGCTCGATGTGCCGATAAGGCGGGAAGAAATTCAAAACCTGCTCGCCATGTCCGCGGCGGAATTGCATAGGGACGGCAGGACTGAAATTGCGCGTGTGGATGCCACTGTGCAACTGGTGCACGACCCCAAAAACCTCAACATCCCCAACCGGACGCACATCGGGCAAGAACCCCGCAGTTTTGGAACCGCCGTGCGCCAGATCGTCGACAGCCGAAACCAGACCGCCTTCCTTGTTCTAACCCTGATCGGATTTTCCGACTGACGACAGTCGGACGATCGCCATCAAATCGTCAATCGTGATCGTCAATGCTTAGACCTTTCCCTTCCCTTGCCTGACCACAACCGGCTCCTCTTGGGTGAAGTCGATAATCGTGGACGGCTCCATGCCCCCCGGGCCCGAATCCAGAAACAGGTCAACAATTTTGGCAAAGGTTGCGCCAATCTCATCGGGGTCAGAGAGGAAATCCTGATCAGACAAGCAGGCGCTGGTGCTGATGACAGGTCTCCCGAATTCAGCAAGCAAAGCCTGGCAGACAACATTGTCGGGCACCCGGATGCCCACGGTTTTTCTCTTCTCGAGGAGAATCTTGGGCACCTGTTTTGTCGCATTCAGAATGAATGTGTACGGCCCCGGAAGCAGATGCCGCATGACCTTGTAGGCGGTGTTGGAGACATAGGCATATTCGGTAATGCCTTTCAAGTCGGGGCAGATGAAGCTCAACAGCTTGCGTTTGTCATTACCCTTTTGCAGATAAATCTTCTCGACGGCATTTTTGTTGAGGAGATCGCATCCCAGACCATAAACCGAGTCGGTCGGGTAGATGATGAGCCCTCCGTCCCTGAGAACGTCGGAGGCAGCTTTCAAATACCGGCTCTGCGGGTTTTCCGGATGGATCTGGAGGCGTTTCATCATGGCGCCAGTATAGCGCCGCAGGCATCCATAATGAACATATTACTCCGCCGCCGCTATCTGAAATCCTAAGCGAAATGCTCCTGTCACTCGTGCGGCAGGATGATGCGCAAATCGATGAACCCGTTCAGCACAAACTGAACGGCGAGGGCCGTCAGGACAAGCCCCATCAATCGCATCAGGATGCGGATTCCGGTCTCACCCAGAAATCTGCGGACCCGGCCGGCGCCCGCAAGGATGTAATACGATGCAAGAGCCGTGATTCCGATAGCGGCAAAAACCGGGATGACTTGCCACCAGTTGCGCGACTGCCCCATCAGAACCATCACTGTCGAAATGGCCCCCGGGCCGGCCAGCATTGGGATGCCGAGAGGGGTGACCCCGATTTCGTCCTTTTCGGCTCCTTCCAGACGCTCTTCGCTCACTTCCTGTGTTCCAGATCGACGGGCCTGAAGCATGTCGATGGCGACCAGAAACAGGATAATGCCGCCGGCAATTTTGAACGCCGGAAGCGTGATGCTGAATATCTTGAAAATCAGGGTCCCTGCGATGGAAAAAAGGCTCAAGACACTAAGGCAGGTCCATGCGGCCTGGCGCGCCATGCGCCGGCGCTTCTCTTCATGATCCTCGGCCGTCATCACCAAAAATGAGGGGATCGCGGCCAGCGGATCGACGATGAAGAAGACCGAGCTCAGGGCGACAAGAGAAAATTCCAAAACTTCTTTCAGCTGGTCATTCATAAGGAACTGGTCGTCACTTCAGTGGACGCAGGATGGCGCGGCACGGGCCCGCATCCCCTTTGTACATGAGAAGCGGCAGACAAATCAATTCGTAATCGCCGGGAGGCACATTGGCCAGAGCGCAGTCCTCAAGAATGTAAATGCCGGCCGAAAGCAGGGTCTGGTGCGTTTGGGTAAGGTTGTCCTGTTCTTTGAAGTGGCCGATTGTAATATTGTCCAGGCCGAACAGCACGATTCCCTTTTCGGCCAGGTATTCCGCGGCGGCGCCGTCCAGATAGACATAGTCTTCCACAAACTGCGGCGATTCATAGACAACCGGCGAGTTGCGCGTCTTGCACAGCACGCGGTCCCCTTTTTTGATGTTGTGCCCCTCCAGCTCAGACACCTTAATCTTGACCGGATCCTTGATTTCGATCACGCGTGCCGGGCCGATGGCGGCGTCGAGCGGCATATCGGATACCGTCGATCCCCCCGGGATGAAATGCAACGGCGTATCGATGTGCGTCCCCGTGTGGGAGATGATTTCCATCATTGACATCGTTACCTTGGCGCCGAGTTCGACGTCATGGTAGCGGTAGATTTTCGGGGGCGCGGGATCGGACGGGAAATAGTTCATTCCCTGTTTGAGCGGGACGGAAATGTCATACCAACCCTCTGGAATTTTGACGGCCATGAGGTGCCCTCCCTTTCAATTTCCTAGCAGCATAGAGAATATTCCTTCGGAAGGTCAAGCAACCGATGGATTTTTCTCAGGTATCTCTGGGAATTTCGGGCCGCTTCAAAGCCCGGTTTGGCATGGCTGGAACTTTCCCATTCGGGCTCCTTCTCACGGGACAAATGGAAAATGCGAAATCTCTTTTGGGCCGCACGAAGGATTCCGCCTGATTCAACAGCGGGGCTCAGACTGGATCGGCAGCCGGAACATACAGGGGGATTTCGGCGCGGACCGTCGTCCCCTTTCGGGGCGTCGATTCGATCCTGAGCGTTCCTCCCATGAGCCCGATCCTTTGCTCCATCCCTATGAGCCCCATGCACCTGTCCAGATCGCTGCGAACCGCGGAGTAGTCAAAACCACACCCATCATCTTCCACGAGGAGCGTAAGCTTCGAATGCTGCTGCAAAATGATCAAGCTGGCCCGGTTGGCGGAGGCATGGGAAACAACGTTGTCAAGCGCCTCTAGGGCGATGCGATAAAGCCCGATCTCGATCGGAGCAGGCATCCGTTGGTGCTGCTCGGAGGAGGATGCGTACTGGTAGTCGATCACAAGGCTTTTTTGGGACGACAGTTCCTCGACGTGGCGAGCCAATGCCGCTTCGAGCCCATAGTCATCCAGGATGGTCGGCCGCAAATGGCTGGCCATACATCGGACCTCGTCGATAAGGCTGCGGATGCGGGCTTCGCAGCCGCGCTGCGCTTCGCGCAGGGAGTCATCCAGGGCGGCGTGAGTCTGTATTTCCAGCAGGAGCGCCGAGAGCGATTGGCACACCTGATCGTGCAACTCTTTCGCGATGTGCTTGCGTTCATCCTCCTGGTAAGAGATCACCTGGGCCATCGATTTTTCCCGAATCCGCTTGACGTCCTCCCTCGCAATCTGCCCAGCGAGTGCAGAGGCGGCGGCGGATACGGCAGCATCAAGAAAATTCAACTTGAAAGAATTAAGCTCATCGCCAGGTTTTATGTAAAGGGCGACAACTCCGAGCACCCGTCCCTCGTGGCTGATGGGAAGGACAGCGTGGCGGTGCTCGCCCATTCCCTGGTACACAATCGTATGATCGGTGTTGGTGGAAGAACAGACCAGCCTGCGGCCGGTCTCAGCAGCTTTCCCGCAAAGGCATTCGCCCAAATGCACGCGCTTGCAGCGGGCAAGCTGCCCCGGCGCCACATTGCGTTGAACCGTCAATTCCAGATGGTTGTCCTTCGCTAAAAAACCGACAGCCATTGTGGCCATTCCCAGCCAGGACAGCGAAATGATTTCGTCGACGAGAGCTTCTAAGATTTGAGAGTTCGAGTGGCAGTGCTGAAATTGCTGCAGAAGATCGTACAGGGCGCTGTGGTGCTCCAGGCTCTCCGAAAGCCTCTTCTCTGTTGTTTTGATATCGGTGATGTCCCGGACGAAATGCAGGTAGACCGGTTCCCCGTCGTCACCGATCAGCCCGGTCGGAAAAACAGCTGCTCGCATCCACCGGGCGCCGCCCGAATCGAATAATTCCCGCTCAACCGCTTCTCCCCTTTCAAGGGCTTCCACCAAAGGGCATTCCGAAATGGGGGAGCTCTTTCCGTGAACGACGATGGGGCAGCAGGAGCCGACGAGCTGAGTGGCGTCCAATCTGAAGTCTTGCACTACCTTTCGGTTCACGGCGACTAGGGTGTGCGCAGAGTCGACCAGGAACGCATAGAAAGGGAGTGCATCCAGAAGTTGTTGAATCTGCTGCCCAGCGCTTGACAGGGGGATTCCCTGGAAGTCGGTGCATTTTTTCTCTTTCTCGGGTTTCACAGACACAGGCACTCCTATCGTTTTCTTCAAGCACTATTTATAGATCATAATGGGCAGATAAGAATCCGTCATAAAGTACCTATTTTTAAGTAAAGCGTATCAGGGAGAAATACGGATACTTTATTGGAATCGGCGTCGAAAAGACCGAGTTTGCGTTATGGTTCCCGATGGGTTCACAGACAAAGGCTCCCGCAACCTGCCAAAGCCTTAGAGCTTTCAGCCGCTGGCGTTTACGGTTCTGGAGCAAGGCCATCTCGGAGTCGGGGCGGCATGACCCTTGCACGCCTATACGAATCATGGTCCTATGACTGCCTATGAAGGCGTGAAGCACGGGGCGGTTTGCAGTAAAATGCCTCTCGTAAGGTCCCGAACAGCTTTTCTTCCGTTTCACTCCAAGGGGCAGGACCTCGATGCGGTTCCCTGATCGCCGGCCATGCTAAACCAGGATACCCAGTGGTACAAGCTGCATTACCCCGACAGTTTCGTCGGCGATGAACAAAGAATGATTCAACGAACTCTTGCCGAATTTGTCGATCGTGGAATCATGCCGGTACGGCACAACATCGACGATGATGTGACGCATGAAGAAATGATCGAGCCAATCTTGAAGGGATTGCAGGTTGACCTGGGCTGGCAGAAATCGATGGTCCCCAAGCAATGCGGCGGAAATGAAATGATGTCTCTGGTCACGGCTGCACTCAAGCAAGAAGAGTTGTCGAGGGCCGACGACGGGATAAGCCTCGCCTCAGCCTGCGTTGACTGGACGCTCACACCGGCGACCATGGCTTATTTTTTCGCCACTTCGCCGACAACCAAAGTCTGGGGAAAGGCGGCGCTCGACGAATTTGCTCCGAAATTTGTTGAAGATCACTTGAGGTTTGGCTGTTTTAGCATGAGCGAGGTGCAGTCCGCCTGTGACATTGAGAACCATCTGAATGAGGCAAGACTGATTTGGACCAAAGCCACCCGGAGCGGGAACGAATGGGTCATTAACGGAGCAAAGCATTGGGCCAGCGACAGCGGAACCGCCCATCTCCATTGTCTCGCCTGCAACATGGACCCGGATTCCGGCGTCGATGGCTTCACCCTGATCTACATTCCGGAACCCTGGCCGGGTGTCTCTCATGGAAAATACGAGGCCAAATGCGAAGTCAACGGCGACAGGAATGCCTCCACTTATTTCCATAATGCGCGCGTGCCGAAGGAGTGGGGATTACAAGGCCTTGAAGCCTGGGACGTTTTTCTGAACAATGTGGTTTCCGCATTCGCTATGAACATCGCCAACTGCACCGGGATGATGCAGGGGGCAGTGGACGTTCCTCTTGAATACCCAGGACAACCAGTGGTCGGCGGCAAGCCGATCCGGGAACATTTTCCCACGGCCATGTTCCCGGGGGAGATGATCGGAGCGATTTCCGTTGCGAGAGGGACTTTTCTGGAGTTATGTCATCCATTCGACAATCCGGCAGTTTATGGATCTTGGATAACCGACAGTATGGTGGCCAAGGCGCGTTCGTCTCTTTCACTGCTTGCGCGAATGGCTAATGACCTGATTCCCCGGCGCATGGAGTTCATGGGATCCCAGGGGTTATGCGCGGGAAGGGCTCTGCGAGAAATATTACCCCGCGACATCGCAGTGGCCAAACGGGTCTTGGGCGGCGTACAGCTTGGTTTCTTTTCCGGTCGCCGGGCGCTTTACGAAATGGATTTTTCATCCTTCGGCCTGAGCAAACTGAAGAAAGCCGAAGCAGGCACTGTGTGAATTTGAAAGAATTTTCCGCAACTAACAATCTGGTAATGGGAGGGGGAAATGTCAGATAAGGTTCGCAAAGTCGACTACTTCTACATCGAAGCTCCGAATAAACCGGGCGAGGGAGCCAGAGTCCTGGAAGCCCTCCGGGACGGAGGCGTAAACCTCCTTGCGTTTTCAGGATTCCCTCAAGGACGCAAGGCTCAGATTGACTTCATTCCCGACGACGTGGTCAAGTTCAGGGCCGCTGCAAAAAAGTTGAGGTTGAAAATCAGCGCAAGGAAGAGGGGGTTCCTGATTCAAGCGGATGACAAACCGGGTGCCGTTGCAAGAATCATGGGCAAGCTCGCTGCCGTCAACATCAATGTGACCGCAATCGATGCTGTCGCAGGAGGGAAAGGTCGTTACGGAGCAATACTTTGGGTGGAACCTGCGGCATTTGCCAAAGCCTCGAAGGCACTTAGAGCGGTATAAGGCTCAATCACGCGCTCAGTAATCGCGCATCCGCGGATGCATGCGGGCAGACCTGTGTGGATCCGCAAAACCCGCGGTCTGTAATCTTTTGCGCAAAAAAACGCCGCAGGGGGCGCGGCCTGGCTGAGGCAAGACTCGGATGCCACGGGTTACGCTGATTTTAATTTGGTGAAATCCGTGGCATTCCTGGCGTTTTTTAATGCATGGATCAGGTTGCTCTGTCGATAATTACGGCGACATGATAGCCGAGCCCGTGCACGTCGAGAATGCCGCAAAGCCGAGCCCTTTCGAACGTTTCAACAACGTTCTTAAAAGCATGGTCGAAAAGGACGCCAGCGACCTTCACGTTTCGGTCGGGAGCGGCTTCAGAATTCGGGTTCTCGGAGAGCTGGTCCCCGCTCCGGACGCCGCCAAACTCACACCAAGTGAAATCGTATCCATCGCCGGAGGTATTCTGCTGGCGGGCCGCAAGTGCTCCAGAGAAACCCTGGTGTCATTTGTGGAAGGACTCACCGATTACGATTGCTCCTATTCGGTTCCGGGACTGGGGCGATACAGGGTCAACATATCCAGTCAGCGACGGTCTCTGGCTTTGGTCCTTCGCCACATCCCATACGCTCTGCCCACGATCGAAGGGCTGGGATTGCCCCCCATCATTGGAGAGATAGCGTTGGCAGAGCGTGGATTGGTGCTCGTAACGGGAATTACGGGCAGCGGCAAATCCACGACCCTCGCCTCAATGATCAACCGGATAAACCGGACGAAGCGCTGCAAGATCATCACCATCGAGGACCCGATCGAGTTTCTCTACCAGGACGAGAAATGCAGCATCGTGCAGCGGGAATGCGGGTCGGATACGGAAAGCTTCGCCAAGGCGTTGCGCGCGGCGCTGCGCCAGGATCCGGATATCATCCTTGTCGGGGAGATGCGCGACAGAGAAACCATCGATATCGCAATCAAAGCCGCCGAAACAGGGCACCTGGTTTTATCGACGGTCCACACCACCGATGGCCCAAGGACGATTTCGCGAATCCTCAGCGTGTTCGATCCGTCAGAGCAGGATTCAGCGCGGCTGCGGTTGAGTGAAACCCTTCTGGCCGTGATTTCACAACGTCTGCTGAAACGGGCGGACGACAACGGCCGAGTGGTTGCCTGCGAGATCATGCGGCAGACCAAAACCATTCAGGAATGCATCGCCGATCCATCGAAGATCTTCATGCTGAAGGAATACATCGAAAAGGGGCACGAGCTTTACGATATGCAAACCTTTGATCAGCATCTGAGTGATCTTTACCGACAGGGGACCATCAGTCTGGAGACAGCCAAATCGGCGGCAACCTCCGCTGCCGATTTTGAACGCAACCTTCAGTTCGAATAGAGGCGTCGGACCAAGGGAAACGGTTTTCTTCTTTATCCGAACCCCATGAAAAACCTAAAACTAACTTCGTGCATTTCGTGTGTTTTGTGGTGAAAGCTTTGGAAGCGTTACGTCAGGGGGATGCCGGTTTTGCCGTAGATTTTGCGGACTTCCTTTTTCAGGATTTTTCCCTGAGGACTTTTGGGCAGTTCCGCGACCTTGATGAACTCCTTGGGTATCTTGAATGAGGATAATCTCGTTTTCAAAAAGCGCGTCAACTCGGCCTTTTCGATGATCTGTCCCCTCCTGGGAATCAGAAATGCGACAACCTTTTCGCCCCATAGCCTGTCGGGAACGCCGATGACAGCGCAGTCCTCGATCTCTGCCCTCGTGTACAGAACCTCCTCAACTTCCCGCGGATAGACATTCTCTCCACCGGTAATAACTAAATCTTTCAGGCGGTCGACGATATACACAAACCCCCTGGAGTCGAGGACACCGACATCCCCGGTGTGAAGCCAGCCATCATCCCAAAGAGCTTCTTTCGTGTCTTTGGGATTATGCAGATATCCCTTCATCAAACTGGTTCCCCGCGTCGAGATTTCCCCTTTCTCGCCATCGGCAACCCGACGTCCGCACTTGTCGCGTATCTGCAGCTCAACCCCAAAAACAGGCTGTCCGACGGATCCGGCCACGTGGTGTTCCAAATGAAAATGGTTGTATGTGATGGGCATCATCTCCGTCAGGCCGTAGCCGTCGGCAATCGTGATGCAGGTAAGATCTTTCCATTGACTGAGGACGCCCGCCGCCATCGGGGCGCCGCCGGAAAAGCAGTAACGCACTTTCTGAAACCTTCTGTTGATGCCCGGAACGTCCAAGAGCCGGGTATATACCGTTGGAACCGCATAGAATCGTGTGAGCCGGCCTTTTTCCAGAAGCCAGAGAACGCGGTCCAAATCAAATGCAGGCATGAGTTCCAGGCAACCACCGCTGAGCACCGTCGAATTCATTATGTAAATCTGGCCGTACACGTGATTGAAGGGAAGGAAGCAGAGGGTGTAATCGGAATGAGCATTGCGCTCGTACAAGACCGTCGATTGGGCCGAGAAATCGATCCCTTCGTGAGTGAGCATGACTCCCTTGGGATCCCCCGTAGTTCCGCCCGTATATAGAACCGCCACGGCATCGCGGCGCTCCCGTTCGACAGTTCGGAAAACAGGATCACCCATCTTCAAGAGAGCGGAAAAATCCAAATCTCCGTCCGGACAGATGATTTTCTCAATTCCGTCCGGGCCCTTGAAACGCGCCAGCGCTGGCAGCTTCGTTCCGTCTGCGAACACGATCCGCGGTTTGGCGTGTCCGACCAGGGCCGAGAGCTCCGCGCTTTTCAGGAGCCCGGAAAGTGTTACTGCCACCGCGCCGGTTTTGAGGACTCCAAAATAAAAGGCGAGCCATTCGACTGAATTGGGGGCGCATAGAGCGACAAGGTCGTCCGGTGCAATCCCGATTTTCACCAGCGCCGAGGCAATCCGGTTCGCCATTTCGTTAAGCTCGCCGTAAGTGGTTTCCTTGTTCACTTCACGAACAGCAGGGTGGCGAGGAAAAAACTGGGCGGAGGAATCGAGATTGTGCGCCAGGTTCATACCCTAGGAACTCAGAAGTGAGGAGCGAGCAACCATTATGGATCCTGGCCTCCTGTGGAACAGGCTTTACGGGATTGCAGCTAAGGCTTGTGGAATGATCCCTTCTTCCCGGAATTTGCCCAGATCTTCTTCCGTGTAACCAACTTCCAGGAGAACCTCTTCCGTGTGCTCTCCGAGGGCCGGCGCGTTTCTTCTCCACGAGGCGGGTGTTTCGTTTAAGTCCCAGGGGAATCCCATCATTTTGGTTGGACCGTGAACAGGGTGCTGGACCTCGATCATGTAGCGATTAGCCATGACCTGAGGATCTTCCACCACTTCCTTTATGCCCTGGATGGGAGTGAAAATGCATCCATGCTCGCCGAGGATTTTCATCCACTCCTCTCTGGTCTTCGCGGCGAATACGTCGTCAAAGATGGCGACCAGTTCCTTCCCATGGGCCGCACGCGCGGCCAGTGTGCTGAACTTTGGATCGTTGATCAGCTTTTCAAGCCCGAGTGCACCGCAAACCTTGGCCCACCAGCGGTCGGGGTCGAGATGGGCGATCACGAGCCACTTATTATCCTTGCAGCAATAGTGGTTATAGAGAGGGTTCCCCGAGGATGTCCGCACGAACCGGGGGAATTCCTGTTTGAGCATTGCAGTGCCGGACATCACGTGTCCCAGCATGGCTACCACGCTGCCCATAAGCGATGTGTCGACAAGTTGGCCTTTCCCGGTCCTTTCCCGGGCAAACAGCGCCAGGCTTACCCCCCAGGCACACATGAGGCCGCCCAGCTCGTCGCCCAAGCCCGGAAAAATCATGCAAGGAGGCGTGCCGTCCTCGCCGGCAGCCATCATCAGGCCAGACCGCGCGATTCCGGTATAGTCGAACGACAGGTTGTTCGCTATCGGGCCCTTGCGCCCCCAGCCGGAAGCTTGCGCGTAGATGAGGCGTGGATTGCGGGCAAGTAGCTCATCCGGCCCGATACCCAGTCTCAGGGGGGCCCCGATGCTCATGTTGTTGAGAAAGACATCGGCCGAATCGATGAGCTTCAGGAATATCTCCAGGCCCCTCTCCTTTTTCATGTCCAGAACGATGCCCCGTTTGTTGCGGTTGGCATGTTCAAAATAGTAGTTGTACCCTTTCACATGAAAGTCAGCCTCGATCGTTTTCATGTGACGCCGGGCGGGATCCCCTTCCTTTGGCTCGATTTTGACGACATCCGCACCGAGATCCCCCAGTCGCATCCCTGCAACTGGTCCCTGCTGGAATGTGGAGATTTCGATTACTTTGATGCCTGCTAGTGGTCCCTGCGACATTTCATCCCTCCTGAGGAGTAGTTCCGCTTATGAGCATTGAGTTTAACTCCCTAGGCCCTAATGCCTGAAGCAAAAACCATAGCTGAGGGTATATATCCGGACTTCCAGCCGCAGGATGTGCGTTCTCGTAGCGCTATCCGGTGGTGATCTCCTATCATGAGTCTCCGGCGCAGGACGGATGTCTTTGGATATGAAAATTTCGCCGGGAGCTGCAGCGATGGTTGCGGCAATCACGTTCTATATTGCGGAAAGAGTGGCATGATCGCCGGTTTCCTCACAGGCTTGCTCCTGAGCTTTATCGGATCGATGACACCGACAGGGCCGATTGCGCTGATTGTGCTCAAATGCGGCGTGCGCCGCCAAAACCGCAGTGCCCTGTTCGTGGCGGCCGGCGCCGCCATGGCGGAGGCCGGTTATGCGTTGTTCGCTTACCTTGGAATCACCTTTGCCCTCTCCCGGTATCCGCTGGAGTCTTCCGTGCTCCACCTGGTCTCAGGGTGCATCCTTGCGATATTTGCATCGATATGGATTATCAAAGAGCGTGCACCCAGTCCAAAAAATCTGGATCGTCAATACGTAGGGACCAGTTTCCTGCTAGGCCTGAGCGTGGCCGGATTGAATCCCACATTTCTGGTTACCTGGGCCGGTGCGGTAGCCATCGCGCGGGGCGCCGGATTGATCTCGGAGATTCATGCCGCTCCGGCATTTGCGGTTGGCGTCGCAGCCGGACCGGTCTTGTGGTTCTGGATCTCGCTCACCATCCTGGCCAGGCCGCCAAAGTACTTCAGCCGGGAGAGGCTGGAAAATATTGAACGGGCTCTGCCGTTTTTGCTTCTGGTCGTGGCCGCAGTGATCTTGACGCAGGCTTTGATTGGATGCATCGGGCATTAAAAGGAGGCTGGATAAAGACGGTCGCTGATCAATCCCGCATCTTGCGTCTGATGTGATTCCCCGATTTCACCACAGGTTTGCGGCGGCCGGAACCCGGGCCCGGTCATGCAAATGGATTGCATTTTTCTTGCACACGGACCGACAGATGCCGCAGCCGTAGCAGCGTCGAGGATCAATGTAGGATTTCTTGCGCGCGGCAGAGTAGCTGATCGCTCCAAACTGGCAGACTCGCATGCATAGTCTGCACCCGTCGCATGACTCAGGCTTTGATTCGGCGACGTATTCGGCACGAAAAAACGTTTGAGTGCCGTGGGTTAATGACATTTGCATTGCAAAACAGTCTGGCCGGTCGCAATTACACATTCCACCGATAAAGGGAGTCACAAACGTCCAGACGCTGTGACATAGCCCTTCTTTTTCAAGTTCCCTGAAATTGGCCAGAGCTTCCTCTTTGCTGAGAACCTCATTTCCTTTAGGATCAGGGCCTCCGGTAAAGCCCGTTCCAACCGGGGCAAAAACTTCTTTGAGCTTCCCGCCATCGGGCCCGAGGCTGATCCCGTAGCAGTAGCGCTTTTCTTCCCCATGCAGCATGCGGCGGCAGAGACAGGATGTGCGGATAATCGAATTGACGAAACCAAAGATGCGCTCCACGTCTTCAATCGGCACAATCTGGCCATAGTGGAGTTTCTTCATCGTGCGGACCGTTTTCCATCGACTCATGCGCCGAACAAAGCCCGGGGCTTTTTCGAGTTCCTCCATTTGCCGGTGAAATTCTTCCCCGGATTTCGCCGACTTATTGATGAATTTCTGGAAAGCCATTTTCCTCTCCAGATCGTTCTGAAGATCCCCGCCATAGTTCTTTGCTTCCAGGTACCACTTCCGGCCTTCTCCGTGTTCCAGACAGAATTCGCACATGGGGATTTTCTCCTCTGCAATCCGGTTATTTGCTCCCAGGGTTGGCTTATTGTAACACGATTAGGCCGAATCCCTTCCCAATGCTTAAATGCCTGGATTCGAAAAATCAGGCCGAAAATCGAGTTCAAGGGCTGTTTTTGACATCTGAAGATATGATAAAACCTACGCATTCAAAGAATTATCTCAGTCCGACCCCGAGGAGGATAAAATGGACGAAAACAAGTGCGAAAGATATTTCGTCACTAAACCCGCGTACGAAGTTACACCAAAATTCGAGGTCAAGGGACGGATTCCCGCCATGACTCTGATGAGCGAGAACCTGGTGCCCGGGACGAAAATGTACATCGAGGCCGGCTGGGTGCTCGGAATGCCCGATCCCAACCCGCACATCGGCGAACACACCCACAATTATGACGAAATCATTGTTCACTTCGGCATGGACCCAAAGAATTCCGAGGATCTGGGCGGAGAAATAGAGATTTGCATGGGAGGCCAGCCATTTCTGATCAAGAGTACTTCGGCCATCTATGTCCCCAAAGGAGTCAAACACGGCCCGCTGACCTGGAAGAAGTTTGAGAGGCCTCATTTGGAGATGACGATCATGATCGGGGCCGGCAGTCTCGCGGAAGCCGATCCCGGTGGACACGAGAAAGTGAAGAAGGAGTCGGCAGTATGAAACTGTCCGGCAAAGTTGCACTCATCACGGGGGGCGGCACCGGAATCGGGGAGGCAATCGCGAGACGATTAGTCAGCGACGGCGCGAAAGTGTGCCTCGTGGGCAGGAGAAAAGAAATGCTTGACCAGGTAGCCGCTTCCCTCCCGCCGGGTTCCGTGACGGTCTGTCCCGGAGACGTGTCCCGGCATGAAGATGTTGAACGAATGGTGGAAGCAACGGTGGAGTTCGGAGGCACGCTTAATGTGCTGGTCAATAATGCCGCCATGGATCAGGTTCCGGCAAACATCATCGAAATTGACCCGGAGGTCTGGCATAAGGTCATTGAGGTAAACTTGACCGGTCCCTTTTACACCATGAGAGCGGCGATCCCGCACATGCTCAGGAGTGGAGGGGGCTCGATCATCAACGTGTCCTCCGTTGCGGGCATACGCTCGATACCGAATATGCCCGCCTATGTCTCCTCAAAGGGGGCCCTTGTGACGCTTTCGCAGCAGGTCGCACTGGATTTTGGCCCATTCCGGATCCGGTGCAACGTCATCTGCCCCGGCGGAATCAGGACGGTGATGATCGAGGAGGCGATGAGCACCTTCAAAAAAAAGCTGGATACGGATTTGGACGGTGTCTTTTCCTTTTTTACAAAGGATGTGCCTCTTCGAAGGCTTGCGTCGCCGGACGAGGTCACCGGAATCTGCAGCTATCTCGCCAGCGACGAGTCATCCTACATGACCGGTGTGGTTCTTCCGATCGACGGCGGAACCGCAATTGTGGATATCTCCGGAGCCGCGATCAACAACATGAGCAGCTGAATTCCGATTCCTGATCCCTGATCAAAACCAGATCAGGAATCAGGAGTTTTTTGCCAGGGCTTCGCGGCAGCGGCATTCCTTCCTGCGATTTGCCCCGTGCACAGCGCTTCCGCGTTGTTCCCTCCCCCGTTATACATCCAACCCCAGAAGGAGCCCAGTTCCCCGGCGCTGTGCAGTCTCGGGATCGGCTGATTGTCAGGGTTGACCACCTGGCATTGATGATTTCGCCGCGGGCGGCCCTGGGTATTGAAGGTGGCCGGGTACAGTTTGATGCAATAGAACGGCGGCTTTTCCAGCGCCACGAGGGATCTGGCAGGACGTCCGAAATCAGGATCGGTTTGGTTTTTGCAGTGCCCGTTGTAGCGGGCCAGCGACGCCTCGAGCTCGGCCGGTTTTATCTCAAGCTTGGTTGCCAGGTCTGCAAGGGTATCGCCCTTCAGTATCCATCCCTTTTCGATTTCCTTCATATTATCGCGACTTGCCTGGTAATCGCAGAACCAGCCGAATTTCCAGCCAGCGCTGATAATTGGTCCTCTTGTGCGCGTGGTTTCGTCGAAGATGCCGAAACGGGGGATGCGCGTGAAATCTCCAATAACCCCATCGAAATAGAGGAGGTTTTCCTTATGCCCAAACCCATGCCGGTTTTGTCGACGATCACATATCCGTTCCCTGGAATGGCGGCCGGAATCATGACCGGATCGAATTCAGGCACGATCATGCAGCCGATTCCGGCAAGGGAGTTGTTCATGTGCCAGAGAGCCGCACCCGCTTTTTGGGCCATCCGGATACCGTCCCCGGTTTGCAGCTATTCTCCGCCCGGGAACTATCAGGGCGAATGGCCTTATTGAAATGTGGCCAGCGCAAGGAAGAACAAAGAAAATTTTGCGTCGCTTGGCGTCACTCGCGCCGTTGCGGTGTCAAGAAAAGCCAGGAGTTCAGAACGAAACTTCTATTTATTGTCCGGATAAATCGGACGTTTCCTGTCGATTGAAGACCTGCCTGGAAATCATTTCCCCACGAGGAGTCATGGTGGTCGTCTTGATCGTCAGCGTTTTCCTATCCTTGGACAGTGAGTACTCCTCTTTTACCCGTGCCTGCGTTTCGTAATCCTCGCCTCGCGTGCTCGAGGTTTGTGTACCCGAATTTACGAGCCTGTTATTTTTCCAGGTACTCTTTGATACAAACTGCCCCCGGCCGCTTGAAGCGGGATTGGCATTTTCACTACCGTCGAGTGCAAATTTCTGTTTGACTGTCCGGTCCTCTCCGTTAACCGTGAATGTGCGTGTTGTCTCGACCTCTGTGTCGTTCTGAACGATCTGCAGTCTTAGGTCTTGCATCTGCTCCTGCGGCATTCCGGCTCCCTCATCCCCGCCGCTGCCCGGATAGCCGCCTGCGCGACGGCCGCCCGGATATCCCGTGCCTGGGTAACCGCCGCCTGGCAATCCAATCCCTCCACCGGGAAATCCGATCCCTCCACCGGGAAATCCTATGCCTCCCGGGTATCCGGTGCCTCCGGGAAACCCCACGCCCGGGTAACCGCCACCTGCACCGGGAATATTTGCAACACGGCCGGGTCTGCCCGTCTGCCCGCCCAAATCGCTTTTGGCCGGATCGAGAACCCATGTTCCGTTCAGATCAGCCGCGCTTTCCATCGCCGGGATGAAAACCACAAATATCAGCCCTGCCGTGATCGTCATCCATAGATTTTTCAATGCTTTTGTCGCCGGCATCCTTCCACTCCCTCTAGAGACCGAGTTGCGCAGTCTCGCATTGGAATTGGATCCATTTCGGCACAAATGGGTTCAAATACCTCCGACCGCCACAATAGCCAGGCGGGTCGAATGGCCAGAACCCTTCAATTTTTGTGCTCAGGCTCTTTTTCTGCTTCCTTCAAGGCGGACTTGAAGTTTTTTATCCCTTCGCCAAGTCCTTTGCCCAGCTGAGGGATTTTATTGACTCCGAAAATGAGCACAACGATAACCAGGATGACGAGGAGTTCCCCCATCCCTAATGACCCCAACATAACGAAACCTCCAATATTGACGGACTCATACAGACTGTGCCTTCAACCTACCGGCCTCCGACTCAACGGCTAGGCCTGGGGCTTCCCGGTCGTATCGGCCCCGGAAGTTTCTTTTGCCTTTTCAACCTCGACATCGTTTTCCCATGTTTTGACCAACTCGCTGGAAGCTTTCTTGAATTCCGCAATTCCCTTCCCCAGCGACTTCCCGATCTCCGGAAGTTTCTTTGGTCCAAAAACAATCAACGCGATGACAAAAATAACAATGATTTCCTGCATACCGAGATTACCCATAACTTCTCTCTTTCAATTCAATCGTTAAACCCAAACGGTGAAAAACTGGCAACGCCATGCCGGCGATCCCAAAACAAATGGACGACTTGCCAGAGTCCGGCTCCTGAAGAACCGATGCGAATCCACGGACAATCCGGCAGGGGTATGCTGTTAAACCAATGGATCGCAAGGTGGGCTTCGCAGCGTCAGGCGGCGGTATTCATTCGCGAACGGAATGAAACGCGAATGCTCGAGGACGAACCCATTCGCATCCAGTGCAGGATTTGCAAACGCGAGACTCATTTTCTCACATACCGGATGCGAGGGAATACCCAGGAGATCCTGATCCGTTGGGAGAGAACCGTTTCCGCACCGGGTAGGCTGCGCCATGCCCCGCTCAGTTTCGAAACCGCCTTGGACCGCCAGTTCGAAGCCGCCTCTCCCATTTCCCAGCCATACTGCCAGCTGGTGCGCCAGGGTAGGAGTGGTTACGATGATGTCCTGAAAGGTGTCCTTGTTGATGTCACAAACATGGATCTTAAACCCCGCCAATCCCACCGGCGGGCTCAATGTGATCACATCGGAACGGGAGCTCAGCGCGACAATGATCTTGTATCGGCCTCCCACCAGTCGTGCAGATACGACATCCCGCTGTTTATCTCCGTCCACATCGACAACGACAGGCGTATCACCCGGCAGCTTGCCCGCGTTGTCACCTACACTGACCGAAATCGGGATCGAGGGTTCGGAAGGCTGAAGCGCGAAAGCCTGCCAATGAAGCGAGAACAGGAGCATCAACAGACAAATCGGAGTCCAATAACCGGGTTTCCCGGTCATAGCATTGCCGGACGGCTCTCGCTTCTGCGGGTTGGGGATTTGGATCACAATCTTGATGTTAGCCGTTCCCCGGAGTGCAATCAATCCAGTAATTTAGAATACAGCCATTCCGAGAAAACTCTAATTGAGGCTCGCCGGCCTAAAATTTTCATTTCGTTTCAGTTTCGAATCATTGATATTATCCACGAATGCAAGGAATCATCGTTGTGCGCGGCAGCGGAGACGTGGGCTCCGCGGTCGCCCACGTTCTGTTCAAAGCCGGCTATGCGGTTGTCATTCATGAATCGGCGCAGCCAGCGTCAACCCGCCGCAAAATGTCTTTTTGTGACGCAGTTTTTGAGGGAAGTGCATGGCTGGATGGCGTCCGTGGGGAACGGGTTGACGATTTGTCTGAAATCTCCAATTTCCTGAAGGGCGGGCACGTTATCCCGTTGACTACTTTGGAACTGCAGAGCGTCCTTGCCGCTCTGCAGCCGGAAGTGGTTGTGGATGCCCGAATGAGAAAACACGACCAGCCCGGAATCCAGATGACCCTGGCGCCCTTCACCGTAGGGCTGGGGCCAAACTTCGTCGCCGGCGAAACCGTGCATGCGGCCGTGGAAACGGGATGGAACGAAGAACTCGGAAAAGTCCTATGGAGTGGCTCGACTCGTCCGTTGGAAGGGGAACCCCAAACCATTGACGGACACGGGCGCGATCGCTACGTCTATGCTCCCGCGGCAGGCATTTTTCGAACGAGCCTCGAGATCGGCTCGATGGTCAAGGCGGGACAGGAAGTGGCAAGAATCGGCGACCTGCCGCTCTGCGCGCCAATCAGCGGAGTCCTCCGAGGGCTTACCCACAATTTAGTGCCGGTGAAGGAGAGAACCAAAGTAATCGAGGTGGACCCGCGCGGTGAGCAGGCTCAAATTACCGGGATCGCAAAACGCCCGGGTCGGATCGCCGCCGGAGTCCTGGAGGCGGTGAATACCCGTCTGGGGATGTGAGGGAGAGGTAAATAGATGGACAAGCGAGCTTTGTGCAGTGGTCTTATCGCGGCGGTCGTCTTAGCCGCTATTTCCGGGGTGGTCTTTGCCCAGGATAAGAAGGAAACACCCGAAAGTCAGGGCCCCCAGGCTTGCCTTGCCTGTCACCCATCTGACGCCAAGTTCCCGCGGAATCTCAGTATGTGGGGAGCCTCAGGCCATAGCAGGACGCTGAGCCTGATTATCAAGAACAGCCAAGCTTCCCCCGATTGCTATAGCTGCCACTCCGACGAGGGTTTCAAAGCCAAGCTGGAGGGGAAAAAAATTGATGTCGCCCAGAAGGAAAGCTTCAGCCCGGTGACGTGCGCTACGTGCCACAAATTCCCCCACGACGGCAAGAACCCTCATCAGCTGGTGCTCGACCCCGAGAGTCTGTGCACCTCCTGCCACACCCAAAGGACCGTGCTCCAGGGGAGAGGAGCCAAGGGCATCGAGGAAACGCGGAGCTTCCATTCGGCGGTCGACTGCGTCTCATGCCATATGACTGAAGGGAACCATCTGATGAAAGTCATCCGGCCCGACGATCCCGACCTGTCGGAACAGCGGAATGATACGTGCACAGCTTGCCATAGGGACAATAACCGGAAAGCCCGAGTCGCCCAGATCCAGGAATGGCAGAAATCCTATAAAGAAAACATGGATTCTTTGCAGGCTGACGTGAGCACCCTCACCGCCTCGCTCAAAGAAAATCCTGCTCTTTTGGACGACCAGATGAAAGCAAAGCTGAGCGATGTGAGGTTCAATCTTGGCCTCCTGGCACGGGACCGCTCGCGAGGCGCCCACAATTTTGATTTTGCATCGGAGATTTTTGAGCGCGCGTCCAAATCTCTCCGGGAGCTAAAAGAGGTGTCGGATCGACGAAAAGGCAAGTAAGGCGCTGCACCGGAAATTTTAAAAGCTTTTGGCAACAAAACACGCAGAGTGCACGAAAAATGCAGGGCATTTCGTGCGCTGCGCGCGTTTTGTGGTTCAAAACAGTATCGGAGTTTTTGAGTTTCACTCCATCCCGCCCTTACCGGAGATGGCTTGCATCCGGCCTCGCACTGGCGACAAACCGGCACACCATGAAGATGCACTCCATCTGCCTTTCCCCCGGGTCCACACGATTGCCAGCCCGCTGAGCGTCGGTCCGCCGTCGATAACATTGGAAATAGCATTGGGGGATAGACACCTTGGGGCAAACCTCGAAACCCGGAAGTTTCAAAGCGGAAAGGAAAGGAGGCGGAAACCATGGCTGACCTCACAGGAAGCAACGGGGCAAGAAAAGAGTTCAATGCGATCGGAAAGCCGAGGATCCCGGGCAAGCTGTCCCATTCGCTCGCCACCGGCAAGGCGAAATTCGGCACCGACGCGATCGCGCCGAATATGCTCTATGCGAAATCTCTGAGAAGCCCAGATGCGAGCAAAGGCAAGGCATCGCCGGGAGTTGGGCGGTGGCCTCCTCGATGAGATGGGGACGCCCATGCTGGATGACCTCGCCGGCATGGAGGATCAGGAGGTCGGTGCCGTTGTTATCGCCGAAACTGAAGATCTCTGCGGTCAGGCGCTGGCGCTCCTGAAAATCGGATGGGAAGTGCTTCCGCTTATCCTGGATCTGTGCGAAGGGAAGAAGCCGGAGGCTCCGACCGTGAATTGCCGCATGACGCGCGAATAACTTCCACCATTCAACAACCCATGCGGGACGGGCTCGGGCGACCGGTTCGATCAATTCTCCTAATCAACAACTGGCCTTGGCCATCGAATTTGAAAATGTTAATGTACATGTATTTGCAATGCTATTTGGGCCGAGTGATGTATCATCTTCCCGTTCACTAAAAGTTTGCCGTGAGGGAAAATGCAATGCGCGTTTCAGTGATCATTCCGGCATACAACGAAGAGGACATGATTGGCCGCACTCTGGAGTCGCTCAGCAAACAAGACTACCGGGGGACCGTTGAAATCATTGTTGTCGACAACGGTTCCGCCGACGGCACAGCCGGGATAGCAGACAGCTGGGGTGTGACTGTAGTCCGGGAGAATCGGAAAGGATATATCTATGCCCTTATCCGGGGATTTGAACACGCAACCGGCGAGATCCTGATCACCACCGATGCAGACACCGTTGTTCCGTCGAACTGGATTTCCACCCTGGTGCAGGCTTTTGCTGAGGATGCCGAGGTGGTGGCAGCAGGGGGCGGGATCGAGTTCTACGATGCCAACTGGAAAGGAAGTTTTTTTTCACAAGCCGTTCTCCCTGTCGCACTTGCCTATGACGGGCTCTGCTTTTCCTATCCTCATATGTGGGGCGCAAACATGGCGGTCCGGCGCAGTGCTTTCGTGGAAGCCGGAGGCTGGACCGGGAAGTTCAACCTGCATGCCGATGCCGACCTTTCTCGCAGGCTGGCAAGGATCGGCAAGGTCAAAATGCTGAAGAACCTGAAGGTATCGACGTCGGCCCGGCGATTCAATCATCACCTTCTGGCAAATTTGCTGGTTTACGGGGGAAACTTTCTCGGATTGCAGTTTCTGCGCCGCCCCGTCTTTTTCAATTTCCCTGATGCTCGCTGCAAGATCAAAAAACCGACTCGACATTTGGTTCACTATCAGAGGCGTGCGGTCCTGTGTGGGGTTTTCTTCCTTGTGGCGTTAGGGACGTTGACGACTCTTTCGCATGCCTGGTCCCAAAACAGGTTCTTGGGCGGGTATGTGAAACATGTCGAGACGAAAGAAAAGGTCATTGCGCTGACCTTTGATGACGGACCGAACGAGCCTTACACCAGCCGCGTTTTAAGGATCCTTCGCGATAATGATATTCGGGCAACCTTTTTTCTCATCGGGGAGAATGCGGAGTTCTTCCGGGACGCGGCCAAAGAAATTGCGAGGGAAGGTCACGTCATAGGCAATCACTCCTACTCGCATCCTTTTTTGCTTGCGGTAGAGCCGTCGAAATATGAAGCGAGGCAAATTGATTTGAGCGAGCAGGTCCTGGAATCAGTAACAGGAGTGCATTGCACGCTGTTTCGTCCGCCGCGCGGGATTTACACACCCTGGCTTCTTCGCATGGCTGCAAGGCGCGGCATCACGTCTGTGGGCTGGTCGGAGGATGCAGGTGATTGGCATACCCTCCCAAGCTCCCAAATAGCCGACAAAATCATCAAGCAGGCGCGGCCGGGAAACATTATCCTGCTTCACGACGGCCTCAACCTGGTGCACGGCATCGATCGAAGCAATACGGTGAACGCCTTGCCGAGCATTATCAAGAGCCTCAAATCCCAAGGCTACCGCTTCATCACAGTCCCAGAGTTGCTGCAAATGGCCTCGGACCGATCCGGGAGCTAGGAGCCTGTCCGAGCCTTGGCCGCGGTTTTCTTCTACGCTTCGGGCCGCCGGCTGGGTCCCTTTCTTGCAGTGAAGCGTGCGATGAACCAATCCAGGAGTGAGGTGCGCAATCTTCGGCGCGGTAATAACGTGTTCCTCGCGCTCTTTGCCGAGGCATGATTTGACTTCCGCACCAAGACAGCGGATGAACTGATCAAAATCATGCCAATGCGGCTCGTCAATCATCAAAACCGGCTTCACCACGATAACCAGAAACCAGCCGGTCTTGACCCCATGATTCTTGCCCATCGCCGCACATGCCATCGGCAGGTTACCCGGAGTCTCGACCATGACCGGCATGTCCGTGATACGGTCGCCCCATTGGGTCGGCTGAAGAGGCCCCGGCTTCAGAGTCTCTGTCGACACGTCCAGGATTCAAGGCGCGAATTTGCCTGCCGCCATTTCCGCACCTCCATTCTCTTTTTGTTTGCGGAATCCACTGGATTCGACATCTCGCCGGCGAGGGCAATGGAGTGAACTTCGGAATTTGAATTCTTAAATTCATCCGAGGGACAGGCGGCGTGATCCCTTGATCGGGCAATCACGTTGCCTGTCCCTCCCCATCTCCAAATCGTTTTTCGCTTGTATTGTCACGATTTCAGATCGATGATTGAACCACTTCGATTCTTATCTGTTTTCCTTGCCTTTTTGTTGATTGAAGGTGAAGCACCGTCATGAGCCTACGAACAGGGGGGGTGACCAATGCAGACGATTGAAACATCAAAATTCGCAAAATACGTCAGAAAAGGAGTTGTGACCACGCCGACGCCTCATCCGGAGGTCAGCGCCCCACGCCTGGGATTGAAAAGCGGCGGGGAATTCGGCAATCTAGATTTTTCGATGAGTTGGTGGGCCATTACAGAGCCGTTTGTAATGGTCGCCGACTGTCACAAGCATGACTTTGATCAGTTTATTGTCTTCGCCGGAGGAAACCTCACGGATATGACGAATATCGGCGGTGTGGTTGAATTTGGCTTGAGCGAAGACGGGATCAACGTAGAGACCCAGATCATTACGGAGGCCACCATGATCTTTATCCCGGCCGGCCTCTTTCATGGACCGTTGAATTTCAAAAAAATCAACGATCCCAAAAAGCCGATTTTATTCCACGATCTTTTCTTCTCTCCCGAATACAAACGGGTCTAGGCCCCTGACCGCGGATCTGCGCGGATGGTGCGGATCCGCGGTTGTCCAGGCTATTTCACCGTTTTTCGAAGAGTTCCACGAAAGCGCCGACGTCGGGATCGCGCACCACGACGGCGCGGGTGCCGTCTTTCTTGTTCACAATGCCGCCGCCGGACCAGGCCGTGACGCCCGCCGCTTTCAACCGGGCGCACAGGGCATCCAGCCCCTCTACCTGGAATCCGGGGCAGCTTACGGCCACATCGGAACACCCGTATTGTCCGACTTCCTGCCGGGTCGGCTTCTGGTATTCGACCAGCTCAAAGCGCATTTCCGTTTGCGGCGCCGCAGCCTCCGGAAAAGCCCCGTTGATCAGGCGAATGACATAGCCGCGCCCGCCGACCGCCGCGTCCCAAATATCCCCGCTGAGCCACTCCGGAAGCCTGTCCGGGAACTTGGCCCCGAGCAAAGCTCCATAAAAGCCTTCCGACTTGCCGGAATCAAGCACGACCAGCCCGAGATGGTTCAGGCTGGAGTGATCCGGTGATTTCTGGCCGGCGGAGGACGGCAGCCTGATGCCGATGATTTCGACATTGAAACCGTCCGGGTCCATGACATACGCAACCCCGCCTGATGTCTGCCCCGGCATCCGAACCAACTTCGCATCCCAGGAGAGCGCCCGGAGCAGCCCATCCGATTTCATCCGCGCCCACAGGGTGTCCGCATCCGGCACCATGATCCCAATGTGGCATGACGACGGATCCCGGGCAGGAAAATCGGCGCGGCTGTGGCGATCAAAATTCTTATACTCACGCAAATAGAAGATGAATGGCTTCCCGGAACCACTGCTAGCGATGCTTAAGGCTGCGGTTCGGGATATAGCCCCCGGCGTATTGTACAGGCGGTTTGCCTCTTCGTCTGTGGTCCAGGACGGATTCTCATCTCCCACAACGGTGAAGCCGAGTGTCTTGTAATAATGGATTGATCTTTCGAGGTTGGAAACGCTCAGGCTCTCAAAAGCAAGTCCCAGGACCTTCCCCGATTGAGGCGCTTGTTGCGCATCTCCTGTGAAAGCGATCCCCAAAAACAAAACGCAAGCCGAAATCAGGGTCGCCATGCCTGTCAATCCGGATGCATTCGAGACCGGGTATTTCATGCAAACCTCCCAAAGGTGAGAATACGGGCTAAAGGAGGCTACAGATTTACCCAAGCGGGCCGGATTATCAACTCGAATTATTTCGCCAGGTCTGCCGAGCGGCACCTGGGCCCGGGGCGGCGCTGGAGGCCGCCCCCGGGAAAACAACCTGTCGCGACTAACGCCCGGAATGTGACGCCGTAGTGCAGAAATACATGCCGGTCCATCGTGGCGTTGCTGTTCGCCCGGCTATCATCCCCGATGCTGTAAACCGCATTCAGCAGACCGTTCTTCGGCAGAGTGATCGAAATCCCTTGAGTGAAACATCCGATGTTGTTCTTTCCGCCGATCCAGTCTGCCACGATACAGGCCGCTCCTGCCCGTGGACCGAGAAAGCTCACCGGGCCTTTGCTCGGATCCCGGTTGGACGACACGACGCCATAAGCACCGGCATGGAAATGCGGACCGAAGTTGCCGGTTTTGATCTTCCTGCTCGAGAGGCCGTACAGCAGGCCCCAGCTGCCCTGGGCATCAGGATGCCTGCGTCCGCCGCCATGCCTTCCTTTTCATTGTCATAAAACCTCCACTTCATATTCGGCTGAATGCATGCGTTGGACGCAGAGGCGCCTGAGCCTAATATTGTGGCTCGGAAAGTTCACTGCCCCCGGAGCGGCCTTCGCTCCTCCCAATTTGCGCAAGCATACAGATTTGCTGCAAGTCGAAGAGATTTTTACCTATTTGTGTGGGGCCGCCCTATGGGCACCGGATGATCCCCTGAGCCCAGAGGCAGCCCCCGCATGCGGGGACTGGACTTCCGATGCAGTCTTCCCGGTTCGACAAAAAGAATTCGCATCCTCCACACAGGACGCAAGGCGAGAAATTGAACTCCTGGATGCGTCTGCGGAAGGAGACGTACTCCGGCTGATTCCAGATCTCTCCAACGCCATGCTCCCGGACATTCCCAAAAGCGTGGCGTTTCAGAGACCGTTCGTACCTGTGAAGATAGGCTTTGTGGTCGTGTAGAAGTGCGAGGCATGGGCTGACGTCGCCGTCCCATCGAATTGCCAGAGCGCCCTTTTCAACAAAGGGACAGCGATTATTTCTCTCCCCCAGATTTCCCCCGGAAAGGGTGACGGAGTGATCGCCGTGCAAGGCATGATAAAACGCCTCCCGGGTCGCCGGGTTAATGTCCATCTTTGGGAAATCGAGAGAGCGCAGCAGAGGCGCGGATATGTAGACGGCATCCGATAAAGCGCGGGAATATAGGATTTCTTCCTGCATTTCCGGCGTGTAGGGAAGGACATTTGTCACGAGAAAATGGAGCGACCCCAATCGGTTTGCCAGGCTGAAAACAGCGGGGAGATCCGCGATGTTGCGCTTCATCGCCACGAACACGATCCCAAGCTGCGGTTTCAGAAGCAAATCCAGGCCCGTTGGGTAGTGTTTCGTCCACCGCGCGCGGCGGAATTCCATGAGATTCGACAGCACTTCCGGCAGGGCCGCGCCCAAGCGCACATCCTTATAGCTTTCCGGAGTAGCGCCATCCAGCGAAACCCAAAGCATGTCCAGGCCGGCATCGATCAGCTGTGTCGCCAGCGAATGATTCAGCAGCGTCCCGTTTGTAATCAGCTCGACGGATGAACCCAGAGTCTTCAGTTCCCGAACCATGCGCACAATGTCGGGATGAGACAACGGTTCTCCAAGGCCGCCGAAAAAGATGCCCGGCGGTTTCGGGAATTCCCGAAGAGTGTCGAGGATTCGGGAGAAAGTCGCCGAGTCCATTTCTCCCAACGGCTCGTCCCAGCAATTTCGGATGCAGGTGACGCAATTCAGATTGCAGCGATTCGTAGGTTCAATATAAACCCTGGCCAGATGAGTCACGGAACGGCGGAGCTGCAGTCCGTTATCGTCGTCTCCGACGCGAATCTTCGCCCCCGGTGCGAAGCCGTACCGGTCCTTTATTTCGCGAGGCAGAATGAGCCGGCCCGTTTCATCGAATTCCGCGTCGAATTCATCCATTGCCATCCAACTCTTGTCAAAGGCTTCCAGTCTGCAGCAACGCCACTCCGTGCCTCCGCGCCGGACGGCGCAGCCGTCCCCACCGTGGGAGAGCATAGCATATTTATCGGCGCATGGCGCTCCCCGGGCTCCCGATAGAGCCTCCCCCGCCGAAACCCCGTTGCCCGGGCTTTGTACCCGACGCCCGCTGATACCCCCGTAGCGCAGTGGGTGTAAATACCTATGCATAAAAGGGTATTTCTTCGGATATCGGAAGCAATGCCATTGATGTTTTAATGCCACCCTGAACTTGACCACAGGAGATAGATCATGATCCAACTAACCCAAGACGATATCCTGGACGAAACCAACTACGATTCAGACGATTTGACGAACGCTGCCTTTGACAGCCCTAAGCTTCGCTCCATGCCTATGGCTGCGGACTTCAGGGCCAGATTTGATAGCCTCCCGGATGAAAGCAGGCCTGCGCATCCGGGAGCCGACAGCGCTCCCCCTGATCCGCTCCATGTTTACTACAGGAGCATGCACAGCATTCCGCTTCTGACGCGTGAGCAGGAATTCTCTTTGGCCAGGAAACTGGAAACGGCAAAGCGCAACGTGCTCCGGCTGTTGTCCCTGACGCCCATCGCTTCTTCAAAACTGATGGAGTTGGCGGACGAGCTCCATCCGGCCGCGATCACACCCAGCGCCCTTCCACTAGGTGAAAAACCGGACTCTGAAGCTCAGGTCCCTTTAGAGGAAAGGAACCGGATTCGGCTCAAGGCAATCCACAAACTCCTGGCACGGCTCGAGAGGCTCGAGACGGAATACCGGCTTGCCCGGCGCAGGTCGCGCCACGGGGAAAAAGCGTTACCCCGCGAATCGATTTTCGCTTGTCTGCAACGCATCGACTTCACGGAAAATCAGATCAATGCTCTGATCGGCACGATGCAGGAAGTCTTGCATAAAATGGAAGAGGCGGAGCGGGCGGCAGAAGGGCAAACCGGACGACAGAAGACCGGTCGAAAACCTCTGCGCAGCTTCGGAGCGACGCTGGACCAAATCGAGGATCAATACCTTACGAGCATCGGCGCATTGCGCAAAATCCTGGCTTCGATTGCCGAAAGCAAGGCCGAAATGCTCGATGCCAAAGACCAGTTTGTGCGCTCCAACCTGCGGCTGGTTCTCAGCATCGCCAGAAAATACTCCTATCCCGGGATAGATTTCCTGGACTTTGTCCAGGAGGGCAATATCGGGCTCATGAAGGCAGTGGACAAATTCAACTACCGTTTGGGCAACAAATTCTCCACCTATGCAACCTGGTGGATTCGACAGAGTATTACGCGCGCGATGGCGGACCAGGGGCGGACGATCAGAGTGCCGGTTCACATGGTGGAAGCCATCAACCAGGTCATGAAAGCCGCAGGTGAGCTCAAGAAACGCCTGGGACACGAACCTTCCAAGGTTGAACTTGCCAGGGAACTGAATACTCCGGTCTCAAAGGTGACGCAGATTTTGGAAGCCGCCCAGGAGCCGATCTCCCTGGAAGCCTGCATGACCCCGGACAAGGATTCGGTTCTGAACAATTTCATCGAGGACAAAACGGCGGTTTGCCCGATAGAACCGGTAATGAGCGACGATCTTCGCGAGGTCACCTATTCTGCCCTGCAGGCGCTTTCTCCCCGCGAGCAGGAAATAGTGCGCATGCGCTACGGCATGAATGACGCCGGCAAGGAATACACGCTTCAGGAATGCGGCGAGAAGTTCCAGGTCACTCGCGAGAGGATCCGGCAAATCGAGGAAAACGCGCTGATGAAGCTTCGCCGAGCTCAGCACTCCAACAAGCTGCGCGAGTACGCCGGTTTCGTGAGCAACGGTTAGCCACCCAAAGCTCTGAACCGCGAAACCCACGAACGACCCAAAATTTCAAGTTTTGTGCCGTTCGTTGGTTTCGTGGTTGAAATATTTAAGAACCTTCCTTGCTCCCAGCCCTTCCGCAAAAACAGGCAGCATGATTTCCAGCAATACATGTTAATGTGCTGTGTTGCATTGCACCTGTTTTTGTCTGTTCACAGCCCTGACTGATTATGCGTATTGTCATAAAGCTTGGCACGTCCACTTTGACCAATGGGACGCCCCATCTTGCCCCCCCGGTTATGATCGATTTCGCGCGGCAAACCTCGCAGTTGCTGGGCTCCGGGCACCAGCTGGTGCTGGTGTCGTCCGGAGCGATTGCCGCCGGGAGAGAAAGGCTCGGCTTTCCGCAGCTGCCCAAGGACATACCGGCGAAGCAGATGTTGGCCGCCATCGGGCAGTCGCGCCTGATGTCCATCTACGAGCAGATTTTTGAGCTTTATGGCTGGACCGTGGCGCAGATTCTTCTTACCCGAACGGATCTGGCCAGCAGACGACGCTATCTGAATGCACGCAACACGCTGATTGCGTTGGTTGGGCAAAAAGTCATACCTATCGTGAACGAGAATGACACGGTTGCCACGGAAGAGATCCGGGTTGGAGACAACGATAATCTGTCCGCGCTGGTTGCGAATCTGGTCGATGCCGATCTACTGATTCTGCTCACAGACCAGCCGGGACTCTATTCGGCGGATCCGCGCCTCGACGCCGGTGCCGAGCTCGTGGAGAAAGTCGTCACTCGTGAGATCCCGCCTGAACTCTGGGGCGCTGCCGGAGGCGCCGAATCGCAACTGGGAACCGGAGGAATGGTCACCAAGCTGCAGGCGGCAGATTTGGCTCGCCGCTCAGGAACGGCATGCGTCATCGCCGCGGGGAAAGAACCGGACGTGTTGCTGCGAATCGCCCGGGGGGACAAGCTCGGCACGCACTTTGCGCCTATTGCCACATCGATGGAAAGCCGCAAACGCTATATCCTTTCCGGCCGGCGCGCCCCCGGCGTCGTGAGCATTGACGCCGGAGCGGTTCAAGCCCTGCAGCGGGGCGGGAGCTTGCTTCCGGTAGGAGCCACAGCTGTCAGTGGCGTCTTTGAGCGAGGGGATACCGTTCGGGTTGCAAAACCGGACGGCAGCGAGATCGCGCGGGGGATCGTGAATTACGGCAGCCGCGACCTGGCCCGCATTGTGGGACGCCCGTCCGACGAGATCGAATCGATTCTCGGCTATCACTTCGGCGACGAGGTGATCCACCGCAACGATATGGTCCTGCTATAGCCCCTCCTCATCAAAGCATCCGTTTGCTGCGCAGTTTCGCAGGTCCTCGCGGATTGAGCTTAGCAAATTCCCGAATTCTTCAAACCATTGAGGATAAACGGGCGGTTTTGTTGTATCCTGAGAGGTCCGAGGGAAGCGTTTTATGTTGACCGAAGTGGGACGGCTGGCTCGCGCGGCCTCCCGGAAAATGGCAAATGCCGAGACCAAAACCAAGAACCAAGCTTTGTGTTCCCTAGCCGGCTTGCTGGATCAGTCTCAGGAGACAATCCTGGCCGCGAATAGGCTAGACATCGAAGCCGCCCGGGCTTCCGGCATGAGCGACGCGCTGGTTGACCGGCTGATATTGACCCAAACGAGAATTGACGGCCTTGCTTCGGACCTGCGCCGGGTCGCCGGGCTGGCAGACCCTGTTGGGGAACGCTTCGACGGCACCGTCCTGCCCAACGGGCTGGAGTTGTGGAAACAGCGGGTCCCTCTCGGAGTCATCGGGGTTGTTTACGAATCGCGCCCGAATGTCACAATCGATGTCGCCGGGCTTGCGATTAAGACCGGGAATGCCGCCATTCTGCGTGGCGGGAAAGAATCGATGCATTCGAACCGCATCCTGGCCGAGCTGTCCCAAAAAGCGCTCGCGCAGAGCGATCTGCCCGCGGAAGCCGTGCAGTTCATCGACAATCCCGATCGCGCGCTGGTGCTCGCGCTTCTTCACCTGCACGAATTCGTAGACATCATCATCCCGCGCGGCGGCGAAGGCCTCCACCGCTTCTGCCGTGAAAACAGCCAGATCCCGGTGATCACGGGAGGGATCGGCATCTGCCATATCTTTGTGGACGAATCCGCCAATGCGGACAAAGCACTTGAGGTCATCCGCAACGCTAAGACACAGCGCCCATCGGTATGCAACGCCTTGGACACTCTGCTGGTTCATCGCGCGGTGGCCCCGGCTTTTCTCCCCCGTGTCGTGGAGTTCCTCGCGCCTGCCGGCGTGACCTTTCGGGCCGACGAGGCGGCGATGGGATATTTGAGTCGGGAGGAATCCGTGCAGACTGCCGGACCGGAGGATTTTGACACTGAGTGGATGTCACTTGTCCTTGGCTTGAAGGTTGTCGGCGGGCTCGACGAGGCGATCGCGCACACGAATGCACACAGCATGGGGCATTCCGACTCGATCCTGACGGAAGAGGATTCACATGCGGCCCGCTGGGTCAAGGAAGTGGACTCCGCCGCCGTGTATGTCAATGCCTCCACGCGCTTCACCGACGGCGGCCAGTTTGGTCTGGGAGCAGAGGTCGCAATATCGACGCAACGACTTCACGCCCGCGGCCCGATGGGATTGCGCGAGTTGACCACCTATAAATGGGTGGGAAAAGGCGCCTATCAGATAAGGGAATGACTGCGGCTCAGCAGGAGCCTCTTTGACCCCCGTTTTAGCCACCCAGTTGTAAATCATGCACAACCAAGGCAGGGCGAGTCACGGTGAATTCGGAAGGATGAGCGTGCGTGGGAGGGCATAGGAAATCTTCATGGGAAGAGAGGCCACTTTAACTAACGGCTAATCATGCAGAAGGTGATGACTATGGCTTTTCAGAGTTTGCGGGATTTTATGGATGCGCTGCGGAGGAACGGTCAGCTTCTTACTTTGCACGATGCCGTTTTGCCGGAGCCGGATATAAGAACCTATCTCAGAGCCGCCGCCGATCTAGGCAATGACAGTCCGGCCGTTGTGTTCGACAATATCCGGGGCTATCGGGGATACACAGTTGCGGGAAACGTTCATGGGTCCTGGGTCAACCACGCCATCCTGTTGGGAATGGATAAGACTGCAGGCATGCGCGAGCAATTTTCCCGTGTCGATGAGCTTTGGAGCAACCTGGACAAAGGGGAATTGAGATGGGTCAGCAACGCCCCCTGCCAGGAAATCGTAGTCGACATAAACATCAATTTATATGAATTGATGCCCCTCTACCGGATCAATCAGAATGACGGGGGATGCTATCTCAGCAAGGCCTGCGTTGTTTCCCGGGACCCGAACGAGCCGGACGACCTGAACAAAGAGAATGTCGGGATCTACCGGGTGATGGTCCAGGGACGGGACACTTTAGGCATGCAGGGCTTGCCTTATCACGATTTCGCACGGCATCTCAAAAGCGCAGAAGAAGTGAACATGCCCCTGCCTGTGGCCATCTGCATTGGAACTCCCCCATTCCTCACTACGATGGCCGCGACCCCCCTGGCCTACAATCAGTCCGAATACAAAGCGGCCTCGGCGATCATGGGCGAGCCCCTGGAAGTGACCAGCGCGCTGGACAGCGAACTGACCGTTCCGGCTCACTCAGAGTACGTTCTCGAAGGGGAGGTGATACCGAGACAGCGTTTCTGCGAAGGGCCTTTCGGAGAGTTTCCCGGCAGTTATTCGGGAGTCAGAAAACAAATACGGATCAGGGTGAATAAAGTCACGCATCGCCGTCATCCGATTTATGAAACCCTTTTCATCGGAAAGCCGTGGACGGAGCATGACACGATGATCGGCCTGTGGACATCCGTCCCGCTCTATAAGCAGCTGAAAGCGGAATTCCCGGAAGTGAAATGCGTGAATGCCATCTATCAGCATGGCCTGACAATCATCATTTCTTCCGACATGAGGTTAGGCGGTTTCGGCAAGACGCTTGCCTTCAAGGTGGCCACGACTCCTCACGGCATGTCTTATGGGAAGAACATCATCATTGTGGACGGCGACGTGGACCCCTTCAACCTGGAAAGGGTCATGTGGGCCCTCTCGACAAGAGTCAGGGCAGACAAGGATGTCACCGTCGTCACCAACACGCCTGGCATGCCGCTGGATCCCTGCTCCGAGCCTGCGGGAATGGGGAGCAAGCTGATCATCGATGCCACCACTCCCGTAGCCCCGGATCGCATGAGGGAGATCACGATGATCGCCGATCCTCCCGGCAGCGCAGAGGCAGCAGAAAGACTACAAGAGATATGGAAGGGGGCCGTCAAAGCGTAGACTGGAGATCTGGAGATTATGATTTGCATTCGTTGTTTGCAGGACTCGGCTGAAAAAATAGCGGAAGCTCCGGATGGAAGCGGAGAATGGGAAGTGTACTATTGCGAACGATGCAATTACAGCTGGCGCTCTTCAGAGGAGAGTGAAATAACGGTGCCGGATAAGAGAGACCCTGAATTCCAGCTCGAAGACGTGAATTTGGATGCCCTACAGATCTTGAATCCTATTCCACCGCTGAAGAAGTAGGCTATTGTCCTCACCGCGAAGGCGCAAAGGCCACCGAGGAAACCTTTGCGGCGGACGGGCTATTTACCGGCAGGAGCGCAGGCGAAATTGGCGGCCCCGTCCGTGATCCCGGTTCCCTCGCATTTCGCGACGCCCTTTTCGAGATCAGCCGCATCGTAAAATCAAGATCCTTGGTTGCCCTGACCTTCCGATAGCGAAGCCCCATCGCCTACCCGCCTTTCGGCACCCACGGGGAACCGGGAACCAAACCCAGGCGGGCCGGGGGCGATCAAAGGCAACCTGCCGGCGTGTTCGTTGGAGGTCAATATCTTCCTCCATTGCCATTTTGGCGAACCGATCCTCGAGCGCAGCTCGAAATGCCGCCGTGATCCGGGCGCTGGCCGTAGCGGCCCGATGTCTCATCATGGATGTTTTGGAGGAGCACAAACGCGAGTTGCTGCGGGTTTCCGCGGCATAGTTCAACTACAAGGACAAGTCGGAAATATCATGCCTCCTAATGGCAGAATTTGACGCACACAACCTGACATCAAATGCCGGGGATGGGAATCGCCCCCCCCCGGGCTTTTGCGGGCCCCGGGATTTTAAGTCGTTGATCCGCGATCGCTTAACTGCTGCGAACGCTTGATCTATTAATAGGTTACTTCTACCTCTGCTTTGGGGATCGTTGGGTTTTGTTGGGTATGATTGGGTACCCGCAGGCAACCTGAGAGAGGATTGAGCTCATTACCCTGTTACGATTGGCGAGACCTTTGGAGTGCGGGGGCAATTTTAAGACATGCCCCCTCGCTGAAGCCCGGATCGCTACAGTTCGCCGGTTTCCCAGGAATCCCCTCCAAATACCAACAGTAAACAGATGCAATCCTGGTGCGTGGAATCTTGGCAAAGGACCACGCCTCACACACCTCTCCATCTCTCCATTGAGTTAGCTATGTGATTGACAATCAGGACAATTTGTCTTTAATTGTCATTTTATCATCTTTTGGGTTTGTTTTTTCAGATCGGCGCTGAGGGGATCGACACTCAGAGTGAATCCCGACCGGCAATCAGATCCATTTGCCTTATGCCACGAATAGAAGAAAAGATGAAGCTTGCAAGACTGAGCCTGATGATAAACGGCATCGAAAGATTTATCGTCTGCGACCCGGAGAAGGACAATTTGGCGGAGGTTTTGCGCCGGATGGGCCTCACGGGGGTGAAGGTCGGGTGCGGCACCGGTGTTTGCGGCGCCTGTTCTGTAATTCTAAACGGGAAAGTAGTGCGTGCTTGCTCAAGGAAGATGAAGACGGTCGGCGAATTTAGTGAGATCACCACAATTGAAGGCCTCGGGACTCCGAAAAATCTGCATCCCTTGCAGCAGGCGTGGATCACATACGGCGGCGTTCAATGCGGTTTCTGTTCTCCAGGATTCATCGTATCCGCCTATCAGCTTTTGGCTGAAAACAAGTCTCCTACGCGTGAAGAGGTCCGCAACTGGTTCAGGAAGCATCGAAACATCTGCCGCTGCACCGGCTACAAGCCTCTGGTTGATTCCGTAATGGAAGCCGCCAGGGTCATGCGCGGCGAAGCCACCGTGGAAGACATTACCTATGATTTTGCCGGCGAGAAGGATATCTATGGGTCCAGGCATCCCAGGCCTTCCGCCCTGGCGAAGGTCACCGGCCTTGCAGATTATGGCAATGATGTTGAGCAGCAGATGCCTGAAGGTGCCGCACACCTCGCAGTGGTCCTGGCTGACGTCCATCATGCCAATATCATCAGTATCGACACTAGCGAGGCGGAAAAGATGCCGGGCGTCATCAAAGTCATAACCGCCAACCATGTCAAGGGCACCAACAGCATGCCCGTCCAAGGTCATGTCATCCGCCAAAAGGGGCATGGTGTCCGCGAGTTCCCGGTCATCGCCGGCAAGAGGGTCCGGAGACGCGGCGATGTCGTAGCGTTAGTCGCGGCCGATACCAGAGAACATGCCCGAGCCGCTGCCAGGAAGGTCAGGAAGAATTTTGAGATTCTGCCGTCCTACATGACATTCCCCGAAGCCGTCATGCCCAATGCAATTCAGCTGCATGAAATGATACCCAACTTCTATCTGGAGCAACCATGCCTCAAGGGTCGGGATACGGCAGAAGTATTCGAGGAAGCCGCATTTGTAGCCGAGGGAAGTTTCCATTCCCAGCATCAGCCCCATCTTCCGATCGAGCCCGATGTCTGTCAGGGCTACTGGGGCGTTGACGGAATGCTGACTATCCAATCCAAGTGTCAGAACCTTTCAGAGAATGCCGAAGGCATTGCCTTGGCATGCGGGATTCCCAAGGAAAAGATCCGGATGCTGCTGAATTGTGTCGGCGGTTCTTTTGGCTACACCATCGCCTCGAATGTTCATGCGCTGGTTGCCGTGGCCGCCATGGACCTGAACATGCCTGTAAGCCTCAGGCTTAGCTACGCAGAACACAATCATACGACCGGGAAGAGATCGGCTACTTTCACCAACGGCCGAATAGCCTGTGACAAGGAAGGCAAAATCATTGCCGCCGAATACGACATCGCCCTCGACCATGGCGCATACGCACTCGTTCCCATCTTCAATAACCTGGTATCGGTCGGATTCCACGGCTACAACATTCCCAACTTCAAGGCGCTTGCCCGCGGCGGTTCCACGAACCATGCGTTCAATACCGCCTACCGCGGCTTCGGCGGTCCTCAGGTCTACACTGCGACCGAAGCCTTGATCGACATGGCGGCTGAGGAGGCGGGGATGGATCCGTGGGAGTTCCGCTACAAGAACGCGGCCAGGCCCGGCGATCTCACCATCAACGGCCGTCCCTATCATGACTACCTCTATCCGAAACTGCTCGAGTTGGCTAAGCCGACCTATGAGAAGTACAAGGCAGAAGCAGAGGCAGCCAAAAAGGAAGGTCGGCATGTGGGTGTCGGGATGAGCATGGGCAGTTTCGTCATTACCATTGGAGTGTGGGACCACGCCGAGGTGGCTTTGGAACTCAACCCTGACGGCACAATCACGCATTTCAATACTTGGCAAGATGTTGGACAAGGCGGGGATATCGGCACCCTCACCCATACGGTGAAAGCGCTGGAGCCTCTAGGCATCCGAGCGGAGCAGGTACGGCTGGTGATGAACGACAGCAAAAAATGTCCGGACACGCTCCTTTCCGCCGCCAGCCGTTCCCACTACATGGCCGGCAATGCAACGCTCGACGCAGCAAAACAGTTGATGGATGCCATGCGCAAGAAGGATGGCACGTACCGCTCCTATGCCGAAATGGTCGCCGGGGGTATTCCCACGAAATATGTGGGACATTACGACCAGCACAATATCGGGTTGGCACCCGATCTCGACCCCGATACCGGGGAAGGCGAAAAAGTCCCTGCCCACATGTACGGGCTCAATATTGCCTTGGTCGAAGTCGATGTCAAAACCGGCAGGACCAAGGTTTTGAGATTCACTTTTGTGGGTGACGTGGGCGTCATCGGCAACATGCTCTCCGTCGAAGGCCAGGCATATGGCGGCATTTCACATTCCATCGGTTTTGCGCTGATGGAAGACTACGATGCCCAGGACAAGCACGGAGACATGGTTGGCTGCGGGATTCCCACGATCGATGTGATTCCGGACGATATGCAGCTTATCTTCACGGAGACTCCGCGACCGGCCGGACCGCACGGATCCTGCGGTTGCTCCGAAGTCTTCCAATGCTGCAACCACATGGCGGTGATCAACGCCATTAATAATGCTTGCGGAGTTCGTATCTACGCTCTGCCGGCGACTCCTGAAAAGGTCAAAGCCGCCTGGGAGGCCAAAGAGCGTGGAGAGGATTTGGCGCCTCCCAAGTATTACCTCGGTAACGACCTCGAAGAAGAGCTGGAAATGATCAAAGCGAACCCGATGGGGCAAAAGGCGGCTGCCGTGAGTAAATAACCGATTCAGCCTGGGCTTCAGTAACGTCGAATCTGATGTCGATCAAGCATCGGGTCAACGACTGAATTGGCAGGAACGCACGACGATGAAAAACCTGGGAACCATGCCAACAAAGGCAAGCGCGGAATTCGTCGATTCTTTGAACACCGTGCGACTGAAAGAAGAAGAGATAGTCGAAGCAATCAGGGCGGCATTAGATTCTGCCGATTCAGGCGAGTGTCACCTGAGGAGTCTGACGACAACCATACAGCTTTTCCCTACTGCCCCTCACAAAGCCCGAGCAGTTATCTTCAGGCTGCAGGCGCTCGCGATAATGATGGAACGAAACGAACTAAAGGATTGGATGCAGCCTGGTGGCGCCGAATTTACTCCAGCGGGGCAAAGGGCCGTAATAGCTGCTGTGACCCATCATCAGCTATCTCTGGTCAATGGCGACATATCATTTGAAAAGAAGTCGTTTCTTCAAAGAATTCTCATGTCTGCAGAATCCCAGGAAATTTGACGGGTGAATAGCATCGATTCTTGCGCTTCAGCTGGTTTGCCAATTCAACGCCATCCAGCAAGGCAATGGTGGTGCCCCCGTGTATTTGTCTGGCCCCGCCATAAATCGCCGGCACTGGACGAAGAGGCGCCTTTTGTCAGGGAGCGGTTTCCCATCTCTGTCCCACACGAGAAAAGACTGCGGACCGCGCCCTGGAGTCGGCGTTAATTCCTCTGGTGAGAAAAAGGCTTGGCAGGAATCTCTTGTTTCCAGGATAACCAGGGATTTCAAACCGTGGCGCTTGATACTTTGATCTGCTTTGGGTACGGCTGCCTGGATTATCGGCAGCAGCGGGATACCTGTACCCATCATCGGTTGTTTGTCTTTGCCGGCCGCGAATTTAGCATTTTGAACCTGATTGGCAAACTGAGCCTTCAGTCCCTCCAGGGACCACCGAGTGGGTTTTTGGACATCCCCCAGGACCGACAGAGTCGAAGCTGAATCCCGGGCCGCAATGAACCTCGGCACCAGAACTGCTGAGACAAACAAGAAACATCGGGGGATTGCCTGCATGGGAATTCTTTCCTCTAACAAATCCCATCCGGCCTAGCTGACAAAAAAATCGCTGATACTTCGAATGAGTCGCTTGAAAAAAATCTATGGCTGCCCGGGCTCTCGACGTCGGTATGCGTCCAGCACAACTTGCCGCAATCCGCACCCTCGTCAGTGGGCCGGCAGTGACGGTTTTTTCGACGGTGGTTTTTGATCACGGTTGGCATTGAAGGAGTTGTCGGGCTCCGCAGCGCCGGTGGAATTCGGGCATCCCCGCGTCCGTTATCCGGATGCAAGAAATCCGCAGTCTGTTTTGACTTTTTGCGCTTTTGCGGGTGGTCTCAAGCGGATCGGTTCTGGCGGGCGGTGCAACAGCCAAGGAAATGGGATCTTGAGCATTGGGTTTCTATGCGAACAATCGCGGGGCAGGTCGGCCTCGTGAGGGCGATCATGAACAAAACCGGGACCAGGCCGGTTGGATGCCGACGCGCCAGAGGACTTGCACCCGTCCTCCCGTGGAACGACCAGCTCATCTCGCAGATGATGGATCCGAGCCGCTTCAAGCACTGCAGCATAATCCGCGCTTTGAGCCGGCCGTTCTTTTGCGATCAGGAATAGGAGGTGCAGATGAACTTCAGATCCGTAAATTCCTCCATGCCGCACACCGAATCTGATTTGCCGATACCGCTGCCTTTGACATTCCCGCCCCACGGGAATTCGGGAGTCATCATTCTCGGCATATTGATGAAAACGCTGTCAACGCGAAGCTCGTTGGTGATCCTTAGCGCCTTGCTCCCGTCTTTTGTCCAAACGCCTGCGCACAATCCGTAACTGGAATCGTTGGCAAGTCTTATTGCTTCTTCTTCCGAAGAAAATTTCAGAATGGGCGCGGCAGGTCCGAATATTTCTTCTCTCACAATGGTCATGTCGTGTTTGCAGTCTGCCACTACTGTGGGCATCAGGAAGTAGCCTTGATTGAGCGGAGGCGTCGTCGGCCTTGCGCCGCCGCACACGATCCGGGCGCCTTCTTCCCTCGCGGTTTTGATGAAATATTCCACTCTTTCAAGCTGCCCGAGGTTGGCCATCGGCCCCATTGTGGTCGACTCCTCCCAGGGCAACCCGACTTTGATCTTTTTGACTTCTTCAACAAATACTTCCACGAATTTATCGTAGACCTTTTCATGAACATAATACCTTCCGGGCGTCGAACAGTTCTGGGCGCTGTTGCCGTAATGTCTGCCGGCCTGCAATCTGGCGGCTTTTTCCACCTCGGCGTCTTCGCAAACTATAATCGGATTGTTGCCGCCAAGTTCCATAACGCACTTTTTGACGGTCTGGCTTGCGGCTTTGAGAATAACTTGTCCCGTATCCGTCGCTCCCGTGAAACGAATCATGTCTATGCCCGGATGAGTGGCAAGCGCGTCTCCTACACTTCCGCCCGGGCCTGTAACGAGATTCACGACTCCTTTGGGAAGATCTGCCTTTTCAAGTATTTCCGTGAATTTCACTCCGAGGACAGAATTGACGCTGGCCGGTTTGAGTATGCATGTGTTGCCCGTTACAATTGCGGGGCCAACCATGCTCAGCATCATCATGAGAGGAACATTCCACGGGGTAATGACCGCGCATACGCCGATCGGCACTCTCTGAAGATATCCGATTGTATTTGGCATGGACTTCGGAAGGACCTGCCCCATAATACCGCGGCTTATGGATGCAATATACTCAAGCTGATCAACAGCAGCAGCTGCAAATCCTCTCGCGAGCATTACGGGCGTGCCGTGCTCATTGACTTCAAGGTCGATCAGTTCGTTTGAATGTTCTTTGACCAAGGCTGCGAAACGCAGAATGGCTTTTGCTCTTTCCGCCTGCGTCATTTTCGACCAGCCGGGCAGAGCTTCATTGGCAGCTTTTACCGCTTCGTCAACGTCCTCCTTGCCCGCGAGAGGCACTCTCCCGAGTTCTTCGCCTGTGCTGGGATTTACAGTAGCGAATGTCCTGCCTGATAAGGCATCAACCCACTTGCCATTTATATACATTCTGTAATTTCGCATTGTAGCCTCCTGAGAATCGTTCTTTATGTGGGATCCATCATTGTTGGATTGTCTGTAATGGACCATCTGGGAAAAGCCAGGATAAATGAGTTCGGAAGAGAGTTCAACGTGAAGAAAACGCCTGTCGCAGCTCAAGGGCCTGCCTGCGGAAACTACCGGCGAATGGAAATGGAGGTTCGGCATCAGTTTGAGCATTTTTCCGTGCCCGGTCCTCCTCTCCTCGGCCTAGTCGCACTCTATCACCCGCACTAGTGATTTTTTGCGCTCATCAGTTGTTTACATAATATCCGACATTTTGTCGTTTTTTGGGCATAAAAGTTTTTCCCGGACCTGTTGAATGCCAAGAGGGAGCGGTAGGGTTGGTGCTAGTGCAAAAAAGCCAGCCGGCGTGAGAACCGGCACGCAGAATATTCGCGGACGGGAGGTCACGCGCGAACAATTGTCCGCGGAACAGATGGCAGGCAAATGGTCCGACGAACGGCCAGCCTGCAATTCGGGGCCATCTCCTAGAAGGCGTATCTTGGGCCCTCGGCATTCTCATCATTTGGGTGAAAGCCGGCTGCCTTCCTGCGCTCCCTCTAGCCCCAATACTGTTCACTTAAGTATTTTTCTGTGTTAGAATCTTGGGCCAGGAGGATATCTCATGGCCCGTACAATTGCTGAATTACCGCCTGGCAGTCGTATCACGGACTACATTAGTCTGGGCGTGA
>Ga0326727_10004175_pt1 | contig 44136 bp, 52 predicted proteins | sample MB2enrmetagenome_FD_207643 | JGI IMG/M metagenome (GOLD analysis project Ga0326727, IMG submission 207643) | Lab enriched peat soil microbial communities from McLean, Ithaca, NY, United States - MB29MY | ecosystem: Environmental > Terrestrial > Soil > Wetlands > Peat | place: USA: New York... | reverse complement strand
GGTGGGTGGGCGCTGGGGCATGGGCTATCCGTGTGCAGGGGGCAGCCGCGGCCGGCGGGACCGCGCTGCGCAGGTTGGCGTGAAGCAGCGCCATGGTACCCGAGACCGCCGCGGCAATCCCCGCTCCGCATCTGCGCGAGCGGCCTCGGCGGCGGCTACTCTCCCCGCAGCCGCCTGCGGATCTCCACCAGGCGCGCGGCGATGGCCGCCTCGGCGCCCCGGTCTCCCGGCTCGTAGTAGCGCCGGCCCGCGAGCCGGTCGGGGAGATGCTGCTGCTCGGCCACGCCGCCCTCCTCATCGTGGGCGTAGCGGTAGCCGGCACCGAAGCCCATGGCCCGTCCCATGGCGGTGACCGCGTTGCGCAGGTGGAGGGGCACCGGCTCGTGCAGGGTGTCGAGCACGTCCTGGCGCGCCGCGCCGTAGGCCCGGAGCGCCGAGTTGCTCTTGGGGGCGACCGCCAGGTAGAGGGTCGCCTCGGCGAGCGGCAGGTAGCCCTCGGGCATGCCCACGAAATGGGCCGCCTGCTGCGCCGCCACGGCCACGGAGAGCGCTCCCGGATCGGCGAGCCCGACGTCCTCCGCCGCCAGCACCACCAGCCGGCGGGCGACGAAGAGCGGATCCTCCCCTGCCTCCAGCATCCGGGCCAGCCAGTAGATGCCGGCGTCGGGGTCGGAGCCACGGATCGACTTGATGAAGGCCGAGATCAGCCAGTAGTGCTGGTCCCCCGCCTTGTCATAGAGGAGAGCCGGCGACTGCAGGGCTCCCTCCACATCGGCGATCGCCACGGTGTCGCCGCCGCGCCGGGAGACGGCGACGACGGCCAGCTCCAGGGCGTCGAGGGCGACCCGCGCGTCCCCGCCCGAGAGGCCGATAAGGCGCGCCTCGGCCGCCGCCTCGAGGCCAACGTGATGGGCGGAAAGACCGCGCTCGGCGTCGTCGAGGGCGCGCCGCACCAACGTCCGAAGCGCCCCCTCGTCGAGCGCCTCGAGACGGACGACCCGGGCCCGCGAGAGCAGCGCGGCATTGACCTCGAAGCTCGGGTTCTCGGTGGTGGCGCCCAGGAGCTGGACCAAGCCGCTCTCCACATGGGGGAGCACCGCGTCCTGCTGCGCCTTGTTGAAGCGGTGGATCTCGTCGATGAAGAGCACGGTGCGGCGGCCCAGGCGGCGGTGCTCCCGGGCCCGAGCGACGATCTGACGGAGATCGGCGACCCCGGCGGCGACCGCGCTCACGTGCTCGAAGCTGGCCCGGCTCCGCGCCGCGAGGAGCATGGCGAGCGTGGTCTTGCCGCTGCCCGGCGGGCCCCAGAGGATGAGCGACGGCAGCTGGTCGGCCTCCACCGCCGCCCGGAGCACGCTGCCCGGCCCGATCACGGGGTCCTGTCCGACCAGCTCGTCCAGGCTGCGCGGGCGCATCCGAGTGGCGAGCGGCGCCGACGGTCCCAGCGCCGCCGACGGCGCGGCGGAGACGGACTCCTGCGGCGGGCCGGCGCGAGACCCGGCGGCGCCGGTCGCACCCGGCTCCGGGGAGCCCCCGCCCTCCCCCAGGACTTCTCCAAACAGATCGTCCTGGGTGGAGGACGGGTCAGTCATGGTCGGGTCGGAAACGCGCGGTCACAGCTCGACGCCATGCCGCGAGATGGTCACTTCGCCGATGGCGGCGCCTGCACGGCCGGCAGCTGCACCGCCTCGCCCGAGGACGGCACGGCCCCGAGGACGCTGCGGATCGCCTGGGCCGCGCCCATCAACGCGGAGGACTCGGCAGGCACCACGATGGTCGTGTTGTCGCTGTCGGCGAACTTGCTGAGGGTGTCGAGCTGGAGGATGGCCACCAGGGTGGGGTCGGGGTTCGCGCTCTTGATGGCCTCGTAGACGGTGGCGATGGCCTTGCCACGGCCCTCGGCCTCGAGGATCGCCGCCTGCCGCGAGCCCTCAGCACGGAGGATCGTCGCCTGCCGCTCGCCCTCCGCCTGCTTGATCGCCGCCTGCCGGTTGCCCTCCGCGATGTTGATCGCCTGCTGCTGCTGGCCCTCGGATTGCAGGATGCGCGCCCGCTTCTCCTGGTCGGCCTGCTTCTGCAGGGCCATGGCCTGGAGGATCTGTGCGGGGGGGCTGATGTCGACGATCTCGATCCGGTTGATGCGGATCCCCCACTTGTCGGTGACCTGCTCCATCTGCATCTGCATCCCCGCGTTGATCTGCTCGCGCTGGGAGAGGGCGTCGTCCAGGGAGACGTTGCCGAAAGCGTTGCGGAGCGTGGTCCGGGCCTGCTGGTCGATGGCGACGAAGTAGTCGGAGACGTTGAAGAGAGCGGCCTTGGCGTCGATCACCTGGCTGAAGATGGTGGCGTTGACGGCGACGGCCACGTTGTCGCGGGTGATGACCTCCTGCCGGTCACCGGTGCGGGGGGTCTCGCGCATGTCGACGCGCACCAGCTGATCGAAGAACGGCCAGATCAGGGTGATACCCGGCTGGGCCTCGCGGTGATAGCGGCCGAACCTCGTGATCACCCCCATGAACCCCTGCTGGATCCGGTTCACGGCGGTGCCGAGCCCGACCAGCAGGAGGAGGACGATGACAGCGAGAGCGATGATCACGCCCATGGGCAGGCTCCTCAGATGACGGCCGGAATCAGCAGCGGAATTCGGCCTATGTTTCGCGAGGCGCGCCGCTGGCGCGCACCAGGAGTGTCGTACCCCTCACCGCGGCGACGACCACCGCGGTGTCAGATGGGAGGGGGTCGGGAGCGTCGGTGATCGCCAGCCAGCGCTCGTTGCCGAGCATGGCGTGGCCAGGGTGGTGCTCGTCACCGACGGTGTCGACGGTGACCGCGCGGGCGCCCACCAGCCCGCCCGCCAGCCCCGGAAACCGGTAGGGGGCGGCGAGCCGCCCCTCCATCGCCTGCTTGAGGGCGGGTCGCACCGCAAACACCCCGGCGACGGCGGCGGCGACCCCGACCAGCACCTGGATGTAAAGGGCCAGACCGAAGGCTCCGAGGGCCGCGGCGACCGCTGCACCCACCGCCGCGAAGAGCAGGTAGAACGCCTGGGTGTGGACCTCCCCGGCGGCGAGAAGCACTGCCGCGATCAGCCAGAAAAGCCACCATTCCATCGTCGGGCAAGTGTAACCCTCTCCATGGCGGTCCAAAGCCGGCCGATCGCACCTGGCGCCGCGCTCCGACCTCGATCAGAGTACGATCCCGGGCATGAAGGGTGACCGGGTCGAGGTCGTGATCGACACCGGGGGTTCCGCAGAGACCTACGAGATCTCCGCCACGCGCGAGGGGCGCAAGGTCGAGGTCAACACCGTCCGGGGCGTGGTCGAGGTGAGCGAGGTCACTCGCTCCGGGCAGCCGGTGCGCACCGGGCGGTTCATGGCGAGCCGCGTCATCGCCCTGGTCGAGCATCCGGCCAGTGACGAGCCCACCCCGGAGGACGGCGCGCCCCGGCGCCGGCAGGCCGCGCGGGAGCAGAGCGAGACGCTCCTCTGACGGGCAGACGTACACTCGCCCCAGAGCCGTCTCCGTGGACAGGAGGATGTCGCCCGTGACCACCGTCACCGAGATCTTCGACGAGATCAACACCCGGCTGGCCGATCCCGCCAAGGTGGGAAACACCAACGCCGCCTACCAATTCGACCTGACCGGCGACGACGGTGGCCCGTATCACATCGTGCTCCAGGATGGGAAGGGCAACGCCGGGGCGGGATCAGCCGAGAATCCGAACACGACGATCTCCATGTCGACCGGCGACTTCGTGGGCCTCGCCACCGGGAAGCTCGACCCGACCATGGCCTTCATGACCGGCAAGCTGAAGGTGAAGGGCGACATGGCCCTGGCCATGAAGCTCCAGAACCTGCTCCGCTAGACGCCCCCGGCCGGCACTCACTCCCCCGCTGCGCCCGGGCACATCCTCGGATGCCAATCCCCGCCCCCGACCGGACCCGACCGCTGCGTTTCGACTACGACGAGCCCCACCGGGCCCTGCTGGTGGAGTGGGCGGACGGAACCAGCCACCACATCCCGTTCGCCGTCCTGCGCCGCGCCTGCCCCTGCGCGGTGTGCGCCGGGGAGATGGGCCTGCCCGGACGGTTCGCCGCCGACGCGGAGCTGGGAGCCGGAGAGGACGATCTCGCCGACATCGGCCTGGTGGGCGCCTACGGGCTCAACGCGGTCTGGGCCGACGGGCACTCGACCGGCATCTACACCTTCGAGCGGCTCCGCGAGCTGGGCGAGAGGACCGGAGTAACCTAGGCTCGGTCATGGGGGACGACGCCTCCTCCCCTCCCCTGCTCGCCGCCCTCGACGGCGCGGTCCTGCTCCTCACCCTCAACCGTCCCGAAACGCTCAACAGCCTGACCTCGGAGATGCTGGTCGCGCTCGACCGGGCCCTCGAGGAGGACGCCGCGGAGCAGGCGGTCCGGGCGGTCGTCATCACCGGCTCCGGGCGCGGCTTCTGCTCGGGCCAGGACCTCACCGAGCTGCCCGGCCAGGCCGGCGACGTCGACGTCCGCGCCCGCCTCGCCTCCGACTACCTCCCGGTGATCCAGGCGATCTCGACCCTGGAGAAGCCGGTGATCGCGGCGGTCAACGGGGTGGCCGCCGGGGCCGGCCTCTCCCTCGCCCTCGCCTGCGACCTGCGGGTGGCCGCGGAGACGGCGACACTCGTCCAGGCGTTCGTCCGGATCGGCCTGGTGCCCGACGCGGGTGCCACCTACTTCCTGCCCCGGCTGGTGGGCCTGGGACGCGCCGTGGAGCTGTCCCTCCTCGGTGACACGGTGCCGGCGGCGGAGGCGCTGCGGATCGGCCTGGTCAACCAGGTGGTCCCCGACGCCCAGCTGCTCGCCGCCGCGCGTGAGCTGGCGGGCCGGCTCGCCGCCGGGCCCCGGTCGCTCGGGCTCACCAAGCGGCTGTTCCGCCAGAGCCTGGGGAGCACGCTGGCCGCGCAATTCGACCGCGAGGCGGACGCCCAAGCCGAGGCGGTGGCGACCGAGGATTTTCTGGAAGGGCTGGCCGCCTTCTCCGAGAAGCGCTCCCCCCGTTTCCGGGGACGCTAGCGGAACCGCTCCGGAGGCTCGCGGTATACTTCCCGCTCGCGCGGGAGTAGCTCAGTGGTAGAGCACTACCTTGCCAAGGTAGGGGTCACGGGTTCGAGCCCCGCCTCCCGCTCCAGGATCAGCCTCACGTCACGTCGCACCTGCTCCGCTCTGCGTCGACGGACGTGAAGTGCTGGGGAGGGTCGGCTCAAGCCCTCCCCCCACCTCTGAGAGAGGGGGTCGCAGGCGGCCCACCCGACCGGGCTGCGCTACGGCGAGGCAGTGCCTCTCAGGCCTCTGGGATGTCGCGCCCGAACGCCTCCAAGGTGATCGCGTCGGGCTCGGGACCGCCGCGACGGCCGGTGTCCAGACCGTCGATCGCGGCCATCTCGTCCGCGGAGAGCGCGAAGTCGAAGATGTCGATGTTCTCCGCGATGCGGCTGGGCTTGGTGGACTTCGGAATGACCGAGCGGCCCTGCTGCAGACCCCAGCGCAGCATCACCTGGGCGGGGGTCTTGCCGTGGGCCCTGGCAATGGCTCCGATGACCGGGTCCTCGAGCGTGCTGGCGTGGCCGCTGTCGCGGTAGAAGGTGATGCCGCCGATCGGTGACCAAGCCTGCGTGACGATGCCGTGGTGGGAGCCGAAGTGCTGCACCTCTCGCTGCGCGAAGTAGGGGTGCACCTCGATCTGGTTGACCGCCGGCACCACCGTGGCGCGTTCGAGAAGCGTCGTGAGGTGCTCGACCATGAAGTTGCTGACTCCGATCGCACGGACCTTGCCGCCCTCAAGCAGCGTCTCCAGGGCACGGTAGGCCTCAAGGGTCAGGTCGAATGCCGAAGGCAGCGCCTGGTGGAGGATCAGCAGGTCGATCTGGTCGACGCCGAGCTTGCGGGCGCTCTTCTCAAAGGCGTGCAGCGTCTTGTCATACCCGTAGTCGCTGATCCAGACCTTGGTCTCCAGGAACACCTCCGATCGGTCCACATCGGAACTCTTGACCGCCTCACCGACCTGGCGCTCGTTGCCGTAGGCCGCCGCGGTGTCGATATGCCGATACCCGGCATCGAGTGCGCCGCGGACGGCGTCCCGCGTCTCGTCGGGAGGCGTCTGGAAGACACCCAGACCGAGGGCGGGGATCTCGACCCCATTGTTGAGTTTGATGCTCTCCATCTCCAGCCTCTCTTTCGACGACGGTCGGGGTCAGGCTCGCTGCAGTTTGGGAGCTGAAGATCTGCCCGAGAGCGCAGGCGGCGTAGCACCAGGGACGATGTCAGTGATCCTTGTAGTAACGATAGCGTTCGATTTCCCGGCGACTCTCCAGGTCTTCGCCATTGCGCTCCCGACGCCGGACGCTTGCCCATAGGCGCCAGCCGACCAGAGCGGCCACCAAGCCGATCCAGAGGAGCGTCTGCCACGACATTGATCACACTGTAGCCCTGGCGGGGAACTTGAGCAAGGAGGGCGCGAAGCTACCCGGACGGCGAGACGTTCGTCGACGCCCACCTCAGAGCCGCGGCCACCCGCAGAACGGCTCCGGTCGCGCAGCGCCCAGCTCTAGGCGCGATCGACGGTGCTCGCCCCTGTCGTGGACACTTCCATCAGACGGACGGAAATCGGCAACGACGGATGGCGCTGATCGTCACCCCTGCCCCGAGCAGAGCCAGGCCCCCAAGGGCCACCAGGACCCCACTCCCGACCAGGGGGGGCGTTCCGCCTGCCCCTGACACGGGAGTTGTGGGTGTGGCCGTGGCCGTGGCTGTGGCGGTGGCGGTGGCCGCGGGAGTGGGGGTGGCGGTTGGCAGAGACGCGGTACTGATGCAGGCTGACGCGTTGACCGTGTCGCTGATGAGGGTCACATCACCGGTCCCCGCCAGCATCCGTCCGTCCACCGTGACCCCAGAGCCCACGCTAATCGAGGTCGACGCCATGACGGTTCCTTCGAAGGTGGCGCCGTCCAGGGTTGCCGAGCTGCCCACCTGCCAGAACACGTCGCACGGCGAGGCAGTGCCGGTCACCACGCTGCTCGTTCCCATGGTCAGGCTGGATCCCGTTTGGAAGATGAACACGCCCGTCCCGTTCAGGGTGAGCGTGCCGGCGAGGCTCATCGCACCATCATTCGGGGTGCCCGGGACGGTGCCTGTCTGGTACACCCCCGAGGTCAGGGTGAGCCCGGTGAGATCTCCAACGCCAGTACCCACCTGGTCGCCGTGCCCTCCCCCGTTGCCGCCTGCTTGTACGCCCTGGGCAGATCGTTCTGGGCCCCGAGCGCGACGCTATCGGCGGTGAAGGTGGCATAGGGGGGGCTCGACGAGTGGCGAGCCGGTTACCGCCGAACCGGGGGCGACGCCCAGGTCCCCGGAGACGGTCGAGGAGCCGGTGTTGGTCACCGTCTGGCCGGCGAGAACCGCGAAGGATGCGGCCGTTCCCAGATTCACCGTGGTGGCTGCCAAGACAGCCAACCCACCAAAGGTCATCAAGATGGCGCCGGCTCCCAGCCCCAGTGCCACTCCAACCCAACGGGCCAGACCGCTCTTCTGTTATCTCGAACGATCGTTCTTGCTGGTCGGCACTTCATGGCCTCCACGACTGGGTGGCGAGAGCTGCCCCGAGAGCGCAATACCGATGCTACGCGACGGAGAATTCCTCATCAGTACGCTGCCGAACATCCTGAGGCCCCCCAGCTGCGACCCCACCCTTTGACCATTCGATGGTGAAGCGACGGCTCATACGGGTCGGTGCTGTCAAATGCCGGGCTTCGTAACCAAGGATTCATTGCACTGGGAGCTATTCAGGACTAGCGTTACCCATGCGATGTCGATGAGCCTGCCGAGCCAGGTTCCGGGTCCCCCCCACGAGATTGAGCACCGGTTGGAACTGACGCCGTCGGTGCGGCAGCTTCTCGCCCTCGCCTCGTTCCAGCAGGAGGTGCTCGACCTGGGTGCCGACCTGGGCGCCATCGCCCGCCACGCGGCTGAGCGAGCTCGCGCGGTCACCTGGGCCGACGGAGCCATGGTTGAGATCACCAAAAGCGACGGCGCGGTCCACCAGGGGGTGGTGGGCAGGGGCGCCGCCAGTCGCTCACGGCACGCCGACCCCGTACCCGCGGACCCATGGCATGGGCTGGCCGGCACCACCCCGGAGATCTGTGACGACACCGAGGATGACCCGCGGGTCGACCCCGAGGTCTGCCGCCGTCTCCAGACGCGGTCAGTCATCCGCGTCCCCCTCCACCGCCGGGACGTGCGCCTGGGCGCGATCACCGTGACCTCATCCCGACCCAACGCCTTCGACAATGCCCAGACGGCCGTCCTGCAGCTCCTCGCCGACCTGGTCGCCTCGGCGGTCATCGGCTCACAGATGATCACCGAGCTGCGCCAGGTCGGACGTCGGGGCGAGGGCACCCTCCCCTCGGGCGAGGCGGGGTTCCGCCGCCTGTTCTTCGAGAACCCACAAGCGATGTGGGTGCTCGACGGGGAGACGCAGGGCTTCCTCGCTGTCAACGATGCCGCCATCGCCATGTATGGGTACTCCGCTGAGGAATTCGCGGCGATGACCATCGCCGTCATCCGCCACGACGCGGCCCACCTTGCCCTCGACTTCAGCCGGGCGCGGACGGGGCGGGCGGCGTTCAGCGCCCGCCACCATCTGCGCGACGGGCGAGTCATCGACGTTGAGGCCACCACTGTGGCCCTGGAGTTCACCGGGCGTCCCGGGATCCTCGAGTTCATCTGCGACGTGACCGAGCGCAACCGGCTGGACCGGCAGCTCCGGCAGGGCGCCCTCCGCGACCCCCTGACGGGTGGTGCCAACCGAGTCTTGTTCGCCGAGCGAGTCGCGCACGCGCTCATTCGGATGCGCCGCCGCAGGGCAACCCTGGCGGTCCTGGTCATCGATCTGGATCACTTCAAGACGGTGAACGACAGCATGGGCTATGCGGCGGGCGACTCCCTTCTCCAGGCGGCGGCGGCACGGGTGCAGGAAGCGTTCCGCCCGGGCGACACCGTCGCCAGGCTCGGTTCTGACGAGTTCGCCGTCCTCCTCGAGGAAGTCGACAGCGCCCAGGACTCCCTGGAGGCGGCGGAGCGCCTTCAGGAAGCGTTCCGAGCCCCCCTCGAATTCGCGGCTGGCAGCCTGGTCATCAGCCTGAGCATCGGTGTCACCACCGCCTCGAAAGCGCTTACAAGTGCGGGTGAGCTGCTGCGCGATGCGGAGCTGGCGATGTACGCGGCCAAGACAGAGGGCAGGTCCAGAGTGGAGGTCTTCGCGCCCAGCATGCTCGCGCCAGCCCGGGAACGCCTTGACCTGGACCAGGATCTGCGCCACGCCGTGGAGCGCGGCGAGCTGCGCCTGCTGTTCCAACCGATCATCTTGGCGGATAGCGAAGCCATCATCGGCTGCGAGGCCCTGGTGCGGTGGCAGCACCCAACCCGCGGTCTCGTCCTGCCCGACGCATTCATCCCGCTTGCGGAGGAGATCGGGCTGATCAGCGACATCGACACCTGGGTGCTCCGCGCCGCGTGCTCCCAGGTGGTTGCGTGGCGAGCCGCGGACCTCCCCGGTCTCCTCCTCGCCGTCAACACCTCGGGGCGCGATCTGGGCCGGAGCGAGCTCGTCGACAGGGTGTCGGCGGCGCTTCTGGAGACCGGGCTTCCCCGCAATCGCCTCGAGATCGAGGTCACGGAGACGGCTGCGGTGTCGCAGCCGGCGGCGGCCCTCGACGAGCTGCGTCATCTGCGCCGCGCCGGGGTGACCGTGACCATCGACGACTTCGGCACCGGATACTCGAGCCTCAGCAAGCTGGCGATGTTTCCGGTCGACCGCCTCAAGATCGATCGCTCGTTCCTCCGTGACATCAAGCACGAGGAGGACGATTCCCCACTGGTCGCGGCGATGATCGCCCTCGCCCACCGGCTCGGCTTGCAGGTGACCATGGAGGGGGTCGAGACCCCCGCGCAGTTGGCCTTCCTGCGCCGCAACGGGTGCGACCTGGTCCAAGGGTACCTCTTCAGCCCGCCCATCTCCCCGGACCGCTTCGAAGAGCTCCTGCGGCGTCAGCAGGCGAGCGGGTCCTGGCGCTGAGAGGACTCAGCCGGCGACTGCCGACCTCCGACGCCAGGCCTCCTCCAGAAGCAGCGCCACCACGCCAGGCGTCGCTTCCTCCAGATCGATCCGGAGGGCGGCGAGGCGCCGGCCCCACCACACCGGCACGCACATCCCGACATGCTCGGACGAGAGCGCCTCGATCCGCTGGGGCTCCAGCATCACGTTGACGTGTCCCTCGTCCCAGAGCGTCGCGAAGATCCGGCCCCCGACCCGGAACGACGGCCTACCGTGGTGATCCTGCTCCACCGCCTCGGGGAGATCCAGCGCCAGGCGGCGCACCCGGGCCTGGGTGACCATTCGATCAGCCTACCCGCGCACAGCGCACCGGGGAGACCCCGATCCCGGGGCGGTGGCGCGACCCCGCGACGCGTGCTCGAAGGCGTGCCCGGGATGGCACGATGGCGACGTGTCGAACCGGGTGCTGGCGGGCTGGACGCTCCTGCTCCAGCTCATGTACGCCGGGGTCGCCTTCGGATGGAGGAGCTGGGTGCAGCGGCGGGCGACCGGTGACGCCGGGGTGCGGCTTGCGCGGGAGGCACCTCTCGTGGCTCGCGCCGCCACCGGCCTGATGGTGGCGGGGGCGGTCACCTGCCTGGCCGGGACCGCCGCCTCACTGCGGCCGAGCCACCGGGTGTCCCGGGTCCGCTGCCTGGGTCTGGCCGGGATGGCGCTGGGGCTGCTCGGCACGTACCGCGCCCAGGTCGACATGGGAGCGTCATGGCGGATCGGGGTCGACCCCGCCGAGCGCACCAGCCTGGTGACCACGGGCCTCTTCCAATGGGTCCGAAACCCGATGTTCGCCGCCGCGTGCCTGGTGGCCATCGCCGGAGCGGCGGCGGTGACCACGCCTAGCACCGTGGCCGGAGCGGCCATGGTCACCCTCGGCGCCGAGCTGCAGACCCGCCTCGTCGAGGAGCCCTATCTCGACGCAGCGCACGGGGACTCCTACCGGGAGTACGCGAGCAGGACCGGCCGTTTCGTCCCCGGGGTCGGCAAGCCCCGCTGGGCAGGGCTGGGCGCGCCCCTCAGCCGGCGCTGACCAGCACCGCCTCCGGCAGCGGCGCACCGTCGCGCTCCAGACGCTCGTCGCCCGCCAGGTGGCCGTCGCGCAGGTGGATGATCCGGTCGGTGCGGGCGGCCAGGTCCAGGTCGTGGGTGACGATGAGGAAGGTCACCCGGCTCTCCCGGTTGATCCGGCGCATGAGGCCGAGCAGCATGTCGGCGGTCTCGGTGTCGACCTCGCCCATCGGTTCGTCGCCGAGCACCAGCGTGGGCTGGCCGATCAGGGAGCGAGCGATGGCCACCCGCTGCTGCTGCCCACCGGAGAGCTCCGACGGCCGGTGCGACGCCCGGTCGCGGAGACCCATCTCCTCGAGCAGCATCTCCGCCCGGCGGCGTCCCCGGCGCGTGTCGGCGCCGGAGTAGCGGAGCGGCAGGAGCACGTTCTCGATGGCCGAGAGGGTCGGCAGCAGGTTGAACTCCTGGAAGATGAAGCCGATCCGGCGGCTGCGCAGCTCGGCGCGCTCGCCGTCACCCAGCCGCCCAGTGTCGATGCCGTCGAGGAGAATCCGCCCACCGGTGGGACGCATCAGCAGCCCGGCGCAGTCGAGCATGGTGGTCTTGCCGCTGCCCGAGCGTCCGACCACGGCGACGAACTCGCCCTGCTGGATCTCCAGGCTGACCCCGTCCAGGGCCTTGACCACCTGGGGGGCGCGTCCGTAGTGCTTGATCAGGTGTTCCAGGCGCAGGGTGGGCATCTCTCTGTCTCTCCTACTGGTTGCGCAGCGCGCTGACGGGGTCCATCCGGGCGGCCCGGACGGCCGGAAGCAGACCGGCGAAGGCGCCCAGCGCCACCGCGAAGCCGATGGCGAGCGCGGTCAATCCCGGTGTCACCAGGAAGAGACCGCCGCTCGGGTCGCTGCCGTTGAGCAGCGTGGTCAGTGCGAATCCGAGCAGGTAGCCGACCACCCCTCCGATCAGCCCGATCAGGGCGGCCTCGGCAACGAACTCGGTGAGGATGTGGCGGGTGCGGGCGCCCACCGCCTTCTTGAGCCCGATCTCGCGGACCCGCTCGCTCACCGACATCAGCATGGTGTTGACCACCGAGAGCCCTCCGATGATCAGGGCCAGCAGGGCGGCGGCGGTGGTCATGAAGGTGAACACCGCGCCTCCCGACTTGAAGGCGCTGACCAGGGTGCTGGGCTTGGTCGCCTCCACCGTCGGGACCTCGGCGTTGATGCGCGTGGCGAGGGCGTCGAGATTCACCCCCGGCTGGGCGTACACCACCGCCCCGGTCACCAGCTGATAGGGGTCGACGTGGCCCTGCAGCGCGCTGGGGAGGAAGTCGCCCTCCATCGTCTGGGCGTCGTGGAGGCTCACGTAGGCGCCGCTGTCGGGCGCGGTGAGGGTGGGGTTGAGGATCCCGACGACCGTGTACTCGTGGTTGACGAAGCCGGGCTGGGCGTCGCTGGGCCGCACCGGGAGAGCCAGGGTGTCGCCCACCTTCATGTGGAACTCGGCTGCGATCGACGAGCCCAGGTCGACCTGGTCGCGCGAGGCGTCGTTCACCCACTGCCCCTGGGCCAGGGAGAGCTTGAGCGGCGAGTAGCGATTCCAGTTGGGGTCGAGGTTGGCGATGTAGTCGGGAACGCCCATGCTGACCACATCGGTGGAGCCCGGCTTGGCGGTGACGTAGACGCCCGGGGAGACCGCGAGCACACCCTGGACGCGCTGGATCTGGGCGAGCGTGGAGACGTCCATGTAGCCGCCCCCGAACCCGCTCGAGGAGTTGGCGTCGGCAACCTGGACGGTGTCGCTGTAGTAGGTGATGCCTCCGGCGAGCAGGGTGTCGAAGTGCTCCGCCATGGCACCCATGGTGGTGAGCGCGAAGATGCCCATCACGATGCCGATGACGGTGAGCGAGGTGCGCAGCTTCCGCCGCCAGAGGTTGCGAAAGATCTCCATGTCAGCTCCCCTGAACCCGGTTGTCCGTCCCTGCGGCCGATCGACCGGTCAGGCCGGCCCGGCTCGTGCGCTCCCGCATGGCTGTTCTCACCGTCCCAGGCTAGGGACGGCGATCCGCCGTCGCCAGCCGGCCATCCCCCGAATCTCTCGGGGGGTTCGCCTTACCCCACGCCCCCCGGCGATCATGGCCACAGCGGCACCGAGGACGCGTTGCTCAGTCCGGATGATGTCCACGCCGGCAGCCTACGGAGGCCAGCGGCCGATCCACCATCGGGGATGTCCCTGGTAATCCCCTGAATCTCACCGACCCGGGTCAGGGGTTGGCCGGACCGCCGGCATCCCCCCCGATCAGCTCAGCTGCCCACCTCGCGCACCCGCATCGCCGCCATCGCGCCGCCGAACCCGACCACCACGATCGCCACCATCAGCCACAACCCGGTCCAGTAGACGCCGGTGGTGAGCGGGGTCCCATAGAGGTGGAAGAGGGAGAGGTCGATCACCCAGCCCGGCCACTTGAAGAGCGGCGCCAACAGGGGGACGTACAAGCTCTCCACCGCGACCACACCCAGCACGGGCACCGCGACGCGTGGGAATCGCGCGATCACCAGAGCGCCGAGGGCCCCGACGGTGAGGGCCAGCAGCGCGAGCAGCAGGGTGGCGACCACCAGGCTCCCGGCGTCCAGGTGCACCCCCTGTCCGGGTGCCACGGCGGCGGTCACCAGCGATCCGAGGGCGGTCATCAGCAGCCCCACAACAGCCAGCGTGAGGCCTCGCTCGGCGACGACCCGCCACCGTGGGACCGGTTGGGCGATCTCCATCTCCAACCTCCCCTCGGCGTCGTCACCGGCCCATCGGGATGTCTGGGCGATCGCAAACGCAGCGACGATCAGCGCCGAGATGCTGAGCCAGACGGAGCTGACCACGGCGGTCGCCGCGCTGTCGGTGCCGGCGGCGTGGACGAAGCTTTGGAAGCCGCTGACTGACGCCAGCAGCTTGCCCGTGCTGCGGGCTATGGAGACGACGAACCCGGCCGCGAGGATGCTCCCGACCACCCAGCCCGCCGTCCCGATCCGCTGCTCCCAGATGCTGCTCAGAACCGGGAACCGGAGCAGGGGGTTGGTCGACGGTGTGCGCACCACAGCGGTCTCAGCGGACCGTCGCTCCACCAGCGCGGCCCCGAGGTCGCGCCGCGGGAAGGCCAGCGCCGCCAGCGCGATCAGCACGGCGGCGATGACGAAGAGGGCGGCCGTCGCGCCGCCTTCGAAGTGGCCGCCGGGGACGATCGCGGTCGTGACGTCCGCCAGATGGAAGGGCGAGACGGCCGCCACACCGTCGAGGCCGGGATTGACCCGAGCCAGGGCATCCAGGACGTACAGGACGAGCATCACCACGCCTCCCAGCGCGAGCGCCGCCCGCCGCGTCGAGGTCAGCTGGGCTGCGGCCAGTCCGATGCCGAAGCAGGCGAGCGTGACGCCCAGCAGCGCCGCCCCCTGCCCGGCGAGCGCGGGGAACCCAACCGAGGCCTTCCCGGCCGCCAGCCCGGCCGCCGTGCCGAGGCCGGTGACGAGCACCGCCGCCAGCGCGGCGACGGTGAAGGCGGCCGCGCGGGAGAGCAGCAGCCTCACCCGGCTCAGCGGCTGGGTGATCCAGGTCTCGACCAGCCCTCGTTCCTCCTCGTTGCGGACGAGGCCGGTGGCGGCGGCGAGCCCCCAGACCGCGAAGACGAGCGCCAGCCAGGTGAGCCCCTTCCACCACATGTAGCCGGCGACCGTGTCCGGACGGATCGGGAGCGGGACGAGGTAGGCGAGCTGCGGGCCCAGGGCGGTGGTCTGGCGTCCGAAGGACGCGCGCAGCGCCGCCGTCCCGGTCGCCGCCACGTAGGAGGCCGCGGCCGAGTAGGGGCTGACGAAGCCCAGGAAGGCGACCCCCGCCAGGGCCCAGCGGTGCGAGCGGAGCCCGTACCGCACCATGGTGCCGGCGCTCCCCCACACCGGGCCCCGCACCGGCGGCGCCAGGGCATCGGCCGCCGGCGTGACCGTGCTCATCGGGCACCTCCCGTGGGGACCGGGGCCTGAGCCGGCTCGGCGGGATCGCGGAAGTAGGTGAGGAACACCTCCTCCAGGGTCGGCTCGTGGGTGACCAGGTTGAGAACCTGCGCACGCCCCAGCACCTGGAGCAGCGGCCCGAAAGCGCCGTGCACGGTGCAGCTCAGATGGTGGTCCTCGACGGCGACGTCCTCCACCCCGGGTACGGCGGCCACCGCGTCGGCCGGAACGGCGCCGGCGAAGTCGGCCTCCAGGCGGTGGTAGCGGAGGTGGTGGAGCTCGTCGAGGCGGGCGACCTGGACCAGCCGGCCGCGGCGGAGGATGCCCACCCGCCGGCAGGCGCGCTCCATCTCGGAGAGGACATGCGAGGAGAGGAACACCGTGGCACCCTCCGCGCTCGTCTCCTCGACCAGACGGTAGAACTCCTGCTGGATCAGGGGGTCGAGACCGTTGGTGGGTTCGTCCAGCAGCAGCAGCCGCGAGGGGTGCATGAGGGCGAGCACCAGCCCGAGCTTGCGCTTGTTGCCTGACGAGTACTCGCGATAGCGGCGCCCCAGATCGAGGTCGAGGCGCTCGGTGAGGCTGCTGACCCTGGCCGGGTCCACCCCGCCCCGCAGCCCGGCGACGTAAGCGACCACGTCGCGGCCGCGCAACCCTCCCCATTGGGGCATCTCGCCGGGAAGGTAGCCCACCATCCGCTTTACCGCGACCGGCTCCGCGTGGCAGTCCACGCCGAAGATCTCGGCGCGGCCCCGGGTGGGATGGATCATGTCCATGAGCAGGCGGATGGTGGTGGTCTTGCCGCTGCCGTTCGGCCCCAGGTAGCCGAATACCTCGCCAGCTTCGACCTCGAGGTCGAGGTCGAAGAGGCCGCGCGCTTCCCCGTAGTCCTTGGTCAGTCCCTCGGTGCGGATCGCAACGGCCATGCTCGGCTACCTCCTCGTCTCGCTCATCTGGGTTCTGCCACGCGCCACCGGTCAGCCGAACCAGAGCTGCAGGGTGCGCTCGTCCACCAGTGCCAGCGAACCCGGGGGCGCACCCAAGGTCCGCGTCAGCGCCTCGCCGTACGCCGCGAAGCTCACCTGCACGGCCTCGAAGGGGACGGCGTCGACCTGAGAAGCCAGGAACAGCTCGACGGCGCGGTCCTGAGCGCCCTGGATCAGCGCCACCACGGCGCCGGCCGCACCCTCTGCCGACCCCACCGAGAAGACCCCCTCCTCGCCGCCCTGGCGGATGATCTCGGCCAGCACGGGCACCAGCCGCATCACCATGCCGCGACGCAGCTTGTCGCGCACGATGGCGTTGTCGTCGGAGTTCCAGACGCGCAGGAGCGCGAGCATGAGCTCTCTGCGCTCCGCCTTCCAGCCCGCGATGCCGGAGAAGAAGCGCTCCAGCTTGGCGGGGGCACCGAGCTCGGGGTCGCTCACCACCGGCATCACCGCGGCGAGGGCCGCCTCCACGATGCGCTCCACGACCGCCTCGAGCAGGGCGAGCTTGGAGTCGAAGTAGTGGTAGAAGGCGCCCCGCGACGCGTCGAGAGCGTCGAGGACGTCCTGGACGCTCATCTGCTCGTAGCCCTTGGCCTGGATGAGGTGGAGGGCGACATCGATGAAGGCGTCACGACGCACGGCGCGCGCCTCGACGTCCACGGTCCGGGGCACGAGATCTCTCTCCGCGATAAACCGACTGTCGGTCTGACAATACAGGCAAGACCGCCCTCCCGTCAAGCGCGCCATCCACATCGCCACCCTCCCCACCGCGGGGGCCGCCGTGGTAAGTCGCATTGACGCACGGCGACCGGCAAGGTACCTTGACAAACGTGACCCAGAGCGCGGAGAACGGTTCGACGGCGGCGGACGTCGACCGCCAGGTGATGGCCCGCATGGCGCAGGCCAATGCGGAGCTGCTGGTCCAGGTCCTCCGCGGCGAGGAGATGGTCGAGGGCGACCCGGTCATGGTCGCGCTGGCCGCCGCCCGCAGCCTCGGGGTCGTCGTCGAGGACATCCTGCGCGGGCTGGTGGTCCGGGCCCGCGCTGACGGCCGCACCTGGGCCGAGATCGGCGACGTCCTCCACGTCACCCGACAGGCCGCGCTGCAGCGCTTCGGCGGGGCCTCGGCCGGTGCCGGGACGACCGGCGCAGGCTCGGAGCCGCTCCCGGGAGCCGGACCGCGGGCGGCGGAGCTCCTCGATGACTTCCTCAACCGGAGATGGGACGAGCTGCGGGGCAGCTTCAACCAGCGAATGCTCGACGTGGCATCGGTCGCCCTGCTCGCCTCGGTCCGGGGCCGGCTGCCGGCCACCGTGGACGTGGCCACCACGGCCGCGCCGCAAGTCTCGCGTCTCGGCGAGCACACCGTGGTCGATCTGCCGCTCACCTTCAAGCGCGGATTCAAGCGCCAGCAGCTGACCGGCCGCGTGGTGTTCGATGATGCCGAGCAGGTGGCGGGGTTCTTCATCCTCCCCCAGAGCCATCCGGCCCTGTGAGCGGGAGGCAGGCACCGGTGGGATGCGCCGGATGAGCGGGGCGCGCTGGTTCACCCGCCGGCAGGTGGGCTTCGGCTACCGCCCGGCGACGTGGCAGGGCTGGGCGGTGACCGCGGTCGCGGTCGGCGCCGTCGTCACGGTGCTGCTCGTCCTCCGGAAGTCGGCCGCCGGGCCCGTCGCCGCCCTCGTCGTCGCGGCGGCCTACTTCGGGATCGCCGCGCTCCTGAGCCGCCCTGGCCGGAGACCCTCCCCGCCGACGCCGGGGGTCGAACCTGCCCCGAGGGTGGCACCCGTCGCCACCCCGCCGGCTGCGGCCCCCACCGCCGGCCCGATGGCGCTGGTGGTGGACCATCTCACCAAGCGATTCGGCGAACGGACCGCCTTCGAGGACGTCTCGTTCAGCGTGGCTCCCGGCGAGGTCTTCGGGTTCCTGGGGCCGAACGGAGCCGGCAAGACGACCATGGTCCGCGCCCTGGGCACCCTGATCGCGCCGACCTCCGGCTCCGCAGTCGTCGCCGGCATACCACTCAGCGCGGACAACGGAACCGAGATCCGCCAGCGCATCTCGATCATGCCCGAGAACCCCGGCCTCTACCTCCGTCTGACCGTGGTCGAGAACCTGCAGCTGTTCGCCGGCCTGTACGGCCTGCGCAAACCCGCGGCGCGCATCGACCAGGCGCTGGAGGCGGTCAACCTCGGAGCGCGCGGCCGCGACTACTGCGGCAGCCTCTCGAAGGGGTTGCGCCAGCGCGTCGGGCTGGCCCGCGCCCTGCTCAACGACCCGGCGGTGATGTTCCTGGACGAGCCCACCTCCGGTCTCGACCCGGTGGCCGCCCGCGAGGTTCACGACCTGATCAACGGCTTGCGCCAGCGGGGGGTGACCGTATTCCTCACCACCCATCGCCTCGACGAGGCGGAGCGCCTCTGCGACCGGGTGGCGATCCTCAACACCCGGCTGCGCTCGGTGGGCCGGACCGATGAGCTCCGCGCCACCCTCTTCAGCCGCTCGCTCGTGGTCGAGACGGCCGCCCCGCTCGACGCGCCCGATGGCGTCTTCGCCACCTCGACCGGCGTCGAGAGCTGGCGGTCCGACCAACCCGCCCACTACCTGCTCACGGTCACCGACCCGAGGGCCGCTGCCCCGGCGGTCACCCGCGCGCTGGTCGCGGCCGGCGCGGACGTGGTCTCGATCGCCGAGTCCCGTCACTCGCTCGAGGACGTCTATCTCGAGCTGATCGACGAGGATCCGGAGGCGGCTCGGCGATGAGGCTGGACCTCGGTCGCCTGCGCGCCGTGGTCCGCAAGGAGTTCCGCGTGCTGGTCCGGAACCGCTTCATCATCGGGACGATGGCCGTGCTCCCGGTGGTCTTCCTGCTCACTCCGATGATCGAGATCTTCCGGCTCAGCGGGGTCCCGGCCCTCGTGGTGCAGCGCTTCGCGGGCAGCACCTTCCTCCTGCTCCTCGTGGTCCCCGTGGTGGTGCCCGCCGCCATCGCCGCCTACTCGGTGGTCGGGGAGCGTGAGCAGGGGACCCTCGAGCCGCTGCTCACCACGCCGCTGCGCCGCGAGGAGCTCCTCCTCGGCAAGGCGATCGCCGCCATCGTTCCCTCGGTCGGGATCGCCTACCTGCTCTTCGCGATCGTGGACGGCTGCGCCCAGATCTTCGCCGCCGATCCCGCGGTGGCGTCGGCGCTGGTGCAGAGCTCACAGCTGGTCGGCGAGCTGCTCTTCGCACCGCTGCTCGCGGGCTGGTCGATCTGGGTGGGCATCGCCGTCTCCACGCGCGCGAGCGACGTCCGGGTGGCCCAGCAGCTGGGCACCCTGGCCAGCCTGCCGCCGCTCGGGGTGGTCGCCCTCATCGACCTCCAGGTGCTGACCCCGAGCGTCACCCTTGCGCTGGCGTTCGCCCTCGCCCTGCTGGTCGCTGACGTGGTCATGTTCCGCATCGTCTCGTCGATGTTCGACCGCGAGCGGCTGCTCACCGGCCGGAGCGCCGCCCGCGCGGCATCGAGACGCGCCTCGAGCTAACCGATGGCTCGATGCGTCGTCCTCCTCCGAGGCATCAACATCGGCCCGAGCAACCGGGTCTCGATGGCCGAGCTCCGGTCGCTGCTCGCCGAGACGGGCTTTGGGGACGTGCGCACCCACCTCCAGAGCGGCAACATCCTGCTCAGCACGGAGGAGGGACCCGACGCCGTGGCGCGGCGCTGCGAGGCTCTGATCGCTGAGCGCTTCGGCCTCGACATCCGCTCCGTGGTCCGCACCCACGCGGAGCTGGATGCGGTGGTGCGGGCCGACCCGCTGGCGGACGTGGTCACCGACCTCCGCCTCTACCAGGTGAGCTTCCTGGAGGCCGCTCCCGACCGCGAGGTCGTGCCCAAGCTGGCTGTGGCCGCCGCGCCAGGGGAGCGATTCGTCGTTGCGGGCCGCGAGATCTACGCCTGGCACCCGGGGGGCATCGCGCGCTCCCGCCTCGCCACCCTGCTCGCCGGACGAGGTCTGAAGATCACCGCCACCGCCCGCAACTGGGCCACCGTCCTGGCCCTGCTCCAGATGTCGGGAGCCTGAGCCCGCTCAGGAGGTCGGCGTCCCGCCGCTCAGGTCCTGTTCCAGGACCGGTGCGATGGCCGCGATCACGCTCGGGGCGTGGAGGATCACCCCGAGCTCGCGGTTCTCGGTGAGCGAGGTCGACGAGAAGTTCTGCGAGCCGATGAAGACGGTCGCGCCTGCCGATCCCGGGTCGGCCAGGATCACCTTGGCGTGAATGTAGAGCGGGGCATTCGGCGCGTAGGTGCGGATCTGGACCCCGGCGGCGGCGAGGGTGGCGAACTCGCTCGACCAGGAGCTGGAATCCGTCATGCACACCTCGACGCCGACCCCCCGGCGCGCCGCGGCGGCCAGCGCCGACACGATGGCGCTGTCGGACATCTCCTCGTTCTCCACCAGCAACCGGGTGGCGGCGCCGTTGATGACAGCCAGCAGGGGGCTCGCCGCACCCGGGCTCCAGACCAGGTCGTCACCCGGCGAGGGCATGGTCGCCGCGCCGTCGAAGTCCGCGTCGAAGGTGTGGGTGATGGCGTCCAGGTCCGCGGGATCGGTGTCCACCACCGTGAAGTCGCGGGTCGACGAGTAGTACTGGGAGGTGAGGTTGCCGGTCATGATGTAGGCGGTGCGGCCGTCCACCACCATCGTCTTCTGGTGGGTGATGTCCACCTGGGTGGAGGACCAGTGGACCGCGACGCCATGCCCGTCCAGGTAGGCGTAGGCGGCCTGGTTCTCGCTCCTGGCGTAGGCCTGGTCGAGGATGACGCGCACCGAGACGCCACGCCCCTCGGCCCCGACCAGGAGGCTCTCGGCCTGCTGGTCCTCGAGCTCGTACATCACGAGGTCGATGGAGCTGTCCGCGCCCTGGATGGCGGCATACACCGGGGCCATGCCGGCGTCCGGCTCGACCACCAGCGAGTCCGTCGCCGCAGCAGCCGACGAGGGGGTTGGAGACGCGGACGCCAACGCGGACGTGGACGTGGCCGTGGAAGCGGCACTCGGCGTCTCCGACACCACTGCCCTGCTGCTGGAGATCACCGGTGCCGCGGGCGCTCCCGCGCAGCCGGCGAGCAGCGCAAGCAGCGCCACCGCGGCGCGGCCGCGACCCCGAAGATGGACTATGTCGGTGCGAAGCCGAGCCGGGTGTATCGGGTGGCGGTGCATCCTCCCGTCGAGGTTACGCCTGACCGCGCTCAGGTCTCCGCGTCTGCCTCCGGCGCGTCTGTCCCGACCAGCTCCGTGAGCAGGGCCCGCACCAGGGTGTCGATCTCGTCGCGGATGCGGCGCACCGCGGCGAGCGGCTTCCCGGCGGGATCCTCCAGCTCCCAGTCCAGGTAGCGCTTGCCGGGGTAGAACGGGCAGGCGTCGCCGCAGCCCATGGTGATGACCACGTCCGCGGCGTGGACGGCGTCATCGCTGAGCGGCTTGGGGAGCTCGTGCGAGATGTCGACTCCCACCTCGGCCATGGCCTGGACCACCGCCGGGTTGAGCTGATCGGCAGGCTCCGATCCGGCGGACCGGACCCTCACCCGCCCGTCGGCGAGCTCCGCGAGAAGCGCGGCGGCCATCTGCGACCGGCCCGCGTTGTGAACGCAGACGAAGAGCACCTCGGGCACCCGGGATGCGCCCTCCCCTCGCATCGACACGGCCCCCCTCATCCTGCGCTCTCGGTCTGCGCCTCTCCGGCGGCGAGAACGACGACGGACGCGGCGCCCCGGACCACGGGGTGGAGAACCCGGATGGCTACGAAGGCGATAACCGCGCCGGCCAGCTCGGCGGCGATGAAGGGCGCGACCGAACCGGGGCTGATCCCGGAGAAGGTGTTGGAGAGCATGCGCGCCAGTGCCACCGCGGGGTTGGCGAAGCCGGTCGACGAGGTGAAGAAGCACGCCCCGGAGATGTAGGCGCCGGCGGCGACGGGGACCGCGGAGGGCCGGTGAGTCCTCACCAGACCGAAGATGACGAGGAGGAGCCCGAAGGTGGCGACCGCCTCGCTCAGCCACAGACCTCCGCCTGACCTCACGTGGGTGGAGATGGTCACCGCGGGCAGGGAGAACATCAGGTTGGCGACCATCACCCCGGCCACACCACCGAGCAGCTGCGCGGCCACGTAGGCAGGCACGTCCCGCGCCCGCAGCCCACCGAGCGCCGAGTCCACCAGCGAGACGGCCGGGTTGAGGTGGGACCCGGACACCGGCCCCAGGCACCAGATGATCGCCGCCAGGGCGGCACCCGTCGCCACGGCGTTCTCCAGCAGCTCCAGACCGATGTCACCCGGGCTGAGCCGCCGCGCCGCGATGCCCGAGCCGACGACGGCAAGGAGCAGCAGCGCCGTGCCGATGAACTCGGCCAGGGCTCGGCGACCGATGGACCGCATGCCCCAGCCGCCTCAGCCGGCCGCCGGTTTGCGGGCGCGGATGAAGGCGCTCACGACCCGGCCACCACCCTCGTGCACGTCGGTCAGGGCCCGCTCTCCGGCTGGACCGGCCGCCTGTCCGGCGCCCTCCGCTGTGTAGTCGCGGGTCACCTCCACGCTCACGCCCTCGAAGCCGGCATCGGCGAGCAGGCCCCGGTACGTGCCCTCCTCGAGCGCTCCGGCGAGGCAGCCGACCCACAGCTCCGTGCACCGGCGGAGGTCGTCAGGTAGCTCTCCCTGGACCACCACGTCGGAGACGGCAAAGCGCCCACCCGGGCGCAGGACGCGAAACGCCTCAGCCAGGACCGTGCCCTTGTCGGCGCTCAGGTTGATGACGCAATTGGAGATGACGACGTCCACCGACTCCGCCGGCAGCGGGACCTGCTCGATCGTCCCCTTCAGGAACTGCACGTTGGTGGCTTGCGCCTGCGCGGCGTTGCGCGTGGCCAGCTCCAGCATCTCGTCGGTCATGTCGACGCCAAAGGCGAAGCCCGTCGGCCCGACCCGCCGCGCCGAAAGGAGCACGTCGATGCCGCCGCCGGAGCCGAGGTCGAGGACGACCTCCCCGGGCATCAGCTCGGCCAGGGCCGCCGGGTTGCCGCACCCCAGGGAGGCGAGCACCGCCGCCGGGGGCAGGTCGGAGACCTCATCGACCGCGTAGAGGTCCCGGCTGACGTCCGCCGGCGCCCCCGAGGCGCAGCGGGCCGCGTCGCTCCCCCCCGGGCCTCCACAGCAGGACGCGCCCGCGCCGGTCGTGGGAAGGACGGACTCGGCAGCCACCCCACGGTTCGTGACCGCGCTCGCCGCGCTCGCGTACCGTTCCCGGACCGCCTCGCGGATGCGGTCCCCCTCAGGCTGGTCGATCTCGCCGGTCCCCATCGCGGTCCCTCACATCGATGCCCGTCGATCCATCGGCGGCACGATACCAGTTCGCATCGAAGGTTGTGGGGATTGTATACTTGACACAGGGCATATCAGGGTATATCCTTGGTTTGTGAACGAGAACGGGACTTTTCAGGGGCCGGATTCTCCGGCGGGTTTGCCAGCCGCTTCAGGTGTCGCTGAACTTTCGGTGAAAAGACGTGCTTCGCCAGCTCGTCGCTTGTCATCTCGTGGACGGGCTTCGGCTGCTTCCGGGGCATCTATGACCCTCCCCATCGATCTGATGGCGCTGATGGACAGCCTCGGCACCGATGAGCGGTGCAGGGCGGCCTTAGAGGGCTTGCGGTGGCAGGGTGAGCCGCGCTGCCCCAAGTGCGAGAGCACCAAGCTCTCCCGGCTCGCCAAGCGGGATCAGTTCGACTGCGATTCATGCGGCTACCAATTCTCGGTCACGGCCGGGACCGTCTTCCACGACACACACCTTCCCCTCCGCAAGTGGTTCTTGGCCGTCTACCTGATGACGGAATCCAAGAAAGGCATCAGCGCCAACCAGTTGAAGCGGATGCTCGGCGTCAGCTACAAGACAGCCTGGTACCTCTGCCACCGCATCCGGTCGGCCATGCAGGAAGCCAACCCACCGCTCTTGACCGGGGTGGTGGAGGCCGACGAGACGTATCTGGGGGGCAAGGCTACGGGGTTCCGCAACAGGCAGGACGCGGCCAAGGGGCGGATGCGGAACAAGGCCGTGGTTCTGGGCGCTATCCAGCGTGGCGGGGACGTACGTCTCCGTATGGTCCCGAACGCCCGCAAGCATCACGTCCTGGGCTTCCTGCAAGACGTGGTGGACGATCACGCCGCCGCCATCTACACCGACGAGTTCCGTAGCTACAAGACGGTGGGGGACGCAGATACGATCCACGCCTCCGTCAACCACCGCAATGAGGAGTGGGTCCGGGGGGATGTCCACACGAACACGGTCGAGAATGTCTGGAGCCTGCTTGACCGGGCCGTGATGGGGAGCTACCACAAACTCAGCGTCAAGCATCTCCCTGCCTACCTCGACGAGTTTGAGTGGCGATTCAACAACCGCGATAACCCCTACCTGTTCAGGGATACACTTACGCGGCTCATCGCCGCTGACGCTTTGCCATATCGAGAATTGACCAAGGCCAGCTAAGGGCTTGTAGGAGGAGACGATGATCAGCGGCGCAGGGACGATAGATGTGTTTGCGGACAACATCTCAGTCAGTCGCAGCCAAACGGGGTGGGCTCTCGACTTTCTCCGCTCAAACCCGCCGGCCCCCGGTGCGGCGCCAGAGTACGCATTTGAAGTTGTTGCGAGGATCAGGTGTAGCGATGCGTTCATTACGATCCTCAAGAGCATCCTTGAGAAGAATCTGGAGCGGGACCTCCCACCGGCGGATTACTCAGAGACGCGCCTCCTGACACCGGCGATGAGGGCGGTGCCGGAGACGGAAGGGACTGGGGTCCCGGTGCCACCGCCGACCCCATGAGATCCACCGTCTGGATTACCGCGGGAGACGTTGTCGAGCCGATCAATCGACCCAACAGGGTCGTTCTCTGCTCCATGAGCCGCCTATCCTCGGGAGCCCACTCATGCACCACGCGCTGGGGGGGAAGCTGAGCGTTGGCACGGTGCTCCGCCGCGCGGAGCTTGCTCCGCATCCTGTGGTAGATGGCGATGTTCGCGTAGAGGAAGCCCAACACGAAGAGGGCAGGAGGAATCCAGCCTGGCACGTTGTTCAACCTTCCCTGCCAGCCCTTGTCCAGGTGGGGCTTGACGTAGTAGTCGAACGCCCAGAGGCCACCGCCGAGACAGGTGACCCCCAGCGCCCAGGCGTAATGCGACAACTCCCTCCCGTACCCGAAGATGGTGGCCTTGACGCCTCCGTCGTCCGCGGGGTCGGGCTGTCCTGGTCCCGGCGGGATTGGAGCGGCGGCCATACGAGAGGCAATGCTACACCCTGCGTGAAATACACAATCGCCAAGGTTGTCAATGCGTACAATCGGTGCATGGCGACAACGACGGCGCCCGACCCGCCGACCCTGACCACCGAGACCCCGCCGCGCATCCGGGGATGCTGCCAGCCCGTGCCCGCCCCCATCGACGGCGGCGACGCGGAGGAGCGCGCCGCCATCTTCCGCGCCCTCGGGGACCCCACCCGGCTGCAGATGATCCACATCCTCTCCGAGGCCACAGATCCCGTCTGCGTCTGCGACCTCACGGCGGCCTTCGATCTGGGCCAGCCGACCATCAGCCACCACCTGGCGAAACTCCGCGACGCGGGTCTGATCGTCTCCACACGGCGCGGCATCTGGACCTTCCATCACCTGAACCCGGCGATGTCACCGGCCGCCCGCGAGGTGGTGGCGCTGATCCACTGAGCCGCCGGCCCACGAGGCTGTCGCTCCGCCGGCGAGCCCCGGGCTCAGGCCTCAGGCCGGGATCGAGACCCCGACGCCGCCCCGGGTCGAGCCGCCGAAGCGGGCCTTCTCGGCGGCGATGTCGAGCGGCGCCATCCGTGCCTGCATGTCGCCGGTGATCAGCGCCGCGGGGACCAGCCAGGAGACCTCGAACTCCAGCCCGTCGGGGTCGTGGGCGTAGAGGGCCTTGGTGGTGCCATGGTCGGTCGAGCCCACCAGGGCGCCGCGCTCGGCCAGGCGGGACTCGATGCGCTCCAATTCGTCCAGGGTGTCCACCTCCCAGGCGATGTGGTACAGCCCCACCGCGCTGCGGCCCGCGGGAGACGGCCCCGCTCCGGCGCCGATCGTGAAGAGGCCGAGGTCGTGATCGTTGGTGCTGGCCGAGGCCTGGAGGAAGATCGCCCGCCCCCCTGACATCTCGAATACGACGCGGAAGTCGAGCACCTCCTGGTAGAAGGCGGCGGTCCGGGTGGCGTCCCGGACGTAGAGGACAGCGTGGTTCATGCGCGTGACGGGCATGGACACCTCCCAGCGACGCGATCCGACGTGCAGCGCCATTCAGCATACGGACCCAGGACGCGCCGAGCGGCTCACCGCCTCGCTGGTCAGCTCCGATGGACAACCCCGTACTCGTCGTCGCTGACGTGCTCCTCCCAGAGCGTGCCCGGCTGCTGGATGGCCAGGTGGGTCAGCGCCTCGTGGGCGGTGGCGCCGTGCCAGTGGCGTTCGCCGGGAGCCGTCCAGACCGTGTCCCCGGTGCGGATCCGCTCCGCCCGGCCGCCCTCGTCCTGGACCCACCCCTCCCCCTCGAGGACGTGGAGGAGCTGGCCGCCGGGGTGGCGGTGCCAGGCGCTCCGGGCCTCGGGGGCGAAGTGGACGCGCAGCATCTGCACCCCGCCCGGCTCGCGCGCCGGCGCCAGCTCGGCCATTCCCACCTCCCCGGTGAAGCGGTCGCCGGGGCCGGGCTCCACCTTCGGATCCTCGGCTCGCGCGATCTCCATGGCCATGCCTCCTCGCTGCCACCACTCGGTCCACGCATGGTCGCCCAACGGCCGGCACGCGCGCAGCCGCGCGGCGCGGACCGCCCGTGCCGGGACGGCGAGGCGGAGCACCCTCAGGCCGGGGCGGCCTCCCCCTCCACGCCCGCATGGTCGAGACCGAGGTGGCGGTGGAAGGCACGCAGCCAGCTCGGGGCCCACCAGTTCAACCGGCCAAGGAGCGCCATCACCGAGGGCACGAGCAGAGCCCGGACGACGCTGGCGTCGATGGCCACGGCCAGCGCGCCCGCCAGCCCGATCTCTTTGAGCACGACGGTGCTGGAGAGCACCAGGGCGCCGATGGCGATGAAGAAGAGCGCCGCCGCCGAGGTCACCACCCGACCCACCCGCTGCAGCCCCAGGGCCACCGCGTCGCGGGTGCGCAGCCCCGAGCGGTACGCCTCGCGGATGCGGCTGAAGAGGAAGACGCCGTAGTCGGTGGAGAGGCCGAAGGCGAGGGCGCCCGCCAGGACCGGCGTCTCGGTGTCGATGCCCCCCGGGGAGGTGAAGCCGAGCAGGCCGGAGAGCACGCCGTCCTGGAAGACCAGCACAACCAGGCCGAGGGTTGCGGCCAGGGTCAGGATGTTCATGAGCAGGGCGAGGATGGGCAGCACCACCGACCCGGTCATGGCGAAGAGGATGAGCAGGGTGGTCACCGCCAGCAGGCTGGCGGCGAGGGGCAGGTGGGAGGCCAGGCTCTGCTCCTCATCGGCGAAATCGGCGGTGAACCCGGCAGCGCGGACGGCGAGCTGGGTGGGGAGGCTGCGCACCCGGTTCAGCGCGGCGATGGCTGGCGCCGACACGGCCGAGCTGCCCGCGAGGGTGGCGTCCACCTCCCAGAGGCCGGAGCTGATCGCGACCGGCGGGGCGACCGCGACGACCCCGGCCACCCGCGCCACCTCGGCGGCGTAGGCGTCCACCTCGGCCGCGCCCGAGGGGCCGGCGCTCACCACCAGCTGCAGCGGGGCCGAGCTGACCCCCCGGAAGTCCTCCGCCAGGGCCACGTTGACCTGGGTGGCGGGCAGGCTCGCGGGCAGCTCGCTGGTGCTGTAGCCGGTGAAGCTCAGTCCGAGCGCCGGAGTGCCGATCCCGAGCAGAGCCACCACCACGACCGCGGCGACCAGGGCCGGCCACCGCATGACCAGCCGGGAGAGCCGCGCCCAGAAACCGCGGTCGGCGTCGGCGCGGGCCCGGCGGCGCCGCCACAGCGAGAGGGAGTCGACCCGCCCCTGCAACAGCGCGAGCACCGCCGGGAGCACCACCACGGCGCTGAGGGCGGAGCAGACGGTGACCATCATCCCGGCGAGGCCCATCGACGAGATGGCGGGAATGGGGAAGACGAGCAGCGCACCAAGGGCGGCGGTGACGGTGGCCGCGCTGAAGAGAACCGTGCGCCCGGCGGTGGCGAGGGTGCGCTCCAGGGCCGCGGTCCCCGGTCCCAGCCGGTTCATCTCCTCGCGGTAGCGGCTCACGATGAGCAGGCTGAAGTCGATGGAGAGCCCGATGCCAAGCGCGTAGACAAGGTTGAGGGAGTAGACCGAGACCCGGGTCAGGCTCACCGCGGCGAGCAGCAACAGCATGGTCATGGCCACGCTGACCACAGCGCCGAGGAGCGGGAGCAGCGCCGCCACGACGCTCCCGAAGATGACGATGAGCAGGACCAGGAGGATGGGCAGGGCGATCCCCTCGGCGAAGCTGAGGTCCTTGAGGCTCTGGACGCTCCCCTGGGCGTCGAGGGCGGTGGAGCCGCCGAGCAGGACGTGCCCGCGCAGCAGCGGGTCCGCGTCGATGCTGGCCTGGAGGGCCGGGGCCGCGACCTGCTCGTCCACCTGGCGCACGCTGGCGGCCACCACCGTGCTGCGCCCGTCGCCGGAGATCAGGCCGGGGACGTGGGCGGCCCAGGCGTCGGTCACCTGGACCACCTCGGGCCGGCTGTGGAGCACGCGCACCGCCTCGGCCACCAGCGGGGGTGCGGGCATGTCGAGGCTGGCCGGAGCGGGGAGCGAGACCAGCAGCGTGTACCCCTCCTCGAGGTCGACGCCGGTGGCCTGCTGGACCTGGACGCGGGCCTGGGCGCTCGGCGACGAGGGGTCCGCGTAGTCGGAGAGGCCGTTGGTGAGCTTCCCGGACACCGTCCCCGAGAGGCCGAACCCGACCACGGTGAGGGCCAGGACCACGGCCAGGATGAGCCGGCGGCGCCGGCTCGCCAGGCGGGCCAATCGGGTCATCAGAACTCCTCCCGTTGCCGTCGATGGCAGCCGGCCAGCTTGCCGGGCTGCGGTGTCCTGGGCTCCCTTACGCCGTAAGTGGCGGTCTTGGTGTACCTTACACCGTAAGCACGCCGGCTGCAACCCGGCAGCGCAAGATGTGCGGAGCCATGGCCCTCCCGACCTCCACCCCGGTGTCTGCGCCCCTGGCCGAGGTCGGCGCCGCCCATTCCGCCGCCCCGCCGCCGGACCCGGAGCGCCCCGGCCTGACCCGGCAGCGCATCCTCGTGGCCGCTCTCGAGGTGGTCGACGCCGAGGGTCTCGAGGCGCTGTCGATGCGCCGGCTCGGCGCGCACCTGGGCGTCGAGGCGATGAGCCTCTACCACCACTTCCCCAGCAAGTCGGCGCTCCTCGACGGCCTGGTCGCCCTCCTGCTCGGCGCGGTGCCACTCCCCGACCCGGGCGAGGCACCCTGGGAGCAGGCGCTCATCCGGGGCTTCTCCGACTTCCGCCGGGTCATGCTCGCCCACCCCAACGCCTTTCCCCTGGTCTGCTCCCGACCGGTCGGCGACGCGGAGGCCCTCGCCCCCATCGCCCTCGCCTTCGCCGTGCTCGCCGCCGCCGGCTTCGACCCCAGCGAGACGCGCACCGTCTGGTGTGCATTGCTCTCCTACGCCCTGGGCTACATCGAATGCGAGGTGACCGGGGTCGGCATGGCGGTCAGGAAGGGGGCGATGGTGGACCTGATCCGGAGCCAGGAGGGGCCGGCCTTCGAGGCGCTGCGCGCCGCCTGGTCAGGGGACGCCCTCGAGGAGTGGCGCGACGACGTGGAGTACGTCCGCGGCCTGTCGGCGCTCCTCGCCGGCTTCGGCCTCCGGCTGGTCGAGAGCGACCGCCCGCAGAGGTAGCCGGCGGCAGACGGCCGGATGGCCGGTGACTTAGACCTGACAGAGGGGTGACCGTGGCGGCTGGCCGGACCCCGGCGATCCTCATGGGGGGGCGATGGTGGACGCGGCGACCACCCACCCCCTGGCGAGGCCTTGAGGACAGAGCTGTCCTTAAGGGGGTCAACGGGGGAGGGGGCGCCCCCACCCTGGCACGCTCCACGCGCTTGGCGCCTTCCCCCGTTCCTCATGGGAGCAGTGCTGCCCGGCCACCTGATCGCTACACTGCAAACATGCGTTCGTACATGGAACCGCTCGACGCCACCTACCCGGCCAACCTGCGCACCCTGGCCGGAGCCCCTCCCCTCTTCCTCCGGGGTGAGCTCCGGCCCGAGGACACCCGCAGCGTGGCTGTCGTCGGTACGCGATCACCGAGCCGCAAGGGGCTCACCCAGGCCCGGCGGCTCGCCGGAGAGCTGGCCCGGGCCGGGATCACCGTGGTCTCCGGGCTCGCCCGCGGCATCGACACGGCCGCTCATCTCGCCGCTCTCGACGCCGGCGGGCGCAGCGTCGCCGTCCTCGGCTGTGGCGTCGGGCGCGTCTACCCCTCGGAGAACGCCGGCCTGGCGGAGCGGATCGCACTCCACGGCGCCGTGGTGGCGCAGGTCGCGGACGAGGCACCGCCGTCGGCGGCGGCCCTGAGGAAGCGCAACGCGGTCATCGCCGGTCTCGCCCTGGCCACCGTGGTCGTCGAGGCCGGCCCCATCTCGGGTGCCCGGATCGCGGCCCGCTGGACCACGACCCTGGGACGGCCCTTGTTCCTCACCGATCTGGTGGCAGCCGAGCCGTGGGGGGCGAAGCTCCTCTCCCGCCCGGGGGTCCACCGGCTCGGCGCCGGCGGCCCGGAGGCGATCATCGCCCTCCTGGCCGGCGACCCCATCGCCCCGGTCCAGCTGGCGCTCCTCCTGGCAGCGCCGGCGTGAGCGACTGCGGGGTCTGCGGCCGGCGGCTGGAGGCGGGGTCGGCCCGCTGCCGCAACCCCCTCTGCGCCAGCGCCTCCCGCTGGTTCCGCTGGAGCGTCGCCGTGGCGGAGCGCAGCGGCCTTCTCGAGGAGGCGCTCAACGCCTACAAGTACCGCGGGGACCGCAGCCGCGCGCAGGTCTTCGGCACCATGCTGGCGGGCTTCCTGGCGCAGCGGCGGCGCCTGGTCGACGGATTCGACCTGGTGGTCGCCAGCCCCACCTTCGTGGGTGCGGGGGGACGCGACTTCGACCACGTCCGCCTCATCCTCACCGAGGCGGCCGGGCGGGCGGTCCCGGATGACGCGGCGCGCTTCGACCTCGGCGAGCCCCCGGCCGTCGTCAAGACCGGCCCGACGCCGCGCTTCGCGGGCCGCGGTCACGCGGAGCGTCGCAGGCTGGCGGTCGAGTGCCTCCGTCCCCTCCTCCGCGTGCCCGACCCAAGGCGCACCGCGGGCCGGCGCATCCTGGTATTCGACGACGTCTTCACCGACGGCCGCACCCTCGACGAGGTGGCCCGGGCGCTGCGGCTCCAGGGCGGGGCGCGCGAGGTCTGCGGGGTCGCGCTCTGCCGCCAGCCCTGGCGGGACGGGACCCGGCGGCCGGATACGCGAACACATATGCGTGATCGCGTACGCCCACACTGCACCGACGCACCGGCGGCGTACGTCATCCACGGGTCGGGTTCCACCTGTAACCCGCCCGCCATCTGAGGAACAGATCTGATGGGTCTTCTCGTGGCCGGAGTGGTGGTCGTCATCCTGCTGCTGGCCACGCTCACCCCGTCACTCGCGGGCCAGACCCTCGACGAGCCGTGAGAGGGCCGGCCACCGGTCCGCCGCGCCACGTCCACGGAGGCTGACGTGGACGCGGCCGTCCCGCCACCCGCGCCCCAGCCCCGCCTCCGGGCGACGCCGGAGCTCACCACCCTCGACATCGACATCCTCCGCTACGCGGTGCGCCACGGCATGGTCACCCCCGAGCAGCTCGCAGCCCGCTTCTTCCGCTCGCCGGAGTCCGCTCAGCCGCACCTGAGCTCCCTGGTGGCCGCCGGGCTCCTGGTCACAGAGGGCCCGCTGCTCGCGATCCCCGCGGTGGTGCGCGCCACGCCCCAGGGCGCGCGCCTGGCCGGCTGCGACCTGACCCCGGCGTCGCTCGACCTGGCCCGCCTCCGCCACAACCTGGCCCTCGTCGATCTCTCGGAGGAATTGCTGGCCACCCATCCCGGCAGCGTCTGGACCACTGAGCGCGAGCTGCGCCGGGACCGGATGCGAGCCGCCCGTGCCTTCGGCGGCTGGGAGCGCCAGGGCCGGGTGCCCGACGGCCTGCTCCGCCTCGAGGACGGACGCCGCATCGCCATCGAGCTGGACCTGACACCCAAGCGGTCGGCGCGGCTCGACCTGCTCGCCGGCGCATACGCCGTGGATCGCGGCGTCGACCTGGTGTGGTGGTACCTGCCCAGCGAGACCGCGGTTGTGCGGATGCGGAAGCTGGTGGCGGAGCGTGGCTTGGATCACCTGGTCGAGCCGCGCGTGCGCACGGTCACGCGCGGATCCTGATTCACGCTCGGAACGATCGGTCCTCGTGAGACCATCCCCCGCCAAATGCCACGCCTCGGCCGTCCAGCGCGGGCTCCCGTGCCGCCTCCCCGGCCGTCCGCGGACCCGGCGCACCACCCGGCCGGCTGCATCCGCCTCGGGGTCGAAAGCCTCAGCCGGCGGCCCTTCGACATCCCCATCCCGGAGGGGACGGCGCGGCACGTCACCCTGCTCGGCCTGACCGGCTCCGGCAAGACGACCACCGCTGAGCGGCTCGCCGAGGGCGCCGTCACCTGCGGTCTCGCGCTTCTGATCGTCGACGCCAAGGGCGCCGGGCTGCGCGCGACCGCCCGGCGCCTGGCCGCGACGCGAGGGGTCGAGCATCGCGAGGTGGTGCCGGGCGACCCGGGGACGCTCGGTTACAACCCCTGCGCGGTGGGCAGCCGGGCCCAGGTCGCCGACAAGCTGGTGTCCGCCTTCACCCACGGGCCGAGCGGCCAGGTGTACCGGGTGATCGCCACCGAGACGCTCTCCGGCCGGAGACGGCGTGGGCCTGCTCTTCGTCCGCTGCTGCGGGCTGCCGCTCGTGATCCTCTATGACGCCGGCTGCTGGCTGGCGCAGCAGGGGAATTCGCTCATCGCGCTCGCCGGGTGGATCGTGCTCTGGCCGGCCTGGCTGCTGGTCCGGCTCATCATCCAGCCGGTCGCCGCGCTCGGCTCGCGGCGCCAGGAGTACGAGGCCGACGCCGCCGTGGCGGCCACCGGTCGCGGCGAGGCCCTCCATCGCGCCCTGAGCCTGCTCGGGGAGCTGGAGCCGGGCCGCTCGGGCTGGGACCGCGTGATCATCGCCACCCATCCGCCCCGCGAGCTGCGCCTGGAGGCGCTGGAGCCGCAGCCGGACCTCTCACGTCCGGGCCGGCTGAGAGTCAGCTCTGGAGGTCGAGCAGCTCAGTCCCCGAGCTGGTAACGATCTGCAGCGACGAGACCTGGCCGCTGCTGATCCCCGTGGACCCGTCGAGATCCACTCCGCCGGTGTAGCCGACGGTCCAGGTCCCCGCCACCTGCTCCGAGCCGTCCCGCGCCACCGCCACCAGCTCGCACTGGTCGCCGGGGGTGACCCCGGAGATGTCGAGATGGATGGAGGTTCCCCAGGGCTCGGCGTACAGCGCGGCGCTGGCGTGCACCCCGGTGCTCGGATCACTTCCGGAGAACCGGGCGGCGGCGACCGTCGCCGGTGCGGCGGGGGTGGGGCGGGTCACCACCAGCACACCCACCGCCACCCCCAGCGCAACGACGGCCACTCCGCCGCCGGCCATCGCCACCCGCCAGCGCAGCCGGCCGCTGCGCCGGCGGCGGGCCAGCTCCGCGAGCGTCCGCTCCAGGAGCCCGGGCGCCGGCGGGACGGGGACGTTGGCGCGACCGGCGGCCACCGCCGCGGCCTCGCTCAGCCGGCCGAGCTGACCGGTGAGGGCCGCGAGCTGGGTCAGCTCCTCCCGGCAGTCCGGGCAGCCGTCCAGGTGCTGCTCGATCTCGGCGCGCTCCCCGGGGTCCAGGGCCCCGACCACATAGGCGCCCAGGGCGATGCGCCGCTCACCACACGAGTCGTTCATGGCCTCCAACCTCTCTCCTCCAGCGCCAGGCGCAGGGCGCGGAGCGCGTAGTAGGTGCGGGACTTGACGGTTCCGGCCGGGATGCCGAGGACGGCGGCCGCCTCGGCGACCGACCGGCCGCGGTAGTAGGTCTCCACGAGCACCCCGCGATGCTCGGGGCTGAGCGCTGCGAAGGCCGCGCTCACCTCCCAGGCGTCCACCGCCCGGTCGATGCCGTCGCCGACCTGCCGGCTCTCCAGGGCGGCGGTGCCGACCACCTCGGGGCGGCTCCGCCGGGCCCGGTGCTGGTCGGTGGCCAGGTGGCCGGCGACGGTGAACAGCCACGGGCGCAGTGACCGCGTGCCGGCGTCGAGACGGTCGGCATTGCGCCAGGCGCGGAGCATGACCTCCTGGACGATGTCCTCGGCTCGCCCCCTGTCGCCGACCAGGCGGGTGACGTAGCCGAGCAGGGCCCCGCCGTGCTGGTCCCAGAGCGCGGCGACGAAAGCCTCACCCGGATCACCGCTCACGGCGGCCGGCTCGACGCGCTGCGCGGTGGGCTGCACGTCCCCATCACGTTGGGCGGGGGGGCGAGGTTCAGGCTGGTGTGAACCGCTGGGTGTGGGCTCTCGTGTGGTGGGCAACGGTTGGATCCTCACCGAGGCGGGACGGCCCGCCGGAGGCGACCAGCGGAGAAGAGATGATGAGCGCACCCACGGCAGCCGGGCCCACCCCCGCGTGGCGTCACCCGGGCAGCACCCGCCGTCCCACCGGCTTCGCCGGGCTGGCCGCGCTCGCGGCGGTCGCGGCCCTGGTGGCCGCCTGCGGCTCGTCCTCCTCGTCCGGCTCGTCGAGCACGGGTGGATCGGCCGTCGCGGTGGCGACCATCACCGTGAGCGGCAGCTCTGAACAGGTACTGACCAACTCCAGCGGCTACACCCTGTACTACCTCACCCAAGACAGCCCGACCAGCGTCACCTGCACCGGCAGCTGCGCTCAGACCTGGCCGCCACTCCTGCTCTCCTCCGGCCAGCCCACCTCGTCCTCGTCGCTGCCCCAGGCGCTGACCACGGTGAGCGGCGGCAACGGGCGCCAGGTCGAATACGACGGGCATCCCCTGTACCACTACTCGGGCGACAGCGGCCCGAACCAGTCCAACGGTGAGGGCGTGGACGGCGTGTGGTTCGTGGCCACCCCGAGCATCAGCAGCGCCAGCGCCACCCCGAGCGCGGCCGGCGCCCCCAACGGGTACTGAGCCGCGGGACGCGGTCCCGGGTGAGGCGCAGCGGACTGGGTGGGCGGACGCGTAGCCTGCCCCCCCGTGAGCCGCGGAGCCGACCCCTTCCTGCCCGAGCACGCTGAGGCGATCGCCGTGGCGGCCGCGCGGATCACCGGGCACGTGCGGCGCACCCCGGCGCTCCCCGCCGACGAGATCGCCCGGGACGCCATGGTCAAACCCGAGCTGCTCCAGCCGACCGGCTCCTTCAAGGTCCGCGGAGCGTTCAACGCCATCCTCCGCCTGCGCGAGCGCACGCCGGAGGCACCGGGGGTGATGACCGTCAGCTCGGGCAACCACGGCCAGGCGGTCGCCCTGGCCGCCCGCCGGCTGGGCCTGGCCTGCACGGTGGTGATGCCGGAGGACTCGAATCCGGTCAAGGTCGCCGCCGTGCGCGGCCTCGGCGCCACCGTGGTGAGCGAGGGGGTGACCGCGGCCAACCGCGAGGAGCGTGCCCGCGAGGTGCAGGAGCGCACCGGGCTGGTCCTCGTCCACCCGTTCGACGACTGGGACACCATCCACGGCCAGGGCACCATCGGCCCCGAGCTGCTCGACGACGTCCCCGACCTCGGGATGGTGGTCTGCCCGGTGGGCGGCGGCGGGCTCATCTCCGGCTGCGCCCTGGCCGTCAAGGCGGCTCGCCCGGAGGTGCTCATCGTCGGGGTGGAGCCGGAGCTGGCCGCGGACGCGGTGGCCTCCCGGCGCAGCCGGCGCCACGAGCGGCTGGCCGCACCGTCCGCCACCATCGCCGACGGCCTGCGCAGCATGAGCCTCGGGGAACGCACCTTCGAGGTCATTGTCACCCGCGCCCTCGTGGACGACCTCGTGACCGTCAGCGAGGCCGAGATCGAGGCAGCCATGGTCACCGCCTGGACCGTCCTCCACCTGGTGGTCGAGCCGTCCGGCGCCGTCCCTCTGGCCGCACTGCTCGCCGGGCGCCTGCCCGCGAGCCCCGCGGGCTCGCGCCCCGTGCTCGTGCTGAGCGGAGGTAATGTCGACCCGGTCCTGGCGGCCCGGCTGCTCGCCGCCCACAGCGCAGGTCACGTCACCGGAGGGTCAGCGCCATGAAGCTGGGTCTGCACATCCCCGATCTCACCTGGCCCGGCGGACCGGAGAATCTCGGCCATGACCTGGGCCGGATCGCCAAGGCGGCCGAGGAAGCGGGCTTCGACCGGGTCAGCGTGATGGACCACTTCTTCCAGATCGGGCACCTCGGGCCGCCCGAGCACGAGATGCTGGAGGCCTACACGACCCTCGGCTACCTGGCCGCGCACACGTCGCGGATCAAGCTGCTGACGCTCGTGACCGGTGTGGTGTACCGCCAGCCCGGCCTGCTCGCCAAGATCGTCACCACCCTCGACGTGCTCTCCGGGGGGCGCGCCATGCTCGGCATCGGCGCCGCCTGGAACGAGGAGGAGTCGCGCGGCCTGGGGCTCTACTTCCCGCCCATCGCGGAGAGATTCGAGCTGCTGGAGGACGCGCTCCAGATCTGCCTGCAGATGTGGAGCGGCGACGACGGCCCCTTCACCGGCAAGCACGCCCATCTGGAGCGCACCCTCAACTCGCCCCAGGCGCTGAGCCGGCCCCACCCGCCCATCCTCATCGGCGGCTCCGGCGAGCGCAAGACGCTGCGCCTGGTGGCCCGCTACGCGCAGGCCTGCAACCTCTTCAACACCCCCGAGCTCGACCACAAGCTGGAGGTGCTCCGCGAGCACTGCGAGCGCGAGGGCCGCGACTACGACGAGATCGAGAAGACGGTCGGCTACACCTTCGACGTTGGCGCCAAGGGCGAGCGCGTCGGCCAGGTGGTGGAGGACCTGCGCGACCTGCACCGGCGCGGCTTCTCGGTGGCCCACGGTCGCGTCGAGGACGTGTGGCGGATCACCCCGCTGGAGATCATCGGTCAGGAGGTGCTTCCGGCGGTCGCCGAGCTGTGAGCAGGCGCCGGGAGTGGGCCACTCCCGGCACCGCTTCCCGCCGCCCGGCCGGCGCGCCAGGCGGTCCAGCCTCGCGCGCAGCCGAACGAGACGGCGCCCAGCGTCCCCACGAAGAAGCCGACCGGGAAGTTGGTCAGGTAGGAGAGGGTGATCGCGATCCACACGATCGCCAGCGCCAGGACGACGGACAGGCCGATGGCCCGGAGCGGGCTGTTGGTGAGGGAGCGCGCGGTCGCCGCCGGGCCGATCATCAGGCTGAACATGAGGAGCACGCCCACCACCGGCACGGTCATCGTCGCCGCCAGCGCGACCACCAGCAGGAACGCGGTCTCGATGCGGCGGCCCGGCACCCCCCGCACCTCGGCCACCTCGGGACTGATCGAGGTCAGCATCAGGGGACGGTAGAGGAGGGCGATGGCGGCGATGCAGACGATGCCCAGCAACGCGATCGGCAGCAGCTCATCGGAGGGCACGCCGAGGATCTCGCCGAAGAGCAGCGAGTAGACCTCGGCCGCGTACTCGACGCTGAAGGACAGGAAGAGCGCGCCCAGCCCGAGCATCACCACCAGCGCGAGCGCGGTAGCCACGTCGTGGCGGCCACGCCGGCCCAGGGCCCCGATGCCGAGCGCTCCGCCCACCGCGAAGACACCCAGCCCCACGAGCGTGTTCACGCCGAGGAGAACCGCCCCCGCAGCGCCGCTGAACGCGCCGTGCGGGATCGCGTGGGCGGCGAACGCCTCCCCGCGCAGGACCACGAAGAAACCGACCACGCCGGCGATGACGGCAACCATGGTCGCCGCGATCCAGGTGTCGGTGAGGAGGCCCCAGAACACGCGGCGGTCTCCGTCTAGGCGGCGTCGGCGTCGACGTGCGGTTCGCAGCCGCTCGCCGCCACTCGCGCCGCCGCCATCACACGCCGGATGCGCCGGGCCTGGGCCGCAGCCGCCACCCAGCCCGCGACCAGGTAGAAGACGAACACCAGCGCCACCACGAAGAAGCTGACCGGCCAGCCGTGGCCCGCCGGCGGCCAGTAGAAGCTGTCGTAGGCGAGCACGATACCCACCCACACGGCGGCGACGCCGACCAGCCCGGCGACGACCAGCGCCCCCCCGGGCCGCTTGGTCAGCCTGAGCGCGGTCGCCGGCGGGCCGACCAGAAGGGCTGTCGCCAGGATCGCCCCGATGGTCTCGGCGGCGAGCGACACCGCCACGGCCATGATCACCAGGTAGGCGGCGGAGATGGCACGCACGGGCACGCCGCGGGCGACGGCGAGATCGGTGCTCAGGGAGCTGAGCAGCAGCATCCGGTAGCAGACCACGATCACGGCGAGGGCAATCAGGCTGAGCGTCACGATGCTGGGCAGCATCGGCTGGCTGACCGCGAACAGGGAGCCGAAGAGGATGGTCACGGTGACCCCGGTGGTGCTCGACGACGTGCTGTCGAGGTAGAGGAAGAGCGCCGCCAGCCCCAGCCCCGCCCCCAGCACCAGTCCGGTGGCGACGTCACGCGACCGCGGCCGGTGCAGCCCGAGCAGCTCGATGGCTCCGGCCGCAACGATCGACATCCCCATGAACCCCCAGAGCGGGTTGACCCCGCCGAGGAACGCGGCGGAGCCCCCTGCCGAGCCCACCTCTCCGAGGGCGTGGCCGGCAAAGGCCTGGCCGCGGATGACGGTGAACACCCCGACGGCCCCGGTCACGAGCGCCACCACCGCTCCCACCACCAGCGCGGCGTGCACCGGCTCGCTGCTGAAGAACTGGGGTGCGAACAGCGCGTTGAGGATCTGGCTCATCGCAGCGAGACGATGCCGGGCCCAACCTCGCCGGCGTCCTTCTCCTCCACGGTCACACTCGAACCCTCGGCGCCCGCCACCACCAGGATGCGGCCGTGGACGCGGAGAACGTCGACATGCTGGCCGTAGAGGGCGCTCAGCACGTCGGCGCGAATCACCTCCGCGGTGGTGCCACTCGCCGTCCGGCCCGCGGCGATGTAGACGAGGCGGTCCATCACCGGCAGCAACGGATTGACGTCGTGCGCCGAGATCAGCACGGCGATCCGCTGCTCCCGGGCGATGCGGCCGAGCAGGGCGACGATCTCTTCCTGGGCCACGATGTCGAGATTCGCCAGCGGCTCGTCGAGGAGCAGCAGCCGGGGCCGGCTGATCAGAGCGTGGGCGATGAGGACACGCTGCTGCTCGCCCCCGGAGAGGTCGCCCACCCGGGCATCGGAGAGGCGCGTGGCGTCGACGGCCTCGAGCATCCGGTCGACCGCCTGGCGGCGCCGGCCCCAGTCGAACGGTATCCCGAGGCGATGACCGTCGAGGCCCAGGCCGACCACGTCGCGGGCGCGCAGCGGCATGTCAGGGTCGAAGAAGACCTTCTGGGGAACGTAGCCGATGATGGGGTTGCGACGGGTGAGGGGATGCCCGCCGACCAACACGCGGCCGCCGCTCGAAGCCTGGAGGCCGAGGACGACCCGGAAGAGGGTGGTCTTGCCCGCGCCGTTGGAGCCGATGAGACCGGTGAACTCCCCCGGCATGACCCGGAAGCGGACGTCGTGGAGCACCTCACGATCCCCCAGCCAGACGCTGACGCCGTCGACGCTGAGGACCGCCTCGTCGTCGCCACCGGAGGGCAGGGGATCGGTCACAGCTTGGTCGTCGACACGCCGGTCGACAGTGCCTGCTGCACCGCGTTGACCTCCGCCTCCATCCAGGTCTGGTAGGTGTAGCCAGGGGTGGGCATGGTCTCGTAGACGCCAACCACCGGGATGCCGTTCTGCTGGGCGAGGCTGAGCAGCGATTGGGTCAGGGAGTCGGTCACCTGCTGGTTGTACAGGAACACCTTGACCGTGTGCTGGGTCAAGAAACCCTGCTCGAGGCTCACGTCCTGGGCCGAGGGATCGACGCCGTTCATGATGTCCGCCTGGAAGGGCCAGGGGGTGACATCGTCGAGGCCGGCGGCCTGGAGCATGTAGTCGGGCACGGGCTCGGTGACCGCGACCGGGGCGCCGGCGTAGCTCGCCTTGAGGGCGGAGATCGCCGCGGTCCAGGGCGCCAGCGAGTCATCGAAGCTGGTGACCTGGGCCTCGAAGTAGGAGGCGTGCGACGGGTCCAGCGCGGAGAGGTCATGGGCGATCGCCGTGGCGACCGCCGGCATGGTGGTGGGGTCGTACCAGAGGTGCGGGTTGGCGGTGCTGTCGGGAAGCCCGAGGAGGGTCTGGACGTCGATCACCTTCCGACCCGAATCTGGTTGCGCCGACTCGATCGTGTCCATGAAGCTGTCGTAGCCGACCCCGTTCTGGATCACCAGCTGGGCGGCTGCCACGGTCTGGGCCACCTGCGGGCTCGCCTCGAACGTGTGCGGGTCGGTGTTGGGGTTGCTCATCACCGCGGTGACGTTGACGTACGGGCCCCCGATCTGGGAGATGACGTTGGCGTACTCGTTCTCGGCGCCGACGGCGTTGATCTTGCCGCTGCCGGAGGACCCGCAGGCGGCGGCAAGCCCGGCGACGAGGCAGGCGGCGGCCAGGAAGGCTCCGCGGCGGTCCAGGTCTCGCATCATCATCTCCGTGACGGTGGTGATAGGCTTATCTGTAATGGATGCGGTTACGGAGTTTATCCGCTATGGTTCCGGATAGCAACCCCACGGCGGGGCCGGACGCGCGGCCGCCGGGGGCCGCCGACATCCGCTCGACCCGGCAGAAGCGGGCGCTATCCGCCGTCCTGGCCCAGACCGACCGGTTTCGCAGCGCCCAGGAGCTGCACGCCGCCCTCAACCGGAGCGGCGAGCGCGTGGGCCTGACCACCGTCTACCAGCAGCTGCGGGCGCTGGCCGCGCTCGGCCAGATCGACTCGCTGCGGTCCGCCAGCGGCGAGCTCCTCTACCGCCACTGCGACACCGACCAGCACCACCACCACCTGGTCTGCCGCGGCTGCGGCCGGACCGTGGAGGTGGAGGACGCCGTGGTCCGGCGCTGGGCCGAGAAGGTGGCCAGCGACGCCGGCTTCGTCGAGGTGGTCCACCACCTCGAGTTCTCCGGGACGTGCGCCGACTGCGCCCGGCGCGGGGACCGACCCCCGCCGGCGCGCCCGGGCAGCTAGCGGGCGGCCACCTCGGCGGGAAGCTGGCTGTCGATCCAGGCCTGGAGGGCGTCGCCGGACTCGAACGAGGTGATCAGGGCGTGGCGGGGCGCGGGACCCGGGTTGTGGACCACGTGCCAGAGCCGTTCGGTGTCGATGACCATCTGCATGCCGGGATGGAGGGGGATCCGGCTCTCCGTGGACGGGTCGTCCTTCCCCTCGCGGAGGATGAACGTCGATCCCGCCGGCGCGTCCAGCTCCAGCCAGGCCCGGACGACCCAGCCCTCGCCGTCGGGATTGAGCCTGTTGTTGTCGTCGAGATGGAGCTGGCGGAGGGCGGCGGCCTCGTCGCTCGGGTTCAGCTCGATGACCCGGACCCGCCCGTAGCGGGCGCCGATCCTCTCCACGTAGCGGACCAGCGAGGGGGCGATCTCCTTGTTTGTGGTCCAGATGCCGTCCTTGTCGGGCTTGCCGTGATCCCAGAAGCCGCGGCACTCCATCTCGCCGAGGGCGGACGCGAGCGGCGCGAAGTTGGTGTCGCCGCCGGACTTCCAGTCGATGAACTCCAAGCGCTGGAACTCCTCGGGCGGCGGGGGCGGACCCTGGTGGTCGCGCAGGACGACGTAGCCGGTGGGGTCGAGGATCGGGAGCTTGCGGTGGGCCATCGACGAGAACCTCTCTCTGGCGTGGGTGTGGGCACCCAGAGCTTAGCGGCCGGGCGCTCCGCCGGGGGCGCGACCGATTGGGTACCGTTGCGGCGGATGAATCCCGATCTCCAGTTTGCCCACGAGATGGCCGACAGGGCCGACGCCATCGCCATGGGCCGCTGGCGCAGCCTCGACCTGCTGGTCGAGCGCAAGCCCGACCTCACCGAGGTGACCGAGGCCGACCGCCGGATCGAGGAGCTGATACGGGAGCAGGTTCACCGGCGCCGGCCCGCCGAGCGGGTGGTCGGCGAGGAGTTCGGCGGCGACTTCGCCGACACCTCCGGGGCCCGCTGGGTGGTCGATCCCATCGACGGGACCCGCAGCTTCATCCGCGGCTACGAGACCTGGGCCTGCCTGATCGCGCTCCAGCGCGACGGGGCGACCGTCTGCGCGGTGGCCTCGGTCCCGGCCCTGGGCCAGCGCTACGCCGCGGCGCGCGGCGAGGGGGCGACCGTCAACGGCAAGCCGATCCACGTCTCGGCGGTCGACCGCGCCGACGCCGCCATGCTCGCCCACACGAGCGTCTCCGGATTCGTCCGGGTGGGCGTCGACGACCGGCTCCGCGCCCTGGCGGGTCGCTGCTGGGACAGCCGGGGCATGGGCAACTCGCTCTCCCACCTCTGCGTGGCCCGGGGCACCGCCGACATCGGCTGGTCGTCGCGCGCCAACCTCTGGGACTTCGCCGCCCTGGCGCTGATCGTCGAGGAGGCCGGCGGCCGCTTCACCGACCGCAGCGACGACTCGCCGGTGGGCGGTGCCGGGATCTCCAGCAACGGGCTGCTGCACCAGCTGGCGCTGGAGGCCGCGGGGATCGCGTAGGCGCTTGCCGGACTGGCGGAGGCCGACCGCGGCACGGGGCCAACCTCCGCGAGCATCCGGGTTGGGCCGTCCCATCCGGCTTCGACCTCGACCGTCACGCGCCCCCCATGGGGCTGGACAGCCACTCCGACCGATGCGGTACACCTCTCGGGTGCGAGCCGTCACCATCGCCGACCGCCGGATCACCGTTGCGGAGCACCCGGCTCCCGCTCCCGGACGCGGCGAGCTCGGCATCCGTGTCCGTGCCGCCGGTCTGAACGGCGCCGACATCATGCAGGTCCGGGGCCACTATCCCGCTCCGGCGGGAGTCGTTCCGAACATCCCCGGACTGGAGCTGGCAGGCGAGGTGGTGGCGGTGGGAGATGGCGCCACGCGCTTCCGCTCCGGAGCCCGTGTCATGGCGCTCACGCCCGGCGGCGCCCAGGCCCAGATCGCCGTGGTTCACGAGAGCCTGGCCATGCCCGTGCCCGACGGGCTCGACTGGAACGCCGCCGGGGGATTCCCGGAGGCCTTCATCACCGCCCACGACGCCCTGATCTCCCAGTGCGAGCTGCACAGCGGAGAGCGCCTGCTGGTCAACGGCGCAGCCGGCGGGGTGGGCACCGCTGCGGTGCAGATCGGGGTCGGCGCCGGGGCGCGGGTGGTGGCGAGCGTGCGCGCCACCGCGCGGCGCCAGGCCGTGTCCGCCCTGGGCGCGCAGGTCATCGACCCGCAGGAGATTGCCGAAGCCGGCCCCTTCGACGTGATCCTCGAGTTGGTCGGAGCCGTGAACTTCCCTGCCAACCTCCGCGCCCTGGCGACCGGTGGACGGATCAGCGTCATCGGTGTCGGCGCCGGGGCGAGGATCGAGCTGGACCTGGGGCAGCTCATGGGCCGGCGAGGTCGGTTCCTCGGCTCCACCCTGCGGGCGCGCCCGCTCGAGGAGAGGGCGATCGCCGTCCGCCGGGTCGAAACCGAGGTCCTTCCGCTTCTCGAGACCGGGCGGCTCCGGGTGCTGGTTCAGGACGTCTTCGCTCTGGAAGCGGCCGCCGATGCCTATGCGCGCTTCCAGGCCGGCGCGAAGCTCGGCAAGATCGTGCTGTCGATCGGCTGAACGCGGATCAGGGGGCTGCGCTGAATGATCAACT
>Ga0326727_10004174_pt1 | contig 44150 bp, 33 predicted proteins | sample MB2enrmetagenome_FD_207643 | JGI IMG/M metagenome (GOLD analysis project Ga0326727, IMG submission 207643) | Lab enriched peat soil microbial communities from McLean, Ithaca, NY, United States - MB29MY | ecosystem: Environmental > Terrestrial > Soil > Wetlands > Peat | place: USA: New York... | reverse complement strand
TTGACGCGGCCCTCGATCTCGCTGGACTTGCCGGAGCCGTCGACGATGGTGGTGTTGTCCTTGTCGATGGTGATGCGCTTGGCCTTGCCCAGGTCATCGAGCTTGACGCCTTCCAGCTTGATTCCCAGGTCCTCGGTGATGGCCTTGCCGCCGGTAAGAATAGCAATGTCGCCCAGGATGGCCTTGCGGCGGTCGCCGAAGCCAGGAGCCTTGACGGCGGCCACGTTCAGGGTGCCGCGCAGCTTGTTCACCACCAGCGTGGCCAGGGCTTCGCCTTCCACGTCCTCGGCGATGATCAGCAGCGGCTTGCCGCCGCGCGCAATCTGCTCCAGCAGGGGCAGCAGGTCCTTCATGGCGCTGATCTTCTTCTCGTAGATCAGGATGTAGGGGTCTTCAAGGACCACTTCAAGACGCTCGGCGTCGGTGACGAAGTAGGGGCTGAGGTAGCCGCGATCGAACTGCATGCCGTCCACCGTCTCCAGGCCGGTGTGCATGGTCTTGGACTCTTCGATAGTGATGACGCCATCCTTGCCCACCACCTTGACCGCTTCGGCGATGATGTCGCCAATCTCCTGGTCGCCGTTGGCGGAGATGGCGCCCACCTGGGCAACCGAGCCCTCGTTCACGGGCTTGGACAGTGCGCCCAGAGCGCCGCCATCGGTCCATTTGCCGTCCTTGTCGCGGGCGCCGATAATCGCGACCACGGCCTTTTCGATGCCGCGCTTGAGCGCCATGGGGTTGGCGCCGGCAGCCACGGTCTTCACGCCTTCGCGGAAGATGGACTGGGCCAGAACCGTCGCCGTCGTGGTGCCGTCGCCGGCCACGTCGCTGGTCTTGGAGGCGACTTCCTTCACCAACTGAGCGCCGACGTTCTCCATCGGATCCTTCAGCTCGATCTCCTTGGCCACCGTCACGCCGTCCTTGGTGATGGTGGGCGAGCCGAACTTCTTCTCGATCACGACGTTGCGGCCCTTGGGGCCGAGCGTCGCCTTGACGGCGTCCGCCAGCGTATTGACGCCGCGCAGGATCGCCTGACGGGATTCTTCACCGTGCAGAATCTGCTTTGCCATGTCTGTAACTCTCCTCATTCAGGGTTCAGGGATCAGGGATCAGGGGTCAGGGCCGATACCGCTTGCTCGCTGACGCGCTAACTCCGCTAACCACGCTTGCTCCGCTAACTCCGCTCAAGCGCGGAGCGCCTACTTTTTCACAATGCCCAGAACTTCCTCTTCGCGCATGATGAGAAACTCTTCGCCGTCGATCTTGATCTCGGTGCCGGAGTACTTGCCGAAGAGAATCTTGTCGCCAGCCTTTACGTCGAGGGGAAAGACCTTGCCTTCGTCGTTGGACTTGCCCTTGCCGACGGCGATCACTTCGCCTTCCTGGGGCTTTTCCTTGGCGCTGTCGGGAATGATGATTCCGCCGCGGATGGTTTCGCCCTCTTCCAGACGGCGGACGAGGATGCGATCATGGAGCGGGGTAAATGTGGTCGCTACGGATGTCGATGCCATTGCTTCGCTTCTCCTTCACACGCGGGCAGGGTTGAGCCCCGGCCGCGGGATTTGAATGGTATTCAGGAAGAACCCTCTGATTTGGAGCAGTGCGGCCCCAACGATTGGAGCAGCGGACCCGGTCCAGCGGTCCCGCCAGCGGTGTGCTAGCACTCTCACCTTCCAATTGCTAACGATAGGCAAGCCGACGGGCACTTGTCAAGAGCGATCTGCTCAAAATATGAGTGGAATATGCTCATATAGTATGACAATTCCGATAAATGGCCGGCCGGGTTCACGATGTCCGCCGGGATGGAGGCGCCTTTTGGTACTCTAGGGCGCAGGAGGCCCTCGGCAAGGACCTCTTTTGCATTTCCCGGCGGGCAGAGGAGCTTATGGCGCAGTCTCAAGGTTCAACCGAAGGCCGCAGAAGATTCCTGGCCAACGCCGCCAAGGCGGCCGGCGCGGCTCTGGCCGCCCATCCCCTGCGGGCCCTGGCGCAGATTGCGGCGGCGCCGCCGCTCCATTCCCATCCTGAAGCGGATTCGCCAGCGACAAAGCAGGCGGGCGGCGCGGCCGTTCCCTCCACCGGAACGAATTCGCAGGACGTGGGCTCGAGCGCCGCGGCCTCGGACGACGCGGCCTGGCAGCGCGCCGGGAAGAGCACCTGGGAAGCGGCCCTGGACGTGCTTGCGGGCAATATCCGCACCACGCCGCATTACGCGCGCCCGCTTCTCTTTGAGGGCAGCACCTACCAGGGCATCTGGCAGGAGTGCGGGCCGCACGAGGGCCTCGTCTACGCCACTCTGGCCAGGCACGTTCCCGCGGGCCGGGCGCTTGCGACGCCGCTCGAAGCCGCGCGCAACAACCACATGGCCTTCTTCGAGTTGCAGCGGCCCGACGGGCAGCTCCCGGCCAGCGTGAAGATGACCGAGACCGGCTTCGGCCAGATTCAGATGGTGGTGCCCATCGCCGCTACCGCGTGGGAGCTGGCTCAGCTGACCGGCGATGAGGAGCTGCTGGCCAAGGCCTACGGCGCTTGCGGCCGCTGGGACGCATGGCTGCGGCAGTACCGCGACACGCGCAAGACCGGGCTGGTGGAGGGCTTTTGCACCTACGACACCGGCCACGACAACAGTCCGCGCTGGGCCGGGATTCCCAATCGCTGTCCCGACGCCGATGCGCGCAAGGCGCCGCCGATCGCCTCCATGCCGCGGCTTTGCCCGGACCTTTCCGCCACGGTCTTTGGCGGCCGGCTGGCGCTCGCCGCGATGGCCAAAGCGCTGGGAAAGACCGCCGAAGCGGCCCGCTGGCAGAGCGACGCGGAGACCATCCGGCGGTTGATTCTGGACAAGCTCTACTGCCCGGAGGACGCGGCCTTCTACGATCTGGACGCACAGGGCAACTTCGTGCGGGTGCGCTCCGATGTGATCGGCCGGGTTCTGGGCGAGCACGTTCTCGATCTGGCCGAAGCGCGCGACCGGGCGATCTTCGCAGCGGTCTGGAGCCGCCAGCTTCACAACCCCAAGGCGTTTTGGGCGCCGTTTCCGTTTTCCAGCATCGCCATGGACGACCCCACCTTCGTTCGCCCCATTCCGCGCAACTCGTGGGGCGGAGCTTCGCAGGCGCTGACCGCTCTGCGCGCGCCCCGCTGGATGGCACACTACGGCAAGCAGGCGGAACTCGATCGCCTGATGCGGCAGTGGTGCCAGGCCATTCTGCGCCACGCGGAGTTTCGCCAGCAGATGGACCCACTGACGGGGGATTTCACCCAGCCGGACCCCGGCGGCTACTCGCCCGCCGCTTTGGTTTTTCTGTCGTTCGCGGCCGCCCTGGGGCAAAGTTCCTAGCCGCGCCGCGGACGATTTACAATGATTTCCATGCAGCGCCGTTTTTTCTGTCGTCTCAGCGTCTTCGTGGCCGCATGCGGCCTGGCCGTTACACTGCTCGCCGCCAGCGCCCAGGACTCTCCCAAGCGCGGCCGCAAGTACAAGGCTCCGCCGGCTACCGCGCGCATCGAAGTGACCGTCCTGCGCGATGGGAACGGCAAGCCCATCGAGAATGCAGCCGTTGTATTTCATCCCATGCAGGGCGAGAAGGACAAGGGCGCCATGGAGCTGAAGACCAATGAGGACGGCAAGACCCTCATCGACGTGCTGCCCATCGGCGACACGGTGCGGCTCCAGATCATCGCCAAGGGCTTTCAGACCTACGGCGAGGACTACAAGATCGACAAGCCCGAGATGGCCATCGAGATCAAGATGAAGCGGCCGGGCGAACAGTATTCGATCTACAAGCCTCACGATCCAGGGGAGGTGGGCGGCAAGAGTCCGGACGCGGACAAGACGGCGGCTCCAGGCAAGGATTCACCCCCGCCCCCAGCCACGGGCAAGCCGGCTGACTCGACCAAGCCGCCGGACGCGCAGCCCAGCCAGCCCCCGTCGAAGTAAGGTGTGCCTTCGCTTTTAGGGCGGGCAGGGCGATGACCAACCAACCCCTCAGCGGCAAATCGGCACTGGTAACCGGCGGCGCGCGGCGCATTGGCCGGGAGATTGCCCTGGCGCTGGCGCGGGCCGGGGCGGATGTGGCCATTACCTACCGCACCTCCAACGCCGAGGCTGCGCAGACCGCCCGCGAGATCGAATCTCTGGGAAGCCGCGCCCTGGCGGTGGAATGTGACGTGCGCTCGGAAGCCTCGGTGCGCGGGGCGATTGCCGCCACAGCCGGCCGGTTTGGGCGGCTCGACGTGGTGGTGAACAACGCCGCCGTCTTTGCCTCCGCTCCCCTTGAGCGCATTACCCTGGACGCCTGGGACGCGGTCTTCGAGACCAATGCGCGAGGGCCGTTTCTCTTGGCGCGGGAGGCGCTGCCGCATCTGCGCGCCGTCCAAGGCAGAATCGTGAACATCGGCTCGCTGGGCGGGATTCAGGCCTGGGCAGGCCATGGCCACTACTGTGCTTCCAAGGCCGCGCTGCACATGCTCACGCTGGCCATGGCCAAAGCCTTTGCGCCCGAGGTGAGCGTGAACTGCGTGGCGCCGGGCCGGATCGAGATGGACGACCACTCCGGGGACGAGGCCGCCCATTTTGCCGCCCGGACGCCCATGCGGCGGAACGGAACTGCGGACGATGTAGCCCAGGCCGTGCTGTTTTTTGCCGCCGGCCCAAGCTTCGTCACCGGCCAGATTCTGGCTGTGGATGGCGGATTGGGACTGTAGAAGCTACCTACACGAGGAATCAGCTGGGTCAGCAAACAAGTGCGAAGCCGTCCGAACAATGAGATTCAGGCGATAAACTGATCATTCGAAACTGTATTCAATGCCAAGTCTTTAGAACCTATCCAGAATGTCCTTGTTCACCTTGTTTACATAGTCCTCTTCATCTTTAGTCAGGAAATCAGTTTCGTACGATTTTGGAGCCTTGGGAGCCGCGCTCGGAGCTGGAGTGTACTTTCTCAGGTAGTCCCTGGAATCCTTGAACGGCTTCATGTCGCTGCACTTCCTTCCGCGTTTACGCAATATGGCCAAGATTTTGCCCTGGCCGGCGCTGGGAAGGCTGGGGATCACATTGATGTCGTCCTGCCCGACGCCACAGCCATCGAGGAACTTCACGTCATCGGCGCTGAGGGTGGGGGTAGATTCGTCAAACACGCTCTCCACGCCCTTACCTTGTTGAATCAGATTCGCGACTATCTTACTCGCCAGAATGCCGGACTCCACATGATCTACATAGGCCAACTCGGCTGATGTAAGAAAATCTCTGTCGAATCCTGCCGGTGAACTGGGTAGATCACTCGGGGGCGGGGTGTACTTTCTTAGGAAATCCCTGGAATCCTTGAAGTCCTTGAAATCGTTGCATCCTCTGCCGTCTTTACGCAATATAGCCAGGATCTTGCTCTGGCCGGCGCTGGGAAGGTTGGGGATCACATTGATGTCGTCCTGCTGGACGCCGCAGCTATCGAGGTACTTCACGTCATCGGCGCTGAGGGTGAGGGCAGACTGGCTGCGCAGTGGTGGGCAGGACAGAAGGATCGCGCAAAGGGCTATGTACGGAACGTACTTCATCAGAACAAGCCTCCTTTTCATCCCGGAATCAACTGAGATTTACTCCGTGGCTTGCGGTAAGACACTGCCATTAAGCCAGGATTTCCATTCAGTTTTCCAGGCTGCGAACCAATATACACCCGGTTGTCTCCTCCGGGTCCGTAATTTGCATCCGTTTTCATCTCATCCACTCGGGCGGTCCGGAAGGGCCGCCGCAGAGATACAAGAGAATGGTTCTGGTTCGAGATTCCAGGACCTCTATCGCGCCAGCAGGCGACCCCAGAAACCCCTGGCGCCCGTCCTGGGAACGTCTTTGCCGTTCTTGCCCGGCAGGGGCTCGAAGTTGGCGGCATAGCGCCGGGGATCGATCTTCAGCGGCACGCGCTCCCACAGGCCCCGCGGCTCGGGCTGCGCGGGCCACCTGACGCCCTGGACCGCGGCCTGGGGATTGGTGACGCACAGCCGCCGCGCCGTCTCCTCGCCCGAGCGCCTGGCCACGTAGTCATACCCTTTTTTCAGGTGCGGCGGACGCCACTCTGGGTGGTGCGCGTCGGTGGCCAGAAAGTGAATCCAGTTGCGGTCCAGCAGCTCATTGGCAATGGCTTGCGCCACGGGGCCGAAGCGCCCGTACAAAGCGCTCGCGGTCACCTGGATGAGGCAACCCTGGCGCATCCAATCCGCCAGCATCTCCGGCTGGCGCTCGACGGCCGGGTAGCGTTCCGGATGGGTGACGATCAGGGTATAGCCAACCGATTGCAGCCGGAACAGCGCATCGTTCAACTGGGGAGCGATGGTCATGCTGGGGAACTCGACCAGCAGGTATCCTCTGCCGTCGATGGAGTAGCGCAGAGGGTTGGCCACAGCCTCGAAGACGTTTTCCGCGCCCAGATGGAAGTCGCAGCCAAGGCTCAATCCGACCACGCCGTCGAGCAGCTCGCGCAACTCGGCCAGACGCTCTTCGATCAACGCCGCCCGATAGGGATGGCCTTCGCTGGCATGGGGAGTGCAGACGATGTGGGTGACGCCCTCGGCGGCCGCCTCGTAGGCCATAGCCAGAGACATATTCACATCGGTTGGCCCGTCGTCAACGCCGTAGATCAGATGATGATGAATGTCGATCATTGTCAACCGATCTCCAGCTCCGGCGGCAACGGGCTCAACGCGTTGCCAAGGCCTCGACCATGGAGGCAAAGATCTTCCAGCCGTCCGCCGAACCGAGCAGTTGTTCGCTCGACCGGTCGGGATGCGGCATCATTCCCAGCACGTTTCTCCCGGCGTTGAGGATGCCGGCAATGTTGCTCAGCGAGCCATTGGGATTCGCCTCGGGAGTAATGTCGCCGCCGGGCGTTGCGTAGCGGAAGGCGATGCGCTCCTCGGCCTCAAGCCGGCGCAATTCATCCGGCGTGCAGAAGTAATTTCCCTCCATGTGGCCGATGGGCATCTGGAGCACGTCGCCCTTGGCCAGCCCGCCCGTGAAGGGACTATCGGCGGTTTCAACGCGGAGATGAACCTGCTTGCAGATGTACTTGAGACCGGCATTGCGCATGAGCGCGCCCGGCAGCAGACCGGCCTCGGTCAGAATCTGGAAGCCGTTGCAGATGCCCAGCACCAGGCCTCCGCCGGCGGCAAACCGCTGCACCGCCTGCATGACGGGAGAAAAGCGCGCGATGGCACCGGTGCGCAGGTAGTCGCCGTAGGCAAATCCGCCCGGAACCAGGACCGCATCCACGCCTTGCAAGTCTTCGCAATCGTGCCAGAGAAAGGTGACCGGCTGATGGGCCACCTCGGCAATCACGTGGAATGTATCGTGATCGCAGTTGGAGCCGGGAAAGACGAGAACCCCGAATTTCATGTGTATAGGGTAGCAGTTTTGCGGGGTTTGGATGAGCAGGTTGGGGGCTATCACCAGAGGCGGGGGACGGGAAAGGAATCGAATTCGGTGTCGATGGAAACGAGAGTGAGGTTCTCAAGTAGTGCCTGCGCCGCCAGCAGACGGTCGAATGGATCTTTGTGGGGGTTCACCAGCGAGCCCCCAAGGCTCGCGTGGCTCAGCTTCACCTGAAGATCGCGAAAGCCCATGTCGACCAGCGTGCGGCGCGGGTCTTCAAGCAGGTTCCCCGGCCTGTCCAGCTTGCGGATCCTCACTTTCGTCGCTATCTCCCAGATGGAGACCACGGAAACAAATATCTCGTTGGCAGGGGACTCGATCGCGGTCCGGGCCTTGCGGCTAAGCTGCGATTTGTTCTGCATCGCCCAGAGCAACGCGTGCGTATCGAGCAGTAGCCTCATGCCGAACCGAACAGGGCGTCATCGTTTTCGCCGCGCTCCCAAAGCGCCAGTTCTTCTTCAGGCAAGGGTTCAAAGAATTCGGGTCCGATCTCGAACTGGCCCTTATACAGCCCAAGTGGGCGCTTGGTCTTGCGAGCTACGTCCGCCGCAGAAATCTCCCCAAGCGGCTCGGCGGAATCGATGGGCAGAATGCGCGCAACAGGAATCCGTTTTTGACCGCGGGTGAGGATGACCTCCTGGCCGGAGATTGCGTTCTTTACGAGCTTGGAGAGCTGCGTTTTTGCCTCGTGCATCGTTGCTTCCACGGCAAGACCTCCACTTCTTAGCTAACTATATATTAGCTAAGAAGCAGATGAACCTGCAAGAGCTTCTTCCTGAATGCAACGCCAGGAGTCTCGCTCGCTCCGGCCTCCTGGGACGGGCTCCCTGCAGAGCGCCCCGTGCTGCCGTGCGCCGCGATTTGACCATCCCTCCCGGTGATATACTCACAAGGTCAGGCGCGGGTCCGCGCCGGCATTCTTTTTTCGATCGCTGAGGTTCCCATGTCCGGCCATTCAAAATGGGCGACAATCAAGCACAAGAAGGGCGCGCTGGATGCCAAGCGCGGCAAGGTATTCACCCGCATCATCAAGGAAATCAGCATCGCGGCCAAGGGAGGCGGCGACCCGGACGGCAACCCCCGCCTGCGCACCGCGATCCTGGCGGCCAAAGCGGAGAACATGCCCCAGGAGAACATCAAACGCGCCATCCAGCGCGGCACCGGCGAGCTGGAAGGCGTCAACTACGAGGAGATCAAGTTCGAGGGCTACGGCCCCGGCGGCGTGGCCATCATTGTGGATGTGACGACCGACAACCGCAATCGCGCGGTGAGCGAGATTCGTCACATCTTCTCGAAGAACGGCGGCAACCTGGGCGAGTCCGGCTCGGTCCGGTTCCTGTTCGCGAAGAAGGGCCTTATCGCCGTCGAGAAGTCCGCGGCCGGCGAAGACCAGTTGATGGATATCGTGCTCGAACACGGCGGCGAAGACCTCAAGGACGAGGGCGACACCTGGGAGATTCTTACCGATCCGGCCTCGTATGAAGCGGTTCTGGGAGCCGTGAAGGCTGCCGGGATTCCCACGGTGATGAGCGAAGTGACCATGGTCGCATCCACCTATACCAGGCTGGAGGGCAACGCGGCGCACCAGATGATCCGATTGCTCGAGGCGCTGGAAGACTGCGACGACACGCAAAACGTTTACTCGAACTTCGACATGGACGCCGAACAGATGGAACATGCGGCCGGCTGATCCGGCTTCAGGCAGGGCTCGCGAGGCCGCCCGGTTGTGGCGGCCTTTTTGTGGGAATCGCGATTTGCGATGGAGGGAAAGAAAGAACTTTGATCCCAACTGGAAGGTTTCTCTTTTTTGTGTTGGTGGCGGGGGCGGCAATCTCCCCGGCTCAGACGCCGGGCGGCGTCCCGGTTGCCGGCCGCGACGTCGCGGATAACCCCGTATCTCAGGTCCGCCAGGCCAGGAGCTGGGAGTACGGGCCGTTCGTCAACTATGGGAACGGCGTGGGCGACCGCTCGGACTACCATTTTCTTTGGGCCGGCATGCAGCTGGCCAAGCCGCTCTCGCCGGTCGTGAAAGCGGGCCTCTTCAGCGGCCAGTTCGAGTTCGGCGGCAACATCATGCCGCTGTGGCAGGCTTACACTCCCGCGCCGCACACGGAAGCAACTCCCTGCGTCGTCAATGGGCAAAACACAAGCTGCCTGCTGGCGTTCGGGGGCGGTACCTTCCGCGGCGTCAGTCTTACCCCGGTGATTTTGCGCTGGAACTTCCTCACCGGCTCAAGGCGCTTTCAGCCCTGGTTCCAGGGCGCGGGAGGGCTGATCTATACCACGCACAAGTTCCCGCCGAATCTTCTCAGCACGCCGACGGTCAACGGCGTGCCGGGAATCGACGGCGGCACCTGCGTGTGGAATTTCGCCCCCCAGGGCGGATTCGGCTTCCACTACTTCACGCGCGCCAAGCGGTCGATCGATGTGGGCGTCAACGGCGTGCACATCTCCTCGGCTTCGCTGGGAGACCGCAATCCCGGAGTGAACGCCAGCATTCAGGTGCAGGTGGGTTACACCTTCTGGAGATAGCCCCAGGGGCCCCCGGCGGCGGGTTTTCCGCACTGGGATGAAAGGAAGCATGAGCGAACCGGTTGTGGAGTGCGTTCCGAACTTCTCCGAGGGCGCGGATGCCCGGCGGGTCGAGGCGATTGTGGCCGCGATGCGCGTGGATGGAGTGCATCTGCTGGACTGGTCGATGGACGCCGACCACAACCGCTCCGTGGTGACCATTGCCGGCGCGCCCTCGGCGGTGGTCGAGGCCGCGGTGCGCGGGGCGGGCAAGGCGGTCGAGCTGATCGACCTGACCCGCCAGCAGGGAGTTCACCCGCGCATCGGCGCAGCGGATGTGATTCCCTTTGTGCCCATCTCCGGCATCAAGCTGGAGCAGTGCGCTTTGCTGGCGCGGCAGGCCGGCCTGGAGATCTGGCGGCGCTTCGGCGTGCCGGTTTTCTTCTATGAGGCGGCGGCGGCCCGGCCCGATCGGGCCAACCTGGAAGAGGTGCGCCGCGGACAGTTCGAGGAACTCAGGGACGCGGTCGGCAAGGATGCGGCTCGCCGGCCCGATCTGGGCGGACCCGGCCTGCATCCCACCGCCGGCGCATGCGCCGTGGGTGCGCGCAGGTTTCTGGTGGCCTACAACATCTATCTCGATTCCGCCGACGTTGCCGTGGCGAGGGCGATTGCCCGCGAGATTCGCGCCGCAAACGGCGGCCTGAAGGGCGTGAAGGCCATGGGAGTGCTGGCTCACGGGCGCGCGCAGCTCTCCATGAACATCACCGACTTCCAGGCCACGCCTGTCTCTCAGGTCTATCGCGCGGTCTCCAGCCTGGCATCGCGGCACAAGGTTCGGCCGGCCGAGGGAGAGCTGATTGGCCTGCTTCCTGAAGCCGCCTGTGAGCGGGATAGCGATTGGATGCGTCAATTGAATGGGTTCGACCCGCGGACCAAGATTCTGGAGCGTCGATTGGAAGCTCCGCTGTCCTGGCCGGGAGAGGCGCTCGGAGCGGCTTGACCGATCGGGCCGGTGAGCGGGCCGAAGCGGGATGGGCGCAGTCTGGGCCTTCGGCGGCTACAATGAATGCCAAAGCGATGAGCTTTGTTGAGTTTGAGAGGAATAAGAGTCGTTGAAATGCGAACGATCCCCAAGGTCTCTATGCGAAGAGCTACTGGTTCCCGGAGGATGGAAGTGTTGAAGGTTCTTATCAAGGTTTCGATTGCCCCCATGTTGCTGGCGGCGGCTGGTATGGCTCCGGCGGCGCAGTTGTCCACCGATGCCCGGACGGCTATTCCGCACGAAGTGCAGCAGTTGGTAGTTGTCGACTACCGCGCCATGCAGAACTCGACCACGGCCATGAATCTGCGCGACCGCGTGATGCCCCCCGAGCTCAAGCAGTTCGACGAGGCGCTGCGCAAGTCCGGATTGAACGACAACCACGACGTGGACCAACTGGCTTTTGCTCTCTTCCACCCCAACGCTTCGAGCGATGAACTGGTGACCGTGGGCGTGGCTCAAGGCCAGTTTTCCACGCAGGACATTCTGGCCAACTTCCGCAAGCAGAAGGTGTTGCCGACCCGCCTTCGCGCCAACAGGATCTATCCGCTGGCCAAGACGGGCATGGTGCTTTGCTTTGTCGATCCCTCCACCATGGTCTTTGGCGGCAAGGATGCGGTCGATAAGGCTCTGGACGCGCGCGATGGAGTCTCCCCCAGCCTGCTGACCAACGGGCCGATGATGGACGCGATGAAGATTGTGGACACCGAGCCGCTGTGGAGCATTCTGGACGAGAAAGGCACCCAGACCATGATGCGCCAGGTGCTGGGCGAGGCCGGCGCGGTCGCCGACTTCGAGACAGTCCGCAAGCGGCTGCAGGGCTCCTGGTACGGGATGGACTTTCAGCACGGCGTCAAGTTCGACCTCACCATCTCCACGGGCGATTCTTTTGCCGCGGCCACCCTCTCATCGCTGTTGACGGCGGCGGTGGCCCTGAGAAAGATGAGCGGATCGGACGCCGAGAAGCAGGCCTTGAGCGGTACCGCCGTCGCCTCGGATGCGGGGAAGCTTTCCATCCACTTTGCCACTTCCGACGCGGATTTCGACAACCTGCTGCGCTCGCCGCTCTTCACCAGCATGGTGCACTGAGGAACGTCCTTCCGGAAGAGTTCCTGGGGGAAGAGCCGGACGGTGCCGCCGGTTTGCTGATTTCCGTGGCGTTGGAATGAATCGGCGCGCTCGGATCATGGCGCCGGAGTCAGCTCGGGATGAAACTCGGCCTTGCCGCCGGGCAGGAGCACAATCTGGAGCCGGCCCTCCTGGCGCTCGGTGAGCGTGGGTCCTTCAATCTGTATCGAGCGCTGCGTCGGATTGCTGCCGCTGGCGACCGTGTAAAGCACCTTGATGGGTCCGGCGCCGCGCAACTGGATGCGATAGTGGAAGACTCCGTCCGCGGCCAGGCTGTCGGCTCCAAAGCTGGCGCTGGGGTAATCGACCTCGAGCAGTTGAATGGGCGCTCCGGTGCGGTTCTCGACCGTGGTTTCAACGTGATAGGAGTGGCACCCGGCGGCCAGCATCAGCAGCGGCAGCGCGACTGCGGCCAGAATCCAACCGCGATTTCCGATTCGCATCTTCATTTCCGGCTCCCGCTTTCGTCCGGCGCGGCTTCCGGCGAGCCCCGCGCCGCAACTTTCTTCTCCAGCCGGTCCAGACGCTTGAGCAGTTCGGGCAGCCGCTGAAAGACGGCGACGGCCCGCAGCCAGACGCGATTGTCGAAGCCCGGCGAGCCGGAGATCGTCTTTCCCGGCGGCACATCGTGCGAGACGGCCGACTGCGCGGTCAGAACCACGCCGTCGCCCACGGCGCAGTGCCCGGCTATGCCCGTCTGCCCGGCCAGAATCACGTTGTTGCCGACAACCGAGGAACCCGCCAATCCCGTTTGCGCGCAGAGCAGCGTGTTCTCGCCCACCCGCGAACCGTGACCCACCTGGACCAGGTTGTCCACCTTGGTTCCGTCGCCGATTTCGGTCGCGCCCACCGTGGCCCGGTCGATGCAGGCGTTGGCCTGAACGTCCACCCGGTCGCCGAGCCGAACCGGCCCCGACTGCGGAATCTTTTCCCAGTGCCCGGCCTCGTTTTTGGCAAAGCCGAAGCCGTCGGCGCCGACGATTGCGCCATTTTCGAGGGTCACGCTGTCGCCCAGAATGCAATTCTCGCGGACTACAGCATGGGCATGGGCGAAGAGGTGGCTGCCCGCCCGCACTCCGGGGTAGACGACCACGTGGGGCAGCAGCGTGGCGTGAGGGCCAATCCGCACGTGAGGCCCCACCACGACATACGCTCCGATGTGCGCCCCTGCGCCGATCTCGGCCGTGGGATCGATGACCGCCGTGGGGTGAATGCCGGGCGAGTAAGCCGGCGGCTGGTAGAAAAGTCCCAGGGCGCGGGAGAAAGCCAGATAGGGGTTCTTGATCCGCAGCGTCGCCGCGGCAATCTCCTGAAACTCCGGCTCGACCAGTACCGCGGCGGCCCGCGTCTTGCGCGCCAGGCCGGCGTAGCGGGGATTGGCCACGAAGGTGATCTCCGTCGGGCCCGCCTCCTCAATCCCTTTTACGCCTGTCACTTCCAGCTCCGCGTCGCCGCGCAGCTCAGCGCCCAGCCGGGTTGCCAACTCGCCTAGCTTCATGGATGGAATTGTAGCGGAAGAGGCCTGCATGCTCTGGAAGCCCCGAATTCTCCCTGGGCCCTCGGCACGTACCGATCTTCTCAATAAACGCAATCGCGTGTATACTCAGGAGTGTCTTGAAAGATGGAGGGTGCGATGAGTCACAAAGAGTTCCTGAAACTCAAGGCAGCCGCCGAGAAGATCGAGCGCGAGTGCAATACCCCCGAAAAGGCCGGACAGTTCCTTATAAGGATTGGTTACTTGAATCCAGACGGTCAAGTGGCTGAGAAATATCGGTAAGTGGTGCCTCTTGCCTCTAGTCCTTGCCTACCACGGATGCGATCTCAGAACCGCCCAGGAACTCTTGGGCGGTTCGCTGTTTCAGCCCAGCCGAAAGGATTATGACTGGCTTGGCGCCGGGATTTATTTCTGGGAAAACGACGTGGTCCGTGCGTATAAGTGGGCAACAGAAACCCGCCGAAACTTCGACCACCCCTCGGTTATCGGTGCTGCCATCGAACTGGGCAACTGTCTCGACCTGACGACGCAGGCTGGAATCGAGGCGGTCAAGCTTGCGCATCATCAGTTCATCACGCTGGCTGCGATGAAAGGGGTTCCGATCCCTGAAAACGTCGATCCAGCCAAGCAGAAAAGCGGAGACAGAATCATCAGGCGGCTGGACTGCGCGGTGATGAATTATCTTTATGGGATTCGAGAAACCGCTCAGGAGTCGGACCCCAAGAGCCAACCCTACGCGACCGTGAGGGCGCTGTTCCCGGAGGGATCCGAACTCTACCCCGGCGCTGGCTTTCGAGACAAAACTCATATTCAGATTTGCGTACGGGAGCCTGAGCAGATTCTCGGCGTCTTTCGAGTACCGGAATGGCAGCGCAAGGAACTTGAATTGCCCAACCTGTACAAGCGCTCCTGAGCGCATCCTTTTGACCGCGCGCAAGAGGGGGTGCGGGGCGGTGCTCTGAAATGACCGGGACCGCAGTTCTACGCGGTGTCCGTCTCACGAGGGAACAGGCCAGGCTGGTCGGCGGTCCTTCCGGCAGCGCCTGTCCGCCTGCGCCCGCCGGCGCCGATCAGGCTCACCACTTCCAATGTCTGGATGGCCTGCCGGGGCACGTAAATCCTCTGCGTATTGGAGCGCGTGTCGGGCGGGGTGAGCAGCAGGCCGGCTCCATCGATCAGGGAGCGGTCGTTCGTCGCCAGGCCTTCCAGCTCTTCTCCGTCGGTCAAGGTCATCCGCAGCCAGAGCCCCGCAGTGCGCGGCCGGATGGAGAAGCGCTTGTGCAGGAGGCGCTCGGGATTGGCCTGATCGCTCCAGGGGGCCGGCAGGTCGCGCACATAGCAGACCCACTTGACCTGCTCCCAGCCGATGCGCAGCACCTTGCCGCCGAGGTCGAGCATCTCCAGCTCCGGCGCATTGGGGGCGAGGCTGGCAGCCGCGTAGCCGGCGCACCAGTCGCGCGAGAACTTGCGCACAATCACCGGCTTTCGGGCGGGAGCCATCGCTCTGGATTGTCGCACGGAGCGGGGGAAGCCCGCGAGTGGGAAGAGTGCCGAATCGAATGCGCGCACGGGCGGGCGCGGCGATTTACAATTGCTGGCGGGTTGGCGACCGGATGTCGTCCTATCTCACATTGGCGTTGTCCGATGGACAGGTGCAAGGAGGGGTCATGATTTCTGCGATTCGAAGGCGCGTGAATCGCGTTCTGGCATCCGCCGCGGCGGTTTGCCTGCTGGCAGTTTGCTGGGGCTGTGGAGGCGGCGGTTCCTCAACGACGGTCACCAAAGTGATTCCCGTTGCGCCGGTGATTACCTGGCCAACGCCGGCGGCGATTTGGCAGGGAACGCCGCTGGGCGCAACGCAGTTGGACGCGACGGCCAATGTGGCGGGGACGTTTGTCTACACGCCCGCCGCCGGGACCGTTCTGGCCGCTGGCATTCAGACGCTTTCGGTCACATTCACCCCCACCGACACCGTGGACTACACCGCGGCCAGCGCCACGCAGACGCTCTCTGTGGTGGCGGCTGGCGCGAACGCAAAGTACAACTGGCTGCCCGTGCGGCTCATCGATGGGGGCGTGATGACCGGCATCGTTCTGCACCCCGCGCAGCAAGGGCTGATGTACACCCGCGCCGATGTGGGCGGAGCCTATCTTCGCGACACGGCGAACCCAACCTGGCTTCCTGTGACGGATTGGATCAGCGGCCTCGCTCCAGAATGGAACCTGATGTACATCGAGAGCCTGGCCATTGATCCGACAGATGTGAACCGGCTATACCTGACTGCCGGGTCGTACATCGGGCCTGGCTTTCCCAATGGCGCCATTCTGGTTTCCGATGACCAGGGAGCCAGCTTTCAGACCGTGAACATGCCGTTCCAGATGGGCGGCAACGACTTGGTTCATGGGCAGCAAACAGGCGAGCGGCTGGCGGTCAATCCCTTCAATCCCGCTCAGGTTTACCTGGGCACGCACCAGAACGGGCTCTGGGTGAGCAACGATCATGGGGCCACCTGGAACCCGAGCGCGACCTTCCCTGTGACCTCGACCCCGGATCAGGTGGGCGTGCTCTTTGTGCGCTTCGATCCCGCGCACAGCGGAATGGTCTATGCGGGAGTCTATACCGGAGGGATCTACCGCTCGACCGACAACGGCGCGACCTGGGCGCAGATTCCCGGCCAGCCCGCCACACTGCCGGACGGCGAGACAATTCGGCCTTTGCGCAGCGCGCTGGGACCGGACGGCGTGCTGTATGTGGCCTACGCGAACTCCGCGGCTCTTTCCACTATCAGCAACGGCGCGGTTTATAAGCTCAACACCGCGAGCGGCGTATGGACCAACATCACGCCGCCGGATAAGCCGGCCCAGCTGTGGTACGGCTACTGCGCCATCGCCGCGGACCCCGAGCGCGCCGGAACCGTCATGGCCGGCACCTGGAACCGCTGGTCTCCCGGAGACGACATCTTCCGCTCGACCGACGGCGGCGCCACCTGGAAGAGCCTGCGCCAGTATTCGACTCGCGACGCGTCCTTGTCCCCGTATCTGAACGACGTGGGCGGAGCGACCTTCGGGGTGTGGAACAGCGCCATGGAGATCGATCCCTTCGATTCCAGCCACGCGCTCTACGTGAGCGGCGACACAATCTGGGAGACGCACAACCTGACCGCCATGGATTCCCTGCAAATCACGCAGTGGACGGTGGGCGCCCTGGGAGTGGAGGAGACGGTGATTCACAACGTGGTGAGCCCGCCCGCGGGGACACATCTGCTGAGCGCCATAGCCGATCTGGGCGGCTTCAAGCATGACGACTTCACCATTTCGCCCTGGCCGTTTGTGAATCCATTCATGACTGAGGTTGCGTCGCTGGACTTTGCCGAGTCGAATCCATCGTTCATGGCCAGGGTGGGCGGTTTGGATTACCTGGGCGACGTTGCAGCCGCTTACTCGCAGGATGGTGGGATCACCTGGGAACCGTATCCCGGCAAGCCTCCGGGGGCGGGGCTGGGGCCGACTACGGACGGCTACGTCGCGCTGATTGCCGTCTCGGCCAATGGCGCCACGGTGATCTGGGCGGCGGGCGACAGCCTCCCGGCCTACTTCAACGGCTCCGGCTGGACCTCTTCGAAGGGAGCGCCGTCAGGCGTGCTGGTGATCTCGGACCGGGTCAATCCAAAGAAGTTCTACGCCTACGATCCAACTGGCGGCACAGTCTATGTGAGCACAGACGGGGGCGTCACTTTTTCCCCCGGAGCCACGGGGTTGCCGCAGGATGCCGGCTATCCAGGGTGGACGGCCGAGGCTCACCCCAAGGCGGTCTTCGGAATCGAGGGCGATCTCTGGCTTCCGTTTCCGACGGCGGGGCTCTACCACTCGACCGACTCGGGGGCCAGCTTCACGAAGATTAGCTCCATCAGCAGCGCTCCCCTGGTGGGCTTCGGGATGGCGGCTCCGGGGGCGTCGTACCCGGCCATTTACATAGTGGGAACGATGAATGGGGTCTATGGCTTCTTTCGTTCCATCGACGAGGGCAACTCCTGGACGCGCATCAACGACGACGCCCATCAGTATGGCTACATCTTTTCAATCTCGGGCGACCCGCGAATCTACGGCCGGATGTACCTGGGCACGGGGGGGCGCGGCATTCTCTATGGGGACATTGCTGCTGGCGGCTGATAAAAACGGCTTCTGGCGCCGTCGGGGACGAGGAATCGCCAAATCGGAAGGGCTGCAACTTCGGTGCCACAAAGCCTAGTCATTCGGCCCGAGTTGTGTTAATGTACTGGTTTGCCGCCTTTGCCTGTGTGCCGTAACAGTAACAACATGAGACACTTGGCAAGAGGTTGAGGCGGCGGAAGCAGGAAGTGCAATGCCCGACTACATCTATCTTTTGGAGAACCGGCTGTCTGCCGACCAGCAAAACGCCTTGCGCCAGTTGCGCGAGGCAGCCCGGGAGGCGGGAACGATCCTCTTTCTGACCGGCGACGCGGTTCGCGACCTGACCAGCGGGCGGGCGGTTCGCGGTCTCGAGGTTTCCGTGCACGGAAATGCGCTTAACCTCAAGAAAACAATTGAGAAGCTAGGCGCCGCCGTGTGGGGCCAGGACGAGGTTTCGCGCACCCTCTACCTATGCTTTCCGGGTACCGTCCGCGTGGATGTGATCAGCACACGCCGCGCCGAGTATCCCAAGCCGGGCAAGCCGGTCTTTCATTCGGCTTCCATCCAGGAAGACCTGCGGCGCCGGGACTTCACTGTCAACGCCATGGCCATCTCGCTCAACGAGGGATCGTTCGGCTTGCTGATGGACCCCACGAACGGGGCGGCGGATATTGAGTCGCGCACGCTGCGGCTGGTCTCAAACTACGGTTTTCTCGACGATCCCGCGCTGTTGATTCGCGCCACGCGCTATCGTGCGCGGCTGGGATGGGAGCTCGATCCCAAGACCCGGATTCGCTACGAGAATGCCCGGGGCGACGGAGTCATCGAATACCTGTCGGTCGAGGCTCGGCGGCAGGAGCTAGAGCAGATCGGCCACGAAGAAGAGGCCCTGAAGGTGCTGCGGGCGCTGGAGGCCGAGGGCTGGATGAAGGTTCTGTTCCCGGCCTGGACCTCGGCCAAGGCCGACGAAGAGAAGCTCAAGGCGCTGCACGATTTGGCCCGCGAGCTGCTGGCGCAGGGAGTCCATGCCGATAGGTCGGCGGCGCAGATGCAGTTGCTGACCGCCGGAATGACCCCCAAGGACCGGACCGCGTTGAAGAAGATGATGCTGCGTTCAGGGTTCGTGGCGGAGTGGAACAGTCTGGACGCGCTGGCTGCCGGGTTCGCCCAGGCGCTGTTGGCCGAAGAGAATGCGGCGCCCTCCGCCAGCTACAAGCTCTTTACCAGCTACGATCCTGAAGCGATTCTGTGGCTTGGATTTACCAGCGACGATCCGGAGGTCCAGGAACGCTACAACCGGTTCCTCAAAGTCTGGCCGGAAGCCCGTCAGCGCATCCCGCACGCCCTGCTGCAGGAGCTGCGCATTACGCCCGAACTGGCTGCGTACCGGGAGATTGTGCAGGCGGTTTTCCTGGAGCTGATCGACGGCCGTTTGACCGCGCCGGAGGAGGTTCGCGCCTTTCTGGAGCCGCATTCGCCTCCCGCGCCGCCGCCCAAGGAAGTGGCCAAGAGGCCGCGCGCCAAGCGGGGCGCGGAGCCCAGGCTTAAGGAGCATTCCTACGACGAAGAGGAGGAAACGGAAGACGTTTTGGAGGAGGACGAGGATCTGGACGATCTGGTCGTCGAAGAGGAGGATCTGGATCTGGGTCTGAGTCTGCCGAAGGTCGATCTGGACGCGGAGATCCCCGACTTGATGGAGTCCGACTTGATCGGACCGGACGCACCCGAAACGGGCGATGATGAACTGGACGGTGAGGAGCCCGAGCCGGTTGCCGCTCCCGCGAAGCGGAACTCCAGGACGCCTGTCCCGCCGAAGGCGGCCAAGCAGGCTCCGGCGCCCGCCCCCGCGGAGGCCGAGGAGCCGGCCGCTGCGGTTCCTGCCGCCAAGCCGATTGCGCCAGCGACGGAAAGCGCGGAAAAGCCCAAGCCGGCGGCAAAGCCAAAGCAGGAGGCGAAATCGGCGCAATCCAAGGCCGTGACGGCTCCGGTCGCGAAGGAGGCTGGGCCAGCCCCTGCTGCGGACAAGGAGAGGAAAACGGCCAAGCCCGCCAAGACGCCGAAGGTCAAATCCGCGCCTGGGAAGGGTAACCCGGCTCCCGCGGCGGCTACCGGGGCGCCGCAACCGGCGAAGGGGCTCTGATCTGCCTGGAGGCATCACCGGGAATCCGCGCGGATCACGGGAACGCAGCTGTCTCAGACTGAGGCTGCGACAGCCTCGTGGGTTGCGGCCCTGACCATCTCACGGATCGAATCGATGACCAGATCGGGCTGGTCAAGATGAATCCAGTGCGCGCTCGCCGCGGCGATCACCTGCTCCACGTTGTTGCCGATTCGTCCCAGGCGCTCGACCGACAGCGGCGTCGATTTTCCTGGAGTCAGCACCAGCACGGGAATATCGCGGATCGGTGCAGCGTTTTGCATCTCTCTCACCGTGTCGGGAACCGCCTCGACGTGGCTGCGCATGCCGATGTAAAAGCCGGGGCGCGACCAGTGGGAGGCGACGATGGGCCAAACCTCGCTGGGCATCTTTCCCACCTCGTCTGTAACCCGCCCCAGCACATGGCGGCCGCCATCGCCCGCAACTCCGGCCAGCCGCTGTGCAATGCGGCCGGAACGGCAGAGCAGCGAGGTCACGGCCAGGCGGGCGAGCCCGATTCGCGCAATGGGAACCGCAAAGCCGGAGAGCTTCTTGCCGCGATCCAATTCGGACTGCTTGCTGGGGTTGAGTGGCGGCCATTCCTCGCAGCGCATGGGGTCGAGCAGCACCACGCCCGCCACCTCTTCGGGAAACAGCAGCGCATAGCGGCGCATCACCAGTCCGCCGAAGGAATGCCCGACCAGAATGTAGGGCGGCTTGATCTGGGCGCGCTCCAGCAGGTCGTGCAACTCGACGGCAATGTTGCCGGGGGTGCGGGGTGTGCGGCAGGGGCTGCTCCAGCCGAGTCCGCCGCGATCGTAGGACGCGGTGCCGGCGAAGCCGGAGACGATCTCCTGAATGTGAGACCAGTTCAGATTGGTGGCGGCGATGCCGGCCTCGAAGAGCACGGTCGGGACGGCCGATCGCTTCGCGCCCTTCTCCAGCAGATAGAGCCTGCATCCGCGGCCGATCGTCACCAAGCGCCCGAGGCCGGCGAAGCGCAGCCGGTCGCGGTGTCCGCCGACCCATTGATAGAGGAAGCCCACGCCGATCAGAGCTGTTGTTGAGGCGGCGATCCAAAGAAGCACAAGCATGGGCGCTCCTAGAAACGGGTGAGTTTCTCGGGGCTGAAGTCCCCGAGGCCGAGATTTGCCTTGGCGCTGCCCCGATCGACGATGAGCAGGGTCGAGCCGGCCTGGCCGCGCGTCTTGGCTTCAATCTGGTCTGCCGACCAGACGCCGCCCTCGCGGCGCAGGCCGAAGTAGGTGAACTCCTTCACCGCTCCGGATCCTCTCAGCGTTTTCTCAACATATACAGGAAAGCCGATGCTGTGGTCCAGCCATGTTTTTATCTCGGCGTAGTGCGTCCGATCCGCGGCGTCCGGCGCGCTCTTCAGAACATCGCAATCCCGCGCGCCGAACCGGGTCTCTTCCAGCGCCGTCTGGACCGGCCAGAAGTACTGCTGTTCGAGAAAGTCCTCGTAGCTGAAGCCGTTGCCGAGCGGCCCGCCGCTCCACTTGTCGAAGGGCAGAGCGGCAGGCGCCCGGTCGCCGGGGTGCGCAATCAGGATCGCATTCTGCCCATTGGGGCGCATCTCCAACAGAATGTGGGCGCGAGCATCCGCGCCCGGCTTGGTCCTATCGTTTTGCGGCGGGGCAATCTCCACCAGCACGCGCAGCACGCCGGGAAACCAGTGCGCCTTGATGGTGATTCCGTAGCTCAAGCGCGCGCCGCTCGCGTCCACCCGGACAAGGTGGCCGCTGGCGCGGAAGTCCGCGGTCTCCACGCGCTGCCGCGGCGCTGCCAGCAGCGCATGGGCATCTGCCGCGTGGGCGGGAATCGCCAGCAGCAGCGCGGCGGCCAGCGCGGCTCGGAGGTGTCTCATGGCGCGACTCTTCCGTCGCGGATGCGAATGTGCCGGGGCGCGGCGTTGGCTATCTCGTTCTCGTGGGTGACAACGATCAGCGTCATGCCGCGCCTTTCCCGAATGCCGACCATCATCTCCATGATGCGCGCGGAGTTTACGCTGTCGAGATTGCCGGTGGGCTCGTCCGCCAGCAGGATGGAGGGGTTGTTGGCCAGCGCTCGCGCAATGGCTACGCGCTGGCGTTCTCCGGCGGAGAGCTCGTTGGGATACTGGCTGAGCCGGTGCTCCAGACCCACCTCGCAGAGCAGGGCCTGGGCGCGATCGGCGCGGCTGCGCCCGTTCTCGCTCACCGCCAGCATCGGCACCTGCACATTCTCAACCGCGCGCAGTGTGGGAAGCAGATAAAAGGCCTGGAAGATGAATCCCACTCGATGGGCTCTGTAATCGTCCAGGCCGATGACGCTTCCCAGCGCCGCGTTCTCAAAGAGGACTTCGCCGCTGGTGGGAGTGTCCAGCCCCCCGAGCAGATGCAGCAAGGTGGATTTGCCGCTGCCGCTGGGGCCGCTGATGGCCAGGTACTCTCCGGCGGCGATGGAAAGGTCTACGCCGCGCAGAGCCTCGATGCGCCCTTCGTCGTAGCTCTTGCACAGGTTGCGCACTTCAAGCTGAGGACTAGTCATGGCGCAACGCCTCCACCGGCGAGAGATGCGCGCCGCGCCAGGCGGGGATGGCCCCGGCAACCAACCCGGAAAGTATCGCTATGCCCAACGCCTCCAGCAGATGCAGCCAGGAAACGGATGCTGAGACTACGCTGGCGGTTTGCGGCAGGGTGGAGAGCAAGCGCAGCGCGCCCCATCCCACGCCAATGCCGGCAACTCCGCCGGCCAGGCCGAGCACGGCCGCTTCCGTCTGGATAAGCAGCAGGATGTTCAAGCTCTTCCAGCCCAGCGCGCGCAGGATGCCGATCTCGCGCGTCCGTTCGAAGACCGACATGGCCATGGTGTTGACGATGCCCAGGATGCCCACGATCAACGCGATCAGGGATGTGCCCCAGGCGACCGCATGCGCCAGCAGGACGAGCTGGTTGTTGGCGGCCCGCTCCGCCGCCGGAACGGCGTGCAAGCCGGGTAGAGCGGCCTCGATCTGGGCCTGGGCGCGCTTCACATATTCGTCGTGCGCCTCGCCGGCCGGCGCGGGTCGAAGCCGCACATGAATTGCGGTAACCTTCCCCTGCAGGCTGGAGAGCTGCTGCAGCTCATCCAGAGGCATGATGACCGCGCCCGCTTCCAGAGCCGTGCCGCCATGATAGATTCCGACCACGGTAAAAGCGGCGCCCTGAATCTCCACTGTATCGCCGGCCTTCTTGTTCAGGTTGCCGGCCAGGGTTTCGCCCAACAGGATTTCAGACTGCCCATCGTGAAAGCGCCGCCCGGATGTGAGGGTGAGAGAATCGAGCTCGTAGGAGTCGGCCTGCCAGCCGAAGACCAGCGCGTTCACCTCGGGCGTGAGATCCATCAGGTTGAAGAGTATGGGCTGGGCCTGGGCGACGATGGGCAGCGCACGGAGTTTGGCGCTCACCGACTCATCCAGCGTGGTGTTGAGAAAGCTCTTCTCCACCACGGCAATCTCGGTGCCCGAGCTTTCATACATGCGCAGCCATTCGTGTTCAAAGGCGCGCGAGAAGCCTACCAAGGCGACAAACGCGCCGATGGCCATGGTAATGCCGCCGAGCGTGAGCGCCGTCCTGAGACGCCTGCGCCAGAGATTCTTCCAGGCAAATCCGGCGAAGGACAATTGGGAGGCCATGAGTTCGGGTAAAAGTCCTTAGGTGTTCGGAGTTGAGCCGAAGCCCGCAAGCGCAAGTTTATCGATTGGCGGAGGCAAAGTCTATGCATCCTTTAGGGAATCGACTCCATTCTGAGACTCCGCGGCCTGCCGGCGAGGCGTGGATCGAAGAAGCGGAGGGGCAACCGCCCTTGCCGTGGCAGCCCATCTTGGAGTCTCGAGGTCTATCGCCTGAAAGTTCGCTGAACGGCAAAGAGACAGGGAACCCGCTGCCATAGTACGCCAGAGTCGAGCGGAGCCGAGTCAGCCGTTGCTGTGGGACGGTTACTGAATGACCTTGCGGGAATCTGAGGTCCGATACTCAAGTCCAGGACCGGCTGAGAGCATCGAACCCCGGTAGAATCATCAACGGCCGCGCCCGCGCGAACTTCCGCCGCCGCCGCTGCCTTTGCGCGCCTGGTAGCAGTCCCGGCAATACACCGGGCGATCGCCGCGAGGCTCAAAAGGCACTGTTGTAGGCTGGCCGCAACCCGAACAAATCACAGGTGTACCCTGTGCCGGAGCAGAACGGTAGCCGGACCCCCCCTGATCGTTCTTTTTTGCCTGACGGCAATTCTTGCAACGCTTCGGGGTCGAATAACCGCGTTCCTGAAAGAACGCCTGATCAGCGGATGTGAAGGTGAATTCCTGCCCGCAATCGCTGCACGTAAGTTGAATATCTCCGGCCATGTGTCTCCTCGTGGAGATTGTACAGCCCAATCGGCCTGTTGCGCACAAGGAATCTTTCGAATCGAAGAAACTTGCGTCAGGGAAAGGGGTTATTGCGCTTCGCAGCCCGGCTCAGCGGCGGCGCGACGCGCCGGTTGGATCTCAGGATCGGCCAACCGCTCGGGGCAGACGCATCTTGATCTCCCTGATCGCTATCCACGGCCGGTTTTGTAATAAGGGCACGACTTCAGTCGGGCCACCACGGAAGCACCAGATAATACGGGCTTTAGCCCCTGCCAACCTCTTCACGTCCCCTTAGCCGATTGTCGGCCGATGCCGTATGCAGGGGCTAAAGCCCACCGTGCAACATCGTCCAAGTGCGGCCCGACTGAAGTCGTGCCCTTGTTACAAAGCGCATGAATTCAGTATTTTGCGCGGTGTTTTCTCTTCCCATACAGGAGCGGTTTTGATGCGTTTGCCCCGGCCAACCGCTCGAAGGAAAGAACAAAGCCTCGCCGCGCGCGTTATCATCGTTCCACTCGATCTCCTCTCAAGAGCGTAGGTGGAATGAGAATTGTCTATGTGCTCACTTCGCTCGGAATGGGCGGAGCGGAACGGGTGGTGCTGGCGCTGGCCGACCGCATGGTCCAGCGCGGCCACGCGGTCGCTCTGCTCGTTCTGCGCCCGCGCGTCCCGGAGCAATGGCCCACGGCGCTGCGCGCCGTTCACCTGGAGATGCGCAAATCGCCCGCCAGCGTGCTGATGGGCCTCGTGCGCGGCCGCCGCTTTCTGCGCGAGTTCGAGCCCGACCTGCTGCATAGCCACAGCTTTCATGCCAACCTCGCGGCGCGGCTGCTGAAAGGGCCGAGCCCAGCGCGGGTGGTCTCCACCGTTCACAATGTCTATGAGGGCGGGTGGCCGCGGATGCTCGTCTACCGCCTGACCGACGGCCTGGCCCGGCGCACCGCTTTCGTCAGCCAGGCCGCCGCCGACCGATTCGTGCGCCTCAAGGCGGTGCCGAAAGAGAAGTGCGCCGTCGTGACCAATGGAATCGATACCGGCGAATTCGCCCCCAGCGCGGAGCGGCGCGGACGCATGAGAGCCGGGATGGGCGCGGACGGCGAGTTCATCTGGCTCACGGCTGGGCGCATAGCTCCGGCCAAAGACTATCCAAACCTGCTGCGGGCCTTTGCGCTGCTGCGGGCATCCCGCTCCGGTGCCCGGTTGTGGGTCGCCGGCGAGGCCTCCGGACGGGAGCTCTCCAAGGTTCGCGCCTTGGCGGCGGAACTGGGCCTGGAAGATTCGGTGCGCTGGCTGGGTTTGCGCCGCGACCTGCCCGCGCTGCTGGATGCGGCAGACGGCTTTGTGCTGGCTTCGGCGTGGGAGGGCATGCCTTTGGCTCTAGGCGAGGCGATGGCCATGGAGAAGCCGGTCGTGGCGACAGATGTGGGCGGGGTGCGCGAACTGGTGGGCGATGCCGGAGCGATAGTCGCGCCCAGGGATTCTAACGCCCTTGCCCGCGCCATGGCGGACCAGATGCAAAGCTCTCCCGAAGACCGGCGCGCGCTGGGCGTGGCCGCTCGCAACCGCATCCAAAGCAGCTTCAGCGTGGATGCGAAGGCCGATGAGTGGGAGGCGCTCTACCGGGCAATCCTGGAGAGCAAACCGTGACTTGCCCGGTGTCTGCCCCAGCGCCATCGTGATAACCTTATCGGCGGATTCAAAAAGCGAGCCTTCGCAGGGAACGAAGGCGATTCAGCGGGAGCTTCAGGAGAGCACAATGCGGGGAACGATGGTTTGGGGATGGGTTTGCTGCGCCTTGGTTGGAGGGGCTTTGGGCATGGGAAACGGATGGGCGAGCGCGCAGTCCAGCACGGCGCAGAACGCGGTTCTGGCGCTGGACCACGGCTGGCAGTTCCGCCAGGTTACGGCGAGTCCGCAGGAAGCGGAGGCTGGCTGGCTGCCGGCCACCGTCCCCGGCGACGTTCACCTGGATTTGCTGGCCAACAAGAAGATTCCCGACCCGTTCTTCCGCGATAACGAATCGAAGCTGCAATGGATCGAGAACGAGAGCTGGGAGTACCGGGTGAGCTTCGACGCAACCCCGGCCCTGCTGGCGCGCGCGAACGTGGACCTGGTCTTCGACGGCCTGGACGCGGCCGCGCAGGTGTATGTGAACGGCGTCCAGGTGCTGGCCGCGGACAATATGTTCCGTGTGTGGCGGGTGCCGGCGAAGGGCCGCTTGAAGGCGGGCAGGAACCTGTTGCGGGTGGTCTTTCCGTCACCCATCAAGGCCGCCGCGGAGGTGGCTGCCGGCGACGCGTTCCGGCTCAGGTCGAAGACCGAGGACAAGACCTATATCCGCAAGGCAGCCTTTGAGTACGGCTGGGACTGGGGGCCGCGCTTTGTGACCAGCGGCATCTGGCGGCCGGTGCGGCTGGAGGCCTGGGACAAGGTCCGCATCGCGGACTTCGCCATTCGCCAGCGTGACGTCAGCAAGGACGTGGCCCATGCGGACGCGGAGGTCGAGGTCGAGGCCGCAAGCGCCGGCCCGGCGAGGGTGAGCGTGCAGTACACCGACGACGGCAAGCCGGTTACATTGACGAGCAAGGTGAACCTCCACGCCGGGCGCAACGTCATCGACCTTCCCGTCGAGATTCGCCAGCCGAAGCTGTGGTATCCGGCCGGCTACGGCGAGCAGCCGCTGTACGAGTTCACCGCGCAAGTGGGCAAGAGCGGCCAGCCAGCCGACGAACGCAAGGTGAAGGTTGGCCTGCGCTCCATCGTGCTTCACCGCGAGCTGGACAAATGGGGCCGCTCCTTCGAGTTGATTGTGAACGGCATTCCGGTCTTCGCCAAGGGCGCGGACGTGATTCCCTTCGACAGCTTTCCCAACCGCGTAACCACGGCCGACTATCGCCGCATCCTGGAGTCGGCGCGCGACGCCAATATGAACATGATTCGCCATTGGGGCGGCGGCTACTACGAGAGCGACGAGTTCTATTCCATCTGCGACGAGCTGGGGATCATGGTCTGGCAGGACTTTCAGTTCGGCAACGACTGGCAGCCGGGAACCTATGCCTTCAAGCTCAATATGGAGGCCGAGGCCGAGGACCAGGTGCGCCGCCTGCGCAACCACCCCAGCATCGTCGTCTGGTGCGGCAACAACGAGACCGAGGCCGCCTTCAACTGGGGTCCGCGGCCCACGCTGCCGGCGGATGTGAGGCTCCTGATCTGGCAGGACTATCTCACCGAGTTCAGCGGCATTTTGCCCAGAGTCGTGGCGCGGCTTGCGCCCGAAACTCCCTACTGGCCCAGCTCGCCCAGCGCCGACTACGAACCGCTGAGCGAACACTATCAGAGCGGAGACGCCCACATCTGGGATGTATGGCATGGGCGCGTGCCATTCGCAACCTACGAAACGCATCATGCGCGGTTTGTCACGGAATATGGCTTCCAATCGTTTCCTGAGATGAAGACGGTTGAAGCATTCACGCAACCGGAGGACCGCACCGGCATCTTCACCCCGGTGATGCTGGCCCACCAGAAGAACAACGAAGGCAACTCGATCATCCAGGAGTACACGGCCAGGGATTATCCCACTCCAAAGGATTTTGCCAGCTTCCTCTACGTGAGCCAGGTGCTGCAGGCCGAGGGGATCAAGATCGGCGCCGAGCACTTCCGCCGCAGCCGCCCGGAGACCATGGGTTCCATCTTCTGGCAGTTGAACGACTGCTGGCCGGTGGCCTCGTGGTCCTCGATCGACTACTACGGCCGCTGGAAGGCGCTGCAATACTATGCGCGCCGCTTCTATGCGCCAGTTCTCGTCTCGCCGCACGTTGAAGACGGCTCGCTGAAGGTTTACATCGTCAGCGACAAGACCGAGGCCAGCAAAGCCTCGCTGCGGGTGCGGCTGATGGACTTCGACGGCAAGGTGCTGCTGGAGGATTCGCGCGCCGTGGATATAACTCCGCTCACGAGCAAGGTCTATCTCGACTGGCCGCTCAAGAAACTTGCCGACGCGGGCGCGGCGGATACTTCGAGGGTCTTCGTCGTTGCCGATCTCCGGACCGGCGGGGCCGAAATCTCGGGGAACCTGACCTATCTGGCGCCGGTCAAGGAGGTTCACCTGAAGCCGGCCGCGCTCAAGGTGGAAACGACAGGCGCGAACGGCAGTTATAAGATACGCGTATCTTCGCCGGTGCTGGCGCGCAGCGTCTATCTCTCCTTCGGCGATCTCGACGTGAAGCTCTCCGACAATTACTTCGACCTGCTGCCGGGCGGGACAGTCGAGATCACGGCCACAAGCGCCGCTTCGCTCGACGCTCTGAGGGCGCAGTTGAAGGTCGTCTCGCTCACCGACGCCTTCGCGAACGAGGCTCAGCCGGCTGTGGTGGGGGCGGCAAAGTAAACTCGCTGAACAGCAAAAGAGGGCCGGAGCAATGCGCTGCGGCCCTCATGCAGTATACCCTCAACCCGATCAGAACGAGAATGCCGCCTGGAAGAAGATGCGCCGCGCCGCCGAACTTGTGCGCGAGGAGAAGATGCCGGGAGCGAGCGTGGTAGACTTTTCAAACCGGCTGCCTGGACCGTAGGTTCCCGTGGTTGGATCGAAGGTCGGAATCAATGTCCCGGACGGCGTCCCATAGTCGATGTCATTGAAGAGGTTCAGTGCCTGGGCGCTGAAGGTGAGCGAGTATTTGTGGCCAGTGTTGTTCATGCCGCCGCGGCCGCCGCCGCCGCCAAATCCGCCGCCAAATCCGCCGCCGCCAAATCCGCCACCGCCGCCGCGGCCACCGCCGCCGCCGCCGGGACCTCCGCCACCGGGACCTCCGCCTGGACCACCCATGGGAGGTCCACCCTGCGGCTGGCCGCCAGCCTGGCTGTTCGCCGGCGCGGTCTTGGGACCGAGGCCAAAAGAGCGGCTGACGCGCAGGTTCAAGGCCACCGCGGCCGGGCCGTTGGCCATATTGGCGGTGATGATCGTCTCGCCAGGCTGGGGAACGGTATCGAAGTTGCCCATGCTGGTGCGGACCACATCGCTCGCGATCGATGCCGCAGTTGCATAGGACGGCCGGTCGTTGAAGAAGCTGTCGCCGGTCAGGTCGTTGCCGGTGACGATGTTGAAGGGCCTGCCCGACTGGGCCCACAAAAAGGGATTGAAGCTGACGCCCCAGCGAGCGGTGTAGTTGCCCATCAGGAATAGCATGTTCCGCGAGGCAAACGGGGCGCGGCCGTAGTCCTGGCTCAGGTTGTAGGAGTTCGATGCCGTCCCGGTGTCCGAGTTAACCACATCGAAGTTATAAAACCCCATCACGCTGAAAGTGGGCGAAAGCCGGGCGTTGATGTTTACGATCACCTGGTTCTGCTTGAAGACGGCCTCGGGATAGAACTCTCTTACGATGCCCAGGTTCGGATTGGGCCGGCTTCCGGAAAGGGCCGGATCGCTGAAATCGTAGCTTCCGGGGAGATAGGCGTTGGAGTCGCGCGTGGCCATCTGGTGCACGCCGAAGGAGTGAAGATAGGTGAAGGTGAGCGTGGTTGTCTTGGTGGCCTGGCGCTCCAGGCTGGTTCCAACCTGCTCCATAACCGGTGACCGATAGGTGGGGTCGATCTGGTAAATCTCCGGCGCAGCCGTCTTGCCCGCGCCGCACGTGGACAGGTTGATGTCGCTCAGGCTGGTGGCATTGAAACACGTTGGGTCGGCGATAATGATCGGCTTCTGGCTGTTGGCGCCGCCGTTGTATTGCTCGAGCAACATCTCGCTGCCCACCCCGAAGCGGTCATAGAAGAAGCCAATGCCGCCGCGCAGAACCGTCTTGGCCTGCTTCTTGTCCTTGTGGCCGTCAAGCGCATAGGCAAAGGCAACACGCGGGCTCCAGTCGCTGTGATCCGCCGTATGATTCTGCGTCTCCCAGCGCAGGCCGCCGGAGAGCGTGAGGAAAGGACTGAACTTCCAGTCGTCCTGAAAGAAGAGCGCGGCATCGAAGACATTGGCCGTGAAGCCCTTTCTGCCCGTTGTGTAGGAAAGATTGTTGGGAAGGCAGCCCCCGGTTTGACTGGCCGGGCAGGCGGCGGCAATCTGCGCGAAGGTCTGACCCTGGGCAAGGCCGTTCAGCGTGGCCGCATAGGCGGGCAGCGAGGGGAAGCTGAAGCTGCCGTTGAAGTTCGCGTCCGATGAATCGGCGTCGCGGTTGTCGCGCACCCAGGTGCCGAACTTGATGGCCTGCGCGCCGGCCGACATCGTGGTTATGTTCTGCAGCTCCAAATGATCCGTATGGTTCGTATCGTATTGTCCGCCCGAGCCTCCGCCCGAGAAATCTCCCGGCACGTTGACCGTTGGCGCCGTGCTGACCGGCGTCGTGGTAGACAGGTTGCGGCGATATTGAAAGCGCGTCTCGTTGACGATGTGGTCGTTAACGATCTGGGAATCCATCAGTTGGATAGAGTTCTCCGACGAGGTTCCGGAGGTTGCCTGCGTGGGCAGCGAAGTGGAGCCGAGACTTCCGCTCGAGCTGCCGCGCTCGAACTGGTAGCGCAGGGTCAGCGTGTTCTTCTGCCCCAGTTGCAAATCGATTCGCGGCGAGACCTCGATGCGCGTCGACGGGCTATAGATGGAGCCCGTAACCGGAATGTAATTGCCGCTGGGGTCGGTGGGAATCGAGTACAGGCCGGTAACCGGATTCAGCACCGCCGTGGTGGCGATGTAAATGCTCTCGTCCTGAATGTTGCGCCCTTCCACGCTGAGGAAGAACGACGACCACTTGTTCATCGCTCCGCTGACGGTGCCGTTGTACTGGACGCTTTCATAGCCGGGAACGGGCGACAGGAATGGGTTGCCGGTATTGAAGACATTGTCGTTCCCCATGACAAACCCGCGCCCGTGCAGTTTGTCGGTTCCCGGCTTGGTCAGAATCTCGATCCGCCCGTATCCAATATGGTCGAACTCGGCGGAAAAGGGATTCTGGTTGATGCGAATTTCGCGGATCGCCGACTTCGGCGGCAGCGTTCCGCCGGTGAATCCGTCAATATAAATCTGTCCGCCGTTGGGTCCCGCCGCGGGTCCGGCCAGCGCTGTCAGCTCGTTCGACAGCTCATCCGGATCGTCGGAGAGCGCGTCCAGGTCTTTGTCTTTGAGGACGATGGCGCTGGCGTTGCCGCTGGCCTCCGTATTGACCGTGGGCGACTCGTCGGTGACCTCCACGCTCTGCTGCGCAACTTCGATGGCCATGGAAACATCCACGCGCATGATCTGTCCCGCCGCCAGCGAGATCGTTTGCGATTGAAACGGAGCGAAGCCCGGAAAGGTCGCCTGGACCATGTAGCTGCCCGGCGCCAGGCCGGGCACACGATAGACGCCCGCGGAGTCCGCGGTGGTGCTGGCCACGACCTTGCCCGCGGCAGTGGCGATGGTGACTGCCGCGCCGGGAATCAGCGCGCCCGTGGGGTCGGAGATGTGCCCGCGCAGGGTGGCTGTGGTCGCCGGCGCCGCCTGCGCTGCCGCGGCGGGAGCCGAAGCCGGCGAAGGCGTTTGCAGCGCTGGAGCAGCCGTTTGCGCCGGCGCCGCCGTTTGCCCCTGCGCGGCGAGCGCTCCGCCAAGGCCGAGCGCCAGGACAATGAGAAGACGATGATAGTTATACAGTCTTGAATACACGGGTTCCTCGCTTGTTCCTCTTGGAGTCTCAGGTGCTGTCACTGGGCTTCCGCTTCCGCCGCGCCGGCGCCGGCGTTCATACTCCAGTTGCTAAGCAGGTCCTGGCTGGCCGCCGGAGCCTCGAGCAGCGGCTCAACGCCCGCCCAAAGCGTGATGACGGTAACTTCAGCTACGCCATTGGTTGAAACCAGCATGACGGCATCGCCCTTCTTCAGATCGGCAAACTGAATCGCCGGCGCTCGGCTGAGCATCTGCAACAGGTCGCCGCCCTGGCGCCCTCCTTGACCTCCGCCTTGGCCGGCCCACTGTCCCGAGCCGCCGCGCTGGCCCGATCCCGCAGCGCCGGTCCAAGCGCCCGCACCACCGTTCGACGATTGACCGTTCCCGCCCGAACCGCTGCCGGAGCCATTTGTGTTTCCCTTGAGCCGCGCCGCCAGCACCCGCGCCATCATATCCGGCAAGCGGCGCATTTGCGCGTCTGGAGTGATATGGACGGTCACCTGCTTCTTGGTCGCCAGATCCTTGAGAGCGAATGTCGAGCCGGCGGAATCCAGAGACCCGATGACTCCGGAGATATTGCGGAACGTGCCGGAGATCACCTCTTCCGCGGCCATCTCCGTGCCGTCCGCGTTCTTTGTCCCGCGCGCCTGCAACTGGTCGCCCGTGTGGATGGCGTCGATCGGCGCCGGCTGCGCCGCGTCGTAGCTCACCGATGCAGGCGCGTAACGCTTGAGCACGGTTGCCTTGGTGGTGTGAACGGTGATCGTCTTGGCCGCAGCGCCCACGCCAGAGGTGAGCACAATCGCGCCGCCCGCGCTGTCAACGCTTTTCACCAGTCCGCCCACGCCCCGCTGCTGCCAGTCCTCGCGGTCCTTCTGCTGCTTCAGCGCCACGTCCTCCTGCTTGATGGCGATAATCTGCAGCGCTTGCGAAGCGCCCGCGGGAGCGTTCGGATCCAGCTTGACCAGCGCGCGGTCGCCAACGGCCAGGTCGCTGAACTGGATGGTCACGGCGGTGCTCAGATCCTTCTGCCCCGGCGCGACGCGTTTGACTGACGCCGTGGCTGGAACCTCAAACTGGCGAACGCCGTCCGCATCCGACTTTACCGTGAGCGTGTCGCCGGCGATGGCCGTGATCGTGCCCAGAAAGCGGGAAGGCGGTGTCGCCGCGGCCCCCTGCGCACGGGCCATGGGCGAGACAACCAGCAGAGCCATCACCAGCCCCGCCTGCGCCATCCAGGCAAAAACCCGAATCTCCATCTTGTTCTTCATAGGCCATTTCTCCACGGGGTTAAACCTTGCCGGCAGCCAGGACGGGAAAGCCGTTGCCATTTTTGTAGACGAACCAATGCGCAAAAAGGTTGAGCGAGCCGATCCATGGTGAGACGGTTTACGAAGGATGCCTTCAAGAATCGCAGCAACAGTATTTGTTTCTTACGCTTACAGTCCGTGTTTCCATTGAGCCAGCCCGACCGCCCGTGGCTGGTTCAATGCGCCAGTTCCGCCGTCTCCAGGAACGTATAACTGCCGGACGGCGATGGAACCACGCGCGTCAGCCGCCGGTTGTGGACCACAACCGTATCCAGGTACCAGAGATTGATGGCGGGCAGATCGCGGGCCAGAATCTGCTGCGCCTCGACGTATTCCGCGCGCCGGCGGGCCACGTCTCCGCTTTGGGCCGCGTCGTCCAGCAGGGCGTCCAGCCGTGGGTTCGAGTAGTGGCTGCGGTTGAAGCCCTGGGGAGAGAAGTTCGCGGTCGAGAAGGCGAAGCTGAAGATATCCGGCTGCTCGATGCCGGCCCAGCGCAGCGAATACATCTGGAAGGCCCCGCGCGTCACGTCGGAGTAGAAGGTGGCGAACTCGTAGCTGCGCAGGTCGAGCGCAATCCCCACCCCGGCCAGTTGCTGTTGCAGCACCGCGGCCAGCAGGCGGGCCCCCTCGTCGTTGCTGGTCTTCATGGTCAGGCGGAAGCGGACTCCGTCGGCGCCGCGCCTGTACCCTGCCTCATCCAGCAGCCTGGCCGCCCGCGCCGGATCGAAATCGTAGCGAGCCACATCGCCGGTCCACGCCCAGTGATCGGGCGGCAGCAGGCTCGACGCGGGCCGCGCATGGCCGCCCATCAGCGTCCGGATAATGAGCTCCCGGTCGATGGCGCAGGCAATCGCCTGGCGCACACGCGCATCCTTGAGCAGCGGGTCGCGAAGGTTGAACCCCAAGTACTGAATCTCCGTGCCGCCCGTCTCCTCAATCCGCAAATTGGGACGCGCGGCCAGCACCGGCAGCGAATCCATGGGCAGGGAGTTGACGGCCACGTCGCCCGATCCCTTCTCCAGCTCAAGCGATCGGGTAATGGCGTCGGGGACAACGGCAAAGCGCACCCGCTCAATCTTCGGCCCAACCGCCCGACTTTGCTGATTGCGCTCCACCACCACATCCTGATCGATCTGCTGGCTCACGAAGCGGAACCCCCCGGTGCCCACGGGATGCTGCCAGAAGTCGCGCCCGCTGCCCTGGGGAACAATGCCGATGGCGCCCGTGGAAAGATTGGCGAGCAGAAAGTTGTCGGCGCGCTTGAGATGAAAGACAACCGTCCGCTCGTCGCGAGCCTCCACATTGGCCACCGCCGCGAAGGAGTTTGCCCTGGGCGAGATCACGGCGCCGGGAAGCGTGGGGTCGATCATGGACTCGACGGTCCAGACCACATCGCGAGCCGTCAGCGCCCGCCCGTCGTGGAAGCGCACCCCGCCGCGCAGATGAAAGACGAGGGTGAGCGGATTCGGCTGCTCCCAGGTTTCGGCCAATGCCGGGGTGAATTGAAAGCTGGCGTTGCGGGCCACCAGGCCGTCGAAGAGCAGCGCGTTGATGCGTTGCGACTGAGCGTCGGTGCCGATGCGCGGATCGAGGTTGGCGGGGCTGCTCTCGATGAGAAAGACCACCGTGCCGGGATCCCTCTGCGCCCCGCGGCAGCCGGCCAATGCGAGCAGCGCGGTCAAGGCAAGCATCCTACGCATAAGTCACCTGGCCCAGAATCGCGGGCCGCGCCGCTCCCGTAGCTGCGGGCGCATTGCCAGGCAAATGATGCCAGGTCTGCCACGCCAGCAGTGCAAAGGCCGCGGCCTCCTTGGCCGCCGCCGGCAAACCGAAGTCGTCGCTGGCGGCCAGCTCGCAGCCCAGCGGCTCCAGCCGCCGCGCCAGCATGGCCATCAGCGTGTGGTTGCGCGCCCCGCCGCCGGAGACGATGTAATCCACTTCGCCCTTCATCATTGGACGGACGAACCGCTGGTAACTTCGCACGATGGTCTCCGCGGTCAGCGCGGTGGCCGTAGCCAATGCGTCTTCGGGCTTTTCGCTGTGCCGGCGGCAGTCCGCCAGGAACTTCGCCGCATATTCGCGGCCAAACTGCTCGCGCCCGGCGGTGCGCGGCGGCTGCAACTGAAAATAGGGATTTCGCAGCGCTTGCGTCAGCACGGGAGCGATGACTGCGCCCCCGCCGGCGAAGGCTCCGTTGCGGTCGAAGGGCTTGGCGAAGAGTTCCTGGGCCAGCGCGTCGATCACCATATTGCCGGGGCCAGTATCGAAGGCGATCATCCGATCGGCCGCGGCCCCGGCTGGGATCGCCGTCAGGTTGGCGATGCCGCCGATGTTCTGCAGCACGCGCCCGCGCTTCGCGTCGGCAAACAGCACGTAATCCAGCATCGGAACCAGCGGCGCACCCTGCCCCCCGGCAAGCATATCCGCCGGACGGAAGTTCGAAACCACCGGCACGCCCAGGGCCGCCGCAATCGCCGCCGCTTCGCCGGCCTGCCAGGTGCAGCCGAACCGCCGGCCCGCATAGGTCTGGGCGCGCGGCTGATGATAGAGCGTCTGCCCGTGGCAGCCGACCAGGTCCAGCTTCACCTTGTGCCGCTTCACCGTCTCGCTCACCGCCTCGGCATAGGCCAGCCCCAGCCGCCAGTTGAGCCGCGCCAGCTCGGCCGTCGAGGTCGAGGCCGCATTCATCGCCGCCAGCACCGCCCGCCGCAGCGCCGCCGGAAACGCGAAGCCCTCGTGCGCCAACAATGTGAGCTTGGGCCGCGCCAGTCCGGTCCGCGCCGCGCCCGCCGTGATGCGCACCACGGCCACATCGATTCCGTCGGCGGAGGTTCCGCTCATGACGCCGGCCACGGTCATGGTCTTCGCGCTCATGCGGGTTGAGCCTCCGCCGCGGGTTGCGCCTTCTCAACCGTCTCGCCGAAGCGCAGGATTCGCGCCCGGAGCGCCTCGAACTTCCGCGCCGATAGCGCCACGGGAACTGCGCCCGCAAACAGCTTTGCCCTTTGCCGCGCCGTCTGTGCGGCACGCCCCATTAGCAGCCTTGAAAACGCCGGCGAACGCTCGCTCTCGGCAATCAGCGCCTCGAAAGCTGTCAGAATCAGCTCCGGACTGTGGCAAATCTCCAGCAGGTCCATCCCCGCCCGGATGGCCGCCACCGCCGCCTCTTCGATGGGCATGAACCGGAGAATGCCGCCCATCTCCAAGTCGTCGCTGAAGACGATCCCCCGATAGCCGATCCGCTTGCGCAGCACCGTCGTAATCCAATAGGTCGATACGCTCGCCGGCCGGTCCTTCCCCGGCGTATCGGGATAGGCCGCGTGGCTCACCATCACCATAGGCAGTTCGCCGCGCAGCTCGCGATAGGGCGCCAGATCCTCTCGCCAAAGCTCGCCGCCGCTACGCCGGATCGCCGGAGTCTCCAGGTGCGAATCCAGCGCGCCGCCGCCCAGCCCAGGGAAATGCTTGCCGCAGCCCGCCACGCCGTGCCGGGCCAGGCCAGCCAGGAACGGGCGCGCGTACTCCACCACTCCCGCCGCCGTCGCCGCCGCCGCCCGCGTGCCCAGCACCGCGGCCGAGGCCGGCAGCGCCAGGTCCAGCACCGGCGCCAGCGTAGTGTTGAACCCGAAGGCCTTCACGCCGCGCGCAATCAACTCGCCGTGCTCGCGAATCAGCTCGGTTTCCCCCGCCCGTTTGGCCGCCTGAGCCACAGCCTGCGCGGAGGGCATGGGCGCCAGCGCGTCGCGCAGCCGGTCTACGGTCCCGCCTTCCACGTCCACACAGCGAAAACTGTGCGCCGCACAAAGCTCCGTAGCCTCGCCGAGCAGCGCCCGCGTCTGTCGCGCATCCTCAATGTTCCGCCGGAAGAGAATGATCCCCGCCGGCCTGACCAGCTTGAGCCATGCGCGCTCCAGATTCGTCAGTTCCGCGCCTCCGAGGCCAGCTACCAGCAGGCTTCCCGCGGCGTGGCGCAAGTTCTCTTTCATCCCCGCTCCCTCAGTTTGCGCTCCGCCCCTGATCCCCAACCTCTGACCCCTGACCCCTGCTCTTCATCCTTTCTCCTTCAGCTCGCTTTGTAACTCTTCCAGAAGATTCAGCGCCTGCAGCGGCGTCAGCGAGTTCACATCCGTAGCTTCGATGCGATCCACGATCCGCTGCGAGAGCGGCGTAAAAATGGTCAACTGCACCGGCTCCGCCGTCTCCACCTGCACGTTCTGCCGCTCCTGCTTTTCATGCTGGCGCAGCACCCGCTTGGCCCGCTCGATCACCACGGATGGCAGCCCCGCCAGCCGCGCCACTTCGATCCCATAACTCTTGCTGGCCGCGCCCGGCTCAATGTTATGCAAGAAGACAATTCCGCCCGCCGCCTCTTTCACGCCCACGCGCAGATTGCGCACGCGCGGCAGCTTCTCGGCCAGCATAGTCAGCTCATGATAGTGCGTGGCAAAGAGCGTGCGCGCTCCCGTCTCGGCGTGCAGATACTCGACCGTAGCCCAGGCCAAGCTCAACCCGTCGAAGGTCGCCGTGCCGCGCCCCATCTCGTCCAGCAGGATCAGCGACTTATTCGTCGCAGTATTCAGAATGGTGGCCGTCTCCGTCATCTCCACCATGAAGGTCGAGCGGCCGCGCGCCACATTGTCGCTGGCCCCGATGCGCGTGTAGATGCGGTCCACCAGCCCGAAGTGCAGACTCTGGGCCGGAACGAAGCTGCCCATCTGCGCCAGCAAAACTAACATCGCCGCCTGGCGAAGATAGGTGCTCTTGCCTCCCATGTTAGGCCCGGTTACAAGCAGCAAACTCGGCCCCTCGCCCGACGCATTGAGATAGATGTCGTTGGCAATGAACCGGCCCTCGCGGGTCTCCTCCATCCATTGCTCGATCACCGGATGCCGGCCCGCCACAGCCTCGATCACCGGCTCCTCGACGATCGCTGGCCGCGCATAGCGCCTGAGCGCGGCGAGATGGGCGAAGTCAGCCAGCAGATCGGCCTCGGCCACGGCGGCGCAACTGCGCCGGATGCGGCCCGCCGCCGCGAGCACCGCGCGCCGCAACTCGACGAAGATGCGCTTCTCGATTTCAATGGACCGGTCGTGCGCGGTCAGTATCTTGCGCTCGTACTCCTTCAGCTCCGGGGTGGTGAACCGCTCGGCATTTACCAGCGTCTGCTTGCGCTCATAATCCGCCGGAGCCAGCGCCATGTTAGCCTTGGTGATCTCGATGTAATACCCAAAGACCGAGTTATACCGCACCTTCAGCGAAGCTATGCCGGTCCGCTGGCGCTCGCGCTCCTCGATGGCCGCGATGGCCTGCCTTCCGGAGGTCGAAATGGTCCGCAGCTCATCCAGCTCCGCATCCACGCCGGCCGCAATCGCGCCCCCGTCCACCAGCGTCAGCGGAGCCTCCTCGACCAGCGTCGCCGCAATCCGCGCCGTCACATCCTGGAGCGTATCCATCCGCGCGGCCAGCTCCCGCCAGCGCGCCGCGCGCATGACATCGAGCGCCGTCTTCAGCCCCGGCAGCTTGCTCAAACTGGCGGCCAGCGCCCGCACGTCCCGCGGGCCCGCCGAATCCAGGCTGAGCCGCGCCAGCAGCCGCTCCAGATCCAGAATTCCCGCAAACGCGCGCCGAATCTCCTCGCGCTTGAGCAGATCCCCGTGCGCCTCCGCGACCGCCTCGTAGCGAGCTTCGAGCGCGGCGGCGTCAACCAGCGGGCGTAGGATCGTCGCCCTGAGCAGCCGCTTGCCCATCGGCGTCTGGCAGGCGTCGAGCGTGTGGAAGAGCGTCGCGCGGCTGTCCTGGCCCAGGAAGAGCGGTTCCACGAGTTCCAGGTTGCGCACCGTCACCTGGTCCAGCTCCAGCGCCGTCGAGTGCTCTTCGAATTTGAGGCTGTCGATGTGCAGCGCCTCGATCTTCTGCGTTGCGCGCACATAGTGCAGCACCGCGCCCGCCGCGATCGCCGCCGCATCGTGCCCCACCAGCCCAAACCCCTCCAGCGAGCGCACATTCAGCTGCCGGGCCACCAGGGGCACGGCAAACTCCCTGTTCCAAACCCAGTCCGGAACCCGCGTCCGCGCCGGAATCCGGTCAAGCTGCGCCGGCAGCTCGGCGCTCTCCGCCAGCAGCAGCTCGCTGGGCCCTGCCTTCACAATCTCGTCCACCGCCTGCTGGCGCGCCGTAGCCCCCTGAAACTCCGCCGTCCGAAACTCGCCGGTGGAAACGTCGAGCAGCGCCACGGCGTAGATCAAACCGCCCTTCCTCCCGCCTTTGCCCTCCGCGGACGAACGCGCCTCGGTGAAGGGGGCGGGCTTCAGCCCGTACGCCGATCCGCTGGATTTGTCGCGAACTTTAGCCCCTGCGGGAATGCCTTCGGGGCGCCAATCCGGTCCGCTCTCGAACAGAGCGGCCAGATAGTTGTTCTGCTCCTGAGCCAGCCCGGCGTCCAGCGCGGTTCCCGGCGTCAGCACCCGCGTTACCTCGCGCCGCACAATCTTCTTTGTGAGCTTGGGATCCTCCATCTGATCGCAGATGGCGATGCGGTAGCCCTTGCGCAGGAGCCGCGCCAGGTAGCTCTCCACGGCGTGATAGGGAACCCCGCACATGGGCTGGTTCCGTTCCCGGTCGCGCGCCGTCAGGGTCAACTGCAACTCCCGGCTCACCGTCACCGCATCGTCGTAAAACAGCTCGTAAAAATCCCCCATCCTGAAAAACAGCAGCGCATCCGGATTCTCGCGCTTGGCCGCCGTCCACTGGCGCATAAAGGGCGTCAACTCCGCCGCGGGCCTTTCGGCGGGCTGCGCCGGCTCTGCCGGAGCGCTGTCCGAAGGAGAAAACGGCGGAGCCGCGAGTTGAATCCCGTCCCTGATCACGTTGCCTTCAAGAGTATCGTGACGGGATGCGGAAGCGGTAGACAGTTGTGCAGGCCGGCGCGGAACTCAAACAAATCCCCAAAAGCATGGACTCGCAAGATATAATTCTGCCGAAGCATGAATCCCGTTTGGAGTGAATTCCATGCATTCAGTCTGTGAGGCCCTATGATTCCATTCCATCGAACTGTTCTCGTTGCGGCAATTCTGCTCGCCGCGCCCGCTCTCTACGCCAAGAACCAGGTAGACGCGCTGCAAAGCCAGATAGACAATCTTTACCAAGTCGCTCAAGCGCAGCGGCCAGCGGCTCTCATCAAGCTGGCCACCGACATCCGCGCGCTGCCGGCCGGCAAGGCCAAAGTTACGCTTGCCGACAATCTGGCTTCCAAGGCCACCGAGGGCGATCCCGGCCGCGATGCGATCCAGGCCGCCGCGGACACCCTCTCGCAAGCTCTTACCGAGTCTCCCGTGCCGGCAAAGAAGGACTGGCCGCCGGGGCCGTACTTCAATCTGGCCAGGCTGGTCCGCTACGAGGGCGTGAACGCCACCCTCAAGGATCCGATGTTTGCCAAGGCCGCCGATACCCTGGTCAAGAACGAGGCGGATATTGACAAGGTCGATTTCACCCTCAAGGATCTGCAAGGAAAGAAGGTCACCCTCTCGCAGTTCCGCGGAAAGGTCGTGTTGGTCTACTTCTGGGTCAAACCGCCCGATTGGTGCGACTCATGCAAACAGGAGACACCCGCCGAGATGGGCGACATCGACACCATTTACACGCACCTGGCGTCCCAGGGACTGGTCGTCCTGGCCATCGACTCCGAGGATGTTCCCGTGTCGGAACTGACGCGGATTCCCGATTTCATTTACCGATATGGCTATCACATGCCTGTCCTTCTCGATCCGGGATCAAAGGTCGCCGATCTGTTCCACACAGACCACGCCACTCCCAGGAGCTTTGTCATCAACCGCGAGGGCAAGCTGGTGGCCATGGCCATCAACATGCGCACCCAGCGCCAGTTGCTGAACATGCTGGCCCAGGCCGGCATACAACCCTGACCTTGGCCGGAGTCCCAGGTTCCATCCGCCGCGGCGAACGGGACCTGGGGCGTCCAAGGTTGCTCGGGCAACAGGCCTCCTAGTTCGCGCTCGTCCCCCAGATGATTCCCCGGCCGGGAGGGGCCAGGTAGACCGTGCCGAAGGTGCGCATGTCGCCGCAGATGGCATTGATCCCGCCCCATTGATGAGCCGTATCGTTGATCTGGAGCCAGGTGACGCCGCCATCGGTGGAGCGATAGACTCCGTTCACTCCGCCGATCTGGCCGTCGAGATAGAGCGTGGGCTTGAGCGATCCGTTTGGCCCGGCGCCGAAGCCGAGATGAATGGCATACTGGACTCCGGCGACGGCGGTCAGGCTGGGCGCGGCGGCGGTGCCGGTGTTGGAGTAGAGCCCGGAGTTCGATCCTCCAGCCAGCCACAGGTCGGCCTGCGCATCGGGCAGGATGACCAGCGTGCCGCCCGTGGGCAGGTTGGTCTGCAGGGTTGTCCAGGTCGCGCCCCCATCGGTGCTCATGGTGAGAGTGTTGCCCGCGTAACCGTAGTAGACCCCCGGCGCCACGCGGTCGCTGACCACCTGCGCCTGCGCGGCGATGCCGGCTGAGGCGCTCCACGATGCGCCGCCGTTGGTGGAGCGCCAAACCGAGGCGGTGTTCAGCGGCGCCCACACCATCGACGAGCCGTCGGGAGCGATGGCGATGCTGCCGCCGCCGGATACGGCTCCATTGGTTGTGGAACTCCAGGCGGGAGTGCCGCTGAAGGCCGTCCAGGTCAGTCCGCCGTCGGTCGAAATCACGCCCCAAGGTGTGTTCGAAGCCGAATTTGACCCCGAGGCGGCGTTTCCTTGCGTGGCGCGCACCACGGTCGCAGGCGCGTTCTGCTCAAAGTCGATCGTGCTCGGCGTGGCCGACGGGTTGGTATACATCTGTTGCGGCGGCGAGACGTTGAGATTCTGGTGGGCAAAGCCGTAGATGTCTCCCATGCCGCTCAACAGCAGCGTCTTGCCCGAGGGCGGCGCCACCAGCAAGTTGGCATCCGTTTCTTCCAGGCCGCTGGCCCCGACCGTCCAGTTCACCACTCCTTTCGAACTGGCGCTGGGGTCCGCGACGGTCAGATTATCGGTCGTCCAGATGGTCTGGCCGGTTCCGTACATGGCGTGGTTCGAGTAGAAGGGATCGATCGCGATCGAGGTTGCCCAGTTGCCGGTCGAGACGTTGACCGGAGTTCCATTGGCCTGCATCGGAGTGGTCTCGCCGAAAGCCAGCCAGGGCGACAGGCTGGCGTCATGCGTAGCCAGATTGGGCGATTTCGAGTTTCCGTTCTCGCTGTTGACCGAAGAGACGTCGCGCCACGTGGCGCCATCGTCGTTGCTGCGATAGACCACATCGCCGGTTGGCCAATACTGGTCGAGCGTGCCCAGCAGCAGGACGCCCGCGTGGCTGGGGTCCACGGCCAGTCCGCCGTATCCATTCGAATTGTTGATGGCGAGACTGCCGTTGGGCAGCGTGATCTGCGTCCAGGTTCCCGAGGTCCAGTTGCTGGCGGGGACAAACTTCCAGAGCTGGCTGGCGGTCATCGTGCCGGGTCCAGCCTGGTCGCCATAGAGGATATAGATGGCCCCGCCCGGTCCCAGCACTGCGTGCAGCGGAGCCAACGGCGTGGCCGCGGTTGCAAACGACGGCTGGCCCGTGACCGGAGCCCAGGCGCCGGCTGCGGAGCCTCCCTTGGTGGTGACGTAAAGGCCCACCGGATCGGAGCCCACGCCGGTTCCCGCCACGGCCGCATAGACCACCGGCGTCGCCGAGCCGGAGGATCCGCTGGACTGGATGGGCAGCACCGAGACCACGCCGCTCCCATTGGCTGTGGTGGTCACCGGCAGGCCGGTGGACTGCGTCCAGGCCAGGCCGGAGTTGGTGGAAATCTGCAAGCCGGCTACGCGCGTGCCGAAGTACACAACGCTGGGCAGGTTGGGGTCCACGGCGATCCGCTCACCGGCATTGCGTCCATTGTCGTTCGAGCCGTTCTGAAACGGCAGCGGCACTGTGGTGAAAGTATTTCCCTGGTCCGACGAAACCAGCATCGCGCCTTTTCCATCCCAGCCCGTCGTGGTTGGCGAGGCGTATTCGCCCACCGCGATGTAGAGCTTGCTGGCGTTGGTGGGGTCCAGGCCGATGGCTTCCACGCCGATCTGCCACCAGTTGGCAGCCGCGGTCCAGTCCAGCAGCGGCACCCACTGGCTGTCGCTCGGACCCCACCGGTAAGCGCCGCCAATGTCGGTGCGCGCGTACATCAGCCCCTGCTCGGTGGGGTGGAAGTAAAGTCCGGGCACGTAGCCGCCGGCCACAATCTTGACGTTGCTCCACGCGTACGCAACCGGAGCCGACGAAGTCACCGTCAGCGGCACGGTTTTGGTGACGGTCAGATAGTCGGTGGTATCGGCAGGCGTAAAGGTGACTGTGAGAATGGTCGTTCCGCCCACCGACATCACCGCGCCGGCCGCTGGCGTGTAGACGAACGAGCCGGCCACGCTGGCTGTGGCGTCCAGTTGCGTTGCGCTCAGAGCGGTTCCCGCCGGGACCGCCGCCGGGGCGTTCCAGGTGACGGTGGGCGCGGTCTTGCCAACCGCGGTCACGGTGATGGTGACGGAGTCCGAAGCGGTGTTGTAGTCGGTTGTGTCATTGGGCGTGAACGCAACGGAAAGAGTATTGCTCCCCACAGTGGTAAGCACCGTGCCCGCCGCGGGCGTGTAAACGAATGTGCCCGGCACGCTGGCCGTTGCATCCAGTTGCGTCGCGCTCAGAGCGGTGCCTTGCGGAACCGGCGCGGGAGTCGGCCAGGTGATGGTGGGGGTGGTCTTTGTTATCGGCGGACTCGAAACCGAACCTCCTCCGCCACCGCATCCGCTGGGCATCAAAAGGATCGAAAAAGAGGCGGCAAGAACTGGGGCGACGAACAATCTCACGAGTTTTCTCCTCAATGAGCCGGCGGCCGGCATGGACCGAATGGCTTCCACGGCGAGGCCGCAA
>Ga0326727_10004173_pt1 | contig 44151 bp, 44 predicted proteins | sample MB2enrmetagenome_FD_207643 | JGI IMG/M metagenome (GOLD analysis project Ga0326727, IMG submission 207643) | Lab enriched peat soil microbial communities from McLean, Ithaca, NY, United States - MB29MY | ecosystem: Environmental > Terrestrial > Soil > Wetlands > Peat | place: USA: New York... | reverse complement strand
CTCCTCAGGTGAAAGGAGCCGCGATGCTCTGTCCGCGCCTGATGCCGCTCAATCGACGCCCAACAGTCCAGAATTTACCTAACCCTCACCGCAAGCCCTCCCGCGAAGCGGGTTCGTTCCTCGGCCAAGTTCCTCCCTTGGCGATACGCCGGCGAATGTCTCAGACGGGTCGAAGGCCGAGGTTCAAATCGAGACGCTGCCCGACCGCGCTTACGCTTGATTTGTCGCGCCCGCTCGCTTAGGTCTCGGCCGCAAGGCCTGCGGGCGCCGGAAGGCGCCGGGCGGGCGATCGAGAAGGCCGATGCCGCCAACCCTGCCCGCGCTCGCCAACGGCAAGACGCCGGGCCAAGTCCCTCCCGCCATCGCGGTCGAGCGGCTGACGCGCGCCTTCGGCGACCGCGTCGTCGTCAGCGAAGTCAGTTTCGCGATCCCTCCGGGAGAAATCTTCGGCCTTATCGGCCCCAACGGCGCCGGCAAGAGCACGATGGTGAAAATGCTGACGACCTTGCTGCCGCCGACTTCGGGCGGCGCGCGCGTCGCCGGCTTCGACATCGCCCACCAGGCGCAAAAGGTTCGCGCCCACATCGGCTATGTGCCGCAACTGCTCAGCGCCGACGGCGCCCTCACCGCCTATGAGAATCTGCTGCTCTCGGCGCGCCTCTATCTCATCCCGCGCCGCGAACGGGAGGCGCGCATCGCCATGGCGCTCAGAGACATGGGGCTCGAAGAAGCGAAGGACAGGCTGGTGCAGACGTTTTCCGGCGGCATGATCCGCCGGCTCGAAATTGCGCAGAGCATGTTGCACAATCCCACGGTGTTGTTCATGGACGAACCAACCGTCGGCCTCGATCCCGTCGCGCGCCACAGCGTATGGGATCGCGTGCACGCGTTGCGCGCGCGCTTCGGCACGACGATGCTGCTGACCACCCATCTGATGGACGAAGCCGATGCGCTGTGCGAACGGATCGGCGTTCTGCACGCGGGGGTGCTCGAGGCCATCGGCACGCCGGCCGAACTCAAGGCGAGCGTCGGACCGCAGGCCACGCTCGACGACGTCTTCATCGCGATCACCGGCGGCCAGATCGCCGACGAGGGCAGTTACCGAAGCGTCCGCGAAGAACGACGCGCCGAACGCTCACATGGCTGAGCCGATCGCGGCGGCGGCGCCCGCTCCCATCAACCCCGTGGCCGGGTATTTCACCCAAGTGCTGGCGGTCGCCGACGCCGAAGTGCGCAAATTGCGCCATGATCCCAGCGAATTGATGACGCGCGCGCTGCAGCCCGCGATCTGGCTGCTGCTGTTCGGCCAGGTGATGGCGCAGGTGCGCGGGCTCGGCGCGCAGAACGGACGCTATCTCGATTTTCTCGCGCCCGGCATTCTCGCCCAGAGCGTGCTCTTTTCCGCGATCTTTTACGGCATCGCGGCGATCTGGGAGCGCGATCTGGGCGTCCTGCACCGCTACATGGTCAGCCCGGCGCCGCGCACCGCGCTGGTGCTCGGCAAGGCCGTGTCGTCGGGCGTGCGCGGCCTTTCGCAGGCGGTCATCGTCTATCTGCTCTGCATCGCGATGGGCATCCACATTTCGTTTTCGCCGGTCAATATTCTCGGCGTGGCGGCGATGATCATCGTCGGTTCGGCGCTGTTCTCGACGTTTTCGCTGATCATCGCCTGCATCGTGAAGACGCGCGATCGCTTCATGGGCATCGGCCAGGTGCTGACCATGCCGATCTTCTTCGCCAGCAACGCGATCTATCCGATCGAGCTCATGCCCGGCTGGCTGAGGGCGATCTCCTCCGCCAATCCGCTGACCTACGAAGTCGACGCCCTGCGCGCGCTGATGCTCACCGATTCGACGAGCGCTTATGGCCTGTTGACCGACTTCGCCATCCTCGCCGCGTTCACCGGAGTCTTCGTGATCATCGCGGCGCGCATGTACCCGCGCCTGACGACCTGAGCGGCGTTGGGCGAGGGCGCCGGGACGCCGATTTCATCGCGCCGTCATCGCGACGCGTCTATATTGTGCGGCGCACAAAGGCGACTCTTGGCGATGTTCGCGCTTTTCGATAAACGGACGCCGGCCGCCGCATTGTGGGCTGATCGGCCCGACCCATCGAGGAGACGGACGTGAACGCCAAGGCCGCGCGCGCCAAAGGAATCGCTTCGCTCGTCGCCGGCCATGCTAATGTCGGAATCGCGCCGAACCTCGAATCAGGCAATATGCTCGCCAAGGGACTGACTTTCGTCGCGCGGGCCGAAGCGGCCGGTTTGGCCGCTGGCGCGGCTCCACGAATATTGGCGGCGCGAGGGCCGGGTCCTCGAGGCGGCCGGGGGCGCCGCGCTGGCGGCGGAACAACTGCATGAATCAGCTTATCCTCACGCTCAACGCCGGCACTTCGTCGGTGAAATTCGCCGCCTTCGCTCACGAAGCCGCGGGCCTGGAGGCGCTGGCCTCGGGCCAGATCGAAGGGCTGGGCGCCGTGGCGACCTTCCAAGCCGAGACGGCGAAGGGAGAGAAGAGCCAATACGCGTTCGACGAAACCCATGGGCGGGTCGATCATCGCGTCGCGCTGCAAGCGATCGTCAAGTGGCTGACGCAGGCCCATTTGGCCGACGGCGTCGCCGCCGTCGGCCACCGCATCGTCCATGGCGGCCCCGATTTCGCCAAGCCGATGCGGATCGACGAGGCGGCGCTGCAGAAGCTGCGCCAATTCATCCCGCTCGCGCCGCTGCATCAGCCGCATAATCTCGCCGGCGTCGAGGCGGCGTTGGACGTGTTCCCGGCGGCGACGCAGGTCGCCTGCTTCGACACGGCGTTTCACCGAACCCATCCCTTTGTCGCGGACACCTTCGCGCTGCCGCGCTCGTATTACGAGGAGGGAGTGCGGCGTTACGGCTTTCACGGCCTCTCCTATGAATTCATCGCGCGGCGGCTGCGCACGGTGGCGCCGGCCGCCGCCGCCGGGCGGGTGATCGTCGCCCATCTCGGCAACGGCGCCTCGATGTGCGCGATGCGCGACGGCCGCTCCGTCGCCTCCACCATGAGCTTCACCCCGATCGATGGTTTGTCGATGGGCACCCGCTGCGGTCAGATCGATCCCGGCGTCATCTTCTATTTGATGACCGAGAAGGGCATGAGCGCGAGCGCCGTGTCCGACCTTCTCAACAAAGGGGCCGGTCTCAAGGGCATGTCCGGCCTGTCGCAGGACATGCGCATCCTCGAGGCTTCCGACAGCCCCGCCGCGCGCGAGGCGATCGCCTATTTCGTCGCGCGCGTGCGCTACGAGATCGGCGGCCTCGCGGCGGCGCTCGACGGCGTCGACGCGATCGTCTTCACCGCCGGCATCGGCGAACACTCCTGGCGCGTTCGCGAGGCGGCGATGTCGGGCATGGAATGGATTGGCGTCCGCCTCGATCGGCAAGCGAACCGCAACAACGCCGAGCTCATCAGCGCCGCCGGTTCCCCGACCGCGGTGTTCGTCCTACCGACCGACGAGGAGCGGATGATCGCCGAGCACACGGTGACGACGGCGGGCCTCGCCGGCCTCGAGGCGCGGCCGCCCGCCGCCGTCAGGGGCGCCTCGGCGCGGTGAACGCGCGCGAGGATTCCTGACCGCCGCAGCGGCGAAGCGCGGCCTCAGCCTTGATCGGCCGCGCTCTTGAGAAACTCCGGCTTCAACGCGCGGTAGAGGCTGACGAAGCGCTCGCGAACCTTGGCAAAAGCCGCAAAGAGCGCCGGATCGGGCGCCGCGACGTCGGCGATTTCCGGCGGCTTGCAGAGGTCTTCGGGCGCCTCCCCCGTCGCGGCGAGCCGCGCGAGGCGGGCGGCGCCGAAAGCCGGACCGGATTCGCCGCCGCGGTAGCGCACGACTTCGCAGCCAATCGCCGCGGCGATCATGCGCGTCCACAGCGCGCTCTTCGCGCCGCCGCCGATCAGGCCGACTTGGGCGAAGGCGTCGCCGGCCGCTTGCAGGCAGTCGCGCGCGTCGGCGAGCGTGAAGGCGACCCCCTCCATCACGGCGCGCGTCAGATCGACGCGCGAGGCGCCTTCGCCGAGGCCGAAGACGACGCCGCGCGCGTGCGGGTCGTCGTGCGGGGTGCGCTCGCCCGAGAGATAGGGCAGGAAAATCGTCTCGCCGGGCCCACGATAGTCGTTCGCCGCCTCGGCCTCGAGTTCGGCGACTTCGCGCCCGACCAGGCGCGCCGCGAAAGCCAGCGCGCCGGCGCCGTTGAGCATCGCCGCCATGCGATACCAGCGCTTGGGCAGCGCGTGCGCGAAACTGTGCACGAGCTTTTCCGGCGCGGCGCGATAGCGGTCGGAGGCGACGATGAGTTGGGTCGCCGTGCCCAGCGAGATGAGGGCGTCGCCGGGGCGGACGGCGCCGAGCCCGACCGCGCCGACCGCCGCGTCGCCGCCGCCGGCCGCGACGACGACGTCGCGCGGCAGCCCGAGTTCGTCGGCGACGCCGCGCGCCAGGCGTCCGACCGCCTCGGAAGCCTCGGCGAGCGGCGGGACCCAAGCCGGATCGACGCCGCTCGCGGCGAGCGCGGCGAGCGACCAGCGCCGCTCGGCCTCATCGAGCCACCAAGTCCCCGCCGCGTCGCTCATGTCGGTGCGAATTTCGCCGGTCAGATAGAGACGCAGATAGTCCTTGGGCAGCAGCACGTGAGCGATGCGCGCGAAGACTTGCGGCTCGCGCCGGCCCAGCCACATCAGTTTCGGCGCGGTGAGGCCCGCCATCGGCTTGACGCCGACGACGTCGGCTAGACCGGAATGCCTCTCCCAAAGCTCACGAGCCTCGACGTAGGCGCGCGCGTCGTTGTGCAACATCGCCGGCCGCAACGGGCGGTCGTCGCGGTCGAGCAGCACCGCGCCGTGCATCTGCCCGGAAAAGCCGATCGCGCGCAGCCGCTTCATCGCCGCGGGCGCGGCTGCTTTAAGGTCGCCGATCGCGGCGAGCATCGCCGCGAGCCAGATTTGCGGGTCCTGCTCGGACCACAGCGGCTTGGGATGATCCGGCCGGTAGCTTCGCGAGGCCGAAGCCAGCACGGCTTCGTCCGCGTCGACCAGCACGGCCTTCAGCGCCGAAGTGCCGCAATCGATGCCGAGCGTGACCATGGCGCGAATGTCGCGGAAAACCGGCGCCGCGACAAGCGTCGGCTCAAAGAGGCGGCGCGCGGCAAAAAGCGCGGCGCTGTCGGGGCGCGCTCACGCCGCGACTTCCGCCTTCTCCAACGCCGCGTGCATCAGCACGTTGGCGCCCGCCGTCGACCATTCCGGCTTGATGTCCTCGCTCTCGTTGTGGCTGACGCCGTCGACGCAAGGGGTGAAGACCATCGACGCCGGCGCGACGCGCGCGATGCAGCAGGCGTCGTGCCCGGCGCCGGAAACGATGTCGCGATGCGAATAGCCGAAGCGCTGGGCGGCGCGGCGCACCGCGCCGACGCATTCCTCGTCGAAGGCCACCGGCGCGTAATAAAAGACTTGCTTGAGATCGTAGGTCAGGCCGATCCTCTCCGCGATCGCTTCGACCCCCTCGCGCAGCGCCGCATCCATTTCGCTCAACGCCGCGTCGATAGGATGGCGGAATTCGCAGGCCATGCAGACTTCGCCGGGAATGACGTTGCGCGAATTCGGGTAGGCGTCGAGCATGCCGACGGTGGCGATGCCGAGCGGCGCCTTGGAAAGGCCGATCGCGTTGACGAGTTCGACGATGCGCGCGGCGCCCAGCAGCGCGTCCTTGCGGCGCGGCATCGGCGTCGAGCCGGCGTGGCTCGCGAAGCCGGTCAGACGGATTTCGTACCAGCGCTGGCCCTGGGCGTGGGTGACGACGCCGACGTCGACCGCTTCGTCCTCGAGGATCGGCCCCTGCTCGATATGCAATTCGAAATAGGCGTGGACCGGCCGGCCGCCGGCGGGCTCGCTCCCCTTGAAGCCGATTCGTTCGAGTTCGTCGCCGAGTCGCTTGCCTTCGCCGTCGCGGCGGGAATAGGCGAATTCCTTGGCGTAGACGCCGGCGAACACCCCCGAAGCGATCATCCCCGGCGCGAAGCGCGAGCCTTCCTCGTTGGTCCAGTTGACGACCTCGATCGGGCGCCGGGTCTTGATCTTGAGGTCGTTGAGCGAGCGCACGATTTCGAGCCCGCCGAGCACGCCGAGAGCGCCGTCGAACTTGCCGCCGGTCGGCTGGGTGTCGAGATGGCTGCCGACGATCACCGGCGCAAGGTCGTCCTCGACGCCCGCGCGCCGCGCGAACATGGCGCCCATTTCGTCGACCTTGACCGAACAGCCTTCCTTTTCACACCAGGCGCGGAATAGTTCGCGCCCCTGCTGGTCGACGTCGGTGAGGGCGAGGCGCTTGCAGCCGCCCTTCGGCGTCGCGCCGATCTTGGCCATTTCCATCAGCGCGCCCCACAGCCGCTGGCCGTTGACGCGCAGATTCGACAGCTCGGACATCGCCCCGCTCCGCACGGAAAGAGGGCCGACGCTATGATGAATTTCTCCGCATGGTCAAACGCGCTCGTTTTCGCCGCGACGCCTCGGTTCACGACGCGGTTCGAGGCGCCGACGGACAAGGCGATCGCCGAGCCGAGCATTCGCAAGGAAAACGAACGCGCGATCCTCGCGGCGGCCGAAGCGGCGTTCGCCGAGCGCGGCTTCGGCGGCGCGACGATGGCGGGAATCGCGGCGCGCGCCGGGGTTCCCAAGCCCAATGTCCACTATTATTTTCCCACCAAGGAACGGCTCTATCGCGCGGTGATCGAGCGCGCGCTGACCGCCTGGCTCGCGGCCGCTTCCTCGTTCGACGCCAGCGAGGATCCGGCCGAGGCGCTGAGCTCCTATATCGGCGCGAAAATGGACCTGGCGCGCGCCATGCCGCTCAGCTCGCAGATCTGGGCGAGCGAGATCATGCGCGGCGCGCCGGTCATCCAGGATTTTCTCGACACCCAGCTGACGCAATGGGTGCGCTCGCGCGAACGGGCGGTGAAGAAATGGATCGCCGCCGGCAAGCTGAGGCCGATCGAGCCCAAGTTCCTCTTCTACATGATCTGGGCGACGACCCAGCACTACGCGAACGCCGCGCACGAGATCGCGACGCTGGAGAAAGGGCCGTTGAGCGACGAGGCGTTCGAGCGCGCTAAGCGGCAGGCGATCGAGACGATTTTGGGCGGGGTGGCGGCGCGGTAGGGGGCGTGCACCGGCGATCGATCCCGCTCACGCGCCGATGAGGCGCAGGCTCTTGGCGCCGTCCTTGACGGCGAGCGTCGACAGGCGGCGATCGAGCGTCGCCAACATGCCGCCCTTCGAGGCCGCGAGGGCCAGGAGATAGCTGTCGGTGATCTGGCCGATCGTCAGGATTTTGGCGGGGGTGAAGCGCGCGGCGTCGCGCAGGCTGATGTCGTCCGGCCAGAACACGTGCTCCGGCAGACTCGCCAACTGCGCCGCCAGCGCAATGGCTTCCGCCGGCGTCGCAAGGGCGTTGGGATATTTCGGGTTGCCGAGGATGCGGACGAGGCCGTTCTCGGTGATCGGGCAAGTCGCCCATCGGAAACGACCTTCGCGCGCGAACCAATCATGCGCCGCCTCGTGGCCGACGTGCGAAGCGTCGACGAGCGCGATCAGGACGTTGACGTCGAGCAGAAACGTCACGGCGCCTCGTCGCGCAGCGCGTTGACCATTTCGAGGGTGACGCGCGCCTCGGGGTTCTTGACCTTCAAGACGGGCACGCCGTTGCGCGAGCCCACGCGGACCGGCTTGCGCAGGCCGCTTCTGGCCAGCTCCGACACGACGGCGCCGGCCGTCTTGCCCTGCTCTCTGGCGATGGCTTTGGCGGCGGCGAGAACGTCGTCGGCGATATCCAAGGTCGTGCGCATCAAACATCTCCGCATCACGCATCATAGATAGCGGCGATTTCTCAGGCGATCAAGGACTTTACGGCTCGTTTCGCGATGACGGTCCCGCCCGGCGCACGAGGACTCTCGCTCGCCTACCGTCCCGGATACCAATACTCCGCCTGCGGCTTGGCGCGGTCGAGCACCACGAACTGGTCGGCGAACACGCGATAGGGATAGCTCCATTCGCCGTCGGGCCATTGCACGCGGATTTCGGCGCGCTCGGCGGTGCCGAGGCCGACGTGGACCCAGCCGGAGTGGCCGGAGGCGTCGCCGCCGCCGATCTCAATCGTGCGCACCTGCGTGCGCGTGCCGGTCTTGACGGCGATATGGGCGCCGACCGCGTTGCGATTGGGGTTCGGCTGAACGAGCCTGATCTCGGTCCAGTTGCCCATCGGCAGCGGATCGCCGCCGTCGTTCAGGGCGCCGAGGTTGCGGAACAACGCGACGTTGGAGCCGCGATCGATCTGCAGAATGTCGAGCATGCCGTCGAGGTTGAAGTCGGCGATCAGCGCGCCGCGGCCGGTGCGTTTTCCATCGATGCCGGCGAGGTCGCCGGCCTCGGCGAACTTGCCGTTCCATTGGCCGATGAGCAGGTTGCTCGGATCGTAATCGGCGAAGTCGGGCATCTGCGCGAGATTGCCCTTGGAAATGAACAGGTCGAGCAGGCCGGCGTTGGTGAAGTCGGCGAACTCGGAGTGCCAGCCCGTCGACGGTCGCTTGTCGCCGCCGGCGTAAGGAATATGCGCGGTCGCGCCGAGTTCGCCCGCGATGTCGCGATAGACTGGAAATTCCCCTCGGCCGCCTTCGTCGGGGTCGAGCTGCTGCAGCTTGGTGTCGCCCATCGAGGTCAGCGCGTATTGCGGATAGCCGGAGCCGTCGATGTCGCCCTCGGCGATGCCCATGCCGAAGATCGACACGTGCCGCCAGCCGTCGGCCCGGCCGTAGAGGCGCGGCGTCTTGCCGGGCTCGATTCGCCACATCTGCTCCTCGCCGCCGCGATAATATTGCCGGTCGTTGGAGACCCGCAGCGAGGGCGTGCCCGAGCGGTTCCAGTCGGTGAACAGCATCGACAGCGCGCAGAAGCCGGGCGCCAGCGGCGTGCGCACGGAGTAATCGGGCTTGTCGCCGGGTTGCGGGCGGTAGAGCGAATTGTCCTCGCAGGTGCCCCATGGCGAGCCCGGCGCGTTGCGGTCGACATAATGGCCGATCGCGAAGGTCGGGAATTTCTGGCCCTTCTCCCACTCGGCGGCGAACGAAGTCGTCCAGCCGGGGTCGCCGTCGAAGCCCCATTCCTTGTTGGCGAGGGTGAACGAGCAGTCGGGCCCGCCCTTCAGCAGCAGGTTCATCCCCACCCGCAGCACGAACAGGTCCATATGGCCGCCGCCGTCGATGTCGATCGGGTAGGCGCCGATGACGTTGTCGAGCAGCCGCGGATCGCCGAGGTCGATCGGCTTCTCCTCGAACTTCAGCGGCCCGCCGGCCTTGGATTTGTTGACGTAGAGCTTGGCGCGGTTCTTGCCGCCGGCGAGGAACACCGAGGGGAAGCCCGAGCCGTCGCAGTCGAACGCCGCGCCGCCGCCGCCGACGAAGAACTCCCACGGGCCGTCGTAGACGCTATCGATTCCCGCCGCCTCGGCTTCCTCGTGAAAGATCGGCGCGTCGCCGAGCGGCCTCGGCCGGGCCTCGTCGGCGAAGGCGGGCGCCAGCGCGAAAGAAAAGCAAGCGACAAGGGCGAGCGATCGCATCACGGCGCCTCGATGACCAGCGAACGCAGGAACGCGACCACGGCGTCGCGGGTCGGCTTGTCGAGCGCGAGATAGGCGTCGCGCGAGAAACGCGCCTCGCCGCCGTGCGCGGCGATGATTTCGTCGAGCATGCGGAAATCGCCGCGGTGGCCGTAAGGCGCGGTCGAGCCGACGCCCCACAGCCGCGGCGTCAGGAACACGTCGCGCTCGACGAAACGCTGCGCCTGCAGCTCGTTGCCGAGGGCGTTGACTTGGTCGTCGACGATCAGGTGACGCTTGAGATCGCCGAAAAGGGGGACGAGCCACTCGCCCTGGTCGTTCTTGGCCAGCCGGCCCGCGAAGGGCTGCTGAGAGAGGTCGATCACGATCGGCTTCCTGACCTCGCCGGCGCGCAGCGTGCCCGCCATGTCGTAGGGGGCCGGGTCGGTGAAGACCAGCGATTTCAGCGGCAGCGCGGGAATGTGGCACGACGTGCAGCCCAGCGATGCGAATTGCTTGGCGCCCGTCGCGGCGGCGACGCGCCAATCCTCGGGCAGGTCGGCTTTGACGGTCGGCGGCGGCAGGGTCGCCTGAAACGCCACCAGCGCCGAAACGTCGCCCGCGGTCACCGCGTCGGGAACGCCGCTTTCGTCGAAATCGTGGCTGCCGGTCCAGCGCGCGCCGAAACGCTCGACCGCTTCCATGCCGTGATGCGCGTTGAGGGCGTTGATGGTGAACTGCCTGAGCGAGGTGAACACGCCCTTGCGGCTGAACGGGCGTACGATGAGATCGGCGTCGACGCCTTCGACCGAATCGAGATCGACGACGCCGTCGGGATGGGCGACGAGGAAACCGAAACGCACGCCCTTGGAGACGAGGTCGGCGCGAACTTCCGCGCCGCTCGTTCGCGCTTGCGCGACCGCGTCGGCGCGCGTCGCCCGCAAATCGGCGGTCATTTCGCGCCCCAGCAATTCGACGAGCCCGGCGCCCGTCAGCGCGATCGTATGCCTTTCGCTGGAAAACGAAGGATCGGTGTTGTCGAACTGCGCGCTCTCGAAGCCTTCGGAAACGAAAGCGTTAGCGACCACGTCGCCGCTGCCGCCCTCGATCGGGTCGTTGTGACAGCCGAAGCAGGAGTTGGAGTCCGGGCCGCTGGTGCGGGTGAAGGCCGGGTTGACGCCGATCTTGCGCCGGGTGGGAATGATCGCCTGCGTCGCCTTGGGCCGGCCGGCGCCGTCCTCGGTGGTGAACTTGGCCTTGAAGAGAACGCGGCCGCGCTCGATCAGAGCCGGGAGGGCGGAAGGGCCGGCGGCGGCGATCGCGTCGAAATCGAGATGCGACGTAAAGACGCGCTCGTCCCAACTGCCGCCGAACGCGGCGCCGGCGGCGCAAACGCAAACAATGGCGCTCGCAACGGCGGATAAACCCCGGCGTCCGTTCATGTTCCATCCACCTGGCCGCGCGGGCGAACAAGCCCCATTCGGCGGCGCTTCCGTCGTTCGCCGAGCCGACCTTGCCACGATCGAGGCCGCCGTCGCAAGCCTGATGAGGGGCCAGGAGACGCTTGTCCGCAAGATTTTGAGTTGCGTACCTCAGAAATGATTGCTATGGTCGCCGGCAACGAACATGGAAACGCTCTCGGGTCACCTGACGTTGAAGGAAATCGCCCGCGAAGCGGGGGTCAGCCTCGCGACCGTCGATCGTGTGATGCACGACCGCGGGGGAGTGCGCGCCGACACCTCGCGGCGGGTTCGCGAGGCGATCGAGAGGCATGACTTCCGCCCCTCCGGCGCCGCCGCGGACATGGCGCGCGGCCGCGCCAGCAAGTTCGCGTTCGTGATGCCGGCGGGCTCCAACATATTCATGGAGATGATCCGCGATCAGGTCGGGCAGATGTCGGGCTGGCTGTCGGCGCGCCGTACCACCGTGGAAACGATCGCCACCGACGTCTTCAATCCGGCGGCCCTCGCAGAAACCCTGGAATCCTTGGTTGGCCGCTATGACGGCGTCGCCGTCGTCGCGCTGGACCACCGGAGCGTGCGCGCCGCCGTCGACGATCTGGTCGCCGCCGGAACCTGGGTCGTGACGCTGGTTTCCGATGTGCCGGGTTCGAAACGGCATCACTATGTCGGCATCGACAACGTGGCCGCCGGACGCACGGCGGGAACCCTGATCGGCCGGTTCGTCGGGCCGCGTTCCGGCAAGATCGGGGTGGTCGCCGGGTCGCAGTCGCTGCGCGATCACGCCGAGCGGATCTTCGGCTTCAATCAGGTGTTGAGTTTGGAATATCCGCGCCTCAACGCGCTCAATCCTGTTGAGGGCGGAGATCAGGATGGCGTCAGCGAAGCCATCATGGCGAGGTTGCTGGCAGATCATTCTGATTTGATTGCGGTCTACAACGTCGGCGCCGGGACGCCCGGCGTGGCCAAGGCGATCGCGGACGCGGGCCAGGAGGGGCGGCTCGTCTTCGTCGCCCACGACCTGACGAATTTCACCCGCCGTTGCCTGCTGCGCGGCGTGATCGACGCCGTGATCGGCCAGGATCCCGGCCACGAAGCTCGTTCCGCGATCCGCGTCCTGCTTTCGCTGGTCCGCAACGAGCCGATCTTGGCCGAGCAGGAAAAGATCCGCATCGATATCGTGATGAGGGACAACATGCCGTGAGCGCCGGCGCAGCCGTCCTCGAGTCGCTGCGCCATCCAACTCGATCGCAGAACTTTTGCGCGATACGACGATTTTAACCGGTCCGAGAGGACCTCAATTGGAGGAAAGATAATGAAATCAACCCATGCTCTGCTGCTCGGCGCGGCGCTTCTGGCGTCGGTCAGCGTGATGTCGGTGGCCGCCATGGCCAAGGACATCGTGGTCGGCGTGTCCTGGTCGAATTTCCAGGAAGAGCGCTGGAAGACCGATGAGGCCGCGATCAAGGCCGGCCTCGCCGAGACCGGCGCCAAGTACATCTCCGCCGACGCGCAGGCCTCGCCCACCAAGCAACTGGCCGACGTCGAAAGCCTCATTTCCAAGGGCGCGAACGTTCTGGTCATTCTCGCCATGGACTCGGAAGCGATTCTTCCGGCGGTCAAGAAGGCCTCGGACGAAGGCATCCCGGTCATCGCTTATGACCGCCTGATCGAGAGCCCGAACGTGCTCTATCTCACCTTCGACAACGTCGGCGTCGGCCGCTTGATGGCGAAAGCGATCTACGCCGTGAAGCCGGCCGGCAACTACATGTTCATCAAGGGCGACAAGGGCGATCCGAACGCCGATTTCCTGTTCTCCGGCATCACCGAAATCCTGAAACCGGCGATGGATTCGGGCAAGATCAAGGACGTCGGCGAAAGCTACACCGACGGCTGGAAGCCCGACAACGCGCAAAAGGAAGCGGAGCAGCTCCTCACCAAGAACAACAACAAGGTCGATGCGGCCGTCGTCGAGAACGACGGCATGGCCGGCGGCGTCGTTGCGGCGCTCACCGCGCAGGGCCTCGCCGGCGTCGTGCCGGTCTCGGGCCAGGACGGCGACCATGCCGCGATCAACCGCATCGCGCTGGGCACCCAGACCGTCTCGATTTGGAAGGACGCCCGCGATCTCGGCAAGCTCGCCGGCGAATCGGCGGCGGCCCTCGGCGCCGGCAAGAAGATGACCGACCTCCCCGGCGTGAAGCCGTTCTCGGGCGGCGCCAAGCACGTGACGGTCAACAGCGTCTTGCTGACGCCGCTCGCCGTCACCAAAGCCAACCTCAACGTGATCGTCGACAAGGGCTGGATCACCAAGGACGAAGTCTGCGCCGGCGTGAAGAAGGGCATGACCGCCTACTGCGACTGAGTTGACCAAGCATTTGTGGGGTGACACAAGGAATCGCCGCGCCGCCCGCAAGGCGGCGCGGTTTTTGCAAATTTCGGCGCGGCGCGTCGACGGCGCAGCGCGCGTGGCGACGAACCTAGTGGGGGGATCATGTCCTCAGCGACGTCGGGCGCGGCGGTAGCATCGCCGGGCGACCCGTTCATTCGCAGGCTGTTGCGGGCCACCGAAATCGACACCCGCATGATCGGCATGATCGGCGCGTTGGCGCTGATCTGGGTCGGCTTTCACCTCTACACGGTGATCGTCCAGGGCCAAGGATTGTTCCTGACGCCGCGCAATCTCTGGAACCTTCTGGTCCAGACCTCCTCCGTCGGGGTGATGGCGTGCGGCATGGTGCTGATCATCGTGATGCGCCATATCGACCTCTCGGTCGGCGCCATCCTCGGATTCGTGTCGACGATCATCGGCATGACGCAGGTCCACGTCCTGCCGCACTATCTCGGCCTCGACAATCCGTGGATCTGGGTCATCACGCTCCTCCTCGGCCTGGCCGTCGGCGCGGCGATCGGCGCGCTGCACGGGTCGTTCGTCGCCTATCTCGGCATCCCCGCCTTCATCGTCACGCTGGGAGGACAATTGTTCTGGCGCGGCGCGGCGTGGTTGGTGACGACCGGACAGACGATCGCGCCGCTCGACGATCGCTTCGCCCTGATGGGCGGGGGCCCGCTCGGCTCGATCGGCGCCGTCGCGAGCTGGACTCTGGGCGGTCTCGCCTGCGTCGGCATCGTCGTCGGCCTCTATGCGGGGCGGCGGCGTCGCGCGCGCTACAACTTTCCCCAGCGGCCGATGTGGGCGGAAGTGACGATCGCGGCGATCGGCTGTTTCGTCGCGCTCGGCGCGACGTGGGTCGTCAACGACTATCCGTGGCCCGAACGCGTCGCCGCCAATTACGCCGCCCAGCATAACATCGTGGTCCCGGAGGGCGGCCTGTTCATCTCGACCGGCTACGCGATCCCCGTGTTGATGGCGCTGGGCGTCGGCATCGTGATGACCTTCATGGCGAACCGCACCCGCTTCGGCCGCTACGTCTACGCGAGCGGCGGCAATCCCGAGGCGGCGGTGCTGGCCGGCATCAACACCAAGAAGATCACGGTGCTCGTTTTCACGCTGATGGGACTGCTGGCCGGGGTCTCGGGATGCATCGAGTCGGCGCGGCTGGATTCGGCGACCAACGTTCTCGGGCAGTTCGAAGAGCTTTATGTCATCGCCGCCACCGTCATCGGCGGCACCTCGCTGATGGGCGGCATCGGCACGATCTACGGCGCGCTGATCGGCGCGCTGGTCATCCAGTCGCTGCAGTCCGGCATGGTGCTGCTCGGCTTCGACTCGGCGTTCCAGGAAATGGTCGTCGGCGTCGTGCTGGTCGGGGCGGTCGGCCTCGACACCTTCTATCGCAGCAGAACCGCCAAGGGGTGAGCCATGGAAGCCAGTGGGAACACGCCGCTCGTCGACATGAAGGACATCTCGCTCGCGTTCGGCGGCCTCAAGGCGGTCGACCACGCCTCGATCGACCTCTATCCGGGCGAAGTCGTCGGCCTGCTCGGCCACAACGGCGCCGGCAAGTCCTGCCTGATCAAGGTCCTGTCGGGCGCCTACAAGCGCGACGACGGACACATTTTCATCAAAGGGCGGGAAGCGACGATCAACAACCCGCGCGACGCCAAGCACTACGGCATCGAGACGATCTACCAGACGCTCGCGCTCGCCGACAACGTCGACGCCGCCTCCAACCTCTATCTCGGCCGCGAGATTCTCACCAAGTGGGGAACGCTCGACGATTCGGCGATGGAATCCGAAGCGCGCAAGGTCATGGCGCGGCTCAATCCGAACTTCCATCGCTTCAAGGACCCGGTGATCTCGCTGTCGGGCGGGCAGCGGCAATCGGTGGCGATCGCGCGCGCGATCCATTTCAACGCGCAAATTCTGATCATGGACGAGCCGACGGCGGCCCTCGGACCGCAGGAGACCGCTCAGGTCGGCGAATTGATCTTGCAGCTCAAGTCGGAGGGGATCGGCATCTTCCTCATCAGCCACGACATTCACGACGTCTTCGATCTCGCCGACCGCGTCGCGGTGATGAAGAACGGCCAGATCGTCGGCACGGGGCGGGTCGCGGACCTCACCAAGGACGAGGTGCTGGGCATGATCATCCTCGGCAAGTGCCCGCCCGGCGCGACGCCGGGGCCGGGGGCGATCACGTCGAATTGACGCGCGGGCGCCGCCTCGCTTTGAAATTCGGGCCCGGCGGACGGTCGCTCGCGCCGCGCCGGCGTCTCGTGATATGCTTGTCGTCATGATCAACATTCAAGGCGCGGACCATGATAATTAAGAACGCATGCGTGCGAAGCGAGAAAGTGGTCATCGTTGTTTCGAAAGACGGAACAAGCAAGCAGAAGCTCGCAATTGGCGCCAACCTCGCGCCGGAGGCGCTGGAGATGGAGGTGCTAGTCGCCGAAATCGAGGGTTTTCTTCGGCAGCGCGACGACTTTTATGATGTGGAGATTAGTTGCATAGAGTCAGTCGGTTAACGGGAGAACGATTCTCGCTTGGCCGGTCGGGCCTCGCGGCGAAGAGTTCCCAGCCGACGTCATCGGCGACGCCGCGGAAGGCGTGCGCATCGCGACGGGAGAACAAGAGGAATTCTTTGACCGTCGCACGACGAAGGGTTAGCGGGAAATCCTGAGGCAAAATACTGACAAGCAACTGGTTACAATAGGCATGGATTTACTCGACCAGGGCCGGATATCGATTTAGATGGGGGAAATACGCCCTCAAGGGAAGCCCTTCATAGCGCCGAATTGTTTGAATGGCTGGTGAGAGTTGATCAACGCTTCGCATAAACAAGTGGGGTTTATTATCTCGCCAACAAAACTGTATCCCAGACTTCTCGCGGTTCCGGCTCACGCCGGCATCCGGCCGGTTATCGATTCGCTGAATTCTCTCAAGCGATGGGCAAGATTCTGAAGATCACATAGACTAAGTGTGATATTGCCGAACCGATTTCTTGTCGGCGCGGCGCCCTTGACGGCGCGTCGGCGCTTGAGTAGGTTCGCAGCAATCTCTCGGACGGAGCGGCCCGTCGTGGCTCGTAAGCTTATCGTATTTCGTGCGCTGGAGGGTGGACGGGCTTAGGACCCGCTTCCGCTGACTGGCGCGCGCCCAAGGCCCCTCGCGGGCCTTTTTTATTGCCCTGGTTCCGGCTTGCCGCGCCTCCGGCCGAAGCGCGGCCCGGAAACGAAGAATGGAGGATCGCGATGTCGAAACAGATGACCGGCGCGGAGATGGTCGTCGAGGCGCTGAAGGACCAGGGCGTCGAATTCGTGTTCGGCTACCCCGGCGGCGCGGTCCTGCCGATCTACGACGCGATTTTCGGCCGCAACGATTTCCGCCACGTTCTCGTGCGCCACGAGCAGGGCGCCGCGCACGCGGCCGAAGGCTACGCCCGCTCGACCGGCAGGGTCGGCGTGTTGCTGGTCACCTCGGGGCCGGGCGCGACCAACGCGATCACCGGCCTCACCGACGCGCTCATGGACTCGATCCCGCTCGTCTGCATCACCGGCCAGGTGCCGACCCATCTGATCGGCTCGGACGCGTTCCAGGAATGCGACACGACCGGCATCACGCGCAGTTGCACCAAACACAATTACCTGGTGCGCCGCGTCGAGGACCTGTCGCGCATTCTGCACGAGGCCTTCTATGTCGCTTCGCACGGGCGGCCCGGCCCGGTCGTCATCGACATCCCGAAAGACGTGCAATTCGCCTCGGGAACCTACGCGTTCTCGCGCAACATCCAGCACAAGACCTACCGGCCGCAGATCAAGGGCGACATCGAGCGCATCAAGCACGCGATCGACATGATGGCCAAGGCGAAGAAGCCGATCTTCTACACCGGCGGCGGCGTCATCAATTCCGGCCCGAACGCTTCGACACTGCTGCGCGAACTGGTGCGCCTGACCGGCTTTCCCATCACCTCGACGCTGATGGGCCTGGGCGCCTATCCGGCGTCCGACAAGCAATGGCTCGGCATGCTCGGCATGCACGGCTCTTTCGAAGCCAACAACGCGATGCACGATTGCGACGTGATGATCTGCGTCGGCGCGCGCTTCGACGACCGCATCACCGGACGCCTCGACGCTTTTGCGCCGCACAGCAAGAAGATCCACATCGACATCGACCCGTCCTCGATCAACAAGAACGTCATTGTCGATCTCGGCATCGTCGGCGATTGCGCTCACGTGCTCGAGGACATGGTGCGGCTGTGGCGCGCCGACGCGCAGCGCACCGACGCGGCGGCGCTCGCCAAGTGGTGGCAGACGATCGATCACTGGCGCGCGCGCAAGTCGTTCGGCTTCCGCAATTCGGCGTCGATCATCAAGCCGCAGCATGCGATCCAGCGGCTCTACGAACTCACCAAGGGCCGCGACGTCTACATCACCACCGAAGTCGGACAGCATCAGATGTGGGCGGCCCAGCACTTCCATTTCGACGAGCCGAACCGATGGATGACCTCGGGCGGCCTGGGGACGATGGGCTACGGGCTGCCGGCGGCGATCGGCGTGCAACTCGCCCATCCCCAATCGCTCGTCGTCGACATCGCCGGCGAAGCGTCGATCCAGATGACCATCCAGGAAATGTCGACGGCGGTCCAACATCGCCTGCCGGTGAAGATCTTCATCCTCAACAATCAATATATGGGCATGGTGCGGCAATGGCAGGAGCTGCTGCACGGCGGGCGCTATTCGCAGAGCTACACGGATTCGCTGCCCGATTTCGTCAAGCTCGCCGAGGCCTACGGCGGGCACGGCGTCCGCTGCTCCGATCCCGCCAAGCTCGACGACGCCATCACGGAGATGATCGACACGCCGAAGGCGGTGATCTTCGATTGCCTCGTCGATCAGAAGGAGAACTGCTTCCCGATGATCCCGTCGGGCAAGGCGCACAACGAAATGCTGCTCGCCGAGCTCGGCGACGACGCGGGCGTCGATCTCGGCGCCGTCATCGACGAAAAGGGCAAGATGCTGGTGTGACGCGAGGCGATGGGAGAACGGCCATGTTCAGCCTCGACGAGCCGCGCTACGTGGACATCGCCGCCGCCGTTCGGGTCGATCGGGCCGCGGCCGAACGACCGCCCGTTTTTCGCGCCGGCGCCGGCGCATCGCCGTGAAGGACTGACCCCATGAACAAGACCGCCCTCGCCTACCCCCCGTCGCCCTATACTTCCCCGCTCGCCAGGTCCAAGGTCGAGAGCCACACCCTTTCGGTGCTGGTCGACAACGAACCGGGGGTGCTCGCGCGCGTCGTCGGCCTGTTTTCGGGCCGGGGCTTCAACATCGAGAGTCTCACCGTCGCCGAGGTCGCGCACGAGGCGCATCTCTCGCGCATCACCATCGTCACCTCCGGCACGCCGGAGGTGGTCGAGCAGGTGCGTCATCAACTCGAGCGTCTGGTGCCGGTCCACTCGGTCACCGACCTCACGCTCGCGGTGCGCGCCATCGAGCGCGAACTGGCGATGGTCAAGGTGCGCGGCAAGGGCGAGCCCCGCGTCGAGGCCTTGCGCCTCGCCGAAGCCTTCCGCGCCAAGGTCATCGACGCGACGACGGAAAGCTTCGTTTTCGAACTCACCGGCGCGCCGCGCAAGATCGACGACTTCGTCGAGCTGATGCGCGGGATCGGTTTGGTCGAGGTCTCGCGCACCGGCGTCGCCGCGATCACGCGCGGCCCCGAACGCATCTGACCGCCGAAAGCCCGTTTGATCCCTTCAATCAGGCGCTGCGGGGCGGGCGAGGGACGAGCAGAGGGGAGGACGAGCGCTCGCCGGCGCAAAGTTCTGAAATACGGAACCGACGGTTCCCGGACGCTTCCGTCGCGCCGGAAGCGCCGTCGGCGGGATCGCGCCCGTCGAGCCGCGCGAAATGTTTCGCATGGTTTGCGCGGCAAGCGTTTGAGATTGGCGCCGCGAGCCGCTAGAACTGCGACGCCCGACCGTTGGAGAGACCATGAACGACGCGCCCAAAGCCGGCCCGCAGGAACAAGCCGAAATTCTGATGCAGGCCTTGCCGCACATGTTGCGCTACGACGAGGCCATCGTCGTGGTCAAATACGGCGGCCACGCGATGGGCGACGAGGAGACGGGGCGCAACTTCGCGCGCGACATGGTGTTGCTCGAGCAATCCGGCGTCAAACCCGTCGTCGTCCACGGCGGCGGGCCGCAGATCGGCGCGATGCTCGAGAAGCTCGGCATCAAGTCGCGCTTTTCCGCCGGCCTGCGCATCACCGACAAGGCGACGGTGGAGATCGTCGAGATGGTGCTGGCGGGCTCGATCAACAAGCAGATCGTCGGGACGATCAACGCGCAGGGCGGCCGCGCGATCGGGCTTTGCGGCAAGGACGGCAACATGGTGATCGCGCGCAAGGTTTCGCGCGCCGGCGGCGGCGGCGACTTCGGCGACGTCGTCGATCTCGGCTTCGTCGGCGAGCCCGACAAGGTCGACATCACCGTCTTGGAGCAGGTTCTCGGCCGCAAATTGATCCCCGTGCTCGCCCCGGTCGCGCAAGGCGTGGACGGCGAAACCTACAACGTCAACGCCGACGCGTTCGCCGGCGCCATCGCCGGCGCCCTGCGCGCCAAGCGTCTGTTGTTCCTCACCGACGTGCCCGGAGTGCTCGACAAGAACAGGAACTTGATCAAGCATCTCAAGCTCGACGACATTCGCGGCCTGATCGCCGACGGCGTGATCACCGGCGGCATGATCCCGAAAGTCGAAACCTGCATTTACGCGATCGAGAGAGGCGTCGAGGGGGTGGTCATTCTCGACGGCAAGATTCCGCACGCCGTGCTGATCGAGTTGCTGACCGATTATGGCGCGGGAACCCTGATCACCCGCTGAGCCGATCCTGGCGCCGCGCATTTCGTGGGATGGCGATTCCAATGCGGATCTTGGCGATCGACACCTCCTGCGGCGCGGCGTCCGCCGCCGTGGTCGACGGCTTGTCGCGCCGGACGCTGGCGCGATTGAGCGAACCGATGGCGCACGGCCATGCCGAGGCGCTCGGCCCCATCGTCGAGCGCGTGATGCGCGAGGCCGACGGCGGATTCGCCTCGCTCGACGCGATCGCGGTCGGCGTCGGACCCGGCTCGTTCACCGGCATTCGCATCGGCCTGGCGATGGCGCGCGCGATCGCGCTCACCCTCGAGGTTCCGATCATCGGCGTCTCGACTCTGGTCGCCTTCGCGGCGCCCCTGCTCGAACGGCCGCGTCCGGGCGTCATCGTATCGGTCATCGACGCCAAGCGCGGCGGCGTCTATTTTCAGGCGTTCGAATCCACGGGGCGCCCGCTTTTCGCGCCGCGGGCGGCGAGTCCGCGCGACGCGGTCAAGGCGATCGGCGCGGGACCCGCGCGCCTGGCCGGCGACGGCGCGGAGGCGTTCGCGCTGGAAGCCCGGCGCGCGGCGCTCGCCTGCGATGCTTCCGGCGCCGCCGTTTATCCCGACATTGTCGCGATCGCCAGGGTCGCTCTGGCCTCGGACCCCGGCGATTGCCCGCCGAGCCCGCTCTACGTCAAGCCCCCCGACGCGCGGCCGACGACCGGCGGCGCGATCGCGCGCGTGGAAAGATGATCGGACGCCGCGTCATGGTCTTCCGACTTCGTCGCGCCACGCCTTCCGCCATCCGCGCCTTGCGCGCCGATCGAGCCGACGAATGCGCCGCCATTCATAGAAACGCCTTCGCGCATCCCTGGTCGGCCCGAGAGTTCGCGGCGTTGCTCTCGAACGGCTCGACTCTCGCCTCCGGGGCGCTCGATCCGGCGACGAGCCGCATGCGGGGCTTCGTGATTTCGCGGTTCGCCGCCGACGAGGCCGAGATCTTGACGATCGCGGTCGAGCGCGCCTGGCGCGGACGCGGGGTCGGGCGCGAGTTGTTGCGCGAACACCTGTCGCGGGCGACGCTTTCGGGCGCGCGCGCAATGTTTCTCGAAGTCGATCACGCCAACGCCGCCGCGATCGCGCTTTATGCGCGCTTAGGTTTTCTCGAGGTGGGCCAGCGCGAGGGCTATTATCGCCGGCCCGAGGGCAAGCCGGCGACCGCGCTGGTCATGAAAAAGGATCTCGCGTGAGCCGAGGCCCCTTCATGCGCGGCGCCGCGCCGTGAGCTATCTGCGCCTCACGTTCGGCGCCGCAGCGGCGACGCTGTTTCTGCTGGTCTGCGGACCGCCGCGCCGTTTCGCCCAATGGCGCAACTGGCGCGCCGGGCGCCGAACGCCGGCGTATTTCCATCGCCTGCTGTGCGCGGCGCTCGGCGTGCGGGTGCGCGTTTACGGGCGCCCCGACAACGCGGCGCCTCGGCTGATCGTCGCCAATCACGTCTCCTGGCTCGATATTCCCGTTCTCGGCTCGATCGAGCCGATGACGTTTCTGGCCAAGACGGAACTCGGCGCGCCGGCGTTGGGCGGCCGGCTCGCGCGCCTGCAGGGCGTCATCTTCATTGATCGCCGGCGCCTGCGCGGCATTCCCAAAGTCAACGCGCAAATCGTCGAGACGATGGCCGGCGGCGACCCCGTCGTGCTGTTCGCCGAAGCCACCACCGGCGACGGCAATCGACTGCTGCCTTTTCGGACGTCGCATTTCGAGGCGGCGCGGCAAGCGGCCCGGAGCGAGCGCGGCGCCGGCGCGGTGGTTCAGCCGGTGTTCCTCGATTATTCCCGCATGGCCGGCATGCCGCTGGGCCGACGCGAGCGCCCGCTGATCGCCTGGTACGGCGACATGACTTTTTTCTCCCACCTCTGGCGGTTTCTCAGGGTCGGGGGGATCGGTTGCGACGTCTATTTCGGCGCGCCGATTCGGGTGTCGCCCGAAACGGGGCGCAAGACGATCGCCCGATCGACGGAAATGAAGGTGCGCGAGCTCGCCCGACGCGCCCGCGAGGCGAAGTCGGCTATTCTCGCCGGGCCCGGATCGTCGTAGAAGGGGGAAAGTTTGGTCGGAGACCCCGGATTGCCCATATCGACTTCGATAAAAGAAAAGCGCAACGGGCGCCCGACGAACGACGCCAAGCCGGTCCGACGCGTGTTCATCAAGTCGTTCGGCTGCCAGATGAACGTTTACGATTCGCAACGCATGGCCGATGTGGCGGGCCGGGAGGGCTACGAGGAGGCGACCAAGGTCGAAGACGCCGATCTCATCGTCCTCAACACCTGTCATATCCGCGAGCGCGCGTCCGAGAAGATTTACTCCGAACTCGGCAAGATTCGCGAACTGAAAGACGATCGCGCCAACGCGGGACGCGAGACGACGCTGGTGGTGGCCGGCTGCGTCGCGCAGGCGGAAGGCGCGGAGATCCTGCGCCGGCAACCGGCGGTCGACATCGTCGTCGGGCCGCAGAACTATCATCGCCTGCCGCAACTGCTGCGTGCGCGGCGCCGCGGCGTCGGGGCGGTCGAAACCGAATTTCCGCTCGAGGACAAGTTCGACCATCTTCCCGCCAGCGCGCCCGAGGCGATCCGGGCGCGCGGCGTCAGCGCCTTCGTCGCCGTTCAGGAAGGCTGCGACAAATTTTGCTCGTTCTGCGTCGTGCCCTACACCAGGGGCGGCGAGGCCTCGCGCCCGGCAGCCAAGGTGTTGGCCGAAATCGAGCGTCTCGCGCGGGCCGGCGTCGGCGAAATCACCCTGATCGGCCAAAACGTCAACGCTTACCACGGGCGCGGCGAAGACGGGCGCAGCGCCAGTCTCGCCGAACTGATCGCCGCCGCCGCAAAAGTTCCCGGCGTGCTGCGGCTTCGCTATGCGACCTCTCACCCCAACGACATGAGCGACGATCTGATTCGCGCCCATCGCGACATCGACGCGCTGGCGCCCTACCTGCACTTGCCGATCCAATCCGGCTCGGACCGCGTTCTGTCGGCCATGAACCGACGCCATACCGTGCGCGACTATCTCGGTCTCGTCGCGCGGGTGCGCCGGGCGCGCCCGGACATCGCGCTGTCCTCGGATTTCATCGTCGGTTTCCCCGGCGAGAGCGAGGCGGATTTCAACGAGACCCTCGCCCTGGCGCGCGAAGTGGAGTTCGCCTCTTCCTACGCGTTCAAGTATTCGGCTCGGCCGGGCACGCCGGCGGCGGAGATGGAGCCCCAGATCGACGAGGCGACCAAGGCCGAGCGCTTGGCTGCGCTGTTCGGCCTGCTAGAGGAGCAGCGCCTGGCCTTCAACCGCCGGTTGATCGGACGCCGGTTCGACGTGGTGTTCGACAAGCCGGGCCGTCGCGCGGGTCAGATCATCGGCCGTTCGCCCTATATGCAGTCGGTCTACGCCGAGGGCGATTTGTCGCTGATCGGCGCCCTGGCCGCGGTGGAGATCGTCGGGGTTGGCCCGAATTCGCTGATTGGCCGGCTTGTCGCGCCAGCGTCACGCGAAATGGGTCTGATCGCCCGATTTGCAGGGAGATCGCCAACTTGAAAGCCCAAGACCAGACGTTGCCGAGAATTCCCGTCTCCGACGCCGCGCCGGCCGGCCGCGAGCCCGCATCGACGGAGATCGCGCTCGCTTTCGACGACAACGGCCTGGCTTCCATCGTCTTCGGCCACTACGATCAAAACATCGCGCGCATCGAGCGCCGTCTCGGCGTCACCGCCAACGCCAACGGCAACCAGATCGTCATTCGCGGGCCCAGCGAAGCGAGCGAGCAGGCGCGTCGCGTTTTCGAGCTGCTCTATGAACGCGCCAAGCTCGGCCAGCCCGCCGGGGAAGGCGAAGTCGAAGGCGTCATCGAGGAAACCTCCTATCAGGGCACGTTGTTCCCCAGTGAATTCGAGGGGTCCGGCGACGGCTTCGGCCATATCAAGACGCGCCGTCGCGGCGTCGTGCGCGCTCGCAACGCCGCGCAGGATCGCTATCTCGCCGCGCTGCGCAAGCATGAGCTCGTCTTCGCCGAAGGACCGGCGGGAACCGGCAAGACCTGGCTCGCCGTCGGCCATGCGGTGTCGCTGCTCGAGCAGGGAGTCGTCGAACGCCTGGTTCTCTCGCGCCCCGCGCTCGAAGCCGGCGAGCGGCTCGGTTTCCTGCCCGGCGACATGCGCGACAAAGTCGATCCCTATCTGCGTCCGATTTACGACGCCCTTTACGAGTTCATGGAAGGGCGGATGGTCGAACGCGGCATCCAGACCGGCATGATCGAGATCGCGCCGCTCGCCTTCATGCGCGGGCGGACGTTGTCGAAGGCGGCGATCCTGCTCGACGAAGCGCAAAACGCCACCGCCATGCAGATGAAAATGTTCTTGACGCGCCTCGGCGAAGGATCGCGCATGATCGTCAACGGCGACCCGTCGCAGACCGATTTGGCTCCGGGCCAGAAATCGGGGCTCAGCGACGCGATCAGGCTGCTCGGCCGGCTGGAGCGCGTCGGCCACGTCCGCTTTCGCCATGGCGACGTGGTGCGCCACGATCTCGTGCGTCAGATCGTCGAAGCCTATGAAAGCGCGAAGCCCGTGCGGCCGGAAGCCCCGTCATGAGACTTAAGGTCGAGTTCGTCGCGACTTCGCCGCAGTGGCGCGCCGCGCTCGCGGCCAGAACGCTCGCGCGCCAGGCGATCGCGGCGAGCCTCGCCGAATGCGGAGTCGCGCTTCTGCCGGGCGCCGAACTGTGCGTTCATCTTGTCGACGACGCGCGTGTCCGCGACCTCAACGCGCGCTGGCTCGGCCTCGACGAGGCGACGAACGTCTTGTCCTTTCCCACCGTCGAACCGGCCCATGTCGACCAGGCTCGCCTTCTCGGGGACATCGTCCTCGGCTTCGAAACGATGGCGCGAGAGGCCGGCGCCGAAGGCAAGCCGTTGGCCGATCACTATCGCCACCTCGTCGTTCACGGCTTCCTGCATCTGATCGGCTTCGACCACGAAACGGATTTCGACGCGCAACGCATGGAGGCGATGGAGATGCGAATCCTGGCGCGTCTCGGGGTCGCCGATCCCTACCAGGCGAGCGAACTTGTGGGCGCCGCGCCGTGAGCGATTCGGAAAACGCCGAGCGCCCCGGCGACGACGGGGCGTCCCGTCCCTCGATGCGAGAGACGCCGCCGCGGTTGTTCGAGCGGTTGCGCGCGTTGTTCGGAATCGGCCCGCCGTCCGTGCGCGACGACATCGAAGACGCGCTTGAGGGCGACGGCACCGACGCCGACTTCACGCCGCAAGAGCGCGCGATTCTCAAGAACGTTCTCGGCCTGCACGACGTGCGGGTCGCCGACGTCATGGTGCCGCGCGCCGACATCGTCGCCACCGGCGTCGACGCGACGTTGAGCGAGCTGCTGGCGCTTTTCCGCACGGCGGGCCATTCGCGCCTGCCGGTCTACGGCGAAACGCTCGACGATCCCCGCGGCATGGTCCACATCCGCGACTTCGTCGATTTTCTCGCCTCCGACCCGCGGTTCGGCCTCGTCGACCAGCCGCCCTCGGCGAGCCCGACGCCCGAGCAGAAGACGATCGCGGAACTCGGCATGAACATGGCGCTTTCCGACGCGCGAATTCTGCGCCCGGTGCTGTTTGCGCCGCCCTCGATGCCCGCCCTCGATCTCCTGGTGAAAATGCAGGCCTCGCACACGCATATGGCGCTGGTGATCGATGAATACGGCGGAACCGACGGTCTGGTCTCGATCGAGGACGTCGTCGAGGCGATCGTCGGCGACATCGAGGACGAGCACGACGAGGCGGAAAGGCCAGAAATCGTCGCCAGCGGCGACGGCGCTTATATCGTCGCGGCGCGCGCGAGCCTGGAAGACGTGTCCAAGGCCGTCGGTTTTGATTTTTCCGCGCTCGCCGACGCCGAGGACGTCGATACGATCGGCGGTCTGCTGACCGCCGTGGCCGGGCGCGTGCCGGGGCGCGGCGAGATCGTCGCGGGGCCGGGCGATTTCGAATTCGAGGTGCTCGACGCCGATCCCCGACGCGTCAAGCGGCTCAAGATCCTTCCGCGCGCCGCGCCCCGGCGCCGCGGCGCCGTCGGACCCCCGCGCGCCAAGAAGAGCGACGACGCGGCTTCGTCCGACGAGCCGCGGCCCGCGGATCGATGAACGCCCCGGCCGTGAATTCGAGTCTGATCGCATCCGCGCGCAATTCGAAAAGATCCGAATCGCTTTGACCGGAAAATCGTCATTGTCCTTGCCGGAATCGACGCTTCAGCCCCGCGACGGCGCGCTCCGTCAGTTCGCGCAAAACGTCATCCTCGCCTGGGGCTGGCCGCGGCGCGCGATCGCCTTTCTCGGCGGCGCGACCGGGGCGCTCGCCATGGCGCCCTTCTCGTTTGCGCCGGCGATGATCGCGCCATTGGCGCTCGCCGTCTGGCTCATCGACGGGTCGGTCGATCGCGGCCCCAGCGAGGCGACGCGCTGGGCTTCGCTCAGAGCGGCTTTCGGCGCGGGCTGGTGGTGGGGCTTCGGATATTTCGCGGCGGGCCTATGGTGGCTCGGCTCGGCCTTCCTGGTCGAGGCGGATAAGTTCGCCTGGGCGTTGCCTCTGGGCGTCCTCGGATTGCCAGCCGTGCTGGCGTTCTTTCCGGCGCTCGGCTTTGCGCTCGCCAGGCTGTTATGGCGCCCCGACGCTTGGCGGGTGTTGGCGCTCGCGGTTGGCCTCGGGGCGAGCGAATGGTTGCGCTGCGTCGCCTTCACCGGCTTCCCCTGGAACGAAATCGGCATGGCGCTGGGACAAAACCTCGCGCTCGCGCAGATCGCTTCGATCGTCGGCCTGCACGGGTTGACGCTGGCGGCGATCGCGATCTTCGCCGCGCCGGCGACGCTAGGAACCGAAAGCGAGGCGCGGCGCCGTTGGGCGCCGACCTTGTTCGCCGCTCTCGCGCTCGCCGCCATTTACGGCTTCGGCGCGCTTCGGCTCGACGCGCCGGCGAGCGCGGCGACGCCCGGCGTCAAATTGCGCGTCATGCAACCCAACATCGCGCAAGGGCAGGATTTCGTCCCCGACAACGGGCTCGCGATCGTGCGCCGTTATCTCGCCTTGTCCGACCGCGCGACCTCGCCCGCGACCTCGGGCGTGGCGGACGTCACGCATCTGATATGGCCGGAATCCGCGTTTCCCTTCATTCTCTCGCGCGAGGGGCAAGCGCTGTCGGAGATCGCGGAGTTCTTGCGCGGCGGCGCGATCCTCGTCACCGGCGCCGCGCGCATGGAGGAGGGGAATCGCGCCGACGGGCGGCTCCATTTCTTCAACGCGATCGAAGTCCTCGATCGGCGCGGCCTCTTGCCGGAGCGCTACGACAAGCGTCACCTCGTGCCGTTCGGCGAATACATGCCGTTTTCGTGGGCGTTCGAGCGCGTCGGCGTCACGCAGTTCATCCATTTTCCCGGCGGGTTCGACGCTGGGACGGGATCGAGTCTGATCCATATTCCAGGGCTGCCGAGCGCTCGGGCGCTGATCTGTTACGAAGCGATTTTCCCCAATGAGCTGGGCAAGGCTTTCGAAGTCGAGACGGACCCGCCGCGTTGGCTGCTCAACGTGACGGACGACGCGTGGTTCGGCTTGACGCCCGGGCCCTACCAGCATTTCGCCGAGGCGCGTCTGCGGGCGATCGAACTCGGCCTGCCGCTCGTGCGCGCGGCGAACACCGGCATATCCGCCGTCGCCGACGGCCTGGGGCGAATTCTGGTCGAGGCGCCCCTGGGGACGGAAGCGGTGCTCGACAGCCCGTTGCCTCGGGCTCTCGCTCCGACGTGGCAATACCGATGGGGATCGGCGACAGCGGGCTCGATCGGCGTCGCCTTTCTCATCCTGTGCCTCGCCGCGCGAAGGCGACGGTGAGCCGAAGCGAGGCGGGACCGACCACGTTCTCGGCGGTGAATTTTTGCCCATTGCGCGCATTACGCGCATCGGATAAGAGTTCCGTAACGTCATCTTGCCCTCGGGAACGGTTCGGTTCGGGTCCCCCGTCTCGAGAAACTGCACGGATGTCTTACGCATGATCAAGACGCCCAACCCCATCGACAAGCACGTCGGAGCCCGGCTTCGCATGCGCCGCATGATGGTCGGCATGAGCCAGGGCAAGCTGGGCGACGCGTTGGACGTCACGTTCCAGCAAATTCAGAAATATGAGAAGGGAACCAATCGGATCGGCGCCAGCCGCTTGCAGCAGCTGGCGCGGGTGTTGGAGGTTCCCCCTGCTTTCTTCTTCGAAGGAGCGCCTGCCTCCGACAGCGGCAAGCTCTCGTTCGCGGAACCCTCGGGAAGCTCCTACGTCGTCGATTTCCTTTCGACCAGCGAGGGATTGCAGTTGAACCGCGCTTTCGCGTTGATCCGCGACGCCAAAGTGCGCAAGAAGATCATCGATCTCGTCGTTTCCCTCGCCAAGGAATAGCGCGCGCCGCTGCCGGCGATTCGTTCTATAAAAAGAACGAAACATACTCATTCGCTTGACCAAAAGAACGCCGCCTGTCAGAAGCGGCGCCGAACTCTCGTGGGCTTGCGACGCCGATGCGCGCGAGCCGGGGGCCCGCGACGCGCGGCGACGCCAAGACGCGCGATCCGGAGGGCGAGCGGCGCGACTGGAGATGAGACGATGGCTCGGCATAATTATCAGTTCACCAGCGAATCGGTTTCCGAAGGCCATCCCGACAAAGTCTGCGACCGCATTTCCGATGAAATCGTCGATCTGTTCTTCCGCGAGGCCGCGCGCGCGGGGCTCGACCCTTATCAAGTTCGCGTCGCCTGCGAGACCCTGGCGACGACCAATCGGGTGGTGATCGCCGGCGAGGTGCGAGGGCCCAAGATGAGCCCGACCGCGATCGAGGACGCGGCGCGCGCCGCGATCAAGGACATCGGTTACGAGCAGGACGGATTTCACTGGCGCAACGCGCGCATCGAGGTGTTGCTGCACGCTCAATCGGCCGACATCGCGCAAGGGGTCGACGCGGCCGGCAACAAGGACGAAGGCGCGGGCGATCAGGGCATCATGTTCGGCTACGCCTGCCGCGAGACCCCGGAACTGATGCCGGCGCCGATTTACTACGCGCACAAGATCCTTCGCCTTCTCTCCGAGGCGCGCCGGTCGGGCCGGGAAAAAGCGCTCGGGCCCGACGCCAAGAGCCAAGTGACGGTGCGCTACGAAAACGGCTGGCCGGTCGAGGCGACGCAGATCGTGGTTTCCCATCAGCACGTCGAAGCGGACCTCACTTCCGAGGAGGTCGCCCGTCTCGTCCGCCCCTACGTGACCGCGGCGTTGCCGGAAGGCTGGATCACCCCCAAGACCGTCTGGCACGTCAACCCAACCGGCAAGTTCCATATCGGCGGGCCGGACGGCGATTGCGGCCTCACCGGACGCAAGATCATCGTCGACACCTACGGCGGCTCGGCGCCGCACGGCGGAGGCGCCTTTTCGGGCAAGGATCCGACCAAGGTCGACCGCTCGGCGGCCTATGCCGCGCGCTATTTGGCCAAGAACGTCGTCGCGGCGGGATTGGGCGAGCGCTGCACCCTTCAGCTTTCCTATGCGATCGGCGTCGCCAAGCCGCTGTCGATCTACGCCGACCTGCACGGGACCGGCCGCGTCGACGAATCCAAGCTCGAACGCGCGCTGATGGAGATCATGAACCTGTCGCCGCGCGGCATTCGCGAACATCTCGGCCTCAACAAGCCGATCTTCGCGCGCACCTCGGCCTATGGCCATTTCGGCCGCGCGCCGGAAAGCGACGGCGGCTTCTCCTGGGAGAAAACCGATCTGGCCGAGCAGCTTCGTTCGCTGGCCGCGTAGACTCCCTTGAGCGAGGCGACCCGCGGCGCGCCGGCGCGTCGGGCGCTCTACGGGCGAAGCAAGGGCAAGGCCTTGCGCGCCCATCAGGCCCGCTTGGTCGCCGAGCTTCTGCCGGCGCTCGAACTCGGCGCGGCGATCCTCGATTCGCGCGCGCCGCTGTTCCCCTTCGAGCCCCGCGAACTTTGGCTCGAAATCGGTTTCGGCGGCGGCGAGCACCTGATCGCCCAGGCCAGGGCCCATCCCGACGTCGGCTTCATCGGATGCGAGCCCTTCGTCAACGGGGTCGCCAAGGCCCTGGCGGCGATCGAGCTTCACCGGCTCGAGAATATCCGCCTGCGGGCGGGCGACGCGCGGGCGTTGGTCGAGGCGCTGCCGCCCGCCTCCTTGTCGCGGATCTTCGTCCTCTATCCCGATCCGTGGCCGAAGCGCCGTCACCATAAGCGTCGCGTGATTTCGGCCGAGATGATCGGCGAACTCGCGCGCGCGGCTCGATCGGGGGCGATTCTGCGCTTCGCCACCGACATCGACGATTACGCCGGCTGGGCGCTCAGCCGCTTTCTCGATTCGCCGGATTTCCGCTGGACGGCGCGAACCGCCGACGACTGGCGGATTCCGTGGGACGACTGGTCGGCGACCCGCTACGAAGCCAAGGCGCGCGCCGCCGGCCGCGCCTCGGCCTATTTGACCTTCATCCGCCTGTGAATTGCGGCGCCGTTGCCGGATTGTGGGCGATTCGGTAACAAAACGCAGGTATTCTCATTACCTCGCGTGAGACCCATAGGATCGACATGTCGGACAGTCTCGATCGTCGGACCCTGTTGAAAGGCGCAGCCGTCGCCGCGGTGGCCCTCGGCGCGATCGGCGAGGGCGAGGCGGCCTTCCCCGACGGGCTGGGCTATGGCGAGCCCGTCGCGTTTTCCTACGACCTGCTGAAGGCGCAGGCGCGGGAAAAAGCGCACGCGCCTTACGTTCCCCCGCCGCATCCCGCGCCGGAGATCGTGCAGAAGATCAATTACGAAGAGTGGGGCAAAATCCGCTATCGCAGCGACCACGCGCTGTTCGCCGACGGCCCCGGCCGGTTCCCGCTGGCTTTCTTCCACCTCGGTCTTTTCTTCCAGAAGGCGGTGGACTTCTATGTGATCGACGGCGATCAGTCCAAGAAGATCGTCTACGATCAATCCTATTTCGACATGCCCGCCGACTCGGTGGCTCGGCAATTGCCGCAAGGGGCGGGCTTTGCGGGATTTCGCATCCAGGAATCGCGCGACGGCCCGCTCGACTGGCGCAAGAACGACTGGGTCGCTTTTCTCGGCGCGGCCTATTTTCGCGCCATCGGCGAATTGCATCAGTACGGGCTGTCCTCGCGAGGGATCGCGCTCGACGTCGCGGTCGCCGATCGGCCGGAGGAATTCCCCGATTTCACCCAATTTTACATCGACTCGAAAGAGGGCGACGACACGGTCCTCATCTACGCGATTATGGAGGGGCCTTCGATCGTCGGCGTCTATCGATTCACGATGCAACGCGGCAAGGGCGTCGTCATGGACATCGAGGCGACGTTGTTCATGCGCGCCGCGGTGTCGCGCTTCGGCATCGCGCCGCTGACCTCGATGTACTGGTTCTCGGAAACGAAGAAGGAAATGGCGATCGATTGGCGCCCCGAGGTGCACGATTCCGACGGTCTTTCGATGTGGTCGGGCAATGGCGAGCGGCTTTGGCGCCCGCTCAACAATCCGCCCCGAATCATGGTCTCCGCCTTCTCCGACAATAATCCCCGCGGTTTCGGCCTTTGCCAGCGCGACCGCGTCTTCGACCATTATCTCGACGGCGTTAACTACGATCGCCGGCCGACGCTGTGGGTGGAGCCGTTGCCGGGCCCCGGTGGCGAGGGCTGGGGCAGGGGTTCGATCCAGCTTTGCGAAATTCCGACCGACGACGAAATTCACGACAATGTCGTGGCGATGTGGGTGCCCGAAAATCCCATTCCGGCCGACGCCGAGCTGAAGCTGAACTACCGCCTGCATTGGCTCGCCGACGAGCCCTATCCCACCAAGCTCGGGCGTTGCGTCGCCACGCGGCTGGGGCGCGGCGGCCAGCCGGGCCTGCCGCGTCCCAAGGGCGTGCGCAAGTTCGTGGTGGAGTTCCTCGGCGGACCGCTTTCGACCCTGCCCTACGGGGTCAAGCCCGACATGGTGGTGAGCGCTTCGCGCGGCTCTCTGCAAGGCTACCGGATCGTCGAAGCGGTCCCCGACGACGTGCCCGGCCACTGGCGCGTCGAATTCGACTTCACCGTCGACGTGGGGCCCGATCCGGTCGAAATGCGCTGCTTTCTGCAGGCCAACGGCGAGACGCTGACGGAAACCTGGATGTTCCAGTACCATCCGTTCTGAGCCGACGCGCGCGCCGCGCGGCGCCGCTCGATTGCTTTCGCAAGCCGCCGCCCCGGCCTCGCGCTTCCGCTGTCGAGCGCCGTTGACCGCGCGCCCGCCGCCGTTCTATATCGCGCGGCGGCCGCTTGGCGCGGGCCCCTGTGGCGGAACTGGTAGACGCGCTCGACTCAAAATCGAGTTCCGCAAGGAGTGCTGGTTCGATTCCGGCCAGGGGCACCAATCCATCGCCAATCTCGGGCGCTCCGACGGCGCGGGCGCCTGCGAACCGAAGCGCCCGCGAATTTTAGCCTCAGTCGTGCTCGAAGCCATACACCTCCGGCAAGATGAAGATCGCGGCCAGCAACCCGATCAACGGGAAGACGGCGACGAACAGCGTGGCGTTGGCCTGTCCGACCGCGGCGAACAGCGACGGGAACAGGAAGATGGCGAGAAACGACGGCAGCTTGACGAACATGTAGGCGAAACCGCTCGCCGTGCCGCGGTATTCCGGCTTGGCGACCAGGGTCGGAATCGTCATGCAGTTCGACGCGTCCCAATAGTGCCCCCACAGCATCGCGGCGGCCGCGAAGGGCAGGATGACGATCTTGCCGGTGTAGAGCGCCGCGGCGGCGACCAGAAGCGAGGCCAGAACGATGCCGAAGCCGGCGATGCTGATCCCGCGCTGGCCGATTTTCGGCGTGATCAGCGGCCCGACCCATCCGGAGATCGCGGCGATGACGTAGAGCGCCATGGTCACCAGGTCGACGCCCAATATCGACGAGACGCCCACCATCACGAACAGCACCGGAAGATAAAAGGCGAACGTCGAGAATTCGCTGCCCTGCGCGAAACAGGCGATCCAGCCGTAGATGGTGGCCCGCCAGCGGATCGGATCTTTGCTGATGTCGGCGAGAAACGCGGTCGGGCGCGGCTTGGTCACAACGACGTCGTTGTCGGGCAACATGTCCAACTTGTCGCCGTACATCTGCGTCGAGACTCGCTTCGCCTCGCGAAACCGACCTTGACGGATCAGCCAGACCGCCGTTTCCGGCAGATCGTGACGCAGCACCAGGATGATCAGAGCGGGGACCGCGCCGAGCCCTAGCGTCACGCGCCAGATCGTCTCGTGAGGCAGATCGGCGATGAGGAAAACGGCGATGACGGCCAGCGTCAGCACTTCGCCGACGGCGAACATGAACTGCCATCGGTTGCCCATGACCTCGCGCTTGCCCTTCGACATGAACTCCATGATGTAGGTGTAGCCGTTGGAAATGTCGCTCCCGAGCGGCACGCCCAGGATCAATCGAACCGCCACCAGCCAGACGACGCTGGTCACAAAGGCCTGCGCGAGGGCGAAGACGATGAACATGATCATCGTCGCCAGGAACATCACCCGTCGCCCGATCTTGTCGGACAGCCAGCCTCCGAACAGCGCCCCGATCACCGCTCCTCCTTGAGTCGCCGCCGCGGCCAAGCCGAGCAGCAGAGCGGAAGGGTGATACTGATCGCGGATGAAAACGAGCACGAAGGCGATTGAGTAGAGATCCCAGGCCTCCACCAGAATGGAGGACATCATCAGCCAGCCGACCCGGTTGCCGCTCGGACTGTAATTGACCACGAGATGCCGGATGGCGTTATCCATCTCCATCGCTGATCGATTCGACGCTGCTGTCGTCACGGGCTCCTCCTCCCTCACCGGTTGCACAATGGGCGCGCCTCGCGCCCGACGGTCGCTCGCAAACGAGAACTTTCAGACCCGGCGGCCTTGTCATAGCGGGGACGGGCGCCATCGCCGCGCGGGCCGGGGCCGACGTCGATAAGTCTCAGCGCCGCCGAGCCGCGAAATCCCTCGCGCGCGACTGCGCGAGAGACGCCGGAGCGCGCCGCAGCCGCGGCTTCGCTCGGCAAAGTCGCTCCCCGCTCCAGGGCGTTCCTGCGGATGAAGTCGCTGACGTCGGCCCTCAGGCGATCGACGAATCTCGCTGGCGACGTTTCCGCTGTCGCGTCGGCGTCCATTAGCCCCCTCGTTCTTCCCGACGCGCCAATCTACATGATAAGTCTTGGCCGAAACCGGTTACAAGTCCCTCGAACCTGCTTGTCAACTGTCCTCTGATCGCCCGGCGGTGCAAATTCCTTCGCCGCACGCGCAAAGGGCGCCGATCACGACGGTCAAAGCGACGGCGCGATCGTCCGCGCGCGCTCGAGCGCCCGCAAACCGCCGCGGCGGAGAGCGACAAGCCGGCGCGGACGCTCGATTTGAAACAATTCCTATTTACGCCCGGCTGTCTTGCCAGCCGATCTTGGTTCGGCGACGACGGGGCGACCCCTGGCTGTTGCAGCCGAAGGATTGCTTCATGTCGCTAAGCTTGGCCGCCCCTCTTCCCTTCAATTGGCGCCGGTTCCTCGTCGTCGCCGGACCCGGCATCGTCGTCATGCTGGCCGACACCGACGCCGGCAGCGTCATCACCGCGGCGCAGAGCGGCGCCCAATGGGGCTACAGCCTGCTGGCGTTGCAGTTCATTCTCATCCCGATCCTCTACATCGTTCAGGAATTGACGGTGCGGCTCGGCGCCACGACTGGCAAGGGGCACGCCGAACTGATCAAGCAGCATTTCGGCCGAACTTGGGCCTGGGTCTCGGTGGCGACGCTGATCACAACCTGCTTCGGCGCGCTGCTCAGCGAGCTTTCCGGCTTGGCGGGCGTCGGCAATCTGATGGGCGTTCCGATCCCGGCGACGATGGCGCTGGTGGCGACGGCGCTGCTGGCGATGGCCTTGACCCGTAGTTACCCGACGGTCGAGCGCATCGCGATCGTCGTCGGCGGTTTTGAACTGGTGTTCCTGCTGGTGGCCTGGATGGCGCATCCGGGCCTCGGCGAAATGGCCTCGGGCGCGCTGTCGGCGCCGCTCGCGGACCCCAAGTACCTCTATCTCGCCTCGGCCAATATCGGCGCGGTGATCATGCCGTGGATGGTGTTCTTCCAGCAGTCCTCGGTGGTCGAGAAAGGGCTGACGACCGCCGATCTCAAGCCCGCCCGGCTCGACACCGCCGTCGGCGCCGTGGCGACCCAACTCATCATGGCCGCCGTGCTGGTCGCGGTCGCGGCGACGCTCGGCAAGGCGGGCGGCGACCACCCTCTCGACACGATCGAGGAGATCGTCGGCGCGATTACGCCGTTCCTCGGCGAGTTCGGCGGCAAGCTGCTGTTCGGTCTGGGCATGAGCGGCGCGGCGTTGGTGGCTGCGATCGTCGTCACCCTGACCGCCGCGCGCACGCTCGCCGAAGTCCTCGGCGTCAAGCACAAGTTGGAGGACGAGCCGCGCGAGGCGCCGTGGTTCTACGGGTTTTACGCCGCCGCGCTCGTCATTTGCGCGATCGTCGTCGCCTCGAACGTCAATCTCGTTTCCTTGAGCGTCGGCGTCCAGGTGATGAACGCGCTGCTGCTGCCGATCGTGCTCGGATTCCTGCACCTGCTCGCGCGACGGCTGCCGGACCCCTACCGGCTCAAGGGCGCTTACGGGGCGTTTGCCGGCGTCGTGATTCTGGCGACCGTCGTTTTCGGCGTCTACTCCGGGATCGCCGGGCTATGGGGATAGGCCGAACTTAAGCCGCCGCAAACCGCCGCGCGCAACGCCCCGCGCGCCGTAGCGGCGGTCAGCTCCAAAGGCGCGATTCGCCTCGCGACTCGAACGGGGGAATGCGGCGGCTACGCTGGGCATTCATACCGGCGCGTGCAATTGCCCTGCCCGTCGCAATAGACCGCAAACACATGCTTCCCGTCATCGCTGGGATAGGACGCGCACAGCGCCCCTTCGTGCATCACCGGGCATGCGGGAGGGTTTCTTATGTGAGCGCCGTATTTTTCCACGTGCATGGCCGTTATGTTGGGAACGAACGTGCATTGCAGTTTGGCTTGAGCTTCCGTGGGGGGGACCTTGATGGTCACGACTGAGCCTCCTTATTGCGATGCCAAGTTGAGAGATCAGTGCTGCTGGCTCTGAATCGAGGACCCGACGAAAATTGCGTTGACGATGGATATGTGCACCGACTGGGCTTCGGGCGATATCTTGGCGGGCGAGGTTTTCGTAGCGGGCGTGGTCTTGCCCAGAGTGATGACCAAATCGTCCGTCTTCTGGCGAGACGCCGACAAGAGCGGAGCCGTCGGATCCACGGACACTCGCAAGAATTTCCACGTCGGCGTGCCGACGCCGCCGAAACTGGCGACGAAGGTGACTTCGTAGTTGAAAACGCTGTAGGGAGAGGCTTTGCCGGCAGGGTTCGTCGTCCCGGGAACCGAGGCGACATACATTTTGTCGTGAATGAAGTCCCCGATTTTCAAATCGCTGTCGATGAATTGCCCGTGCTCGTTCTCGGAACAATCGTGAGCGTTCGGATAGTTCTTCTCGATTTCTGTTTCCTGCGCCAGGAGATCCTTGAACGAATAGGTGAAGGCGATCGTTTCCACGCGGGTCGCATCCGCGCTTGTCGCGATCCCGATCGGCAAGGTGAAGCCCTGACCAGTCGTCACGTTTCCGCCGTGCGAGAACGTCGACACGGCGTTGGGAAAGACGACGTTCGGCGTCAAGCTCGGATTGAATGCGCCCTTTTCGTCGACCGTGATCTTCAAAGTGACGGTCGCGCCCCAGCCGGCGAGCCAACTCACGTCGTTATGCCTTCCGCCGGCCATATCGAAATCATGCAGCGCTTTGGCCACGCCGAGCCGTAATTCGCATACGACGTTGGTTACGATGACGTTCTCCGCATTGCCTTCGGCGTCTTCGGAGTGATCGAAAAGCTGCATATCGGGAACGCGAGTCCCGCAGCCGGCCAGCGAAACCGCGGCCAGCAACGACAAACCGCTTCGAAACACGGACATCGGCGCACCCCCCTTCCCGAGTCTCGCGCGAGGCGCGGATCGGCGTTCTCCGGACGGCTCCTCGTTCTGAGGAAAATCTGCTCCAGTTCGATGGTTCCCGCAAGTGGGCTCGTTTGGGCTCGCGGATCGGCGGGCTCGACTGAAGCCGCCGGCTCGCGACCGGCTTGTCGAGAATCACGGCCACGGCCATCGCGCCGGACCGATCATGTCCGCTTCGCCGCCCGCCGACGCGCCGCCGCGCTCGGCATGCGCGGGAATGGAAAATTCTCGTCCACGAGACCGCCTCCCGCCGCAGCGGCCCTAGGGCCTGGACGCCAAAGGTTTGATTTTGTCCGCTAAGAGGACTTGAGGCGGACGATGATGTCGATCGCTTCGACTCGCGTGCCTTCCGGCGCGGCGATGTCGAGCTTGGGCAGAAGCCCTTCCGGGATATCGGACAATTCCTCGGTGTCCTCCCGATAATAATGAAAGTGCGGCCCGGTCTTGGTGTCGTACCAGAGTTTGGCGTCGTAAATGGCGATCTGCCGCAGCAATCCGCAGCGGGCGAATTCATTCAACGTGTTGTAGACCGTCCCCAGCGACGGCGGATAGCGCATCGCCCGCGCTTCGTCGTAGATCGTCTCGGCGGTGAAATGTCGGTCGCCGGACTCGAGAAGCAGCAGGCCGAGATCGAGCCGCTGGCGCGTCGGGCGCACGCCGGCGGCCATGAGCTTGTCGCGAACGAGCTTCGTGCCCGGATGCGCCTTGGGCGCCATTTTTGGCCGCATGTTGGCTGACTTCTGCAATCCGACGCCCGCAATGGCGCCTTGAACCATTCTAAGCTAGGTGAGGCCGACCGAACCTATCCGCTTGCGAGCGCGTATGCAATGGCGCGAAGAGAGCCGCGAAGGGATCGGGTCCTCACGCCCCGTCCGGCGCGCTCGGACGCGTCCTTGGTTCCAGCCCCGAGCAACCTTGACGGCGCAACCTCGCGTCAACGTTTCAACCCGCGAGGACTCACGTTGGCCGCCCTTCCGTCTCCCGACCTCTATTCGTCGAACCAACCCCTTGATTTCCCCAGCGCGCCGCCGCGGCCCGGCGTCGCGCTGGATTATTTCTTCATGCGCCGCCGCTCGACTGCGATCGGCGAACAATTCTGGAACGTCGTCGCCAGGAGGTGGGCGGACTTCAACGCCTTCGAGCGCACGCGCAGCGCGCGATTGTTCTGGCGCTATCGACCCTATTGGACGCCGGACATTCTCTTGCCCGAGGATCGCGCGTTCTACGACATGTTGCCGGACGAATTCACCGCCTATCGCGGCCAGAACGGCGCGGAATTGGCGGGCGGCGGCTGCTTCACGCTTTCCAAGGAGGTCGCGCGCCGCTGCGCGTTCGGGCGTCGCAACGTCCGTTACGCCGATCCGACGATTGTGTCGCTGCGCTTGATGAAAGAGGATGTCGCGCTCGCCTTCGCCGCGCGCGACGGAGAAGAAATCGTGCTGTTCCCGATCCAGTGGAACAACGCGCGGCTCGAGGCGCGCAGCGCCGCGCGGGTGACCCACTGAGCGTGGGATCGCCGGCGTTGCAGACGCCGCCACGGCGCCGAGCGCGAAGGCGCGCATTGTGCAGAGCATCCCCGCCAACGCTGAAATCGATTTGTCGCATTGCTCGGGCGACTGGTGTTGCGTCTCCTGGCGCGATCGGTCCGGCTACGTCCGCGCCGTCGCGGTCGCGGCGGCGCCCTACGAGGCCGGGGCGCCGGGCTACTGCGGCCCGTATTGCTACGGACCGGTCGTCGGTCCCTGGTGGGGCCGGGGGCGGCCCTTCTATTACGGCTATGGATGGGGCCACCGCCGGCAGCGGCGGCCGAGCTTCGCCTTCATCCGCGCCAAGGCGTCTCCGGCGTCGGCGTCAACGGGCCCTTGCCGTCGATCCAGGAAAACAGGTTGGCGAGGAGCAGATCGGCCATGGCGCGGCGGGTGTGGCGCGTGGCGGAGCCGACATGGGGCAGCGCGACGACGTTGTCGAGTTCGAGCAGCGCCGCCGCCACGTCGGGCTCGTTGTCGTAGGCGTCGAGCCCGGCCGCGAGAATGCTGCGCTCTCGCAAGGCTTCGATCAGCGCCGCCTCGTCGACGATCGAGCCGCGCGCGATATTGACGAGGACGCCCTCGGGGCCGAGCGCCGCCAGCGCTTCGCGGCCGACGATATGGCGAGTCGTCGCGCCGCCGGGCGCGGCGATCACCAGGATGTCGCAGGCCTTGGCCATGTCGAGCAGCGAGGGATAATAGAGATAGGGCGCCTCGTCCTGGGCCTTGCGGCCGTGATAGACGACGGCGAGCCCGAAAGCCTCGGCGCGCTTGGCGATCTGCTTGCCGATGCGCCCCAACCCGACAATCCCCATGGCGCGTCCGCGCAGCGAAGCGGTGAGCGGAAAGGGCGCCTTTCGCCAGCGCCCCTGGCGAAGATAGCGCTCGGCCTGCGGCAGCCGCCTGACCGCGGCGAGCGTCAGCGCCATCGCGATGTCGGCGACGTCCTCGTCCAGCACGCCGGGCGTGTTGGTGACGATAATTCCGTGCGCGCCCGCCCAGGCGGCGTCGATATGTTCGTAGCCGACGCCGAAGCTGGCGACGATTTCCAGCTTCGGCAGACGGCGCATCAGCGCGGCGTCGACCACCGCCGTGTGCCACGTGGCGACGATGGCGCGGATGCGCGGCGCGATCGCTTCGAGCTTCGCCTCGCGGTCGCGCGCGCGCCACAGCCGATGCAGCTTCGCCCGCTGTTCGATCCGCTCGGCGATTTCCGCCATGCCCTCGACGGGCATCAATACTTCGAACGCCGCCACGCCGCTCGCCTTCGTTTCGCCCGGGTCCGACGCAGCATGCGACAAGACGCCGGACCCGGCAAGCCGGCGACGGGGCTTGCGGGGACGCCGACGCCGGGCTGAGGGCGACCCCGGGGCGCCGTCGACGGCGGGAACCGTCACATTGTCGCATCGCTCGCCTCGAACCGCCGTGCGAGCGCTGCGCTCCTCGCGCCTCCCCTTTCGCGCCGAGGCTGGACGTGGCACATCCGAGCCCCATGTCGAGCCCGCCCGATCTTGTCCCTGCGCGCCGGCGACCGATGGTGCGCCGGCTGATGCTCAGGGACTTCCGCTCCTACGCGACGCTGGATCTCGCGCTCGAGGGCGCGCTGATCGTATTTTGCGGCGAGAACGGCGCGGGCAAGACCAATCTCCTCGAAGCGCTGTCGCTGTTCGCGCCGGGGCGCGGCCTCAGACGCGCCGAGCTCGCCGCTTGCGCGCGTATCGGCGGGGCGGGCGGCTTCGCGATTTCGATCGAGGTCGAGGACGAGGGCGCTTTACGTCAGCTCGGCGCCGGGCTGGAATGGAACGCCACCGACGGCTCGCCCGAGCGCCTCAACCGCATCGATCGGGCGCCGGTCGCCTCGGCGCGCGCCTTCGCCGACTGCGTGCGCCTGGTCTGGCTGACGCCGGCGATGGACAGCTTGTTCACCGGGCCGGCGAGCGAACGGCGCCGCTTCCTCGATCGGCTGGTGCTCGCGCTCGATCCCAATCACGGCGCGCGCGTCAGCCAGTTCGAGCGCGCTTTGCGCGGCCGCAACCGGCTGCTCGAAGAGGGCGCGCGCAACGCCTCCTGGCTCGACGCGATCGAACGGGAGGCGGCCGAACTCGCCGTCGCCGTCGCCGCGGCGCGGGTCGAATGCGCGATGCGACTGAAGGCGTTGATCGCGCTTCATCGCGAGGAGGCTTCGCCCTTTCCCTGGGCCGATCTTTCGCTGGAGGGCGAGGTCGAGGCGCTGGCGGCGGAGAATCCCGCGCTTCGAGCCGAGGACAAGTATCGCGCGGCGCTGCGCGACAATCGCGCCCGCGACGCGGCGGCGGGCCGCACGCTGATCGGCCCGCACGTCGGCGATCTCCTGGTGTTTCACGGCCCCAAGGGCGCGCCGGCGGCGCAGTCTTCGACCGGAGAGCAGAAGGCGCTGCTGGTCGGCCTGGTTCTCGCCCACGCGCGGCTGGTGGCCGAGATGTCGGGCTTGGCGCCGCTCGCCCTGCTCGACGAAGTCGCCGCGCATTTCGATCCGCGCCGCCGCGCCGCGCTGTTCGACGCGTTGGAGCGCGTCGGCGCGCAGGTGTTCGTCACCGGCGCGGACCCGGCGGCGTTCGCCGGGCTCGGCGGAAGGGCGCGGATGTTCGAGGTCGTTCCCGGGCGGGTCGGCCCCTGGCCGGGCCCCTCAGGCGTGGCCGGCGTCGGAGGATAGCCAGGCTTCGGTGACGCCGAGAAGCGCCAGCGCGCGATCGTATTTGTCGTCGCAATTGGCGTCGAAGATCAGCCGCGAATCGGCGGGCGAGACCAGCCAGCCATTGGCGAGGATTTCGCTCTCGAGCTGGCCCGACCCCCAACCCGCGTAGCCCAGCGCCAGCACCGCCTTGCTCGGCCCGTCCCCCTTGGCGATCGCGCGCAGGATTTCGAGCGTCGCGGTCAGGCAGACGCCGTCGCCGATCGACACGGTCGAATCCTCGGCGCGATAGTCGGCGGAATGGAGGACGAAGCCCCGCCCGGTGTCCACCGGTCCGCCGCGCAGGACGCGCACCGCCTCGGCGCTGGCGGGCAGGCGGATCGCCTCGGCCCGGCCGACGATGTCGAGCTGCACCAAGAGCCTGGAAAACTCGATTTCGTCGGCGCGCTGGTTGATGACGATGCCCATCGCGCCGTCTTCGCGATGGGCGCACATGTAGACCACCGACCGCGCGAAAGGCCCGTCGCGCAAGCTGGGCATGGCGATCAGGAACTTGCCTTCGTAGCTCTGCGTGGGCGAGGATCCCAAGGGGCGAAGCATGACCCTATGCTACCCGCCTCGCGCGCGCCGGGAAAGAGCAAACCTCAGGGCCGACCCCGTTCACGCGAATGTTGTTGGCCGGCGGCGGGCGCAGCGCCTAGATTGCCGGCATGATAGCGCGATTTCTTGCGACCTTCGCCCTCGCCTGCTGCGCGGCGGGCGGCGCCCGCGCCGCCGACGCCTTCGCCACCGATTGGGCGAGGACGCTGAAGGCCGAGGCGCGCCTGCTGGCCGGCGGGCCGCGGCTGGCTGCGTTCGAAATTCGATTGGCGCCCGGCGCGATCACCTACTGGCGCAACCCCGGAGACTCGGGCGCGCCGCCGAGCTTCGATTTCTCCCGGTCGGTCAATCTCGCCCGCGCCGAGCCGGAGTTTCCCGCGCCCGAGCGCATCGCCGAGCCCGACGGCTCGGAGGCGTTCGGCTACCGGCAGGGCGTGATCTTCGCGATCGCGCTCGACGCCCTCGACCCGTCGAAGCCGGTGACGCTGGCGCTCGACGCGACCTACGCGGTATGCGAAAAAATCTGCCTTCCCGCCAAGGCGAACTTGACCCTGAGCCTGCCCGAAGACGGCTCGACCCCCTACGCCGCTTCGATCGAGGCGGCGCGCGAGGCGACGCCGCAGCGGGTCGAATGGCGCGCGCTTCGCGCGGAGCTCGCCTCGATCGACGCCGACGACTGGCGGCTTTGCCTGCCCGCCGAGCCCGGCCCGGCGCGCGATCTCTTCCTCGAGCCGCCCCCCGGCTGGTGGCTGTCGACGAAGCCCGAGCCGCGCCTAAGCGGGCGCGACTGCTTCGCCGTCGCGTTGCGCGAAAAGCCGGCGGACGGCGCTCTTCCCTTGAACGCGCGCGCGACGGTCACCGGCGGCGCCGGCGCGCTCGACTTCATGCTTATCCTGCCGCCACAGTCTTGAGCGCGCGCGCCTCGTCGGGTTAGACCGGCGTTTTCCCTCAGGAGACGAGCCATGACGATCAAAGTCGGCGATAGATTGCCCCATGCGACCTTCCGCCTCGTCACCAGCGACGGCGCGCGGCCGGTGACGACCGAAGAATTTTTCTCGGGAAGAAAAATCGTGTTGTTCGGCCTGCCCGGCGCCTTCACGCCGACCTGCCAGAAGAGCCACCTGCCGGGCTTCCTTTCCCACGAGGCCGAGTTCAAGGCCAAGGGCGTCGCCGAGATCGCGATGACGTCGGTCAACGACCATCATGTCTTGGCCGCCTGGTCGAAGGCGACCGGCGCGGACGGCCATATCGTCTTCCTCGCCGACGGCTCGGGCGAATTCGCCAAGGCGGCCGGCCTCGACTACGACGCTTCGGCGAGCGGGCTTGGGCGGCGCTCGAAGCGCTATTCGGCGCTGGTCGAGGACGGCGTGGTGAAAATCCTCAACATCGAGGAGACGACGGGCAAGGTCGATCTTTCCGGCGCGGCGCATCTCCTCGCGCAGATGTGAGGGGGAGGGCCGAACGCAATGATTCGTCATGGCCGGGCTTGTCCCGGCCATCCACGTCGCCCGGCCGCCGCTTCGCAAGCCGAAAGACCGCCCATTTTCAGCCTATTCTTGAGGAGTGGAGGCAATTTCGCCGCGTGGATGGCCGAGACGAGCCCGGCCATGACGGCGGTCACTGCTTTTGACGAATGGCATGAGGCGAGCAGCTGGCCCCGCCGCCCCAACTTTCGCCGCCTGCGTAGCGCGATAGGGGGTGATGAGGACCGAAGGCCACGGACCCGCGCGCCGCATAACGCTCCCGCCACTTGTAGCCCGTCTTCCGGCTGATCGAGAACGCCTCGCAAAGCTCCGTCATCGAAAGCTCGCCGGCCAAAGCCATCCCGACAAAACGCAGCCGCTGGTCCAT
>Ga0326727_10004172_pt1 | contig 44154 bp, 33 predicted proteins | sample MB2enrmetagenome_FD_207643 | JGI IMG/M metagenome (GOLD analysis project Ga0326727, IMG submission 207643) | Lab enriched peat soil microbial communities from McLean, Ithaca, NY, United States - MB29MY | ecosystem: Environmental > Terrestrial > Soil > Wetlands > Peat | place: USA: New York... | reverse complement strand
TCCGCTGCTCCATCACATCCCTCACTCCCCAAGGCATCTCTCCCCCCTCTCCCTCCGAGAGATACTCTATGCCCTCCTGTAAAGGATGTCCTGATACAACCTGTAAAGGATGTCATGATACTGTACACCTCGTGGGTGCCCCTACGGGTGGTGCCGGCGGGGACGCCAGCGCTACGGCCTGCGCGGGTGGGGACACCGGCGCTACAACGTCTTCGTCGGGATACGTCAAGAAGATGTTATCAGGTTTGAGGTCGCGATGAATGATGCCCAGCTTGTGCGCGGCGTTCAGGCCTCGCGCCGCTTGCTGGAGGATTTCCGCAACTTCGGTGACGGGTAGCGCCCCCCGCCGCGCGAGGGCCTGACGGAGGGATTCTCCTTCCAGAAACTCCATGGCGATGTAGGGCGTGCCGTCGTCGGCCTGGCCGGATGGGTTAAGGGCAGTGACGAGTGACAAGTGACGAGTGACGAGCAAGCGAGTCGGAAGAGCAGTGACAACAGACGAGTGACAAGTGGCGAGCAAGAAGAAAAGGCAAACCCCTTGTCGCTCAGGACCTTGAGCGCCACCGGACAAGGGCGTGTAGGGCCGAGCGGCGCTCGGCCTTGGCCGAATGCCATTCGGCCCTACAAAAGACCGCGCCCATGCCACCCGCTCCCAATTGACGAACCAGCCGGAATCGCTGCGAAAGGCTGGCAGCGCGTTGGGCGTCAATCTGCTTGGAAAAAGAGTCGTCAGTCATCAGTCATCAGTTGTCAGTCATCAGTCCTCAGTTATCAGCAAAAGCGGCCCGGAGTTTCGGCTGTGACTGAAAACTGATTACTGATAACTGACAACTGTCTCAGTCACAGCGGCAAATCCTCACGAAGAACTTATCTCGCGCAGAGACGCAGTGACGCTGAGCAGGACGGACAAAAAGGGGAAGAAAACCCCACACCTCTACCGGCTGATTCTTAGGCCTTTACTTCTTCATTTTCATCTGTCCTCTGCGCCTCTGCGTCTCGGCGCGAGTATCCTGTTCATCCATTTTCGCCGCTTTCCCCGATTGCTTTTTGTGCAACCCCTGCATATGATAGGCAGGCGGAAGAATGCCGGGGTGAGCGACGTGGCGTAAGGCTTGGCAGCCGCGAAGTGCGGAGGTGCGGCTGGGACTGCTGAGTTTGGCTTGCGCCCCGCGTGGTTAAGGCTCACACTGGGATGTGCTGGTTTTGGGGGGCGTACTTCGGGCCGCGCAAGGTCCTATCATCGTGCGCGTCTGGCAATCCAGATTAGGCATCAGGTTACCGTGAAGATTATAAGACAACTCATAAGTTTCGTTTTGGGTGTTGCCGTGGTAGCTTGCCTCTACTCCCTTCTCAAGCTTCGGCCACTCTCCCCCGCGCATCTATCGAACGCATCATCGCCCATGCGAGCCAACGAGTCTCTCCGGCCGCCGTGGGTGCAACGGTCTTTGCTCACGCGAACTTGTGCGCCCGCGCCCGCGCATTCCCTAAGACATCAACAGGCGAGCAATCGGAAACTTGCCGAGGCGCGGTTACCCGTGCAGCCCAAGCCTGAGACCGCGCCGGCGCCTCCGCTCGCAACGGCGAAGGAGGTTGCCGCCGTGAAGGCCTCGCCCGCGCCGCCCGCGCCGATCGTCTTCAAGACGATGGGTTACGTGGAAAAGGCCGGGGGACAACTGGAAGCAATAATCTTGCAAGATAATCAAGTCCAGGTCGTTCATATAGGTGATCTCATTGCCGGCAAGTTCCGCGTGACGAAGGTTTCTGCTGACGTGGTCGATGCCGTCGATGAGACCCTGGTGAAATCTTCTATGGCGACGCCTGAGGGCGCCAATTCGAATGAGACGGCGAACGCCGCGCCATTGCCTTCCGCTTCACCGGCGACCATGGCTTCAGGTCGGGGACATGACGAAGTTTCGGCAGTGGCCGCGAAGACCAATCAACCTGCGAACATCCCTGACGCCGGATCGGCTTCCGCTATGCCGGCGGTGGCGGCTCAGGCTCCGCCCCCCTCGGGTGTTGGCCCTGCGGCGGACGCTCGAATTGCCCCCCCTCAAAGTGACGAACCGGTTGCAGAATCTTTAGGATACGTGGAGAGGGCGGATGGCAAGGTAGTGGCCGTTGTGGCCGATGGCGACACCGTGCGCCTGGTCCCCGAGACTCCGGCGGCCGCCATGGCGCAAGTTTCTCCTGCTCCCCATCCTCAGAAAGTAGAAGCCGTGGTGGCGGACGGCGACACGGGGCGCTTGGTTCCTCAGAGTGCGGCGGTCGCCATGACGCAGATCGCTCCTAACTCTGATCAGCAGGAGGCTTCCGCGGCCCAGGTTTCGAGTGCATCCTCGGAAACGGCTTCATTGTTGGGGCCGGAAGCGTCTGACAGTTTGGCCGAAGCCGGCGGAAACGCGGCTGCTCCTCTCGCCTCGATCGTTCGGCAGGCGTCGTATCAGGTTCCAACCTCCGTTGGTGGCGACAATTTGTCGGTCGACGGCGAGCTTGGCCCGATAGGCGAAGTCGCGGGGGGTCCGGGCGGGGCAAGCGGCCCCCTTGCTTCCACCGTCGCCGGGACACCCGGTGACTCGACGGTTCGCTCCGCCAAAATGACTGTCACGCTGAAACCCATTGGGTACGTCGTCAAAGCCGACGGCGAATTTGACGCAATTCTGTCTGAGGACGACGAAATCTATATTGTTCGCCAAGGTGAGCGTTTTGCTGGACACTACCGCGCCGTGAGAGTCTCTGAGGACTCCCTAGAAGCTGTGGAAGAGCCGCTCAGGCAAGGGGTATCCTTTTTTTCCACAGGGCCACCAGAATTTCCGGATTTGCTTACGCCTTCAACTCAGCAAGGCCCATTGACTCCACCTCCTTGGGGCCGCAAGGATGCGCCAACGCGCTCCGCATCGGCGGGAGGAGCACAGCAGGGATCCGCTTTTGCCTTGGAGGAAAATGGGACTTCACGGGAAGCCGCCACATTTGTGTTCCAGAACTTGGGTTACGTGGAAGTGCAGAACGGGGAACTGCAAGCCATTGTGGTAGATGGTTCGCAGGTGTACCTGGTGAAACAAGGGGAGACATTTGGCGACCAATATTTGGCCACGAGTGTCGATCCTATATTGGTACTGGCCGTGAGAGTGCCTCCCGGACAGGACGAAGGGAACTTGGTCGCTGCCCAGACAGAATCCGGCAACAAGCTTGCATCCAAGAAACTGTATGGACACATGCAATATCCCTTGTTCGATTGGGGAAACGCACAAAGTCTCCATGAGGTGGATGCATCGGGCAGCCCAGCGGTCGCGGACTTCGGCGCGAATCTGCTTCACCCGTCGCTGACGGGGTTCGCAGTCACATTTTTTCAAGGCCGATAGAGACCGTGTGAAATCTTGGAATGGCAGTGGCGGCTTGAGCCTGCCCTGACGCAGGAAGGGGCCGCCGTAAAAGGAAACACGGCGGCGGGAATAGAGCGCCGCTACAACGCGCCAACGGCGGTTTTCAGGCAGAACTTGATAGCCCCGACGTTGGGTTTTGATTATGGCCACGGGAGAGACGGATGCTTAATAAAGATATCCGGCTAATAGGGGTGTTGGCATTTCTCACCTCATGCCTAAGTTGCGGGGGCGGGTCCAGTACTGCATATACTCAAGGCCGCAAGGCCGAAGAACGGAAGGATTGGGACACGGCGTTGGTGGACTATGAGAAGGCGAGAGAGTCTGACCCTGCCAACTCCTTGTATATCCTCCATGAGAGCAATGCTCGCACGCGTGCCAGTTTGGTCCATCTCGAAAACGGCCGCAGACTACTAAAGGAAGGCCGACTGGACGAAGCGGCGGGAGAATTGCAAAAGGCCGCGCGGATTGATCCGGCCAATCGGGCCGCGGCGCAGGAGCTTGAAAGGGTTCTGGCGCAGCAGGCGAAGACAAAAAAGGAACATACGGAGGCAATCCAAAAGGCGCTGAAGGCGCGCGAGGAAGAGAATGAGCCCACCACCGTCAAACTGCAGCCCTTTCCCACCGGTTCGGCGGACGTTCTCAGCCACTTTAAGCTTTCCGCTGACAGCCGTAGGATCTTTGAGACTTTGGGCAAGCTCGCAGGACTCAATGTTGCGTTTACGCCGGACTTTCGCCCTGCTCCGCTCACGGAAGATCTGGTCAGCGTCAAAATCGAAGATGCGTTGCAACTGGTGGCAATGCAGAGCAAATCGTTTTGGAAGGTTGTCACTCCCAATACCATCCTGGTCATTCCCGATAACCCCAATAATCGACGGGATTATGACCAATCGGTGGTGAAGACGATTTATCTTTCCAACCCCATGGCGCCTGCCGACCGTACCGCCATCACCACGGCCGTCAAGCAAGTGTTGGGTTTGCAGCATATTATGGATAATCCTGATGCCAACGCCCTCATCATCCGAGATTCGCCGGCGAACGTGGCAGCAGCAGAACAGCTCGTGCGGGAATTAGATCGATCCAAAGCGGAAATCCTGCTTGACGTCGACATTGTGGAAGCAGACCGCGACCGCATTCGCGATTTGGGCCTGTCGCTAGGCACCGTAAACCCCTCTACTGCGTCCGTTACGCCCGGACTGGGGCTTGAAGCCGCCTATATCCCCCCCACCGCGAGCTCTACCACCACGCCGACCTCCTCCACCGGGGCTGTTAACCTTAACAACTTGACGTATAAGGATATTGCCGTGGTTCTTCCAGGCGCAACGGCCACCGCGGTCTTAAGCGATAACAAAACTCATATTCTTCAGAGCCCCCAAATCCGCGTTACAGACGGCCAGGTTGCCAAGTTGAAAATCGGCACTCGGATTCCCTACGCCACCGGCAGCTTTCTCCCTTCGCTCACCAGCAGCAGTTCGACGTCTTCCTCCGGCCTGCTCGCCAGCACACAATTTCAGTATCAGGATGTTGGTGTGAATCTGGAGTTGACCCCCCATTTGCTCGCCACGGGAGAGGTTGCCGTCCACGCCAAGATCGAGATTTCCTCCCTGGGGGCGGACATCACGGTAGGCGGTGTCAGTGAGCCCACGTTTGGCCAGCGTGTCATCGAGGACGACTTCCGCTTGCAGGAAGGGGAAGTAAATCTATTGGGTGGTTTGATTCAAAGAACCTTGACCAATGCGGTGAGCGGGATTCCGGGGTTGGGCGAGATCCCATTTTTCCGTTACTTCTTTTCCCAGGAAAGCAAAGAGGTGAACGATCAAGAGGTGCTGGTCATGCTGACTCCGCGGGTCATTCGTTTGCCCGAACCTTTTGTCGTAACCGGCAGTTCAGTTCTCCCCGTGGGCGCCCTCGGTGGCGCCGAGGAACGCCCTGGAGTCATCGAGAACCAACGTCCCGTGGAGATTCCATCCCCGGAGCCCCGGCAGCCCTAATGAAGGATCTGAAGGTGGTCAGTGGCGCCGACCTATAGAGCTTGCCCTGAGCGGAGAAAAGGGCCGGCATTGCTGAGCTCAAGGTCAGCGCGGCATCATCCCGTCAACATTGTTATGGGGGAAGCTTCGACGGTGAAAAGACGCAATCAGTTTTCGGACAGAGCCTTCATGCTGATCGAACTGATCGCGGCGATTACGATTCTGCTGGTGCTGACGACCCTTGCCCTGCCGCTCGCGCGCAATGAGATCATTCGTTATCGGGAGATTCGGCTCCACGAGGATTTGCGCATGCTGCGCGAGGCGATTGATCGGTACAAAGCATATTCTGACAATGGCATGATTCCTATCAAAGTGGACAGTTTCGGCTATCCTCCTGACCTCCAGACATTGGTCGACGGGGTGGCGGTTAAGGGAACTGCCAAGGGGAAGTACAAGTTCCTTCGCAAGATTCCCGTGGACCCCATGACGGGGACGGCGGATTGGGGCCTGCGGGCGATGCAAGACGATCCCGACTCCAAAAGCTGGGGTGGACAGAACGTATTTGATGTGTACTCGAAAAGTCAGGGAACAGCTTTGGATGGGACACAGTATGCGGATTGGTAGAACGGCAGGTTACGGGGGACAGGTTACGGGTGACAGGGGTGGACACTCGTCACTCGTCACTCGTCACTGCTTTCCTGGTTTTACCCTGATCGAACTGATGGTGGTGATCACCATCATTTTGATCCTGGCGAGTTTTGCCATGCCCATGTATCGTCTTGCCGTCATCCATGCGCGCGAAGCCGTGCTACGGGACGACTTGTTTACGATGCGCAAGCTGATTGACGAGTACACCATTGACAAGCAACAGCCCCCCACTTCCCTTGATGACCTGGTGACGGCGGGGTACCTGCGGGGAGGAATTCCGACGGACCCTTTTACGGGTTCCAACCAGACTTGGAAGACCGATATCGCGGATGTGCCGATTAGTCCGGACCAATCCTCATCGGGGATAGTGGATGTGCATAGCGGGGCAGAAGATGATTCCCTTGATGGGACGGCTTACAGCAGTTGGTAAGGAAAGGATAAAGGGTAAAGTATAAAGGGTAAGAGCTAAAGGGTAAAAGGTGGATGAAAAGTGAAAGGTAAAGGGTGAAAGGTAGGGGTTAAGGGTAAAGGATGAAGGGTAAAGGATGAAGGGTGAAGATTGAAGTCTGCGAGCACGCGGCGTTGGACTTGACTTTGACCTTTAGCCTTTACCCTTTACCCTTCACCCTTTACACTTTTTCTTAACATGGCCGAGTTTGTTTGCAAATTAGGGACGGACGCCGGGCGGGTGTTGACGCAGACGGAAGAAGCTCGCTCGGAGGAGGAACTCCGCCAGCGGCTGCGGGCGCAGGGGTTTCTGATTTTTTCCATACACCCCAAAGACATATTGAGTTTTCAGGCGCGGAGGTCACGGCCGGGAAAGATCCGCCCTGACGATTTCCTGATTTTCAATCAGCAGTTTCTGACGCTTTCCAAATCGGGATTGCCGTTGCAGAAATCGCTCGACCTGTTGGCGCACCAAACTCGCAGCGACACGTTGCGCCTGGCCATTGAGGCGGTCCGCGACAAAGTGCGCTCCGGGGCGCTGCTTTCCGAAGCTTTTGACTCTACGGGCAACTTCCCCAAGATATATTGCGCCACCGTCCGTGCCGGAGAGCGCAGCGGGAGTCTGGACCGGGTGTTGGGCCAGTACCTGAGCTACCAGAAGCAAGCGCGTGGTTTCCGCAAGAAATTCATTTCGGCATTGATCTACCCTGCTCTTCTGATAGTTTTCCTGTGCGGCTTGGTTAGTCTTGTAATCGAGTTCATTGTGCCGCAGTTCGCCAAGCTTTATGCCGACATGGACGTGCAACTGCCGGCCGTGACGACCTTCACCATTTCTTTCGCCATGCAAGTGAAGCACTATTTCCCGTTCATTGTCCTGGCGTTGGTGGGCGCGGTCTTCTTGCTCAAGACGGCGGGTCGGTCGGAGCGGACGCGCTTGAACTGGGAGCGGCTGAAATTCCGCCTGCCCCTGGTGGGAGGCCTCCTGCTGAAGTTTTCCGTGGCGGAGTTTGCCCGCACCCTGGCGACGCTCTTACAGGGGGGCACTCCCATTGTCCCGGCGCTGGAAACCGCCAAGGAATCGGTGGGAAGCCCGTGGCTGGCCCAGGCGATTGCCCAAGCGAAAACGGAAGTGGCGGCGGGGAAGGAGCTTAGTGTGTGTTTGCGCGCGAGCGGCTTCTTTCCTTCCATCGCCCTCGATATGATGGAAGTGGGAGAAACCACCGGCGCCATGTCCAACATGCTGGAAGCGCTGGCGGAGTTCTATGAAGAGGACGTGAATATTGACCTGGAAACGCGGCTGTCATTGGTGGGGCCGGCGATGATTGCGCTGATCGCCGTCATCGTGGCATTTGTGCTGATCGCGTTTTATATGCCGCTGTTCTCCATGGCGTCGATGATTCATTGAATTTTGGGTTTTAGATTGGATTTGGAATTCGGGACACGGGTTACGGGACACGGGACACGGGGTTCGGGATTCGGGTTTACGGTTCGGTATCTGGGATTTGAGGTTAGGGAGCTCGGCAGTTTGTAGCGCCGACCTTCAGGTCGGCAGGTGCTGAACTAAAGTTCAGCGCTACAGGGGAAAGCGTGAGCCCGGACCCCGATTCCCGCAACCCGTGTCCCTAAAACGGAGGTTGGTTTTGGCAGAGACGGTAATTGACCAGAAAGAACTGGAAGCAGCGCGCCGGTTGGCGGCGCGTTATCAGTTCCAATTTGTGGATTTGCGTGATTCGCGTCCTGACGCTGAACTGTTGCGCACCATCCCGCTGGAACTGATGCTCCACTATGAGTTTCTGCCTTTGGAAGGGAATGATCAACAACTGGTGGTGGTGGTGGCGGACCCCACCAATCTGGCGCGCCTGGATGAATTGGAAATCAAGCTGGACAAGCAGTTGGTGGTGCGAGTGGCGGCGCCCAGCCAGGTGCGCGATTTCCTGAAGAAGACCGAACCCTCCCAGCGCGTTCTGGATGATGCCACGGAAGAATTTCGCCTGGACGTGATTCGCGAGGAGGAAAACGCCAGCGAAAACCTCTCCCTCGAGCACCTGGTGGAGGGGCACGACGTCAGCCCCATGATCCGGCTGGTGGACTCGATCATTTTCGCCGGGCTGGAACGGCGAGCGAGCGACGTTCACATTGAGAGCCGCGACAACTCCGTGGTGGTGAAGTACCGCATTGACGGTGTCTTGCAGCAGGCCATGGCGCCCCTGTCGCGGGAGTTTCAGTCCAACCTCATTACCCGCATCAAGGTGATGTCGGAATTGGATATCGCCGAGCGCCGCGTACCCCAGGACGGGCGCTTCCGCGTGCGCTATCGCGGCCGCCTCATTGACTTTCGCGTCTCCATTATGCCCTCCATTCATGGTGAGGACGCGGTCCTTCGTATCCTCGACAAGGAGTCCTTGCACGAGAAATTTCACTCCCTGCGCCTGGAAGTGCTGGGATTGGCCGACCGGGAAATTCGGCGGTTGCGGCGTTTTATTCGTGAGCCGTACGGCATGGTGCTGGTGACCGGCCCCACCGGCAGCGGAAAGACCACCACGCTTTACGCGGCACTCTCCGAGATTAAGTCCGATGAAGACAAGATCATCACTATTGAGGATCCGGTGGAGTATCAGCTTCGCGGCGTCACCCAGATTCCGGTGAATGAAAAACGCGGACTGACCTTCGCGCGCGGACTGCGCTCCATCTTACGGCACGATCCGGACAAAATCATGGTGGGCGAAATCCGCGACAATGAAACCGCCCAAATCGCCATCCAATCGGCGCTGACCGGCCACCTGGTGTTCACTACGGTGCACGCCAACAATGTGGTGGACGTTCTGGGGCGTTTCCTCAATATGGGCGTCGAGCCGTACAATTTTGTTTCCGCCCTCAACTGCATCCTGGCACAACGGCTGGTGCGAACGATTTGCGAAGCATGCAAACGCCCGGCGCAAGTGTCCACGAAATGGTTGGAGGAGTCCGGCCTGAAGCCTGAGGAGTGGAAAGACGTTGCCTTCTTCGAGGGGGGAGGCTGCCAGGAGTGCAACGAGACGGGGTACCGCGGCCGGACGGCGATTGGCGAACTGCTGGCACTTTCTGATAATATTCGCGAACTTATTCTGGAAAAGCGGCCCTCTTCGGAAATTCGCCGCGCCGCGCACGACGAAGGAATGCGCTCCCTCCGGGAGTCGGCGCTCGAAAAAGTCCAGCAGGGAATTACGACTTTGCGGGAGATCAATAAGGTTACGTTTGTGGAGTGAGAAACGGGGCACGGAATACGGGACACGGGAAACGGGACACGGGACCCCGAACATGCCAAGTTGGAGCGGTTCGCGAACCGCGCCGACGCCAGAAATACAGGACGGTTGATTGATGGATTGGAAAAGCTGGAAAAAACGATTGGGCATGGAAAGGCACGCACACACGGGGCATTTCGTGGCGCCGGCTTTTGTTCTGGACCTGGAACCGGGTTTTGTGGTGGCCGCCCGTTTGAATACCTCCAGACGGCAAGTGCAAAGCGTGGGGGTGCGCGAACTTCCGCCCGGGGCGCTGGTGCCTTCCCCCAACAAACCCAACGTGGTAGACAGCGCGGCTGTCCACCGCGTCATCGCTGAAGTCAGTGAAAGTGTCGGCAACGCAGGTGGCAGACTGGGCCTGCTGATTCCGGATGTGGCGGTGCGCGTGGCCCTGCTGCAATTTGAAACCCTTCCGGAAGATCAGGGGGAGGCGGAGACCCTGGTGCTATGGCGGATGCGTGAATTTCTGCCCTATGCACCGGAGGAGGCCCGCCTGAGTTACCAGGTATTGGTGAAGCAGCCGGGGGCGATGGAGGTTCTGGGGGTGGCGGTTCGGGGTTCGGTGCTGGCCGAATATGAAACAGCATTGCAAGGCATCAACAGCGGGCCGGGGTTGGTCTTGCCAGCCACCGTGGCGCTGCTGCCTTTGCTTCCTGAGGACGAGGGCGGGCAACTTCTGTTGCACCTCTGCCCGGGGGTGTTGACTGCCGTGGTCATGGCGTCTAACTACGTGCGCTACTGGAGGACGCGGCCGCTGGAGGGCGACGCAGCGAACAATGCGGAGGAGGTTGCGCGCGAGGCCGCGCGCGTCTTGGCGACATGCCAGGATAATCTGCACGTGCAAGTTCAAAACGTTTGGTATTGCGCACGTCCGCCGGCGGACCCGGCAGTGGAGGAAGCTTTGGCAACGGCCTTGGGCCGCGAACTTCTCCCTCTCCCGATGGATGTGGCCGCCAGCGCCGGGCTACCCTCCGGGCAACGCGAAATCTATGACCATTTGGGAATACCCTTCGCCGGGTTGGTGGCGAACTTGAGTGAACGACGATGAGAATTACCCTTAACCTTTCCCCCGCGGCAAGCATACATGATCGTTATGCGATGGCGTGGGCGGTGCCTGCCACGCTCGTGGGATTGGTGGCGCTGGTTCTTCTGGGCCGCGCCTCCCTCCACGAATATCGCGACTACCGGGGATTCCAAGGCCAACTCACGGAGGTCCAGACGCGCGTGGAGGATCTCCGCAACCAGGAAGCGGCCATCCGCAGGAAGCTCGATTATCCGGCTAATCGCAAGTTGCTTGCGGAAAGCCAGTTTGTTAACCAACTCATCGACCAAAGGGAGGTTTCCCTGGCGGAATTGAGTGCGCGGCTGGCAGGCCTACTGCCCGATGACGCTCGCCTGACTGGCTTGGCGCTGGTTTCTCCCAAGAAGCCGGGAGATGACTACTCGGTGCGCATGGGGATTACCGCCAGAGACGAGGAAGCCCTCGAGACCTTTATCAATGATCTTGAAGATGCTCCGGACTTCAAGGATGTGGCCATTATTAATCAGGGATTTCAGGAAGATATCTCGCAAGGCCAGCAGGTCAACCTGGTAGGTACGGCGCGTTACCTGCCGGGAACGGATTTGGCAACGGAGAAAACGAGTGCGGAAGAGTCGCCGTCAAATCGCAAATCGGGTCATTGAAGCGATCGGCGTAACGCTGGTGGCTTTAGACCTGGTGATTTTCTTTGCCGTCTACCGGCCGTTGGGAGACAAGCTGGCGGCGGAGGCTCGCATTCACGAGGAGTTGCGGCAGACGGCCCACAATCAGCAAGTTCGCGTCGAACTGTTGAAGAAGTTTGAAGCGACAGTACCGTCAGCAGGGAAGGGGTTGGATGATTTCATCACTAACCGCATCCCCCCGCGCCGGGAGGCCTTTTCCACCGCCGCTCACTTAATTCATCGGCTAGCGGATGCCTCCAGCGTAAAGGTCACAACCCTGGCGTACCATCTTGATACGGACCATCACGATCCCCTGGAGCGATTGCAGCTCGACATAAGTGCGCAAGGATCGTATGCCGGGTTGCTGAAATTCTCGCACGCCTTGGAAACCGCCAACGATTTTGTATTGGTCCGCGAATTCACCCTTAGCCCGGGAGATAACGGCGCCCTCAGCCTGCGGCTGGGTGCGGACGTTTACGTAACGCCATGAGACTACCGGCAGGAATCAACAAATGGGGAGTCGCAGTGCTGGGCGTGGTGTGCCTGCTCCTGGTGACGTATCTGGTGAGGCAATTTCGGGCCATGCAGCCGGGGAAATCCCATTCTTATCTCGCCCGGGTGAGCGGGTCACCCATGCGCGTCGAGAAGGGCTCCTCCCATGCTGCTGATGACCTTGCCCCGTACGATCCGGACGTGCACTTCGAGGCGTTGAAGAGGCTGGATTCCCGGGCTCTTCCCGATGAGGACCGAAACCCTTTTGAACTTGTGGGGGGGGCCGCCCCTGTGGTTACGAACACTCAGGCAGCGCCTGCCCCCATCGCTCCACCGGCTCCACCGCCACCTCCCCCCTTGAAGGCCATGGGTTATAACGAATTGCCGGGCGGGAAGAAGGAAGCCATGGTGACTTACAACGATGACATGGTGGTGGTTCACGAGGGCGACCTGATCGGAACAAAGTACAAGGTGGTGAAGATCGATCCCTCGATGGTGGTGGTTGAAGATGGCGATACGCACAAACCTCTGGAATTGCCGTTTCCGCAGTAGTCAGGGACCTCGCCGGCGCGGGACAGACGGCATCGTGCTGATCATCGTCATGATGGTGGCCACGCTCCTGCTGATTGCTTTGACCGTGGCGCTCCCCAGTGTCTATCAGGAGGGACAGCGAGAGCGCGAAGCGGAGTTGATCTTCCGGGGAACTCAGTACGCCCGGGCCGTGGCGCTATTCCATCGACAGTTTAACCGCTTCCCCGTGAGTACGAAGGAGTTGATGGGAACCAACGGCATACGGTTCCTCCGCCAGGAGTATCGCGATCCCATGGATCCCAAGGGGAAATGGCGATTCATTCATGTTAACGCGGCAGGAGTGTTACTCGATTCCAAGAACCAGCCCCTGACAAGCAATCAAAACAACCCCGCGGGGTTGGGTGCGAGCAATTCCTCGGGCTCGATGCTGGGGGGGAATTCATCCCTGGGGGGCTCCAGTTCCATGGGATTACCAGGGGGCTTTAGCGCCACGGGGATGAATTCGCCCACGGGAAATTCCAGCTCATTCGGACCCACTTCGTCCTTTTTCGGTGAGCCCGGCCAAATTCAGGGCGCTTACATTGCCGGGGTTGCTGCCACCAGCCATCACGAATCCATCAAAACCTGGCATAAGCACAGTCATTATGATGAGTGGGAGTTTATCGGGCTGGACATGGGAGTCTTCGGAATCCAAGTCGGAATGCCCGGTTCCTCTCCTGGGCCCACCGGTTTGGGTCAACCCTCCACGCCCCCGGGTTCCAGTTTCACACCCGGGCCCCCTGGTTCCACACCCTCACCCTCGAGTTTTGGACCTTCCCCAAATTGATCGTCGTTCAACCGCCTGGTGAAGAAACCTTTGGCGGGGGCGCGTAGGCCCAACTTTCGAATTACAGGGAGGACACCTGCAAGTCGGTTTTGTGGCGGGCATGCACATGGCCCAGGAGTTCAGTGCGGAGATCAAGCGCATGTGGCCCCTCAGAGAATCCTTCAACCGCAGCCCTGAAAAAACCAAATGACATCGCTCCCCTATACCCTGGCTGCGCTACGGCAATCTCGATACCCTTCTTCCCCCTCTCTTATTAGGTTCGCAGGTCAACCGCACCTATGCCATGAATACTGCATTTCTCTCGGGATTTCAGTGCAAAGACTTGCACATTTCGGGATCAGGCGAAGATTATCCAGCGGATGTAAAACATTGTAAAACGACTTTTTGTCACTTCACGTAACTGCTAACTCATTTTTTATCAGTATAGTAAATTAACTGACACATAGGGACGTGGTTTGGAAATGAAGTTGCTCTTGCTAGTTCGTCAACATCGTAATCGGCCGGTGCTAAATGGAGGCATTTATGTGCAGGAGCTTACGTCTTCTCGCCCTTGCTCTGGCGCTCTCGCTCTGTGCGGCGATTGCTGCATCCGCCGACACGATCGACACCGAGACATTCACGATTTCCAACCTTTCGGGTCCTCTGGCGGGGAATACGTACACCGGCTCCATCACTTGGGACGCTTCCGTCAGCAATGACCTGACATCGTTCAGCACCAATTTCCCCGGGTGGGCGGGCGCAACGCTGGCTGATTTGGCATATACGCCCTATTACACCTCCCCAGGCATTGAGCTTTTCTACGCTCCCGGACCAGTCGGGAACACGAACGCGTTTGCCTTCTTCGGCGCTGACCCGACGTTCACGTACGGAACGACCGTGGGTGTGAACGGTTTGTTTATCGACGCGGGGCAGGGCACAGTCACTTGGGGTGCTGTTGTCGATCCCATTCCCGAGCCAGGAGTCTTACTCCTTCTTGCTGCTGGCGCGGTCGGGATGCTCGCAGCGGGTCGACGCAAACAGACCTCACATTAGTACTTGGCATGGGGTCTGGCGGGAGTGACTTTGGATCTCGTGACGTCCCATGCGGCGGTTTTCCACGAGAAGATGAACTTCATTGGTACTGGCCGCAACGATCTCCGCCATTTTTTCCGACTCCGCCGTGGTACGATGTCCTAACGCTTGAAGATCACTCCAACTCAATCAAGTTGTGAAGGGGGCCTTGACCTCCGAGCGATCGAACCTGCTCGACGCGGCACTTCCTCAATTTGCGTTTCTGCCGGTCGTGGGCAGCGAAGGGGATGTCAAGGCGTGGAATCCAGCCACTGCCGCAAAGGTGGTTTATCCACTGATTTTTGGGCTCGGTTCGGTCACATTGTCCGTAATAAGATAAAGTAACCAAAGAGTACTATTGACAATCGATCTTGGCGGGTGTATCAGTTCCCTGCGGGGAATATATAGGAGTGGTGTGTAAAAGGAGGCGTCCCAAACCCGCATTGCTCACCACGCTTGGGCTCGAGAATTGGGAATAATCAGAAAGGCCATCTAAGGGCGGGGCTCCCGACGGATTGGGCCAGTCGCCGAGCGGCTTTTCTTGCCCTGCGAAGAGTAATCCGGGCCAAAGAGGACTGCCATGGCGGTTGGTTTCTTGGCGAGTGGGATAAGAGCGGGGCGTTCGGTGTGCACAGAAGCGAAGCGAAATTCAGGATCGATGGGAGCAGGAACGATGAGACGAGGCCTGCGTCGTAAAGCGTGTGTTCTGGGAATCAGTTTGAGCTTGCTGATAGCGGTTGTGGGTTGCGGTGGAGGCGGAGGAGGTGGCAATTCCACGCCGCCCCCGGCGGTGACGCTTTCCATTACCAGCCCCACGAGCGCCCAGACGGTGCTGGTGAATGCAACCTTAGGGATTACTGTCTCTGTAGCGAACACCACGAATACCGCCGTCACCTGGACCGTGAACGGTGTCACCAACGGCAACGCGACGTATGGAACCATTACCGGTTCCTACCCATCGTTCACCTACACCGCGCCCGCGTCGGTGCCCAGTCCGGCGACGTTTAATATTACGGCCACCAGCCAGGCTGACACGTCCGCTTATGCTTCGCTGAGTGTGACTATTGCGGTTCCCGTGGCGGTTTCCATTACCAGTCCTTCCGGCGCGCAGAATGTGCAGGTGAATGGAACTTTGGGGATTACCGCGTCGGTTACAGGGACGACCAACACCGCCGTCACTTGGACCGTCAATAACATCACCAACGGCAACTCGACGTACGGAACCATCACGGGCTCGGGCCTTTCCGTGACCTACACCGCGCCCGCTGCCGTGCCCTCGCCGGCCACGTTCAATGTGACGGCGACCAGCGTGCAAGATACCACCAAGTCAGCTTCAGTCAGCGTGACGATCACGGCTCCGGTGGTGGCAGTGTCCATAACCAGCCCCACAGGCGCGCAGAATGTGGCAGTCAATTCGACCTTGGGGATTACCGTCTCGGTGACGGGCACCGCGAATACCGCCGTCACCTGGACCGTAAATGGGGCCGCCGGCAACTCGACCTTTGGGACCGTTAGCGGTTCATACCCATCGTTCACATACAACGCGCCGGCTGCCGTGCCGTCGCCAGCCACGTTCAACGTGACGGCCACCAGCCAGCAGGATAATACCAAGTCGGCTTCGGTGAGTGTGACGATCACGCCACCGCCGGCGGTGGCGGTTACTATTACCAGCCCCACAGGCGCGCAGAATGTGCAGGTCAATTCGACCTTGGGGATTACTGTCTCGGTGACGGGTACCTCGAACACCGCCGTCACTTGGACCATAAATGGGGCCGCCGGGAACTCGACCTATGGGACCGTTAGCGGTTCATACCCATCGTTCACTTACAACGCGCCCACTGCCGTCCCCTCACCGGCCACGTTCAACGTGACGGCGACCAGCGTGCAAGATAACACCAAAACTGCTTCCGTGAGTGTGACGATCACGACACCGCCTGTGGGGATTTCCATTACCACTCCTTCCACCAGCACGGTGAGCGTAGCCGTGGGCGGAACGGTGCCACTTGTGGCGACGGTGACGAACACGGCGAACACCGCCGTTACCTGGACCGTAACCGGCGCGGCGCCCCCCGCTGTCGCCAATGGCAACTCTTTCCTGGGTACGATTCCGGGCACTTCCGCCAGCGCCACCTATAGCGCGCCCACCTCACTGCCCGGCGGCAACAATCCGGTCACCATTACGGCCACCAGCCAGGCGGACAACACGAAGTCTGCATCCATAACGGTTACGATCACTACTCAGACGGGCGTGCCGAATGCCATCAGCATACCCGGGGGCGCCACGCAGAGCGGAATCAACGTTGCCCCTTCCGAATTGACGCCGACGCTGGGGCTTACAAACGTGGGCACTTGTACAGGTCCCCCAAGCAGCCCGGGAACATGCAACGCGGATGTGTCTGGCATCTCGGTTGCGCCCGGAACCACCACCACCGTGTGGCTTTGGGGACTGGGTTTGACCAAATCCGATGGTTCCGCGATTTCCACTCTGTCGGTAGCGGTGAGCGGGACAAACGGCGATGTGACGGTGAGTAATGTGACCCCTCAGTCCCTCAAGAGTGGGATTACGAATATCTTGTTCCAGATCACAGTAACCAGTGGCGCTGCCCCCGGAAGCAGAAACATTGTGGTGACCAATAGCGCCACCAACGAGTTGCAGGCATATGTGGGAGCAATCCAAATCCAGTAGAGGTAGCAAGCGATGAAAATCTGCCTATGGCTTTCGGTAACCGTACTCGCGGGTTGGATGATGGCAGTTTCTCCGGCGCGGGCCAGCACCATCATTTCCATGTCGCTGGACCAGCTCGCCCAGGCTTCGAGCGACATTGTGCAGGGGCGTGTGGTTGGCCAGGTGAGCCGGTGGAACGACGCCCATACCCAGATTCTAACCCTCACCACCGTGGCGGTTTCCCACACGTTCAAGGGTAATGCTCCTTCTACCCTCGAGGTACAGCAAATGGGCGGCACAGTGGGGAACATGAGAACGTACGTGCCGGGTGACGTCGCTCTCCAGCCGCATACCGAGTACGTTCTGTTTCTCGAACCCCAACCTGGAAGCTCGGCGTACCGCATGGTGGGACTTACGCAGGGCGCCTACCACGTGTATTCGGACGCCTTGACGCAGGAGCTACGGGTCATCCTGCCGCTCGGCCATGTGCTGGCCGAGAACCAGATGTTAGGTGACGGGAACCCTGCCGGGACCGTTTCTCTGCGGGGATTCCACAAGTATGTGGCCACCCTCGTGGGCGCCGGGATTCAGATTCCCCACGGGCTTACCATGTCGGTGACGGTGGCGTCGGCGGAATCGCGAGGCGCCGGCCGCATGCATGTTTACGGGCGAACCAGCACCGATTTATTTCCCAATAGGAACCTGGTGATTCCGGCGGGAACCGCGGTCGAGGGCGAAGCGGTTTTGGCCGGGGGAAACTGGACGATCCATTGGGATGAAGTGAGCGTGCGCGGCGTGCATGCTCCAATTTCCGCGACCAGCCAGGAAGTCCAAGGCAGCTTGCGGGGAAAGTCCATGCTTGTTAACGTGAGGTGACACCGGTGAAACTGAGGCGCATGACTATGAAACGTCAGAGAATGATTTTGGGTGTGGTCGCCGCCCTGGGGTTGTGCTCCGCCGCAGTGTTGTGGGCGGTCAACTTCCAACTGGTTCAGGTCATCAGTTCTGCGGATATCCAGAAGGCTTCTTGGCCAAGTTCGAGCGTCACTTGGAGCCTGGGCCCAGATAATCTGAATGTGGACTCTAGCGGTGGCGGGAGCGTTACGGCAGCGCTGACGAGCGCTTTTACCGCCTGGCAAGGGGTCACATACAGTGGCACTTGGCAAGGATCCCCATACACCAGCGCGGCACTGAATACCCTTGCCTTCACCCAGGGGGCGGGTAGCCTTGCAACCGATTATAATGGCGCGGATTGTGTGAATACGTTGGGGTTCGACCAAGAGCTTTCGACGGGAATTGTCGCCCTGACTGGAATGACGTATGCGGTCACGATAACACCGGGTTCGCCTGCCGGAAACTATACCTGTACGGCACCTCCCACCACGCGGACCTGCCCCAACCAGGTTTGTATTATCGATGCCGATGTCGAGTTCAGTACCCGTTACAGATTCTCGACCTACGCTGGTGCGCCCTCCACCGAATATGATCTTCAAACCGTCGCCACGCACGAGATCGGGCACATGATCGGTCTCGACCATAGTGGCATTGCCCATGCCGTCATGTTTCCCTATGGTGACACCACGCAGATTGGGACGGTCAAAACACTGACTGTCGATGACGAGATTGGCAGCGGTGTGCTGTACCCCACGAGTGCCAGCCAAAGCTTGTTCGGGACGATCAACGGAACGGTGACGGTGGGGGACAACCCGGCCTTCGGGACGCACGTGGTAGCCATCGATAGTACCACCGGGAACGCGATAACCGACACTCTCTCGGACCCTAATGGCAATTACACATTGACCGTGGTGGAAGGAAGTTATTATGTTCTGGTCCTGCCCTTGGCCAGCGACACGTCAGGTGACAGCAGCACCAATGGCGTCACGGGCTATGCCAACTATTCCGGATGGGCAAACGGGTATCCTTCGCTCGGCGGCAATGACGTCCAGTACCTCTTTACGGGAACGTATTACTGATCCATTTTCCATTCGAGAATTTTATAAGGGCCGGCTCGCAAGGGCCGGCCCTTTGATTTTCAGCCCGCATTTCTCACCACGGGTTGGGAAGGGCGGCGGATGGGGGTTTCGAACCTTTGCCCTTTTGGATGAAGGAGGGCGTAGCGCGCCTCCGTTAGAAAGCAAACACGGATTGAGGTGGTCATGCAAATTCCCGCAAGCAAGCTTGCGGGAGAATAAGCGGTAGCAAGCTGCACGCCCTCCAAAGCTTCGCTCAGCGAGTTCCTGCCGAGGGACACAAATCTCGAGGAAAGGCGCCTGCCCGCAGGTTCGGGAGCGTATGTCTGGGGAAGAATCGCCCCGATGCCGTAAGCGCTTTCGCGACGCGCTATGCGTGGGCAGCCACAGCGCGCCGGCTTGCTTGCACGGTTTTGGCTACCCGCCGGTGGTCGACGAGCATGGCGAGCAGGTCGCTCCGCTGCACTTTTTCGCAGAGGACGGTGCACATGGAAAGGGCGTTAAAAGGGCGAATGAAGGCATGAAGGCGTTGTTGATACTCGCGAATGGTTGCCGCGTCAGTGCCATTTCCAAATGCCCACGACCAGTCCGTGACCCAGCGCATCACCGTGGCTTGACGATGCAGCGGGCTGCGCTGCAAGGGTTCGCTGGGGCGGAACAATTCCACCAGGCAGTTGGGCGCCGTCAGGAGGACCAGTCGTCCACTGTGCAGCAGGGCATCGGTCTTGAGCCCCGTCTCACCAAATCCGTGGGCAATCTCTTTCAGGCAGGTGGGTCCCGCCATGATGACCACTTGTTGACCGATTTCCAGGCCGGCGCTGCAAAAATGTTTGATCTCGGATAGACTCTTTTCTTTCCGGACTACCAGGCGGCACGGTTCCCCCTGTCCGAATAGGGTTTCGTGCGCCCCCAAATAAAGACTCATAGGGTCTATTTTTGACGATATCAGGCAGGCATGTCAACAGGTCATCGCGGGCGGGGTAATATTGTTGACCGCGGGTTTTGAGCCTTGTCAATGGCTAATTCTCGATGGCAGGTTGTCGATTGACCTATTGAGCACTGCAAATCACACTGACAAGACCCCCTCACCCCCGGCCCCTCTCCCCCAAGGGGGCGAGGGGAGAGTTGAGTGATTTAGTTATGCGACCAACTCCCCTCGCGCCCTTGGGGGAGAGGGGCCGGGGGTGAGGGGGTTGTCCGTCGCCGTATTATGCAGAGGTCAGTAATCGGCAATCACCCATAGTCAATAACAGAACTGTGGACCTATAGAACAAGTCGGTACTGCACTTACTCGCCGGGGATCGTCGCGGGCTCACCTTGATCAAATAACCCTGAACCCCGTGTCCCGATCTAAGTCCTAGAACGCAAACATCACCTGAAAGTCAATGCGACGATTCCCGGCCTGGGATCCACCGCCGCCGCCGAATAGACCACCAATGGAGTTCGATTGATCGAAATTGGGCGCGCCGATCATCCCGATTCGTGGCCCGAGGTTTACTTCATTGAAAAGATTCCGGGCGTTGGCGCTGAACGTAAGGTTGAAGCGCCGATTGCTGCTGGTTCCACCGCCGAAGAGTCCGCGCGCGCCACCTCCGCCCAAACCGCCAGGGCCCAGACCGCCGCCCATGCCGCCACCGGGGGGCCCGCCGCGGCCACCGCCACCACCACCTCCCGGACCTCCAAAGCCTCCTCCACCAAAGCCACCTTGGCTTGACCCCGCCCTTCGAATCTCTTTTCCGAAGCCAATGGTCTTGCTTAGTCGTAAGTTAAAGGTGAATTGCCCGGGATTCTCATAGCCATTGGGCGGAATGATGGACTGCGCGGTCGCCGGGAGGGTATTGAAGGTTCCCAGCGGCGTCTTCACGATATTGGGACCCGTGGCTCCCGCTGCGGCCATTGCCGGACGGGCATTGTAGGAGCCGGTCCCGAACAAGTCCTCGGGCACGCTGACGTTGAAAGGCGATCCGGACGAAGCGACCACGAAAGGACTGAGGCTGAACCGATAGGGCAGGTTCCAATTGCCGAAAACGGCGATACGGTTGCGGACGTCAAATGCCGCCCGCCCATAGTCCTGGCGGATGTCGTACGGGTTCATGATCAAGCCCGCGCTGTTGCCCGTGGTGTCAGCGTCGGCGTAGCTCAGCGTGTAAAATCCGCCCAGCGTGAGCTTGGTGTTCAAGCGCAGATTGATATTAGCCGTCAATTGGTTTTGCTTGAAAACCCCACCGGATTGGAAATCGTAGATGTTCCCGGCGGCGCTGCCATAGGGGCGTGTGCCTAACTGCGGTTCCCCCAACGTGAAGGTCCCGGGCAGAGGCGCATTGATATCATCGGTAAGAAGTTGGTGGACTCCACGGGCATTGAGGTAAGTTACCGAAAGCGTCGCACTTTTTGAAATCTGCTGCTCGATGCTCGCCGCGAATTGCATGGTGTAAGGCGCCCGCAAATGGGGATCAATTTCGTCCCGCGTGGAGGATACCGCATAGCTGGAAAGGTCGCTGACGCTGGGGATGAGAGGGAAAAAGGTTGGGGACGGAACCAGGTACGTCTGCTGGGTCGTGCCATTCAAACGCTCGGCTTGGAGGATGAGGCCTTCCGAAAACCGATCATAGAAAACTCCATAGCCGGCGCGAAGAACGGTCTTCGCCGCAGCGTTCTTGTGCGGATTCAGGGCCCAGGCAAAACCCACCCGGGGCGCAAAGTCGGAATGATCGGGAATGCCCGTCTGCGACTCCCAGCGTAATCCCAAGCTGAGTGTCATATTGGATCTAAATTTCCAGTCATCCTGCGAATAGAGCCCTACATCCAGCATGTTGACGGTCGAGAGGGGCACTCCGGCAACAAGGCGAAACTGGCTGGCCCCACTTGTCTCGCAATGGGTTCCTCCACTATTTGCACATGCTTGCAGGTTTTGTTCGGCTACTTGGAAGGAAGTTTGTGGAGCGGGAGGTGTACAAGGCGTCGCGGGTGTGTTTGCCAGGCAAGCGAAAGTGAATGTCCCGTTGAAGTTGGCATTGGAACTGCTTGATTCATGGATATCGCGCAGACGGCCTCCTACCACCAAGGTGTGTTTGCCGAGGAAGAAGGAGGTCAGGTTTTGAACTTCGTAGTGATCTTGAATATCGGAGGACGTTCCGGAAGAGCTGGGGCCCCCGCTGAATGCGCCCGCCACGGAAAGGGTGTAGGGAAACGCTTGGTTGCCTAGCGGCGCGGAGGTGGAGTCATCGTGCAGATATTGGAAACGAAATTGATCCAGCGTTTTGGCGCTGAACACCTGCGTGTCGCTCACCTGCACTTGATGTTCGTTGCTGTGGGAGTTGACGCCTTGCGTCTGCAGGGCCGTTTGCCCGATCCCGTTATTCTTAGAATTGTTGTCGAAGAACTGATAGCGGACCGAGATGACATTGTTGTTGCTCAACTGATAATCAAACCGTGGACTCAGGTTGGTCATGGTGCGGGGACTTGAGACGGCTTGGCTGAAAGAAGCAGGCTCGAGCGTGGTGGGGTCGAGGACATACGCGGAGATGAGCGAGTCATCGCCGACGTCACGGCGAAAGATGTTGAAGAAGAACGAGGCCTTCTTGCTGAGTGGCCCGCCCACGTTTCCGCTGAAGAATTCCGTATGGTACCCCGGCTCCGAAGCGGGGGCGAAAGGGTTCCGCGTATTGAAGACGTTGTCATTGACATTGCCCATGATCTGGCCATGGAACTGGCTGGAGCCGGGCCGCGTGGTGATTTCAACTCGCCCATAGCCCAAGCGGTCATATTCCGCGGAGAAGGGGTTCTGATTGATGCGGATTTCCAGGATATCCGCTTTGGGGGGCAGTTGGCCGGAGGTGAATCCATCCACGTAAATCTGGCCGCCATTGGGTCCGGCAGAGGGCCCGGCCAGAGCTTCCAGCTCCGACTGCAATTCATCGGGATCGTCGGAGAGCGAATTCAGGTCCTCTCCCTTGATGACCAGGGCGGTGGCGTTGTCCGAGGGATTGACGCTTACTTTTGTGGTTTCCTCGGTGACATCCACCTTCTCCACTTCCTCCTTGATCTTGAGAGAGATGTCAACTTTGCCCGTTTTGCCGGCGGTTACTTGGACGTTTGCCTGCTCAAACGGATCGAAGCCCTTGGCACGTGCTTTGACCGTGTAGATTCCGGGGGCCAGGCCTTGGATATCATACGATCCATCGGAATGAACCACGCCCAAAATGGCTTGCCCGGTGGACGATACGGCAGCCACCCTGGCCGCCGGGACGGGAAGGCCCGAGGGGTCAGAAATCTGGCCGTGCACCAACCCGGAGGGATTCTGTGCCAGCAATAATCCTGGAAAAAGCAACGATAGGAGCAGCAAACCCGCCAGGGGGGGGCGTGCAGCAAAGATTTGAAACCTCATTCTGTCTCCTTAAATAACACCATGGCTTGATGGCCTGGGTAGTATACGAGGACTTGGCATCTCCCGATGCCGTCGCTCTAGTTCAAGGGGGAAAAGGTGGCGGTTAGAGGCCTACCCATTGCCCATGCATAAACGCCATCCTTGCGGCGACGTTTACCCTCCCTGAATCAGACGTTTCAGGGCGCTGCGAGGTTTCATGCTTTTGACGATTTCTTGGGGACCGCGACCGAAGACTTGATGGTAGTCAGAAAACCATTGAGGGGAAGGGAAGAGCTTCTGATTTGACGGGCATCAATGCTGGGGGGGGCGCTTCCGGGTGCGAACCGTCCTGGCCGCAAGAATTTCTGGCCATGGAGAGCAGGTGGTGTTAGTATCTGCCGCGAAATTCGAGCCGAGGTTTTCAGTTAACTCTACCGAAGGGTGGCTTTCATGAGAAACGCATTGCAATGGAATGATGAAGTTGCGCGCCGCAGGGCGCATTCCTGGGGCATTTGCCGCCAGCGGCTCCTGTGGGTGGTTCTTACTATTCTGGTAGGCGCTGGGACTGCGGCCGCTGACGTCAAATTGCCGGCGCTGATTGGCGACAACATGGTGGTGCAAACAGGCCGCCAAGTGGCAATTTGGGGTACGGCCGACGCCGGCGAGCAAGTTACGGTGAGTTTGGGCGAAGAGAAGGGCACGGCTACGGCTGATGCCAATGGAAAGTGGAAAGTGGAGTTGGGGCCGCTGGCGAAAGGCGGGCCGCTGGAAATGACGGTAGCGGGAAAAAACACTATCATCATCCACAATGTGCTGGTGGGTGAAGTGTGGGTATGCTCCGGCCAATCGAACATGGAGTTCGCCGTGTGGAACCATGGCGTGTTCGGCGGCGTGAAGAACGCGGAACAGGAAGTGGCGGCGGCTAATTATCCCATGCTGCGGCTTTTCATCGTGAAGAGAACGATTGCGGGGAAGCCTCAGACCGACGTGGAGGGCAAGTGGGTGGTGGCAAGCCCCGCGACCGTAGGCAGTTTTTCTGCGGTGGGATACTTCTTCGGCCGGGATTTGTTCCGGGCCATGAAATCCCCCGTGGGGTTGATTGATTCCTCCTGGGGCGGGACGGAGGCTGAGGCTTGGATCAGCGAACCGGCCCTGGACGCCGATCCTGACTTGAAGGTGGCGTTGGATGCGTGGCGGCAGAAGATTGCCGACTCCCCGCAGCGGCTCGAACAGTACCAGCAGCAACTGCGGGAATGGGAGAAGGCTGCGGAAGAGGCCGAGGCCAATGGCAAAGAGGCAGTGCCTATGCCGGAATCGCCCAGAGATTATCGCAGTCACTCCTGGCGCGAGGCCGGGTGTTGGAACGGCATGATCGCCCCCCTCACGCCTTTTGCCATTGCCGGAGCCATTTGGTATCAGGGCGAATCGAACACGGGCCTTGCCTACCAATACCGCAAGGTTTTTTCCACGATGATCGAGCAATGGCGTAACTCCTGGGGAGAAGGCGACTTCCCATTTCTCTTCGTCCAACTTGCCAGTTTTGTCCCGGGCGGCAAGGATACCGATTCCTGGGCCGTGCTGAGGGAATCGCAGGAAAAAGCCCTGGCGTTGCCGAAAACCGGGATGGCCCTCGCGACTGACATCGGCGAGCCTTATGATATTCACCCCAAAAACAAGCAGGAGGTGGGGCGGCGTTTGGCTCTGGCCGCGGAGAATATCGCCTATGGCCGGAAAATCGAGTATATGGGGCCGGCCTTCCAATCTATGCGCGTGGACAAGGGAACTCTGCGCGTGCGCTTTACCCATGTGGCGGGTGGCTTGGTGGTTCACGGCCAGCGCTTGATGGGATTTGAGGTTGCCGGACAGGATCAGAAGTTTTATGCGGCGCAAGCAAGAATCGAGGGCAACGAGGTGGTGCTTTCCAGTCCTCATGTTGCCAAGCCGGTGGCCGCGCGCTACGCCTGGGCGAACGATCCCAAGTGTACCCTGTATAACAAAGTGGGTCTGCCCGCGCCGCCGTTCCGTACGGATGATTGGCCGGTTTCGACCCAGGGAATGATTCGCAAAGGGGTCTGAGTGCCCTACTAAGGCAGAGTCACAAATCAGGGGGGGAGTTCCGAAAAGCTCCCCTCCTCAGATGAGGAGGGGTGGCGCGCTGAGCGCCGGGGTGGTGCTGACAAGAGGATTAAGGGGCGCGGGACAGAGGAATCAAGAACTCCTGGCAACGGCGGGGCTCCCGATAAGTCGGGACGGGCGCCGCCCCGCCCTTCCAGACGGGTAGTGAGAATTGCGGGCTAAGGAGGGCCCTGCCATGGGGAGATTGCTGCTTGCCATGATGGTTCTGGGAAGTGCTCAGGCGGTTGTGGCGCAGACCGAGACGCCCAAAGAAGAAAAGTCTTCCTTCCAGCCGGCTGAAACTCTTTCGGTCACGGACATTACCTACCCCATCACCAGCGTCGTTTATGGGACCGTGGTGATGGACGTTCTGATTGCTGACACCGGAAAAACCCAGCGGGTGGAGGTCCGCAGGGATATTCCCTCGCTCACGCAGACGGCGGTGAGCGCAGTGGAAAACTGGGAATTCTCCCCGGCCACGCTCGCCGACAAAGCTATTGCTTCCAGAATGCCGGTGACGGTCACTTTCTGTCCGCCCGCTCCCTTTGCCAATCCCGTTCCCTTTCCGCCGCTGCTGCCCCAGAGCGAAGAAGCAATCCAGGCGGAGTTCCAGCCGGCGGAAGTGCTTCTTGCCGCGTTCCCGTTGCCCACCTATCCGGCCACCACGGTTCTTGCCGGGGCCACCGCCCTGGAGGTCCCTCTGAGTGAGAAGGGAGAAGCGGGGGAGATCAAGGTGCTTCGCGACCTTCCCCCTTTGACCGAGGCGGCCAAGGCGGTGGTGAAGAAATGGCGATTCATGCCTGCCGCTTTCAATGGCCGTCCCGTCCCCTCCAAGATTGTTCTGGTGTTTGTGGCTGGGCCGCAAGTCAGTTTTCCGGATTCCTAGTGCGGGCGGTGTTGAGGACCCGCCCTTTCCGGCGACAATGTTCAATGTCGCCGATGCCTCCGTAGCCCAGGTTGGTTTTAACCATTTCTAGCCGGGGTTTCCCGCCAGAACCCGAGGGCGTCGCCGGACCTCGCCGTCAATATTAGAGCTTGACAGCCCCACCAAACCCCAGAACATGCTGAGAATACAGCTTGTTATTTGAAACTCTTTAAACCGCAAAAGGGCATGACAAAATGACCCACCAGAAGCCCGCTCCCGGCAGAGGGTAAAACGCCAATAGCATCCGTAGTGATTACTTGTATAGGCTAGATACATTTCTTAATAAGCGTGAACGCTCATGGGGTGCGGCAGGGACGGGACACTCCTAGCGGTTTTTGCGAAGCAAGTATTCCAATTCTTCCAGCGTGCGCGGCCAATCCTGTTTCATCAGCCTGGAAAGGGCGCGGTCTGCCAGCAGCCTGCCTCCCGTCTGGCACTTTGGGCAGTAGTTGGTTTCGTTGTTGGCGTAGCGAATGCGCTGCACTTTGGTCCCGCAATGTGGACAGGGCTTGCCGTATTTCCCATGCACTGCCATTTCCTCGCGAAACGCGGTAACGTTCTCCGGGAATCCGCCACGGGCTTCGGCGCGCAGGCGGTCAGTCCACTCAAGGAGGACACCAGGTGTGGCTTCGTACAGACGCTGAATCTCATCCCCACTCAGTCGTTGAGTCAACGCGACGGGCGAAAGCTGAGCGCGGTGGAGGATTTCGTCAGAGTAGGCGTTGCCGATGCCGCTGAACAATCGCGGGTCGGTCAATGCGCGCTTCAGCGTGTGATTGGCGGAGGTCAGTTGCGCGGCAAAGGACTCCAAATCTGCCGTTAGCGGCTCCAAACCACCCGGATCGAGCTCGCGCCAGCCCTCCTGGCCTTGGACGACGTGGAGTGAGGCGCGGCGTCGAGAGCCCGCTTCGGTCAGGAGCAAGCTGCCCTGAGGAAAATCCATCGCCGCCAGCGCGCGCTTGGGAGTGAGCTTCACACCCGGTTTGCTCCAGTGCAGGCGCCCTGCGATCATCAAGTGCAGCACCAGCCAGAGATCATCTTGCAGGCCGATGGCGATGCGCTTGCCAACGCGCCGCAGCTCCCGGACGGATTTTCCCTCCACCGCTGGAAGTGGCGGCGAGGCGGTGCGGAGCAGGAAAGGGCTTGCCAAGCGCACTCGCTCCAGCGGCTGATTCAGGATGCGCGGCTCGAGGGCTTCGATGTATACAACGATATCGGGAAGTTCCGGCACGATTCTGCCATCTTGACATGGCGTGGTGCGCCCGTAAACCCCCTTTGCAAGCGGAGGTGGTAGGTCGCATGTGGTAGGTGGGAGAAAGGGCTAAGTCGCAGGTGAGGTTTCATCAGAAAGCTCTCGCTCACAAGCGATCTATTGCCTATCGACTGTCTCTCCCCATCTACCACCTGCCATCTACCAACTCCAGACACATCTGGCGGAAGATCTGCGGCGGCGGTATAATCGCGCCTCGTAGTTTTTTCGGGCGGTGTTAAGAAACTCCATAGCCTGTCGGGGACGCGGCGCAGGGACTGGTGGTGTCTGCCTCTTAATGGCCGGCTCTGGCCGCTCTCTGGCGGGCGTCAGCGGGTAACGCGATAGAACCGTCACAGCGTCCAGGGGCGATAGGATTGACATCGCGCGAAGGAATTCGAGGTACAACTGAGAGTATAGAGGAGGAGGATAAAATGAGGAAACTTGCGATGGGAATGCTGAGTGTATTGATGGTGGCCTGCTTTGCGTTTGTGGCATCTGCGCAGGGCAACCCCCGCGGCACATCGACTTTGACCCTAAATGGGAAGACGGTTTCAGTGGACTACGGACGGCCCTCGCTCAAGGGACGCACTACGGATGAGTTGCTGGGGAGGCTGGGACCCGGAGGCGTTTGGCGGCTGGGTGCTGACACCTCTACAACCTTCAAGACCGAAATCGCTCTGGCCTTCGGCGATGTCACCGTGCCGGCCGGGGAATATAGCTTGTGGATGCAGAGGCAAAGCGACAATTCCTGGAAGCTCCTTTTCAATAAGCAGCACGGTCAGTGGGGCACGCAGCATGACGCGTCACAGGATTTGGTCTCTGTACCTCTGAACGAATCGAAGCCTGCTGAGCCCGTCGAAATGGTAACTCTAACCCTGGCCAAAGCGGGCCATGGAGGGACCCTCACGATCCAGTGGGGCACACTGGAAGCGGCCGCCAGTTTCAAGGCGAAGTAACGAAAGCGGACGGCGCCTAAACTTCAGTCAGGGAGTCGGAAGCAGGAGTAGCAGACCTTAAAGGGGGAGGTTTGCCATGCAATACCGTAATGTCTTGTTTCCGTAGCAAACATTTTGCGCCTCTTGTAGGGGCACCCCTCGTGGAGGGTTGGGGGGCAGTGCCCCTACAAGAGTAGTCTGGTCGCGTCTTCACCGCACGGGGCTTCCCCTTCTGGCTCGACCGGCGACCGGGCGGGGTGCATCACTGCCGTTTGTACGTCACACCGGCGATCCTCTCCGAAGGTCTTCGAGCGTTGAAGCCCGTCAGGGCGACCAATTGCTTTTCCAGATCGCCTATCTCGGCACTGGCATCGCTCCGTCCGTTGAGCACCGCCTCCACCGCTTGCGCATAGGCTTGGGACACGTCGGGGTATTTTGTTCCGGCCACGACGGAGGGGCGGGGAACGCCCGACGTCTCCAGCGCATCATAGACCTGGGCGAAGTCCGGGGTGTGTTGCAGCAGGTGGGGATCCCGGATCACGGACAGGCGAGTGGGGGTCTCGGTCCACTCGCGGGCGTACAATAACTGTGCGCCGGTAGTGGTAAGAAACTCAACCAGCCGGACAGCCTCTTTGGGGTGGGCGGAATACTTCGAGACCGAGAGTTGCCAGCCACCGAGGGTGCCCACGGAACCGGCAGGCCCGGCGGGCATGTGCGTGATGGCGAAAGTCCCACCATCCTTCAGCTCCTTCCGGCCAATAAACTCCGGCCAGTTCCGCATGAACGCCGCGCCGCCGCTGACCCAGACATTGACGACAGCAAAGGGGTCGGAGGTCAGCGTATCCGGAGGAGAAATCGTCCCGATCCAGCGGTGCATACGGTTCAGAGCTTCAACGGTATACGGGTTGTTGACGGTGATGGCGCCGTCTTGCTCGATGATGTGCCCGCCTCCATTCGAGGCCTGCACTTCATAGGCGGAGGCGGTGAGATTCTCGGCGGCGGTTTTCCCTTCCCACACATATCCCCAGAAATCCCCGTGCCGCGATTTCCTCTCGCCCTTCTGGATAACCTGCGCCATTGCTTCCAATTCGTCCCAGGTGGCGGGCGGATGATTGTAACCGTACTTGCGAAGCAGATCGGTGCGGTAATAAAGGAGTCCGACATCCGTGTATAGCGGGAGCGCCACCAGCCGGCCGTGAATCTTATAGTTGTCCATGACAAAGGGCATGTGCTCGTTCGCTATCTTGCCTGCATCCGGAGTCAGGTCGAGCATCTCATCGGCAATGGCGCTGATAAAAGTGACATCAGCCTGATAGATGTCGGGGGTCTGGGAGTGGCGGCTTAGCCAGTCGAGGGACTGCGACCGCCGGCTATCTTCCTCCTCTTCGGTATAAGGGACAAGATTGACTTCGATGCCGGTTTCGCGAGTAAAGCTCGCGAGACGCTGGTGCCACGCCGGGTTCTGCCAATAGACATTCCCGGAGAATGATAGCGTGACAGACTCTTCATGGCCCGCCTTTCCGCAGCCGGAAAGCACGAAGACGAGAAGTGGAAGAACAACCGCAAGTAAACGCCAATATCGATTGGACACTGACTATCTCCTTTTATGGTATTACGGCAAAAGCCATAGACGGAGTACTCAATAAATGAATTTTCGCCGCCAGTCGTGAGTCTCTCATCGGCTGAAGGCGAGGTCAAGCTCTTTAATAAAGCTCTTTAATAAAGAGAGGGGGTAGAGAGGGGGTGGATGCAAGCGTAGAGTTGTCTGGCTCCCAACGGGATGACTCTACCGGCTTCTCACTTTCCGGTGCAATTCCCGAGCGCGTTCTTCCCGGCGAAAAAGGCGCATTTGCTGACCGTGGGGTGATTTCATCCCTGCCCCGGACTACCAGGGAGGTTGTTTAGAAGTGTTGCAGAGTTATCCGGCTGGGAACCGGATAGCACTGCATCGCGATACCGTCGCATTGCATTATACTCGCTCTTCGGTTTAACAACCCATAAGATTTTGGAACTTTTGTTCAGGCAGAGGTGTCTATTGTCCTGAAAGACTATCTTTGGAGGTTTCATTCGATCCCATGGCTATTATTGCATTGTTCGGTGGTCTCGTTGTCGGTGGAGCACTTTTTGCCGTTCTCAAGAACCGTGGCGGTAAATCCACTGAGAGTAAGTACACAAAGTTGGATATTGGATAACCGCGCGGCCAAGCCCAGCCGGTTCAGTCCCCATTAAGCCAAACCTTTTCCCATTTGCGCACAAGAGGGTGTTGTGGGAGCGAAGGTGAAGTGTTGCTGTTCGGTGCTGCCCCACCCCAAGCCGGCCTTGTGGTGCGATAAACTTGTCCGAACTCCACGTTGATGAGAATCAGTTGATGTGGGAAGATAGGGCGTCGCATAGATACAACCCTCGTGCGCGACACCATGACCCTTGCGTCCCCGCGGGTTAGAGTCGGAGATTGCAGTGTCCACCCGGCGATTCGGCGTGATTCTTTGCCCCACCGATTTCAGCCCTCACTCCGCGGCGGGATTGTGCGTGGCAGGCGGCATCGCGCGGGCCATGGACGAACGTGTCGTGTTGCTGCACGTGCAGAGATGGGAAATCCCCGTTTACTTTACCCAGTCTCAAGCGCGCGCCCTGAAGGTGCAGTTGCGGCGTAGCGCCCGGACCGCCTTGCGTTTCGCGGACGATTTTGCCGCGAAGTACCTTCCAGAAGATGTGGGGCGCACGGTTTTGTTGCTCGAGGAAGACCCCGTAGAGGCGGTGGTGCGTGTCGCCAAGGAACTTCACGCCGGGCTGGTGGTGTTGGGATCTCACGGAAGGACAGGACTGGCGCGCCTCCGGTTGGGGTCGATTACGGAAAGCGTATTGCGGCAAGTGGGCACACCGGCGCTGACGGTGGGGCCGCGCGTCCAGCCGTCACCCCGCCTGGCACAAATCCACCGTATTCTCTGTCCGGTGAATTACACCCCCCTGGCGCGTGCGGCGTTTGACGATGCGGTGAGTCTGGCGGAAAAGACGGGTGCAGAATTGGTATTGGTGCACGTGACGGAGCACCAGGGGGCTCACGAAGGTGAGAGGCTTTCCGAGTGGGCGCGGGCGGAGTCTGGCCGCCGATGCGAGGTTAAAGAGGTCATGCTGAATGGCGTCGCCGCCGAGCAGATCGTCAACGAGGCGCGCCGCTGCCACGCCGACCTGATTGTCCAGGGCGCCCAGCCGCGCAACTTTGTGGGTACTGTCCTCTTTGGCTCGACGTCCGAGTTGGTCATTCGCAAAGCATCGTGTCCTGTGTTGTCAGTGATCCGACCATAAGTTTTCACCGCGGAGGCGCAGTGCAAAGAAGGTGTCAGGTTCCAAGTGCCAGGTGTCAGTAGAACCCTAACACCTGATACCTGTTCTGCGTCTCAGCGCCACCGTGCTTCTGCGGTGAAATGTCTCTGTAGCTTTAGACCCGCGCTAGTAGAAACGAATCTCATCCACATCAAGCTTGAAGGCTCCGGGCGGGCCATCGACGCGGAATTCCAAAACCCAGATGTTTTTATGAGGGGAGGGGTTGGGGGTTGCCAGCCCCGCCGCCGGCAGGCGAACACTTTGCCACTCGGAATCAGGAATAAAAGTGAGGGCGGGCGCAGGCAAGGTCAGATCGGGTGGCGTGATTCTGACCTGGAAAAGACGGCTATCACCGCGCACCTCAAACTGAATGCCCCGCAAGCTCGGAGTGCCCGCGGGGAGAATAAAAGAGTGCCGGGCGGTGACGGATCCGAGGTCTGAGCCGGGGGCGGATTCGACGCGTCCCTTGAATCGCAACGCATGTCCCGTGCCGTCGGCGCCGGGCGAAATCACTTCGAATTCGCCGAGTGAGCGGCCGGCGGCGTTCACTTCCGTTGACACCTGCCAGGTTTTCAGCAGGGTTTCAGGCTCCTGCGGGTTTTCAAAGTCGTCCAGCATATTGCCGTCGCGTGGAGAAGCGTGCTGCCCTTCCGCCAGAGGTGAGTGGCTCATCAGCGAATAGGTTTCCCTCCACGTAGCGGCGAGGTTCCCTCGCTCATTCATCCCAATTCCCATGATTAGAAAAGGCGCGATGAAAGTTAAGGACACCAACTTGGCACGGGTGGAGATCTTCTCCTCTTTCTCCCAGCGAAAAAGCCTCCAGGCAAAGAGCAGGCCGAAAGTTCCGGAAATGAGAAGAACCAGCAACTCCGCCTTGTGCTCGAACACTGACTGGCCGCGCACCATGATGGCTTGAAACGAGTTGACCAGATAGGTGGCGGGCAGGAAGGCGGCGAAACGTTGGATCCAGTCGGGAAGCATCGGCAGGGGCACGGTTACGCCGGAGAGAAAGAGCATCGCGAACCAGACAACGTTGTTATAAATCTGCGCTTCTTGCATGGTGTTGGCCACGCTGGCGATGGAGAGCCCGAAGCCCGCGAAGGCGAAAGTGCCGACAGTGACCAGCACGAGCAGGGTGAGCAGGTTGATTCTGAGCGGCATATGGAAGAACACCATGGCGCAGAAAACCAACATGGCGATGGTGGGAAGCTCCAACAGATAGTTTGCCAGCAGACTACTGAACACCATCGATCCTGGTCCAACCGGCGCCAGGCGATAGCGGCGCAGGCTGCCGCGCTCGCGCTGCATCACCGATTGCAATCCCAGTCCGAAGAAGCCGCTCGCCATGATGTTCAGGGTCACTACCGGCCCGAACATGTAAACCACGGCCTGAGGATTGCCATGCGCAAAAATGCCGGCGTACACAAAAAGGAAAATGAGGGGGAAGAGAAAGGTAAAGAAAAGCGCCGTCTTGGTGCGAGTCACCAGCTTGATCGACATGAGAGCAATGCGAATCGAGGGAATCATTTTAATCGGGCCATCGGATCATTTGTTCATCGAATCATTGAGCCACTTGGGCATGGTGTCATCACGCCATCGGAAAATCCCTGTACCAATGACTGAATGACCCGATGGCCAGATGACCCCATCATTCGTCCTCCATGCGCCGCCCGGTCATTTCCAAGAACACATCTTCCAGGGTAGGCTGAGTGATGTGAAGGTCGAGCAAGGCGTTGCCTTCTGCCTCAAGAAAGCGCACCAGCGCGGCTATTGCTTGTGCCGGCGGTTGCGCGTGCAGAAAGTATCGGCCGCCGACTTCCCGGCAATCGGTCACGGCGTCGAGATGCCTTAAGCTGCCGGGCGAAACGGGTTGGGCAAGGGATACCTCCAGGCGCGTGCCCTTGCCGGAGCGGAGCACCAGGTCACGCGGCGTCCCTAGCGCAATCACTTGCCCGTGGTCGATGATGGCGACGCGGTCACACAGGCGCTCGGCCTCCTCGATATAGTGCGTCGTCAACAGGGTGGTGCGGCGCTCTTCGCGGAAGCGTTCAATGAGGGCGTAGATGTCGCGGCGCAGTTGGGCATCCAGGCCCACCGTGGGCTCGTCGAGCAACACGAGTTCGGGGTTATTCACCATGGCCAGCGCCAAGGCCAGGCGCTGCTTCTGCCCGCCGGAAAGCTTCTCAAAAAACGCCCGCCGCTTTTCCTTCAGGCCAAATTGTTCCAGCAGCATTTCAATAGAGGCCGACTCGAGGTAAAAGCTGGCGAACAAAGTCAAGGCTTCTTCGACACGAATCTTGTCCGGCAGCACCGTGGCCTGGAGTTGGGCGCCAATCCGCTCCTTAAGAACTGTCTGCTCGCGCCCCGGGTCCATGCCGCAAACCGTTACCGTTCCGCCATCCGGCTGGCGGAGACCCTCCAGGATTTCGATGGCCGTGGTTTTCCCCGCACCGTTGGGCCCGAGCAGGCCAAAAACTTCGCCCGCCTGGATTTCAAAGGTGATTCCCCGCAAGGCCTCGATTTCGCCATAACGCTTGCGCAGACCTTCCACGCACACGACTGCGGAGTTGCGGTCATTCTCCATAATGGAAACTGTCCATGATATCGGACACGGATACCCGAGGCAATGAATTTTGAAGGCCCACAGGAACAATTTGGCGCGGAGTTTGGCACCTGATTTGTAGAGATTAGCCGAGAGTGTTATATTGCGCTGTCATTATACGCAGCTAAATCGACTGGGGGATGAGGATGAATTGTCCATGCAGGCCTTTTCCAACAGATGAAAGGTTTCGGGATGAGCTATGAAGATTCTGGTCTTGAATTGCGGCAGTTCTTCCATCAAGTTCCAACTCATTGAGACTGACGTTGAGTTGATTGAGTCTAATACCGACCGCTGCATTGCCAAGGGGTCGGTGGAGCGTATTGGGACGGACGAAGCGACTTTGAAGGTGACGGTCCCACCCAATCCTACTAAGTCCACGACCGAGGAGATTCTCGATCACCAAACGGCGCTGACGCGGGCGATTGCGACGCTGAAGGAATGCCATGCGGTCGCGGACATTTCGCAGATTCAGGCGGTGGGGCATCGAGTGGTGCACGGGGGCGAACGCTTCGCGGCCTCGGTAGTGATTGACGAAGCGGTGGAGGAGGAAATCCAGCACTGCGTGGAATTAGCCCCCTTGCACAACCCCCATAATTTGCGCGGCTATTTCGTGGCGCGGAAGGTGATGCCTCAGGTCCCGCAAGTGGCGGTGTTTGATACGGCCTTCCACCAATCCATGCCCCCCCACGCCTATCTGTATGGGCTGCCTTACTCCTACTACCGGCGCTACCACATTCGGCGTTACGGATTTCACGGCACGTCGCACCGCTACGTGGCGTTTCGCTACCGGAAAATCTTCGGCAAAGCCCGCGACGAGGCCAACTTGATCACCGCGCACCTGGGCAACGGGTGCTCGATGACGGCGATTGAAAAAGGCCACTCGATTGACACCTCCATGGGATTCACCCCTCAGGAGGGCCTGCTGATGGGCACGCGCTGCGGCGACATCGATCCTGCCGCGCTCTTCTACATTATGTCGAAGGATGAGCTGACCCTGCACGACATGTCCACTCTGCTCAATAAATTCTGCGGCCTTTACGGAATCTCGGGCGAGTCGAACGACATGCGCGAACTAATCGCCGCATCTGCGAAAGGTGACGAGCAGGCGAAACTGGCCATTGAGGTTTTCTGCTATCGCATCAAGAAGTACATCGGAGCCTACAGCGCGGCGCTGGGGCATGTGGATGGCTTGGTCTTCACCGGTGGAATCGGGGAGAATTCTCCCTCCATTCGCGCCCTGGCATGTGAAAGGCTCAGTGAACTGGGAATTCAAATTGATTCGGCGCGCAACTCGGCGTTGGTGGGGAAGGAAGGTGAGATTTCAACTGAGGGCAGCCGCGTGCGGGTCATGGTGATTCCCACCAATGAGGAACTCCTGATTGCCCGCGACACCTTCCGCGCCGTGCGGGGCCTGCCGAATCCGCATTAAAAGCCAGGTGCCGGGCGCCAAGTGTCAGGGCATAGGAACAGCCATGTCCCTGGCACCTGACGCCTGGCACCTGCTTTCTTACCGCGCGTACTTCACCGAACAGCCATAAGGGCGGGTGGCGGGTGTGCTGACCGGCTTGCCCGCCATGGCTTCTTCCAGCGCCGCCGAGACATAATTGTGAGCTGAGGCGATATCATCGGCATCAGTGGTCGGCTTGTCGTCGATGGCCCCGTCGTAGATGAGTACCCCTTTCGGACTAATGACAAAAATGTGCGGGGTACTCTTTGCACCGTACAGATGTCCCAACTGCCCTGTGGGGTCCAGCAATACCGCTGTGGGCGAGGCATCAGCTTCTTTGAGGTAGCTGTTTTCCTGGTCGGCGGTCATGTATCCTTGCTGCCCGGGCGCCGAGGAAATCACGGTGAACCAAACCACACCCTTGGATGTCCACTCCCGCTGCAGGCTTTGCATGTTCCCGCTGGCATAATGCTTTCGAGTGTAGGGGCACTCCCGATTGTGCCACTCGAGAACCACGTATTTCCCCTTGTATTGGGTGAGCGTGTGGGTTTGGCCGTGGGTGTCTTGCGCGGTGAAGTCCGGCGCGGGATTCCCCGGCTGGACGGCCCAGACCGTTGCTGCAAGGAGCCCAACCATACTTGCCAGAACACAGCGACCTATTCGGCGATTCAATATTCAACCCTCCCCGGAGTTGGATTCAATGAGTCCGATATCTATTCTGATGTGATGATGGGCGCCTCGATTACATAGCCCTGCCCTGATGCCAATAGTAACACCCCCGTCAAGCGCGACGGAGCCTTGAGTAATTGATCCGACTTCACCAGTTCCAGCCGGATGCCGCGGGAAGACGGGCTAGCTTTTTGCATAGCAGCATTCTCAACTTGGTTCGGTTGGAGGGGAAAGAAGGTGGCCCCCGCCTCCCGTTTTCCGGTATCGACGTTGAGAACAAAGAGATGGTTATCCAGATTTGCCGTCACCTTCCAGGATTTGGGCGCCGGCCGCGGCAAATCCGCCCGCGCCCTGGCAAAAAGCGAAGGCATGGGCTTTGGCGGCGCAGGCGTTTCCTTCTTGACTGGGAGCGTCAATGCCAAATCCGCGCGGCCCGGCACGCAGATGTCTCGGCACACCAACCAATTCACCGTAGCATTCAATTGCACGTCGGACCCCGAACCTAACCTGGCCGGGAGCTGGATCTCCACGGGAAGCAATACATCGTTTTGATAGCCGTAGTCGATGAGCGAATGATCTTCAATCCGGCGGGGAATCGGCCAAAGCAGCGGGCCGGCCAGAAATCCTGCCGGAAGATTCCACTTTACCCTTGGTGGCTCGCCCGAATCGCCCGGGTTGGTCCAATAAATGTGCCAGCCGGGTTCAAGCTGGAAGTACAAACCCACCCACATGGGCTCCGGCGGCTGCACTGAGATTCGTTCGGCGATGAGGTCAACGGTCCCATGCGGTCCTGCGGCGCACGTTACCCTGCCAGGAACCGCCAGTAGGCACAGGAACGGAACGAGCAAAAGGGCGCATTTGCGAATAAAGCTGCGATTCGATTTCGACGGGCGGCCCCGGCGCCTTTTAGCAAACATTATGCTAGTTTAGATGCCTCGACATGGGGACAGGTTACACGCCAAGGTCCCGAATCGATACCCGCCTTCCTAGAATCGTCCGTCACTTTGGAGAGCCTCCCGTGGTTCACCCTTGGCCCGCCGCCAACGTGCGCCCTTTCGTTTGAGAAGGCTCCCCCGGCGCTCAGTGACACGTCGCACACACACACGTCGCACACCGGACTGGACGATTGCGGCGTGAGGTAGTAAACTGCGCGCGGCGCTGGGGAACTTGGGGACCGGGATTTGGAGCCGCCGGAGCGTGCTGGACAGGCCGCTGACCACTTCTCTAATCCCCGGTCGCCCCAGCCGCCGCGGCGATGCCGACCTCTGGCGGCATTGCTGGATTATGCCAATATGTAGGTAGGTTATATTACTGATGAGTAGAGATGATTCCGTTTTGCCGGAGCCGATGAAACCGTTGGCCGGCGCCTGTCACCATCAGTGGCAGGATCAGGAAAGTCGTTACGTGGTGGCGCAGGTTTGTGGGGTTTGCAAGCTCTTCCGGTACAAGAGCAGCGCCACGGCGGATTGGGAGTATCGCGCGCCCATTCCCTTTGGGGTCGTGCCGCCGGAATGATGCGGCCCTTTTTGGCGGTTGCGAACGCTCTTGGCGCTGAGCGCGCGCAAGGATTTAATCCGCACAGGTTTTTCCGAAAAGTGAAAGTGAATGACAATCTATGCGGGCGATCGGTGGGTTTCTTCGGGGACGGAATCGCGTTGGGGCTTGCCCGCAACGCCGCCCTCGAAGTAAACTTCGAACCGCAGTGAGTTGGTCAAAACGGCCGGCGACCGTGATATGGAAGTTCATCACGGCCGCAGAGTTGAACACCGGGCTGCGGCGGGCGACTGGCCCTGATACGCCATTCGTTCCAGGATGCAGCAAGTCGATATTCTTCTTGCCAGCTCGTGATATACTTTGGCAAAGTCAGCGTCGACGGGAGCGACATGAAGACCTGCTCAACTTGTCAAGCAAGCTATCCAAACAATTACGCAGTATGCCCGACCGATGGCAGCCCCCTGCAGGAAGTCGGAACCTGGGCGGATGGAAGTGTCATTCGCGGCAAATACCGCCTGTTGGCTAAAGTCGGGCAAGGTGGTATGGGTTCTGTTTACAAGGCGCTGCACCTGGCATTTGATGAACTGCGGGCGCTGAAAGTGATTGCCCCGGAGCTTCTTACCGACGAACTTTTCGTCAAGCGATTCAAGCACGAAGCGGTCATTACCCGACGGCTTCAGCACCCCAACGCCGTGCGCGTGGACGACATTGATGAGGCCGAAGACGGCCGCCCGTTCATCGTCATGGAGTTCATTGAAGGGAAGAGCCTGAAGAAGCTCATCCGCGAGGAAGGCCCGCTGCCGGTGCAACGCGTATGCTCGATCGTCAAGCAATGCTCGGCGGCGCTGGATGCGGCGCACCGGCTGGGCATGGTTCATCGTGACATCAAGCCGGACAACATTGCGCTGGTGGATGCTCCCGACGGGGAGATGGTCAAGGTTCTCGACTTCGGCATTGCCAAAATGAAAGAGGCGCGCATGGGCGAGGCCGCCGGCCTGACCTTGACCGGCGCGGGCGTGGTGATTGGTACGCCGCAATACATGTCCCCGGAACAGGCCATGGGGAAACGCGGAGATGAGCTTGATGGCCGCGCTGACCTTTACTCTCTGGGCGTCGTGATGTACCAGATGCTCACCGCGGACCTGCCTTTCAAGGCGGACACGACGATGGAAATGTTGCTGGCCCACATGCAGAAGCCGCCTGCGCCCATTGCCGTCTTGCATCCGGAACTGCAAGTGCCGGCGCCCGTGGCCGACCTGGCCATGCGCCTACTGGAAAAGAACCGTGACATGCGTCCGGCCTCCGCCCGCGTGCTGATCCAGGAGCTGGAGAAGATAGAAAATGACCTGTCGAACCCGAGCAAAACGCGTGTGTTGACCACCGACGATTTGATTCGCACCGGCGGAACCCGGATTGCAGCCCCCGTCGATCGTGGCGCGGCGCCAGGCGCTGCTCCCCCGCGGCCGCAACCCCCGCCGGTTCGGCCGGTCGAAGCCCCCCGGCCCGTGCCGCCGCCCGTAGTCCGGGCGCAACCGCAGGTGGTAGCGCCGCCCTTGCGCCCCAAACCTGCCGAATCCCGCTGGGGAATGTGGGCGGCGCTCATCGTGTTGTTAGTGGGTACCGGCGGTTTTGGGCTGTATATTGCCACCCGCCAGTCTGCCAACACATCTTCGGGTTCGGACGGAACCCTGACTGTAACGTTGACCCCTGACCAGACCACGGTGCAAGCAGGCCAGTCCGTAATGTTGCGATGGTCTTCGCAGAACGCCACCGATTTGGACTTGGAACCCGGAGTGGGTAAGGTCCACCCGGAGGGTTCCGTGTCTGTTACTCCGCAGGACTCGACCACCTACACCCTGACCGCTACGGGTGCAGGCGGAATGCAGACTTCCTCGGCCCGCATCAACGTGACGATCCCCCCAACGCCGGTAGTAACGCCCCCCAGTACCGAGCCCCTTACCGAGCCGGTCCGGCCTGGCCATAAGCCAAAACCCACCCACAAGACTGAACCGCCCACGCGGGCGCCGGTGGCTGTCGCTCCCGTGATCGCTCCCGTGTCCAAGCCAGTGGTCACACCTCCTCCCGTCGACCAGAAGGCGATCAAGGGGAAGATTAGCCTGGGTGATTTCCACTATAAACGTGGCGAGTACGATGACGCCATCGGTTCTTACCAGGAAGGCTTGAACCTCGATCCTTCCGACGCCGTGCTTCGTCAGAAACTCGAGGAGACCATTAAAGCCTGCAAGAAGGAGAATGCCATTCTGCAAGAAGGCTTCAAGTGTGGGGGGCGCTAATGGGCACGGTTCGCCGGGATTGATTCCGAAAGTGGCCTTGACGAGGCTCGCCGATGGCGATATAAGATGGCGATATAAAAAGGGGCGGGACCAGTTCTCAGGGCCATACTCATGTATTTACATTTACGGGGAAAGCGCATTTCGAGAATCCTCGCGCTGGCGCTGGCGTTAATTGCGGCCATCGCTTTCACCTCATTGCGGGGAAACGCACAAAAAGCTGCCAAGAAGCTCGCCGAGCAGGATGTCATCGATCTTCTGACCGGCGACGTTTCTAGCGCTGATGTGGCGCAGGAGGCTCGGAAATCCGGTATCTCCTTTCAAGTTACCGCCTCCGTGGCGAATGACATTCGCGCCGCCGGTGGAACGGATGAGCTGATTCGCACACTGCGCACGCTGGCGCCTCATGCTCCTGCGGCACCCACGGGCACACCTCACCCCAAGCCTGCCGCCGCCCCCGCCCCCGTGTTGGTGATTGAGTCCAGTCCCGGCCAGAGTCAGGTGTACATTGATGATGAACCTGTGGGATCGACCAGCCAGCAGGGCCGCCTGAAGTTGACCCGGCTTGCCCCGGGAGATCACCAAGTGCGCATCTCGCTGAGCGGTTACCAGGATTTCGAAGGGAGCACCACACTCACCGCTGGTGAAACCACTACCGTCTCCGCCAATCTCCAGCGGCCAGCGGCGCCCCCGATCATCTCCCCACCGCAGCGACCTCCGGCGGAAGAAACCCCGACGGTGAATCCTGGCCAAGCCGGATACCTTGGCATCGAGGCCATGCAGCAGCAGCCCGCAGGTGCGCGTGGGGTGGTAATCTCCCGGGCAGTGCCGGGCGGCCCGGCTGACCAGGCAGGATTGAAAACCTACGATACCATCCTGTCCGTCAATGGACGGCAGGTGACCACACCGCAGCAGCTCAAGGAAGCTTTGGTGAGCCATCAGGTTGGCGAGGTGGTGCAGATCACCTGGTATAACGGATCGCGCAACGTCACGCAGGGAGTCCGGTTGTCGGCTCCCTCCCCCGCCAACGGGTCCGTGTCCTTTCGCGTGGCCCACGACCACGGACGGAACGGCCAGGATTACTGCGTGGGGATCATGTCCATCAGCAACGGAGTAGTCTCTTACAAAAGCAATAATGGTCTTCACAGTTTTGAGATACCAGTGAACTCGATCAAAGAGGCGCGCCGGAACGGTGTGTATCTCGTCGGGTACGAGGCGTTTCATATTCGACAAAAGGGTGGCATGAATTACAACTTCGCGGCCCTCAACGCACAAAGCCAGCACGAGTCCCCGGACGCGATTCTAAACGCTATCAATAGTGCCATGGGAAGGTAGCCCGCCGCGCCCCTCCGGAATTCCACTCCCACTGCATTTGTCTTCCCGGGAATCTCAAACCGCATTTACGTGGCGAGAATCGGTTGAGGTTTGCCATGAGTCCGGTTTTTCCCTTGACAATAGGCTAGAATCCATTAATAAGTCTTAATAGGTCGACAAAGCCGCGGTTGAAATCCATTACGACCCGGTTGATTTAAGGCGGCCCGGTGGGGCACGACCTCGCAAGGAGGAAGGCAATGGACCGGCTGGACAACGCTTATTCCGACTCCTCCGTCCTGGTATTGAAACTGGCAGCCCGTGATTCAACCCGGCGCCTGCGGGTTTCGATCATCCTGGCGCTGGCTCTGGCCTCGAGTGCGGCGGCTTGCCGGGAGTGCTCGGCCCAGGCTCCTGCGGCCTCCGAGCCGCTGGCTGCCGTGACGGTTCAAACCCGCATTCTTGGCCGTGAAATCCCCAGAGACTTTGCCGGCTTCAGCCTGGAAGTTTCAACCGCCGGCCAGGGACTTTCTGCTTTCCAGGGCGCCAACCCCGGCAGTTCGCCCGGCGCGGCCGAAGAGCGACCTGTTTACGCTCTGGGCCATCCTGAGGCCCCCAATAGCGGATACTTTCAGTTCATGCGTAATCTTGGCCCCGGGGTGCTGCGCTTGGGCGGCAACAGCCAGGACAATTCCTGCTGGGATCCCACCCATGCGCCCGAACCCAAGGCGTGTGAGGCCGTGCTGACCGCCCCAGACCTTGCCTTGTTTTCCCAGGCTGCGGAGGTGAGCGGCTGGAGGTTGATCCTGGGCCTGAATCTGAAGCAGAATTCCGCCGCCTGGGCCCTCGGGGAAGTCACTCAGGGTGTGAGTCAGGAAATCAAGCCGGACCAACTCCTGGGCCTGGAATTCGGCAATGAGCCGGATCTTTTTACTCGTACCCCCTACCGGCCAAAAACCTATTCGCCCGCCGATCAGGTGAAGGATTTTCTGGGCTATTTCCAGGCCTTCCGGTCCGATCCGGTGGCCAAGAGCTATGCCGTGGTGGGGCCGGCCACCTGCTGCGCCTGGCGCAACGCTCGCGACCTTGGAACCTTCATGGACGGTGTGGGAGCGCGCGGCCTGAAGCTGGTGACGGTGCACAACTATCCCCTAACCACCTGCAATGGCCGCACCGTGACCCTTGACCAATTGCTCGCACCCGAGCTGATGGACCGCTACAACCAGCAAGTGAAACCCTTGGTGGCCGGGGCAGACGAGCGTGGGCTGCCCATTGCCCTGGCGGAGACCAATTCCGCCTCCTGCGGAGGAATGCCCGGCGTCAGCAACGCGTTTGCCGCTGCCCTGTGGGGCCTGGATTACATGTTTTCCAGCGCCCAGGACGGCTTCAGCATGATCAATTTCCACAGCAGTTACCGCCCGGGCGGCAGCTCTTACAATCCCGTGGATACCTACGGGCGCGAGGACGCTTCCCACCACTGGGAGTACCGCAATATTGCCCAGCCGCTTTACTACGGCATGTATTTATTTGCCCGCTACGCTTCCGGCAACCACCTGCTGACAGCCTCGATCGAGACCCGGTCGAATATCCGCGCCTATGCGGTCACGCCCTGCGCCACCTGCGCGGTGAACGTGTTTGTCATCAACGAAGACCTGCACGCTTCCGGGCAGGTGCGCGTACGCGTCGAGGATCGGCAGGGAAGGGCCTCGTTGCTGCTACTGAATGGGCCGTCGCTCAGCGCGCGGGCGCCAGACGTCCGCCTGGGCGGTGTGCAGTTTGATTCCCAAGGTAATTTGCCCGCGCCGCAAGAGTCCTCCCTGCAGCCGGACGCGCAGGGCAACTACACCTTCGCGCTTCCTAATTCGAGCGCCGCCCTGTTGACGGTGGAGACAGCCCTTAACAGCGTTCCCGCTGCCAAGATCCACTAAAGCGAACCCTCACGAAATGTAATGCGCGGATATCTCCTCAGGGCAGATATGGGAATCCTTGTTTTTTTGCATGTATCTTGGGACGCGGGTTGAAATCCGAGAAACCCCTCATCCGCTTCGTACCTCAGCACCTTCTCCCAGCCTTTTCCGCACCGCCTGTAGGGCCCGCTGCGCGAAGCGCCTTGGAGTGCGTGCGGCTCGACGCCGCCTTTCCCCTTCCTCTTCTCCTCGGCTTCCGAGATCATCATGCACTTAATCGCTCGCATTTCTTGCCCGCCCTTCATCTTTGTGCGCGGATTCCAAGGCGGCGTCGAGCCGCCGCACTCCAAGACGCTGCGCGCATTTTCATTGTCGGTGGCGTGCCCCACAAGGAGGCGGAAGAGCAAAGGTCGGGCTGGCGCAGAGTGCAGCTCTGGATAGCGCCGGGATAAACCGGCATGGAGTCGTGAATGAAAGAGTCATACAGGGAAGGCGTAGCGAGCCACCCTGGCCCCCAGCCCTGCGAGGGCGGTCGCGAGGCCGCACTTGAAGCGTGGG
>Ga0326727_10004170_pt1 | contig 44160 bp, 34 predicted proteins | sample MB2enrmetagenome_FD_207643 | JGI IMG/M metagenome (GOLD analysis project Ga0326727, IMG submission 207643) | Lab enriched peat soil microbial communities from McLean, Ithaca, NY, United States - MB29MY | ecosystem: Environmental > Terrestrial > Soil > Wetlands > Peat | place: USA: New York... | reverse complement strand
AAGGAAGCTCAGGAATTCATCGCTCAGCAGATGGAAACGTTTTTCTTTGGCGAAGGGTCTGCGCCTCCTCCCGGGTACGTTCCGCCCCAACGGTAAAAACCTGTGAGCACATCAACTAATCCCGCCGAGGCTCCGCCTCGCCTCAAACGCGTACTGACGCTGTGGGATCTGATCCTGTACGGCATCGTGCTCATCATGCCCATTGCGCCCGTTCCCCTGTTCGGTGTGGCGCAGAAACTCTCCGACGGCCACGCGGTCACCACGATTCTGCTGTCCATGTTCGCCATGCTGTTGACCGCATTCAGTTATGGCCGCATGGCCGCCGTTTACCCTTCCGCCGGTTCCGCATACACTTTCGTCGGTTACGGCTTGAACCCGCACCTGGGTTTCCTGGCCGGGTGGGCGATGTTTCTCGATTACCTGATTGTCCCCCTCATCTGCACCGTGTACGGCGCATTGACCGTGCAGCGTCTGGTTCCTGGAGTTCCTTACACGCTCCTGGCCGCGGCTTTCGCGGGCGCCATGACGCTGATCAACTTGCGCGGGATTCGCACCACGGCGCGCACCAATTTTGTGTTGGCAACGATCATGACCGCCGTCATCCTGGTTTTTATTGCCCTGGCGTTGCGGCTTCTCTTTCACCAGCAGGGCTGGCACGGCGTCTTCTCGACTCAGCCTTTTTACAATCCGGCAACCTTCCGCGTCTCTTCCATAGCTTTGGGGACATCGTTGGCCGCGCTGACCTATATCGGATTTGACGGCATTACGACTCTGGCCGAAGACGCGCTGAACCCACGCCGGAACGTTCTGTTGGCGACCGTGAGTGTCTGTCTGTTCACGGGAGTCTTTGGCGGCCTGCAGATTTACCTCGCGCAGCGCGTATGGCCCGACTGGCACACTTTCCCGAACCTCGAAACGGCCTTCATGGACGTCACTCAGGTGGTCGGGGGCAAGTTTCTGTTTCAAGCCCTGGCTTTCGTCCTGATCCTTGCCAATCTGGGCTCGGGGCTAAGCGGGCAGGCAGGTCTCTCACGGCTGCTGTTCGGCATGGGCCGCGACAACGTCATCCCTCGACGCTTCTTTGCGTATCTCGACCCCAAGCGCAACACTCCGAGCCTGAATATCATTATGATAGGTGTCATTGCTTTCCTCGGAGCTATCGTTCTGAATTATGAGCGCGCAGCGGAGTTGATTAACTTTGGGGCCTTTCTCGCCTTCATGGGCGTCAACGCGGCGACCTTGCGGGAGTTTTATCTGGCGCCTTCGGCACGCGCCTCGAGGCGTCTGTTTGCCGACGCGATTGTGCCCGTTCTGGGCATTATCTTCTGCTTTGCCATCTGGGTGAGCTTGGCTACGCCGGCCAAGATACTGGGCGGGTGTTGGTTTGTTGCCGGCGCCATCTACGATGCGGTCAAGACTCGGGGATTCAAAGATAGCCCCGCCCGCATCGATTTCCGGGAGTCCTGAAGGTGGATTGAGGCAGCGGCCACTCTGGCCGCGCCTTGGCAACCGTTCGGCATCTTCCTGATTGTCAGATATGCTAGATTGTTGTTCGTAGGGGCACGCCATGGCGTGGCCCTGCAGACGCGAATATGCAGGAGCACCCGGAAGATCCAGCACTCAACGAAATCGTCCGCCGTCTGGTGAAATCCTACGCACCGCTCGAAGTGTACCTGTTTGGATCCAAGGCTCGGGGGGATTCAGGGCCTGATAGCGATTACGATTTGTTGGTGGTCGTGCCCGACGACGCCCCGCCTGAGCGAAAGCGCAGCCGCCTGGCCTACGAGGCACTGCGGGGAACGGGCTTGGCGGCCGACGTGCTTGTCTGCACCCGGTCCTACTTCGAGCCCCGCCGCACTCTCAAAGCTTCACTCCCCGAAACGGTCTTGCGCGAAGGGAGGCTGTTGCATGGCGCCTGACGACGCGCGCAAGGAGGACGCAGACCAAGAAGCAAGTCTGCGCGCTGGCCGAAAGGAATAATTCATGAAGCACCTCGCTGTGATATTCGCCTTGATGTGGTTCTTAGGGGCGGCGGATCTGTCAGCGCAGGAACCCGGCCTCGACACGATGACCGGCAAAACGGTCCTCGTATTCACGCCGCATCCGGACGATGAGCTGTTCGGAGCCGGTGGAACCATTGCATTGCTGAATCAGCGGCACAACAGAGTCTACATCGTCATTTACACGAATGACGACAAGGGTTCCTACGATCCGGAGATGAGCTCGCAGAGGCTGGCGCGCATTCGCAAGACGGAGGAGGAAGCTGCTGAAACCGTCCTAGGAACCCCGACGGAGAACATCCAGTGGATGGGCTATGACGACGGCATGTTAGAGTATGCTCCCCAACCGAAGCTCGTTGAAGAGGCCACGGCGATCATTCGCCGCGTCCGCCCCGATGCGCTCTTGAGCATCGATCCGGGAAACTGGTACGCGCGCTGGCACAAGACGGACCACCGCATGGCCGCTCTGAATACGCTGGATGCGCTTCGCGCCGCGGAGTTCTGGCTCTACTTTCCCAACCAGCGTCTCGAGCAGCACCTCGAGCCCTACGCCGTGCCCATAACGTACTTCTATTACACCGCGCCCCAGGAGGCCAACTACTGGGTCAATATCGAATCTGTTGCGCAGTTGAAGCTCGAAGCTGCGACCAAGCACGTCAGCCAGTTTGAGCCTTCCATCCATAAGTACCGGCCGGACTGGAACCCTTCCGACCTTGCCGGACTGAAGGCGGAATTGATGAGCCAGCAGCCGAAGAAGGACGGCCACTACGTGGAAGCGTTCCGGAAGGCGGCAAGCTTTAATGAGATGTAGAGCGTCGGATATCGTGGGAGGCACGATCATGCCGCAGAAGCGCCACGCCAGGTCTTTGTTGGTTCTAGCCTTTGTCATTCTTGCCTGCCCATGCGAGCGCCTTCTGGCGCAGGAACCCCAACTGCCTGATCATATCCCCCCCAAACGGTCTTCCCAGATCACTGACGGATTCGGCATCAACTCGGACCTGCCGCGTGAGCCGTATTTGCCGTGGGAACGCTGGTGGTGGGGCCGGATGTTTGACGCCGGGGTGAAGTGGATTCGCATTGGACAGTACGAGAACAGCTCCGACCTGACGAGCTGGGATTATGTGGAGCAGAAGCGCGGAGTCTTGGCGATTAATCCCTTATTGGACGAATACGTGGATTCGCTCCGCGACAATGGCATTCAGATTCAAGTCCAACTCATGTACGGCAACCCGATGTATACGTCGCCATCCGGCAAGCTCCCCGATTCAATTGAGCCCAAGCCCGGCTCGTTTCATAACGACGACCGAAGTCTTTATTCCATTTTTTGGGCGCCGCGCACACCGGCACAGATCGAGGCATTCATCCGCTACGTCCGCTTCATGGTGGATCATTTCAAGGGCAAGATTCACTACTGGGCCCTCTGGAATGAGGAGGACATCGGCTATTGGAACCCCTGGGGGAATCCGGAAGAATACGGGCATCTGCTGAAAGCAATGGCCAAGGCCGTTCATGAAACCGACCCGGACGCGAAGGTGATTTACGGAGGCCAGGCCGATCCCATCCGCGACTTCGCGAAGCGCGCGCTCGATGCTTGCGGTTGCGCCGCCGACATCGACGTGTTTGCTTATCACACCTACCCGGGTTACGGCCAGAACTTCAACCCTGAATCAGAGGATTATGGCGCGTATGGCCCCGAGTCCCCGGCAAAGTTGCGTGACTTGGTGCACAACTATCCGGGCATTCGCTCCGACATCCAGTTCTGGGATGACGAGTTTAACTCCATCGCTTCCTGGGAGGGTTCGGATGAGTCCGTGCAGGCCAAGTACATTCCGCGCATGCTGGTGTACAACTGGGCGGCGGGCGTGAAGACCTTTGTCTGGCTCATCGCCGCCGGCACCGACGGAAATGAATACGACGATTTCGGGCTGATTCACGGACTGCGCAACGTCGCGGAAGACTTCACTCCCCGGCCGGTATTCTTCTCATTGCAGAACACCAACGCGCTTTTTTCCGATACCAAGTTCGACCCGTCCATGAATATCGACAGCCCTGGAATTCCCGCTCTCCGCCGCAAGTCCGGGTTTCCGTTCTATGCTTACGGCTTCCGCGCCAAGAACGGCAAGGCCGTTGTGGCTTACTGGTTGGCCGCTCACAGCCTGCCGGGAAATGCTTTTGCTCCCTTCTACGAAAGTCTTACCTTGGAGAATACCGGGATTGAGCATCCCGTCTTGATTGACGTAGTCTCGGGCGAGATCAGGCCCCTCGAGTGGAAGGAAGGCAGCCGCAACGTGCTCGCGTCCGTCCCGGTTCGCGACAGCGTTTTGGCCATTGCCGATGCGAGCTATTTCGATTGGAACGTGCTGCCGGAGGCGCCAAGCTCGTTGCGCGCCCAACGTGGGGCGGGGGCAGTAACGCTGACTTGGGAAGTGCACGGCGGGAATCCGACTCAGAGCGCGGTGGAGCGCCGCATAGCAGACGGGAGTTGGGAGAGGATCAAGACCTTCCCCTCCACAACGACGGAATTCACCGACTCGCAGCCCGGTCGTGGTACGGTTTCCTATCGTGTTCGCGCCCTGAACGATGCGGGCGAGTCGGCTTACTCGAACGTTGTTCGCTTGAAATAGATCGGAGGCAGCACGTGGTGTTCTCTCCGTGATCTCTGTGGCCAACAATAGACAAAACACAGAGGACACTGAGACCCTCCGTGCGCTCTGTGTTGAGGCTCTGAAACGCAGGAAGGGCACGGAGACGTTGGTTTTATGCGGCCACTGGCCAGCCTTGCAAATTGAATTTCATGTGGAGGTCCTTTTATGGGAAATCTTGCCATCACGGGTGCAAAACCAATTCGCACCAAGCCCTTTGCTCCCTGGCCGGTTTTTGACCGCAAGGAAGAACGGGCCATTCAACAAGTTCTCAAGAGCCGCAATTGGGGTGGTTATCCCTTCCCCAATGCGCACGCCAGCGCCTTCGCACAGCGCTTTGCGGAGTTGCACCGCGCTAAACACGGCATCGCATTAGCCAACGGCACGGTCGCCATCGAGGTCGCCTTGAGGGCGGTGGGGATCCAACCGGGAGATGAGGTTATCGTTCCCGCCTACACCTGGGAAGGAACCGTGGGCCCGGTACTCCAGCTAAATGCCGTTCCGGTTTTCGTTGATATCGACCCTGCAACGTATTGCCTGGATGCCGGTCTGATCGAAAAGGCGATTACCAGTAAAACTCGAGTCATTCTGCCGGTCCATCTGGCGATGAGCTTTGCCGACCTAGACGCCATCGGGCGGATCGCGCGGCAGCACCATTTGCTGGTCATCGAAGATTGCGCCCACGCGCATGGAGGTCAGTGGAAAAAGAAGGGCGCGGGGGCCACTGGAGACATGGGCTGCTTCAGCTTCCAGTCGAGCAAGTTGATGACTGCCGGCGAAGGCGGAGCGGTGATTACCAGCAAGCTGGAGTATTTCGAGCGAGCGCAATCCTACGTCAACTGCGGGCGCGCCAGCGAAACCGATAAATTTGGCCACCGGATCATCGGCTTCAACTACCGCATGACGGAATTCCAGGCCGCCATCCTCGAAGTGCAGCTCGAGCGTTTGGCGCGGCAAGCCGACACGCGGCAGGCCAACATGGAATACCTCGAGAGCCGCATCACCGGCACGCCCGGGCTTGACTTCCTAAAACGGGACCGCCGCATCACTCGCGTGGCGGCCTATCAATACGTCTTTAAATATCTTCCTGAACAGTTCGAGGGGATTCCCCGCGCCGCCTTCCTTGGCGCGCTCGAGATGGAGGGGGTTCCCTGCGACGGATTGTTTTACGAGCCGGTGTACAAGAGTGCTTTATTCCCTGTGAAGGCAGCGGATTATCCGGCGCTGTCATGGGGCAGGGAGAATCCTCTTGACCTGCGGAGCCTCTACAATTGTCCTGTTTCTGAACGTGCCGCCTACGAGGAATCCGTCTGGCTGCCCCATCATTTCTTCCTCGGCAGCCGCAAGGATGTGGATGATATCGCGGCGGGCATACTCAAGGTTTGTGAGAACATCGAGGAGCTTCGAGGGCTCAAACACCCGGCCATCGAGACGAAACAGATGAGCCGGGCAGAGCGGCCCAAGGTCGAGAAACGGCAATACTGACCTCGAAGGGGGACGGCTTTCCGTCCCCCTATCCACTAGTTCCGTACCAACGTACGGCTGAACCAACCCAAATCAAAACGTTTAGCTGTGCAGCGAGGTGCGGCAGAGCCGCACCCAATAGTCACGGGGGATGCTATAGATTTGTAGGTTTGGTTGAGCCCTAGGCCGCAGCTAATATCCGCCCTGCTTCGCGGCTATGGCATTTTCCACGCGCCCGCCTCGAATCCACTCCAGGATTGTGCGGTACTGCCAGCTTGATTCGTTTCCAGGCCAGCGCTGGCCGCCGTTGTGCGTGGCCAGATAATCGCCCACGTTCCCGGCGCTGTCTGTAGGGCGGGTGGGCTTGATCAGCATCAGACTGTGGCTTGGGTCGTTGATGTCCACCACCCGCATCGCATATTTGTAATTCTCTTCACTGTCTTGAGGCGAGAAGACGCCCTGCTCGTTGGGAGGCTGCAGTTTGAAGATCACGTGGCTGGCATGGCAGAACACGCAGGCCTTCCCGTCCGCTCCCGGCTTGGCCAGGATAGGCTCGACCTTCGCGACGAAGTAGTTGAAGTCGAGCACCGAGCCGGGCTGCACGTCCTTCAGAGCCTCGCTGAGCTCCTTCCCCTCCAGCACGCTTTCGGCGATGAGTTTCAAGCGAGGGTTGCTGTCTTTCTCTAACTGGCTCAGCGCGGCGCGGAACTCCGGCCTCTCCTCAATTCCTTGCACCTTGCGCAATATATCGAGCGAGCCCGCGCGCACATTCGGATCGCTCGAGCGCAAGCAGGCCAAAACCGTATCGAGGACGATAGGGTTCTCCAGAAGGTCCGGCGTCTTCAGGTAGGCAAGGCTTTCGCCCAGGAAGTACTGCTGGTCCTGCGAAACGGCTCCGCCCGCGATCCCTAAATGTCGGCGCATGAATTTCGGATCGCCGACTTCCTCAACCAGGATATTCCGCGCCGAGGGGTTCAAGTTGGCGAAAGCAGTCTTCACCAGGGGAGTGGTCTGAGCATCGTAGAGGAAACGCTCCAGGGACACTCGCAGGGCAGCGCGCTGCACCTCGGGGTCGTGATCATCCAATCCCGCCAGAATCTGCCGGCGCAGCGCGGGCACTTTCATCAGGGTCTTGAAAGAAGAAGCCGCATTGAGAACCTGCGCATAATTTGCGGGCCGTGGCGTCGCTTCGAGCAGGAAGCCCAGCGCGGCCATCACTTCCTCCTGGCGTCCCCAGGGGGAGTCTCCGGGAAGTGCCGCAAGCAAGGGAAGGACCACGGCTTGGCTATCCGGATTGCCATGTTCGAGGATCTCGACAACCTTAGTAACCAGTTGAGGACTCGGTGCGCTCGGCGCGTCGAGGTTGAGGATTCCACGCTGGCCGTCCTCGTAAACATAGCGGACTGTCTTGCGAACATCTTCGCTGGGGTCTTCCGAGAGGTTGAGGGCGGCGAAAGTGAATCGCTCGTCGCCGGCCCCGCTCAGAGTGCTCCCTGCTTTCAGAACTTCTATTTTCATCGGGTCGTCAGCACCCTGGAGGCAAGCCAGTAGCGCGTTTTCCAGTTCCGGCCCCGAACTCTTGAAGAAATGGATCAGGTCGCTGTCGTTGCCGATGCGTGTCTGGAAGAAACCGTTGTGAACGTCGTACTTGAAGTTCACGGCCTCGCGATACGGCGGGTATTCATAGCCTGGAACGTGAAGATCCGGAACGCCCCGGACGTATTGGGTGAGAACCGCGGGCAAACCGATCGCCACGGTGTTCTCTTTCACGGGCGGCAGAGCGTAGTGCCGAATGTGAAAATCCCACAAGGCATTCAGAATCCCTTCGCGGCCCAACGGAGTGCCGTCTCGCAAGACCTTGGCGAGCACTTGGGCTTGATCGCGCACCGCGGCTTCATAACCCTCGCCGATGCGGCGCTTATCAAAGTCCTTTGAACTTGCCCGAACCCAGGCGGTGAGGTAGCCGGTGTTCTCGTCGAGCAGATCGTACACGCTCTCCTCGAGCCCGCGCCGGACCATGGGGTCGGTTTCAGTGTTGAGATGGGTAGCCAGTGCTTCGAGTGTACTGCGGCGCACGGCGGATTCGTCAACCTGCCAGTAGTACCAGCGCCACAGGCCGGAAGCGGCTTCGAAACGCACGAAAGGAGCCGGGTCGTCGAGGTCGCGCTCCAAGGCCGCCAGCAACTCATCATCCTCGGTCAGATCCTTGAAGTGTTGGTTGAAAAGGCGTGCGGCGCCCCAGCGGGTGCGCGCGTCCGGCGAGGCGAGTGCCGCTGCCAGCAGTTTGCGCCCTTCCGCAGCGGCGCTCAGTCGCCGCGACAGAATCATGCGCAGCGCGTATGCGGCGCTGGTCTGCACCATCTTGCTGGGATCGCCCAGTGCCTTGATCAAGGCCGGCATCGACCCTGGATCGGCCATATGCCCGATGGCTCGTGCCGCGGCTTCGCGGGCGACCGGTTGGTCGCTCTCCGTAAGCACTTTGCGGATCTGCTGCAAGACGGGCTCCGGCGCCGGGTCCCAGTATTGGTCAAGCTGGGCCAACAGCAAGGGCAAGTTCTTGGTGGCGAGCTGAGTGGGCGGCGGCGGATAGGCAGCGTCCCAGTTCTTCGCCTTGGTCATCCCCGGGTAGAGGGTCGAGAGCGCCATCACCGCGAATTGTGTGGCGCGGAAAGGTGTGTTGAAACCCTGATAGACGGGGTCGCCTTCCCAACTTCCTTCCTGCCGCTGGGCTCCCAGCATTGCCTTCACAGCCCGCTCCATCCTCTCGTCGGACTCAGGGCGGCGCCCTGCCAGCGCCAGCGCATAAACGGCATTGTAGGAGATGAAATCCGCCGGCTTTGCTTTCTTGTCGAACGGATAAGGCCAGGCGCCTTCCGGAGTTTCGTAGCTATAAAGCCGTTCAATCAACTTATCAATCTGTTCGGCGTACTTCGCCCGGTCTAAAGTGGCCAGCATGATGATCTTCCAATCCAGATCGATCATGTTCTTGGGCTCGGCGGCCACTGCCAGGCGCTCCACCTTGTCGCGTTCGGCCAGCCATTCATCTTCGTGTGTCTGGTTGTAAACCAGATTGAAGGTCTGCCAGCTCTGCGTTCCGATCTCGAAGGGGCTGACGTCAGGCTCGCAGCCGTCGGTTTCGTCACCGGGCATTGTAGTTACGCCCTTGTAATGAATCTTCAGGAATTCGGCGTAGGGCAAGTCGAAGTTTCTGCGCGGCGGGTCGTGGGTTACGTTCTCCTCAAACAGGTTCTCGATCAGGGGCAGGCGGCTTGCGACTGTACGCGCTGAGTAGATGACGCGCACCCAGTTGGTGTTGGCCTCGCCATACAACGGCCGGGCATTGTTATAAATGCGATCGGTGAGGAATTCCAGCGCCGCCCGCTGCGTGGGCGGGTAGCCGTTGCGAACCGCGGTCAGATATCCGCGAGTACTGAATTGCGTGGGGTGACAAGCGATGCAGAGCTGAGTTTCGGAATGCTGCATGGTTGTGCGCAGCGCAATGGCTCCGCGCCGCGGCGTATTGGAAAGCCAGGTATCGCCCATATTGATGAGGAAGTCCATTCCCGCGCGCACCGCCAGGTGAGGATCGGAGTAAGGCGGAACCGGGAAATCATAAGTACGAAGCTGAAAGGCAGGGTGATTGGCTGCCACGCGCACATAGTATTCCTGGCCCGGGTCCAGAAGGCGCGTGCGAAACTTATAGAGCCCCGGGTAGTTCTGCGTCGCCTCGATCTGGTAGACAAACTCGCCCTTGTCGTAGGGAACGACATCGGGCTGCCCGGCGGCATTCTTGCCTGCCTGGAAGATGTCGACGTCGAGCGGCACGTCGCGATCCGCAACGTTGAGCACAAAATAGACGAGCCGCGGCGCCTTTCCTTGAAAGGTGAACTTGAACCATTGAAAGCCTTTGAGCATTGCCTGGTACGCGTCTTCGACTCTGGAAGGTGCGTAGGGTCTTTCGTCATTACTCCCGTAAATCGTCTGCCCGAACTCGAACCGCTGAGCGGCTTGCCAAGTCCCGTTGGGCAAAGCGGCGATAAAGCCCGTCCGTAGGTCGCCGGTCTGGCTCGACGTGTGGGCTGGCGCCATGGGAATCCGGTTCAAAGTAGCGCCGATGTCCGGAATGCGGCCGTTTGAGGGAGCGGAGAGACGGACGGAAATCGAGCCGGGCCCGCGAGGCCGGAGGGTAAGATAAAAATCCAGGTCGGCGCCATGCAGCCACTTGGATTCGACGTCTCCTCGTCCGTCTCTCACCGTGGCCAGAACAGCGCCGTCGCCACGAAGCGTCGCGGGATCTTTCACCCACACCGTCAGCGCGTACAGCGTATCAGGATGCGCTCGGCCCAGTTGGATCTCGCGGACGCCCGGGGCGGGTGTTTGGTCGGCGCGCCCGAAGTGGCCTGTCTCGACCAGCAGGCACGTTATCAAGAAGGCGCTCGATAACAGGGCGAGTCCCCAACGCAGAGTTCTCCTTCTATCTCGAAGTACCTCCATGGTTTGAACCTCCCGGAGCCCTGACCGGAGTTTTTTGTTAGCGCCCTCAGCCAATTTCAGTATATGTTTTCATCCAGACTTTTCGCAACCGCAACTTTGCTCACGCCTGCCGTCAAAGGAAGCAGGGGGTGGCAAACCCACAGCCCCTTCGGGGCTGACAGATCATCGGCGATGACCAGCCGCATTTAGAACACAACCCAGAGCCCATGCAGTTTTTTCGCGCTCCTGATATTATGGGAATGTAACTTCAGGACGGTCGATCCGATCAAGAGCATTAGATGGTTGACGCGGCTCCGACCGGGAACGCATCTCAGAACCCAGGAGACTTATGAGGATCAATCTTCGCTTTGGTTCGACATGTTTGCTGATTGGTGTGGGCTTGTTTATTTCTTCTCTCGCTTTTCACGCTGCCGTTCCGGCCGATAACGGGGATGCGGTTTTCAAGAACAACTGCGTAATGTGCCACGGCGCGGACGGGAAGGGATTCGCTGCGCTCAAGACTCCGGACTTCACCTCGCCGAAGTGGCAGGCGTCGATGACGGATAAGCAGATGAGGGTCGTCATCAAAGACGGGAAGAAGGGGACAGCCATGGCTGCCTTTGGAGACAAGCTTAGTGACGAACAGGTTACGGCGGTCATTTCCTATATCCGGTCACTGAAGAAGAAATAGGATTCAGGATTCAGGAGTCAGAAGTCAGGAGTCAGGGGTAAGAACGACCTCTACGTCATCACCGCCGCGAAGTGGGGGGCTACTGTTGGTACCGGAACACAATGGATTCCCGCTTTCGCGGGAATGACGTGACTTGCGAGAGCGCAGCGAGGAATCTCGCCCTGCGCGGGGAACAGTGCATATTCCTCGCTCCGTTCGGGTCCGCCTTCTGACTTCTGATTTCTAACTTCTGCCTTTCAGTGCCCCCCCGCCAACTCCCGAACGATGTCGCCCACGAAGGCCTTCGCATCTCCAAAGAGCATCAAGGTTCTGTCGAGGTAGTAGAGTGGGTTGTCGATGCCCGCGAACCCGGGGCTCATGCTCCTCTTGATCACCATCACGGTTCGGGCTTTGTCCACCTCGAGGATGGGCATGCCGTAGATGGGGCTGCCCTGGTCGGTCTTCGCGGCGGGATTGGTGACGTCGTTAGCGCCGATCACCAAGGCCACGTCGGTCTGAGGGAATTCCGGATTGATCGTGTCCATGTCGGCCAGCTTGTCGTAAGGAATGTCAGCCTCGGCCAGCAGAACGTTCATGTGGCCGGGCATGCGTCCTGCCACCGGGTGGATGCCGAACTTCACATCCACTCCTTTCTTGGTCAGCGTATCGTAAAGCTCCCGGACTTTATGCTGCGCCTGGGCCACGGCCATTCCATAGCCGGGAACAATGACGACGCTGTTGGCGTTGCCGAGGATCGCAGCGGCTTCTTCCGCGCTGGCGCTGCGCACCGTCCGCTCTTCCTTCTCCGCGTGGGCCGAAACCTGCACCTGGCCGAAAGCTCCAAACATGACGTTGGTGAAGGACCGGTTCATCGCTTTACACATGATCACCGAGAGGATGAAGCCGGAGGAGCCGTCCAGTGCGCCGGCGACCACCAGCGCCTTGTTGTTCAGCACAAAACCGAGGAGTGCGGCGGATAGTCCGGCATAAGAGTTCAGGAGCGAGATGACCGTGGGCATGTCTGCGCCGCCGATGGGCGTCACCAGCATCACGCCGAAGATCAGCGCGATTCCGACCATGACCGGAAACAGGCGCGAATGCTCGGGATGGAAGACTAACCACAGCGCGAGGAGCACGGCCGCTGCCAGTACGGACAGGCTGACGAAGTTCTGCCCTTTGTAAGTGATGGGACGCTGCGGCAGAATTTCCTGGAGTTTCCCCGCGGCAATCAAGCTGCCCGTGAAGGTGAGCGACCCGATGATCACTTCCAGCGAGATCTCAACCATCTCAAACTTGGCCACATGGGGCAGGCGCACGTAATACTCGGCGATGCCAATCATGGCCGCGGCAAGCGCTCCAAAAGCGTGGCTCAAGGCCGTCCGCTGGGGCACGGCGGTCATGTGCACCAGGCCGAGTGGGACGCCCACCACGGCCCCGACCACCAGGGCCACCGTGATCCATTTGTAGTCGACGATCTCGTAGTTGCAAAGTGTGGCGAGCACCGCCAGGGCGGCGCCGATTTCTCCCGCCAGGACGCCGTGCCGCGCGCTGGCCGGCGAACTCAACCACCTGAGGGCCAGGATGAACAAGGCCACGGCGATAAGGTAGGCAAGATCGATGAGTTGTTGCGCTGTGAGAGGGTTCATGACTTTTTCGTCCTGGTGGTTTTGAACATTCGCAACATCCGGTCCGTAATGACAAAGCCGCCCACCATATTGCTGAACGAGGCGGCCACGGCGATCGCTCCAAGCACGGTAGAAAGGGTGCTCTTGTGCCGTCCGCAAATGATGATCGCGGCCACCACCACGATGGCGTCCAGCGCGTTGGTGAGCGACATCAGCGGCGTATGAAGCAGCGGCGAGACGCGCTTGATCACCTCAAATCCGATGAAAGCCGCCAGCACAAAAACCCAAAGGTTGCTGATCAGATCAGACGTCATGTTCTTCTCCTGCCCGAAGTGAACCTACAGCCCTCTCCCTTGGGGAGAGGCGTCATGTTCTTCTCCTGCCCGAAGTGAACTTAAAGCCCTCTCCCCAGGGGAGAGGGTGTCCCGCTGCCGGCGTTTTCACCGGCCGGAGCGGGACGGGTGAGGGGTCATTTCGCACGAACCAAGACCAAGAATATTTCAAATGGCAAAGGGCAAAGGTCAAATGGCAAATGGTCTTCCGATTGAGCAAATGGCAAATTGTAAACCATTTGAATTTTGCCGTTTGCCATTTGCCATTTGAATTCGCCCTTTCCTCTGTACTGCGGAGAACGGAAGGAACCCCTCACCTGTCCGGCGACAGTTGGAGACTACACTGTCGCCGGACACCCTCTCCCCAAGGGAGAGGGCTGTTCATTCAATTCCCCCCAGTCCCTGGATTGCCTGTCTCAAGCTTTCGTCCCATCCAGCTTAAAGAACTCCCTGACACGCGCGTTGACGACCTTCCCGCCCTGTGTCACCAGCGTTTCACGCGTGATCTCGTCACTGGTATCGATGACGATCTTACCGTCTTTGGTCAGGTGAGTAAGAAACGACGCGACGTTTCGCGAGTACATCTGGCTGGCATGATAAGGAACGGTACTCGCCAGGTTGATATAACCGATTAGGGTAACATCGTGCTCGACCACAAGTTTGCCGGGCTGAGTGAGTTCGCAATTCCCTCCGCGTTCCGCCGCGACATCCACGATTACTGAGCCCGGGGCCATCTTCTCCACCATGTCGCGCGTTACCAGCAGCGGCGCGCGCTTGCCCGGGATGACCGCCGCACTGATCACCACGTCGCTCTCCGCCACCACGCGGCCGAGTAACTCGCGTTGGCGCTGGTAAAACGACTCGTCCTGGGCGCGCGCATAGCCACGCGCGTCCTGGGCATCCTGGGCCTCGACCTCGAGTTCGACGAAGCGCCCCCCCAGGCTTTGCACCTGTTCCTTGGCCGCCGGCCGCATGTCGTAAGCGGAAGCTATGGCTCCCAGCCTTCGCGCCGTAGCGATGGCCTGAAGCCCCACCACGCCTGCACCGATAATGAAGACGTGCGCCGGAGTGATGGTTCCCGCGGCCGTGGTCAGCATGGGGAACATGCGCGGCAGCCGGTCCGCAGCCAGCAGCACGGCTTTGTAACCGCAGATGGTGGCCATCGAGGAAAGCGCGTCCATGCTCTGGGCGCGCGTGGTGCGCGGCATGAGTTCAATGGAAAATGACGACACTCCCGTCGCGGCGATTTCCTGAACGGTTTCGACGGAGCCCAGGGGGCGCAGGAAACCGATCAGCACCTGGCCAGCTCGAAGCAGCGGCAGGTCGGCCTTGCCGGTGACGTCGTTCGATCCGTAGCAGAGGACTTGAAGCACCACGTCCGCGGCTTTGAATACCTCGGCACGCTCCGGGATAATCTTGCCTCCCTTGCCTGCGTATTCGGCATCCGGATAGCCGGCCGCAGCCCCCGCCCCCGCCTCAACCACCACTTCGAAACCCACCTTGAGCAAACTCGGAATTACCGCCGGCGCCAACGCCACACGCCGCTCCCCCGGAAAGCTCTCCTTAGGAATTCCGACGATCATGCCGCTTCCTCCCCCATCGTCTTCGCTTCTTGGTCTTCTGGTTTCTTGCCGGCGCGACTTCTCCCTGAACAATTATCTCCCTTTATGATTCTCAAACAAATACTAGTTCCGCTGCAAGGGCATTTCGCAAGGCGAGTATTCAGCCCGCGGAGCGGGCGGCAGACTGTAGCCCACGGCGCAAGCCGTGGGTCGCGAGGGCCACCCTCACCCCCGTCCCCCTCTCCCGCCGGGCGGGAGAGGGGTGCCGGAGGCGGGGTGCGGGCCCTTCAACCCACGGCTGCGCCCTGGGCTACGCTATGCCGCCCCTGACGGGGCTCTAAAAGCGCGGGTGGCGGCGACATGGCTTTTTTTGCTGCCGACCCCGCCATGCCACCCGCGACACACGGTTCGGTATCCCTGCCCGCCGGTGAATGAAAACATGTCCGAATCGAGCCATTTCGGACGTAAAGTCCACCCGTTTGTCTCTGGATCATAGGGCGTAGGCAGGCAAGAATCGGAAAATCAGGGGATTAGTCGATCGGCGGGTGCAAGATGTGGGAGGTTTGACCGACGAAGTTCCTACGGCGCCCTATGCGCAAATCTCGGGCGCATATTTTCTCGGGGATCTCTGAACCGTCTGCCAGAGCACCAAACTGTCGGTAGAAGGGGGGCCGCATTTTGCGAGGGTTCATAGGGAAGTCACGCGCAAGGCCAGTGCATGGCGTCAGGGGTAGACATAACCGGCCACTCGAGGTGATCCTGGGAAAAGCAACCCGTCCCCGGGGGGAGAGTGGTACAGTAGCACATGTGCTTCAAAGAGATTTTAGGCTCTACCAATATCGAGGGAATCATTGATTCGTATGCGGAATACCTGTTCCGGAAGCATCCCCTCAACCTCAAACGGTTCAAGTCGCGCCGGGATGCTCTTGGTGAAGCGGCCCTGGCCGAAGCGGTTGTATTTGGACTGCTTCAAAGCCTACATTTAAGCCCTGAGATTCATGAGGACATTCAAACGGGCGGTCCTGACTTCGTGTGCGCTGGCTCGACCCTGGGTTTCGGACTTCGGCCGTTCATTGAGCCGCGGACCAAGGATCGGTTTGTGGTCGAAGCAACATGTCTCGAGCCGGATGCAGTAACTGCGCGTTCCACAATCCCGAATGAGCCGCCTGAGGACGTGAACGGCGGGCCATTCTCAATACTCACAAAGTCAATCTGCTATAAGGCAAGGGACAAAGCGACACAATTAGGTGGCTACCCAGTGCCTCGGGTGCTCGCGGTCGCATCTAGCCACGCACAGGTGGGGGCGATTTTCAACACGGTTGGAGCAGAATACGCGCTGACCTCAGATGCCAAAATTGTCAATCCAATGGGAAGCGTCGAACCCAGACAATGCACCGACCTGCGGACCTCGGTGTTCCTAAGGATTGCTCGTGACAGGCAAGCCGTCGTTCCTTGCCTCCAGAGCATATCAGCAATATTGCTAATCGCGGTGTATCGGGACAAGAGCGAAGTCTACGGCATTCTGCACCCGGAACCTGCACAGCCGCTGCAAATCGGCTTTTTCCCGAAAATTCCATTCGTCCGTCTGACGAAGTGGCCAGTCACGGACGGGATAATCTCTACGGAATGGGTGGTTGCGGACCCAGACGGGCGGGGTATCCCGCACCGGCCGGTGCGTGCGAACGCCTGAGTCAACTGGAGACGATGGGGTAGGGTAGAAGGATACCCGTATTTTACCGGGGGTTGTCGGGGAGTCAGGCGCAAGGCTAGGGCAAGGCGTGGCCTGTCTCATCCTCGTCGCCGTGCAGTACAATCGTCAGGCGGAGGTTAAGCGCACGCAACGGCGCGATACCAGTTGAAAGGAGCACTATGCCAAAGAAACTCTGGAAGGTTACCGGTCCCTTAAAACTCTGGAAAAAGGCTTCCCAAGAGTTCCAACTCGCCATATTTGACGAGGTACTCGAAGAAGTGACATTGCAGGAGGAGGTTGGCGGCCCCGAGGACGTGCTTGTAATGCGTGCCAAGGAGCCAAGCTACCCTCAGAGCTACCGTGTTTCCCGCTCTGATCTCACAGCGAACGCCAAACTAGTTTCCGAATAGAGGTTCCGGTCCCGCGGGCTGACGACGAACCCCGAAATGATGAGGTATTAGAGGAGCCGTGAACGCCTGAGACACTTATGAGCAAAAGCAAACGGGACGGTCCGACACCGGACGACGTTAATCGACTCAACACAATGTTGTGGAGGATGGTAGAACGTCAACGCGAATCGACCAAATTCGAGCCGGGTGAACTAACCCAGGAAGAGGAAGAGTTTGTCCAGAGAAATGGATTGAATGCACTCAATTACATTCCCCAGAAAAGGCTCGCGAAACAGTCCGAAGCATTCCAAGAGTATGAAGAGAAAATGCGTAAACGGGCAGAGATCATGTCTCGCCCCGAGACAGACCCGGAACGTATCCAAATAGAGGCGAAGGAAAGGGCCCAGAAATTCCGTGAGAACTTGAAGGATCGTTTTGACGGGTTCGGCTACGGCATGTTCTTGTTAGTGGTCTTAGCAGTTACGGCCACCATAATCGATATCTACGGCTGGCCGATGGGCATTTTCTCCGGTCTACTCATGCTCGCTGTGCTCGAACTCAGCTATCGCCTGCACACACGCCATTAGCTCTGCCCGCAGGGTGAACCTTCCGGGCGGGTCCCCCCATTAGGAGATCAGAAAAAGAATGAAACTCGAGAAAGAGTGAGACTGTGTGCCCACGCATCAAACAGGCGTGTCGCCCAAAGTTGTTTTATTAGTGGGACTTGCCGTAGGCTGGGTGTGAGTCAGACCCAAGTCAGTGGAAGTGTCGGGCGAACGCCGCCGAGCTTGCGCCGCCATTTGCCAAGCCAACTCGCCGCTAGAACGTCAAACTGCACCACTGCACGGTTTTCGCTTGACAAGCCCAGCCGGATATGATAGCCTACAAATATGGTCAGGTTGTTGACATATTGTCGTAGGCAAGCGTCGGAGGCGGGACGCGCCGTATCAAAAGACGGAATGCCCCGGCCCTCCGGGAGAACAGACGACTGAAACAAACAAAAAACAACACGAACGAAGCCAGTATGTTTATGAAAACAAATAATGCATATTTGAAACGGACTCAAAACGAACCGTAATTGAGTGTCGAAATGGACGGATTAAAGGCAGAATTCGAGCTCTGTAGCAGTTTGCACGTTTTGGCGCGGGCGTCGGTCGGCGAACGCGACCGATCCAGAATCGCCCGGGAGAGAGCAATCCAGCGGACCGCGAGAAAACATGAAAATCGTGGGAACGAAGCTAAGAAGTGCTTGAAAACAAAGGAAGTCACCTTTTTCAATGCCGCCAATTTCGTGCCTTTTGCGTGCAAATCAACAGCAATCAGCCCAATTGCCGGCTCCCTCCTCGGATGAGAAGGGTCGTGCGATCTTGTAGCCCTAGAGCCAAACGGGGTTTGGGTAACAGAATTAAGGGAACAAAGCCAGAATGTATATGAAAACAAACGATCGGTTCGGAAATCGACCACCGCTCACCCCTCCTGATCCAAGGATGGGAATTCCTGGCAGACTCCTCTCCTCGGACGAGGAGGGGTGGGGGTGGTGCGAAGTTGAAGCCGTGGCGTCAAACCAATGTCTAGGTAACAAAATCGAGGGAACAAAGCCAGAATGTATATGAAAACAAACGATCGGTTCGAGAATCGACCACCCCTAACCCCTCCTTATCTAAGGAGGGGAATTCCTGGCAGACTCCCCTCCTCGGACGAGGAGGGGTGGGGGTGGTGGGAAGTTGCAACCCTGGCGTCAAACCAACGTCTAGGTAACAAAATTGAGGGAACAAAGCCAGAATGTATATGAAAACAAACGATCGGTTCGAAAATCGACCACCCCTAACCCCTCCTTATTCAAGGAGGGGAATATCGGGTGGACCAAGCAACATCGCACCTCAGAGGCGCGGAGCATTGAAAGACAAGAAGTCTTCTCTTTACGTCTCAGCGCATCTACGGTGCGGGTATTGATTACTTCACACATCGGAGAATCTGCCCCGAGTGAGCAATGTTTGTGGTACGCTTCGAAGTAGAGGAAAGCAACTCCCTCCGGTGGAGGAACGGTAATCATATGAACATCACGGTTATTGGAGCCGGCTATGTGGGCTTAATCACTGCCTCGGGCCTGGCTGAAACGGGCCACAGGGTTATCTGCGTCGACGACGACCAGGGAAAGGTTGACACCCTCAATGCGGGAGGGATGCCCTTCTACGAGCCGGGCTTAGGAGGCTTGGTCCACCGCAACCGGGAGGCGGGGCGGTTGGAGTTCATTTCCCGGATCGAAGACGCGCTGGCGCAATGCCAGGTGATCTTTATCTGCGTGGGTACACCGCCTCTCGAGAACGGCGAGGCGGACCTTTCCTCGGTGGAACTGGTGGCGCGCCGCATCTCGGCAAGCGCACGAGGCTACCATCTGGTGATTGAGAAGAGCACCGTCCCGGTGCAGACCGGCCGCCGGCTCCAGAAGCACTTCAGCATCTACGGTGACAACGCGCAGTTCCACTACGATGTCGCCTCCAATCCCGAGTTCTTGCGGGAGGGATCGGGAGTCGAGGACTTTTTCCATCCTGACCGGATCGTGGTGGGGGTCGATTCCGCAAAAGCGGCTGAGCTCCTTGAGGAAGTGTATCGACCGGTGCTGGAGCAGAGTTTCGTCTGCCCCATCCACGAGAATTGCGGCAAGCGCCCGCGCGTGCCTTTTGTAGTGACCGACATCAACAGCGCGGAACTGATCAAGCATGCGTCGAACTCTTTCCTCGCCATGAAGATTTCCTTCGTCAACATGATTGCCGACCTGTGCGAGGCGGTGGGAGCGGACGCCGCCAAGGTGGCTGAGGCGATCGGCATGGACAGCCGGATCGGCGGCAGCTTTCTCAAACCGGGCATCGGATTTGGCGGTTCCTGCTTTCCCAAGGACGTTCAAGCCTTCGTCCGCGTAGGCCAAAGCGCCGGTTGCGATTTCAACCTGCTGCGCGAGGTGGAGCGAATCAATCAGCGCCGCATCGACCTGTTTGTCGGCAAGATCAAGAATGAGCTCTGGGTGGTTCGCGGAAAGCGTATCGGAGTTTGGGGGCTCGCTTTCAAGCCCTGCACGGACGATGTGCGATCCGCCCCTGCGCTGGCGATCATCCGGCGCTTGCTCGCGGAAGGGGCTGTGGTGCGGGCCTACGATCCCCAGGCGATGGAGAAGGCCAAAGCCCAGATCCCTGAAATCGCGTATTGCCCGGACGCTTACTCGGCGGCTCAAGGCGCGGATGCCGTCCTGGCTCTGACCGAGTGGGAGGAAATCCTGCGCCTGGATTTGAACAAGGTTCGCCAGATCATGGCCCGGCCCTTGATCTTCGATGGCCGCAACATGTTCTCCCGCACCGCCGTGATTGAGCATGGATTTGAATACGTGGACGTCGGGAGTGGGGCGCACGCTCGCAAACACGTCCCTGCCGGGAGATAGGGAAATGGCGCTGGCTCTCCGCCGCCAGCCAGCCCTGTCATTCCGAATGGTCATGGGCCCTCGGCCCACCCGTGGGGATGAAAGTCGCAGTCATCCTGAGCCCTTCGCTTGTCATTCTGAGCGGAGCGAAGAATCTGCAGTTTGTTCGCTCAGGGTAAACTGCGCAAAGGATCTGCAGTTCCGGTCCGAGCTGAACAAATGCAGATTCTTCGCTTTGCTCAGAATGACAGACTTTCGAGAGAGTTTCCATGGGCCTTAGGCCCACCGGAGGCAATGAAAATCAGCGTCGTCCCCGCGAAAGCGGGGACCCATTGTCGGTCCAACGGATTCCCGCTTTCGCGGGAATGACGTGACTTTCAGGAGAGCGAAGCGAACGGGCTCAGGGTGACAGCGAAGGGCTCAGCATGACAGCCAGGAAGGGAATCTGTTGAGGATTGTCATTACCGGCGGGGCAGGTTTTCTGGGAAGCCATCTTTGCGAGCAACTGCTTGCCGCGGGGCACCAGGTTTGCTGCGTGGACAGCCTGATTACCGGCCGCCTGGAAAACCTCGCCGCTTTTAAGAGTCATCCCGGGTTCGCGTTCGTCCGCCACGATGTTACCAAGCCGATCGAGGTGGATGGCGCCGTCGATGCAGTGCTTCACTTCGCTTCTCCGGCAAGCCCAGTAGACTACCTACGCCTCCCCATTCAGACGCTCAAAGTGGGATCGCTCGGGACGCATAATGCCCTGGGACTGGCCAAAGCCCGTGAAGCCCGCTTCCTGTTGGCCAGCACTTCAGAAGTCTATGGGGATCCGGAGCTGAGCCCGCAAGCGGAGGACTACTGGGGACACGTGAACCCGGTTGGGCCGCGCGGGGTTTATGACGAAGCAAAACGCTTCGCCGAGGCTTTGACTCTGGCGTATCATCGCTATCACCAACTGGATACGCGGATCGCCCGCATCTTCAATACCTATGGCCCTCGAATGCGGCCTCACGACGGCCGCGTCGTTTCGAATTTCATCGTTCAGGCTCTGGAAGGCAAAGACCTCACGATTTACGGGGAAGGGACTCAGACACGCAGTTTTTGCTACGTCTCCGACCTCGTGGAGGGCATTCTCCGGCTGCTCTTTCACAACCCCGCAGAGGGTGAAGCTCCGCCTGCCGCCGCGGAGGACGTGCACCTTCCTGTCAACCTGGGAAATCCCACCGAACTGCCCATCGTCGAAATCGCCACGCTGATCGCCCGGCTTACCGGCAGTTCCAGCCGCATGGTCCGCCACCCCCTGCCGGTGGACGATCCCAAATGCCGCCGGCCCGATATCTCTCGCGCTCAACGCCTCCTGGGCTGGCAGCCCCACATCGGTCTGGAAGAAGGCCTGCACCGGACCATTGACTATTTTCGCAATCTGAAAGGCAGCCCGAAAGAGGTGGCGCCGTCATTCTGAGCGGACATGGGCCAGCGGCCCACCCATAGAGATCAAAGTCGCTGTCATCCTGAGTCCTTCGCTTGTCATTCTGAGCCCTTCGCTTGTCATTCTGAGCGGAGCGAAGAATCCGCAGTTCCGGTCCGAGGCGAACTAATGCAGATTCTTCGCTCCGCTCAGAATGACAGACTTTCGAGAGAGCGAACTGATCAGATTCTTCGCTCCGCTCAGAATGACAGACTTTCGAGAGAGCGAACCGCTCAGATTCTTCGCTTCGCTCAGAATGACATAAGGCGTTACTTGCCCGGCGCGTCCCGCGGCTGGGGTTTCAAGTTCAGTACAATCTGAAACCACCAGTTCGGTTGGTAATTGATCTGCACCGGAACTCCTCGCAGTTCGCCCGTCGTTCCCAGCAAAACACTGAAATTGGTTTTGGCGCCGGACTCCCCGTTGCGAATCTGGAATTGTGATTCCTCGAGGTCCCGGTACGATCCGCGGATTTTCTGCCCTCGGTCGTGAAGAGCAATCTCGACATCCTTGGTGGGCACTCGAATCACCCGTTGAAGCGTCAGAGTGTACGGGCGGGCGTTATACACGTAACATAAAGAGACGGGAGTCTTCTCCCCGGTCAGGGACCGTTTCAGCAATTCTTCCGTTGTAGACAGGAATCCGCCGCGGCGATCGCACCCGCCTTGCTCCGGGCCGTCTAAACGGCGGAACTTCCGCGCCCGGTCATCGCCTAATTGGTCCAGGGCCACTGTTTGCGCCGCGGAAAGCTGGCTCATCACGTAATCCTTGTCGCTATAGAAGGGTACGGTGGTGGAGATGGCCCGGGCGCCGTCCACTCGGCTGATGATGGCTTCAAAACGATGCCTCCCCGCCGTATCCTCGTGGGCTAGCTCCCGCTGCATAGCGGACGCCGATTCGCCTTGCGAAGACTTCATGAAGCCTACAAACACGCTGGATACCGGGGTCTCACTCGTATTCAGTTTGTCGACTTCGGTGCCCGCACCCCAGCGATTGATGGCCCGCGGAGTCTTGGCGGGATCGGAGCCAAAAAGCAACTGGATCATGCGCAGGCTGGGATCATCCGCCGCCCGGCCGGCCTTAATATAGCCACCTCCCAGGTCATCCCGGCCGACCCAGAAGATGAGCAGCCTGAGGCGGCAGGAGAGGATGTATTGGTATTCGGCGCGAATGCTGGGCGTCGCCTGAATCCACTGCACTGCCTCCCTGATTGCCGCTCCGTCGGAGGCGTTGGGGTCTGAGGGTTGGGCAAAGCAGTTCCCGGCGAGGAGGAGGAAGCAGGCCAACGAACGCCAATATTTCACAGAGACCTCGGGAATCTTCAATCGACCATCAACTGACGGCCGCGCTCGTCTCGCAGTCTATTTTCTCCCCGGCCGCAGTCAATTCGAAGAAGTGGTGGCCCATGATGGCGAGGGTGATGGCCTTGCTGAAATGGTGACGATGCCGGCGAAGGGTCTGCGCGAGGAACTTCCAGTACTCTTTGCGGTAATTGTGGACAAATCCCTGCCGCCAAAGCGACCTGCCCAAGGCTACGATGTCGGAGAACACGACCGGCGAGCGGGCCGCCTCGCCGAGCTGCGAGAGGAAGGTGGAAGCCCGTTCGAAATACTCCTTGGGGCTGTATATCGTCCGCAAGATTCGCTGGTACCCCTCGAGCAGTTGCTGTTTATCCATCTTGGGAATGAAGTTCAGGTCCAGGAGCGTGTTGTTGCCGAGGCTCTCTTTGATGAGCCGGCCTTCGGTCTTCAGCCGCCGCCACAACTGGGTGTTGGGCAACGCGGTGAGCAGGCCGACCATGGAGAGGGGGATAGCGGCCTCGCGAATGAATTGAATCTGCCGCTCGAAAACGTTCGCCGGATCGTTGTCGAACCCTACGATGAAACCTGCCATCACCTCGATGCCGTAAGACTGGATCAGTTTTACGCTCTCGCGCAGATCTTTGCGCAGGTTTTGGAATTTTGTCGTCTCTTTAAGACTCTCAGCCACCGGCGTCTCAATGCCCAGGAAGACCCGGCTGAAGTGAGCCTCGCGCAGCAGGCGCAGCAACTCCTCGTCCTCGGCCAAGTTTACCGAAGCCTCGGTGTAAAGCGAGAAGGGGAATTTGCGGTCGCGCATCCACTTCACCAGTTGCGGCAGCAACACCTTCACGTTCTTCTTGTTGCCGATAAAGTTGTCGTCCACCAGGAACACCGGTCCCCGCCACCCGACGGCGTAGAGCTGCTCGAGTTCGGCGCAGAGCTGGTCAGGAGTTTTAGTGCGCGGGCGGCGCCCGTAGATCTCGATGATGTCGCAAAACTCACAGGTGAACGGGCAGCCGCGCGAGTATTGTACGGCCATCGAGCTGTACCGCCGCAGTTCGGCTAACCGCAAATCGGGCTGCGGCACACGCGTGACATCGGGAAGTTGGGGTCTGAGATAATGCGCGCGCGCCGCGCCGGCTTCGAGGTCCGCCGCCAGTTCCGGGATGATCTCCTCCGCTTCTCCTTCCACCACGTGATCGGCTTCAGCGATGGCTCTGTCCTTGGCGCTGGCGATGGGGCCGCCCACCACGGTGCGCAGCCCGCGAGCTTTGCAGCGTTCAATCTGCGCTTTCATTGAAGGGCCCTGCACCAGCATGCCGCTGAAGAAGACCACGTCGGCCCAGTCAAGATCGGAGTCCTTCAGTCGCCTGACATTCATATCCACGAGACGCTTTTGCCAGCGGCCGGGAAGAAGCGATGAGACCGTCAACAAGCCAAGGGGCGGGTACGCCGACTTCTTGCCCTGGAATGGCAGAGCGTGTTTAAAGCTCCAGAAAGTGTCTGGAAACTCGGGATAAACCATCAGGACCTTCATGTTATGGAACTCTCCTTTTTCGGCTGGTGACTTTCGCTGCAGCGTCCCCGTATGCGGCAAGGTGCATACGTTCATCCCCGCCCAAGAAAGCGGACTCTTCACAGACGAACTTTTCGCCAGAGCCTATCGATTCGAAACGCCCTGAGGTGCCTTAATTTACCATGTTCAATCCAGGGACGCTAGTACGAAATACTTAATGCGAAATACTTAAGGGTTGGCATACCGGGATTTTCGCGTGCCACTCGACATCCGAAAGCGCGAATCCATCGTCCCGTGTCCGGAGTTTATTTATCCGCCCCTGAGATGTGGAATGTAGTATAAATCTTCGTTCTTATGAGGGATTGCACGACCGCGGGAGGGCAGCAAGCATGATCAAGGTTAAGCCCCATATTCTGTTGTTATGTTTCTTAGTAACCATCTCCTGGCTCCGGGCGAGTGCAGCGAAGCCCGTCGCCGAGCAACCAGGCTCAGACACCATGCGGGTAAGCCTCGACGGCAAATGGAAGCTTTTCTATTTTCCCCAAGGCAAATATCAGATCACCCATCCCGACCAGCTCCGGACCCAAGGATTAACCTCGATCGAAGCCACCGTGCCCGGCAACGTCGAACTCGACCTGTCGGCGAAGGGCGAATTACCTCCCGACCTGTTCTTCGCCGACAACCTCGCCAAGCTGAAGCCCTACGAACTCTACGAGTGGTGGTATCAGCGTGAGTTTCCAACCCCAACGGGCGTTGCCGGCCGCCGCGTGGAATTGCGCTTCCGTGGGGTGGATTGTCTTGCCACGTATTGGCTCAACGGGAGGGAACTGGGTGAGACTGCCGACGCCCTCATCGAGCAGCGTTTCGATGTGACCGGCAAATTGAACCCTGCCGGGCCAAACACTCTGACGGTGAGATTAAGGTCACCCATCATCGAGGCCGCCTCGAAGCGGTACGACCCGGCTTACACCATCAGTGCGGGAAACACCAACCAGGAGGCAGTCTGGATCAGGAAGCCCGCGCACTCTTACGGCTGGGACATCATGCCACGGGCGGTCTCGGCCGGCATCTGGCGCCCGGTGGAGCTTATCGTTCACGCCCCGCACGAAATCGCGGACATGTATTTCACCACGCTGTCCGCTGATCAGGGAGAGGCGACGCTGGCGGCCTCCTACGAACTTAGCACGGACCTGGCGCTGCTTCCCCAACTCCGGCTGCGTGTCGAGGGCCGTTGCGGCGAATCCACCTTCGCGCAGGTTCACAAGCTGGAATTCAGCGCCGGCAGGTTTGAAATCCGGGTCCGCGACCCCCGCTTGTGGTGGCCCAGGGGCTACGGCGATCCCAACCTCTATACGGTTACGACCCAACTCCTGCAGGGCGATAAACTGCTGGCGTCGCGCCAGGACCAGGTGGGAATCCGCAAAATCGAGTTGATTCGGACCGAGATCACCAGCATCGAAAAGCCCGGCCAGTTCCTTTTCAGGGTCAACGGCGTGCCGATCCTGGTGAAAGGCTCCAATTGGGTGCCCGCGGATGCTTTTCACAGCCGCGACGCCGGACGTTACGAGAAGATTCTCGCGCTCTTTATTGACCTCGGTTGCAACATGCTCCGAAGCTGGGGCGGCAACGTCTACGAAGACGACGCTTTCTTTGATATCTGCGACCGCAACGGAATTATGGTGTGGCAGGACTTCTCAATGGCCTGCGCGATCTACCCGCAGACGCCCGAATTCCTCGAGGTTATGAGAAACGAAGCCATCTCGGTCGTGAGAAAGCTGCGCAACCATCCTTCTCTCGCCCTTTGGTCGGGCGACAACGAAGCGGACCAGTCTTATTTTTTCTCCGGCCTTGATCCCGCCCACAACAAGATCACGCGGGAGGTCTTGCCGCAGGTGGTCTTCCAGTGCGATCCTTACCGGCCGTATCTTCCCAGCTCTCCCTACATGGCTCCGGAAGTCATTGCCACCGGGAAAACGCAACTCATGCCCGAGGACCACCTCTGGGGCCCGCGCGACTATTTCAAGAGCACTTATTACACCCAGCACACCGCGCACTTTGTGAGCGAGATCGGCTACCACGGTTGCCCCGGGCTTTCCTCCATCCAGCGCTTCGTGGACGAACACCACGTGTGGCCGTGGAAAGACAATCCCCAGTGGGTCTTTCATTCCACCGACATGTCGGGAAATCCGTACCGCATCAACCTGATGGCGAACCAGGTGAAGGAATTGTTCGGTGAGATTCCGGACAACGCACAGGACTTCATTTTGGCCTCGCAGGTTTCCCAAGCCGAGGCGAAAAAGTTCTTCGTTGAGATGACACGCCTGAAGAAGTGGCGCAGCACCGGCCTGATCTGGTGGAATGTCATGGACGGCTGGCCGCAGTTTTCCGATGCCATCGTGGACTACTACTTCAACAAGAAGCTTGCTTACAATTACATTCGCCGCGTGCAGCAACCTGTCTGCCTCATGGTGGATGAGCCCCAGGACTGGCGCGTCCGCGTGGTGGCCGGCAATGATTCCAGGGAAGACGCCAGGGGCCATTTCCGCGTCTGGGATGCGGACTCGGATGAGACTCTGCTGGAAGGCGACTACGCGTCGAAGGCGAACGAGAATCTTGACGTGGGCAGCATCCCGGTGTTCCACTCCGGCAAGCGACTCTTCCTGATGGAGTGGACCGCCAACGGACACCGCTACGCCAATCACTACTTGCAGGGCCTGCCGCCCTTCTCACTGGCGCAGTACAAATCCTGGCTTGTGAAAATCGCCGCCTTGCAAAACGACTTCGACCCGGCGAGCGTGGGGAAATAGCGAATGATAAAGAGCCCTCTCCGATGGAGTTGGTGCGAAACGCAGCCGGAGCAAGGTATGAAACAGAATCCCTCTCCCTCGGGGAGAGGGTGTCGCGCTCCGGCGCTTTCATCAGCCGGAGCGTGACGGGTGAGGGGTTACGTTCACGCTAAGAAAGAGCGCTGGTGCCTCCCGCTCACGCCCCGTATCTCGGCGCCTCATCCCCCGAAGGCCCGTAGATCGAAGGCACCTTCCCCCCAGCCAGGCGCAAAAAAACAGTCAGTTGCCCGCGGTGATGCACCTCGTCCATCAGGTTTCCCCAGAAGGCTTCGGGCTGAGGCATCTTCCATTCCCCTCCCGGCAGGACGCATGAGACAGTTCGGTTGAACTCATCTTCCGAGAACCCGCTCACTTTCGCGACGGCCTTAGCATGCGCGTTCTCGTAAGCAGCGACAATCTCCTCCATCGTCTGAGCGGGCGGCGGGCCGGCGGGAACGTTCCTGAGGTCGTTCCGTGCTTCGGTGCTTGCGATCACTCCCTCATCAATCACACATTGCCACGCCAGATCGCGCACCGACCGAGACCGCTCGTGTGCCTTGATTTCGAGTTGAGCTGCGGAGAAGGCCTTTAAGACCCTGACCGTCGTCTGAAACTCCCGCTCCCAGATTCGTAGAAATATCTCTTTAGAGTTCAAGCACCCTCCAATGCTGGCGCCGCTGGCTATGCAGTGCGCCCTTCACTTTGCTTGCGCAGAGCGCTTCGAAACCATCTCGAGATGATACACCGGTTGGTGATAGAATTCTGGCGCTGTGCCTCAAACCGTTCACAAATCGGAATTCAGAATGCTTCGAGAATTCGAGAATCTGTTCGAGGGCCGCATGTATCGCCACAGGTCCTCGAATCAAGGCGACTCGGTGGCAATACGTCTCTACGAAGATCTCAGAGCGATTGAACCGACACTGAAGCTGGCTGCCGCGGTGAGGCAGCGGAGCGTTCTTCCTGACGTGCAGAACCGCAGAAGGGGTATAGATGCGCGACGGGGAGAGGGCACCTTCGGGGAGCGAATACCAAGCGGGGTCGCCGTCGTGGACCCCGTCAACGTCGCGGCGCGGGGCTCCATCGCGACCGTCGGGATTGGTGTCAAAGTGAAGGTGCTGGCTAAGGCCACGATCAAGCAGATAGGCCGCGTCGTCAAGGACCTGCGCAATCAAGCTACTCAATTCCGAACTGGAGGCGGGAACCCCATCTGCGTGGCCATTGTCGGCATTAACCAGGCGGAACACTATGTAAGCTACGAGGGGGACACATCCTTCACCACCACGGGACATGGCGGATTCGTGCATCCTTACCAAGAGGCGCCGGAGGTGGAACGTCGCCTCATTGCTGACGCCGCACCAGCTTTCGACGAATTCCTCATTTTGCGCTTCCGTGCGACGAACCAGCCGCCATACCCGTTCCAGTGGGTGAATTACAAAGACATGCGCCTCGACTACGCAGCAACGCTTGCCCGGATATGCAACCGGTGCCAACAGCGGTCTTTGGGCTAAACGGGGACAAGAATTTGCGGCATCGAGTCAGTGGCCACGAGGCGTCACGCGGCCAATCTCGGCTGCCACCGGAAGGGCAAGTCCTTGTCGATGGTCTTAGGCAGCCCTTCGAATTGAGGAAGCCAGGCCTTCCGGATGTTTGGACCGTCTGGATCCGGATAGCCGAAGCGAAGGTCATAAAGATCGTACAGCCGCTGGAAGAAGCACGTAGAGTGCGCGTGGTTGGTGTGCCAAGCGCCAGCCCCGCAAGTCCAGGCATACTTGTCGGCCTTGCGCCACATTAACGGAGCGACTACCGATTGCGTGCGCCCTTGCACCCCGGACGGTCTTTCTGAAGGTGATCGATCCGTCCAGGTCTAGTAGATCCTTCCCAAGAGGTCAAAAATCGTGTCGCAGTTGAGGCAGACGAACCGGGCCGGATCGTGTTCTTGTCTCTGGCCGTCCCAGAATACCTTCGTCTCGCCATCGAACACCCAAACGCGGTTCGTATCAAAGTGCCCAAGAGCGGCCCCGGGAATTAGGTCGAGCTCCCCCAGCCTTTCGGTCAAGCGGCAATTCGGGCACCCGCGCGCTGCGGGGTGCCTAGCACGTGCCTCCCCTACCGTCTGGCCGGGATTAGGCGACGGTGGCCTCCGCAGCCGATGTTTGTCCGTAGATCTCGGGGAGTGGGGTCGGACCACAGCTTTCCGTTTCATGGAAACAATATCCCATTTTGGGTTATCCAAGTCAAGTGGCTGACTATCAAGCGGTGCCGCGACTTGCTCACACGGATGCGTACAAGCTATTTCGGTCGATGCTGACAGAGGAACGGCGCAAGAAGGGCCTGACCCAAGCGGCGCTGGCCGGTGCACTGGGTCTGCCCCAGAGCTACGTGAGCAAATACGAGTTGGGGGAGCGGCGGATCGACCTCGTTGAAACCCTCGCGATTCTTCGTGCGCTCGACGTCGATGCCGTTACCTTTGTACGAAGGTTGATTAAGGGTATCGATACTCAAACAGCCTCGACCAGCATGGACCAGCGCTAGACCGCTCATGGCCGTTGTTAAACCGTCAGGCAATACTACCGCCCGCCGAGCCGCAGAAATCCTAGCCGGGAAGGGTCTCGGATTTGCGGTCCCGACGGCTAAGCAAAAGAAGAACCTCGTCGTCGCATTCGCCAAGCGAGACATGATCGTGTACGGGAAGGCCTTTGACATTGTCAGGCTGTCAGGGCAAGTCGACCTGAACGATCTGGCTGAGGTTGAGCGGCACCTGCAGCAACTGACGCTGTACGAAATCAAATCCACAGTCAAAGAATGCAGAGACGACTTCGGAGGACACTTCTTCTCGCTAACGGCCGCCGAGATTCTAGTCTCCCAAAGCCTGAGAGAGCAGTTCAAGTTCGTTTTTGTAAATGTGCAGACAGGGAACCACCTTGAGCTAAGCCTGTCACAGATGTTTGCGCGAGCGAAGGGGATCTACCCTGGCTGGAGCATTTCCTTCTAAGACGGGACTGCACCACGCCCATTCGGTAACCGGGCACACTTTTTCAGAAAGCTGGCAGCGTGGACCAGAAATGGTGCCCACGACGAGGACAATTGCGGGAGGCGCACTCCGTTCTCTCGTGCGCGGGCAAGGGCCAAAGAGCGGCTTGAGCCGTTGAAACTCTGATAGCGGATGAATGGGGGGTTTCCCACAACAGCGTCGAAACGGGGCGCTTCGTTGGGGACAATTGAGAAAAAGTCTCGGTTGATTAGCTTGCAGCGGGGGAGTCGCTCTCCGACCAGTTTAAGGGCCGTTCCGTCAACGTCTATGCCCCATACGTGCGGGTTGCTGTTTCCATTCTTGTCAACGCGCCGAGACGCTGACTCTAGGAATACTCCCGCGCCGCAGCTCGGGTCTAGCACCGTATCTTCTGGGTTTCGAAGTGCCCAATTGACAATCCATCGCGCAACCGATTGGCCGGTGTAAAACGCTCCTCGGATTTTTTGGTCCGTCGCGATTGGCATCTCTAAGGCTGTATCAAACAGCATTCACACCTGTCGCGTCAAGTTCGATTATGAATCAGGTTTGCCTTACATGTGCTTCGAAGCAGCTGCCCGAACTCCTTTCGCTGGGCTCGCTGCTTCTGTGCAAGTTCGGAGGAAAAGCCGCGGACCTCAAAATCGGATGTCACCGTCACCGCTACGCTGCGAGTTTTTCGGACACCACTTTGGCCTGGGTGAAGAGCAGCAGGTAGTCACGGCCGCCGGCTTTGGAATCCGTGCCGGACATGTTGAAGCCGCCGAAGGGGTGGCCGCCCACCATGGCGCCGGTACATTTGCGGTTGAAGTAGAGGTTTCCGACGAAGAACTCCTCAGCCGCCTTGTCCAGTTTCTGGCGGTTCTTGGTGTAGACAGCGCCGGTCAGGCCGTACTCGGTGTTGTTGGCGATCTCCAGGGCATCCTCGAAGTTTTTGGCCTTGAGGACCGCCAGCACCGGGCCGAAGATTTCTTCTTGTGCAATGCGTGCCTTGGGGGCGACATCCGCAATCACCGTCGGTTGGATGAAGTGGCCCGGTCCGTGATCTTCACCGCCGCCGGCAATGAGACGTCCCTCCTTCTTGCCGATCGCGATGTACTCAAGGATCGACTGCTTGGCCCGGGCGTTAATCACCGGACCCATATAGGTGTCGGGCCGGATGGCCGGGCCGACTTTAATCTGCGCCACACGGCGCTCAAGCTTATCGAGGAAAGCTTCATAAACCGACTCGACGACGATGGCCCGCGAGCACGCCGAGCATTTCTGGCCCTGGTAGCCGAAGGCGGAAACTGTGACACCTTCCACAGCCGCTTCCAAGTCTGTCTCGCTATCCACCACAATCGAGTTCTTGCCGCCCATTTCCGCAATTACGCGTTTCACCCAAATCTGTCCCGGCGCGGGCTTGGCCGCAACACTATTGACTTGAAGCCCCACTTCCTTGGAACCCGTAAACGCCACAAAGCGCGTTCGCGGGTGTCCCACGAGCAGGTCTCCGACCGCGCCACCGGGGCCGGGGAGATAATTCACCACTCCTGCCGGCATTCCTGCTTCCTCCAGGGCTTCGAACAGCTTGTAGGCGATCACCGGCGCGTCGCTCGAAGGTTTCAGGACCACGGTGTTTCCCGCCACCACGGAGGCCAAAGTCATGCCGGTCGTGATGGCGAGCGGGAAGTTCCAGGGCGGAATTACGATCCCTACTCCCAAGGGAACGTAACGCAGGAAGTTCCGTTCGCCGTGAACCGAAGTGAGAGGTTGGGGCGGATCGAGCCGGAGGATTTCGCGTGCGTAGAACTCTGCAAAGTCGATGGCCTCGGCTACGTCCGCGTCGGCCTCCGCCCAGGTTTTGCCGACCTCGTAACACATCCACGCCATGTAGTGGTACTTGCGTTCCCTGATGATCCGGGCGGTTTCTAGCGCCAGTTCCGCGCGCCGCTCTACGGGTGTGCGGCTCCACGTCTTGAACGCCTCATCCGCTCCGCGAATGGCGCGCTCCGCCAGGCCGGCGTCGGCTTTGGAGACTACCCCAACGGCCTGATCTTTCTGGCCGGGGTTAGTTGACGAAAACTTATCCTGAGTCTTGATCCGTTCCCCGTTGATCACCAGTTCGTATTCCCGTCCCAACTGCCCTTCGACTTCCGCTAAAGCCGCTTTCATCCGCAGTTCGTGCTCCGGGTTGCCCCTAAAGTCCCGTAGCGGCTCATTCTTGAATTCAGCGAGATGCATCGACGTGCCTCCTCCGCAATCAGCGTGAGATAAGCATTATAGCGGTTCCGGCCACAGCAAAACACGGATGGGACGGAGCGCCGGCATAAACATCGGTGAATATACCGCTGCGCCTCAGCGTCGAGCGCTCGCGTGTTTAGGTTGATGTCGGTTCACACGCTTTCAACCTGGAGGCCCTCGATGTTCTCGAAATGTTTTCGGTTATTGGTTAGGAGAACGAGGCCGTACCGCCGAGCCGTGATCCCAATCAACAAATCAAAGTCGCTTGTCATTTTTCCTATAGCACGAAGCCGCCCCCGTTCCTTTCCGAATAGCTGCGAGATCTCTTCACCGATGCTGATGAGCGTCACGTCTTCCAGAAAATCGAGCAGGGCCTGCTTATTCCCCTCGGGATCTCTCGAGTAGTAAATGCCCTCGTATACTTCTGCAAGTGAAATCACCGAAAAGGCGAGGCCGTATTGTCCAACCTCCTCTAGGCGTTTCCGGGTTCGGTCGTGACCGTTCAAATAGTCGATGGCCCAGTCAGTGTCCACCAGATAGCCCGCTTTCATAGCTTCGGCTCCGGGCGAGTTGATATCAAACGATCCGCGTAAATGTTTCGAATCAGCGCTTCCGCATCAATCGTACCCTTCCACTTGCCAAAGGCCCGGCGAAACGCGTCCCGATTGCCGCGGGCAGAGATCAATTTTATCGTGACGTAGACCTCCGCCCCTTCCGGCAAGTCCATCTTCTCGAGGGGTTCCAAAACTCCCCCCCTCATTCGGGCGCGTATCGTCTCGGTCATTTCACTCCTCCTCGCCTCCAACCTCGACCTCCCAGGTCGTCACTAACAGGATACAGGATTCTAGTCGGCGAGATAAGGACCCAGACTATTGAATTTCGCAGTTCCCCCGGAATCCCGAATCCCGCATCCCGCGCGTCACCACGTCAATCTCAGCGCGAACTGGATCTCGCGCGGGTCGCCCGGTCCGCCGGAGGCCTGTCCGGCGATGGGCTGGACGGTGTTGCCAATCACCCCGAAGGAGGGGGAACTGACGTCGCCGTTCGGCAGGGTAAAGTTGGCTGTATTCAAAATGTTAAACATCTCGGCGCGAAATTCCAGCTTTTTCGACTCGCCCAGCGGGAAATTGCGGATCAGGGAGAAATCCCAGGCGGCCTCGCCGGGGCCGTTCAAGATATCCCGGCCGGCATTCCCGTAAGTGTATTGTGCGGGCGTCGAGAACGCAGCAGGATTGGCCCACTGCTGCACGGTCTTATGGGCCGGGTAAAAAGGGACACCGGCAACGACGTTGGGGCGATCGTTCCCGTCCACATTGTGGCTGGGGTTGCCGTCGACCGTGGGCGTAAAGGGCGCACCCGACTGAACCATGGCAATGCCCGCGACTTCCCAACCCTGGATGGCGTAATTCACCGCCCGGTTCGACGACTTCCACATCGTGCTACCGATCGGCAGATCGTAGACGTAAGCCAGCGAGAAGCGCTGCCGATAATCGAAGTCGGAGCGCCCTTTCTCGGCTGCGCGATCGAAGGAGTTCTCGGGAAAGTTCGCTGTTCCGTTGGTCCCGTAGTAGGTCGAGTTGGTATCAAGGGATTTGCCATACGTGTAAGCCCCGATAACCGCCATACCTTTCGAGTAGTGCTTCTCCGCCTTGACTTGCAGCGAGCTGTAACTCGACTTACCCGCAGAATCGGTATAGGACATGGTGAGGTAGTCGGGATAAGCGCGTGGGCAGGTGCCGCCGTTACTGATGCAGGTGGCGGCATTGGAATTGTCCGGCTGATTCGGATCCCACATGAAGGGCAGGTGAACGCCATGAGTCCCCACGTAACCCACATCCAGCAGCCACGATCCCGGCAACTCCCGCTGCACGTCCAACGACCACTGCTGAATCGTGGAATCGTGCAAGTTGATAATCACAGGATTCAGGGTGGGGAACAGCGTGGGCGCCAAGGCGGGCGAGGTGAACAGGTCCTGAAGGAAAAGGCCGCTGCCAAGCGGCAGGCTACCCTGCGACAGCGCTTCCAACACTGGCTGTTCGTTGTCCTGGAGGTTGCCCGAGCTGGCTTGGAAGAACGGCGGGTTAAAACTCTTTTGGAAATACAACTCACCCGTCATCTGGTCGTAGTAGATTCCGTAACCTCCGCGCAACACCGTCTTTTTGCTGTTGAAGGGCTGCCAGGCAAAACCCAGGCGGGGACCAAAGTCGTGGGGATCGGAATGCTGAAGAGACCGATTGGCTCCAATGCTGCCGAGGGTTTCGTGGCCTGAGACCACAAAGTTCCCCACCGGATACCCCGACGCTGTATTGGCCGGCGCGGTTCCGACAAAGCTTTCGAGCGTGGCTAGAGTATTGCCGGCCACCAGCAGTTGGCCTTTGTTGAAATCGAAACCGGCGATATGGTTAGCCTTGTCGGTGATGGGGGTGTTGTATTCGTAGCGCAGTCCGAAGGTGACAGTCAGGTCGCGGCGCGCTTTCCAGGTGTCCTGAGCAAAAAAGTCGTTTTCGCTTCCGGCACCTGAAATGTAGCCGGAAAAGCCGCGAATCCAGGAAGTCGGGAGGCCGAACATGGCGTCCGCCGCGCCATTGCCGAAGGTGCAATTGCCGGTTGGACATGCCTGGCCCAGAAGTTGCTGTACGACCGAGGAGGGCAGCGACTGCTCAAGTCCGGCTTCCACCAGAGCCCCCGTCACCACTCCGTTGAAACCGTAATCGTCGCGGGCGTCAATATCCTCGTAAAAGTTGCCCCGCTTGATGGAGCGGATTTGAACGCCGTAAGCCAGCGAGTGGTTGCCGTGGATTTGAGTTATTGTATCGGCGTACTCGAAGGTATTGACGGCGCCGGCTTGCGGGGCGCTGGTGAAGGATCCCAGGCCGTCATAGGGTGAGAAACTGATGTTGGGAGAACCGGTATCGCGATAGGCCGTGGGCGCGCCTTGAATACCGAGTTGCTGGTTGACCAGGTCTCCCTGGTCCTGGGCCGTCCAGCCATACTGCCAGCGATTGTAGTCAACCTTCGCTTCATTGATGAACGTAGGCGAGAACGTGTGTACCCAATCCAGTCCCGTCGCCGTGAACCAATCCAGCCGCCGGAGGCCGTAGCCCGGAACGCCGGTGGGCAAGCCGGAGGGCGAGAGTTCGGAATCCGTGGTCAAGTTGTAGCGGTAGAAAATGCCGTCCTTCGACCCAAAGCGGTGGTCGAATCGGCCCACGTAGCTATTGGTATTGATGATGGTAAGCACGGGCGCCGTGAAGTTCTCTCCGCCGCAGCCCGCCGCCAAATTGGGCTGGGGGTAGCGGTTGACCATCGCCTGACCCACCGGGTCGAGGGTTCCGGAAGGGAATGCCGGGGCGAGGTTGTTCACGTTGTTGCCCGGTACGGTGAGCGGCGCGGAAGAATTGAAGAGGATCAAAGGATCGAGCAAAACGGTCTGGGTGCTGCAATCGGCGGCCTGGAGGTCGGAGAAGTCGCCGCCCCGCTCCGCGACCGTGGGCACGTGGGCGCGGCTGAACGAGGTGAGGCGGTCTTGCAGGCCTTCGTAGTTAATGAAAAAGAAGCTTTTGTCGTGGCCGTCATAAATGTGCGGGACTACAATGGGCCCGCCCAGGCTGACACCAAACTGATTGCGATGAAACGGTGGAACGACGGGCTCGAAGAAGTTCCGCGCGTCCAGATCGTTGTTGCGCAGGTATTCGTAAAGCGAGCCATGGAGTTGGTTGGTCCCGGACTTAGTCACCATGTTGACTTGGGCGCCGCCCGTGGTGCCGAACTTCGCGTCGTAGACTCCCGTCTCCATGCGGAACTCCGCAATCGAATCGAGGGGCGGCGAGGCCGAGTAGGTGCCCACGGCAATCGACGTGTCGCTCATGCCGTCCAGCAGGAAGTCGTTCATGCTCTCCCGCATGCCGTTAACGTTGATGGAGCCGCCTCGATTGTCGTTCAGCTCGGAGCCCTGCGACCCGGGCACGACGCCGGGAGTGAAAAGCGTTGCCTGGAGGAACTGGCGGCCGTTGAAGGGAAGTTCGCTGACCTTGGCCTGCTCGACCGTCGTGCCCACGGAGTAAGTCTGTGTGTCCAAAACCGGGGCGCTGGATTGCACCTCGACGGTGGTGGCCTGCGAGCCGACCTGCAATTGGAAGTCGATCTTCGGGTGCGCGTCAACCGCGAGAACCATGATGCCTTGCGTCGTCCTCTGGAAGCCCGCTTTCTGGGCGCTCAGTTGGTAGCGGCCGGGAGGCAAGAGGGGGATTGTGTATGATCCGTCCTCCTGGGTCACGGAGCTTTGGCTGATGGCGGTGTCGACCTCTGTGGCCGTCACCACAACCCCCGGGATCACTCCGCCGGACGTGTCGGTGACGGTCCCCGTGAAACTGCCCCGAGACTGTTGCGCTCGCAAACCTGTATCGCAAACGAGATACAGCACTAGAATCACGCTCGCAGAGAAACCAACGGCGCGTCGCATGGCGATTACCTCCGCTTTGAAACGCTCGACGATAGTCTTCGAATTTACCGGCAGCGCGGGATAGAATAAAGCCGGAATGAAAAGGCCGAGCCAGGAGACAGCCCCTGCTCAGCATCTCAGAATACGCCAGCCCCCCGGTCAATTCAAGCTCCAAGGAGCGACTCCAATCTGCCGATAAGGCGTCACCACCTGGGGGATCGGGTGAACGCCGACGCAAGTTCCAAGGCAATCTAGCCGACTATTTGTCGCTTCCCTGCCGCCGCGCTAGGGTTGCAAGTCCTGACTTCGTTTTCGCAAAATGTGGCGTTTTTTGTTCTTATTGGGGTCAGATTGCTGTTGATTGGTGCGCAAAACGCGCATAATTTGCAGCATCAAAAAAAGTGATGTGCTTTGTTTTCAGGTACTTCTTAGCTTCGTTCCCACTATTTTTCATTTTTTGTAGTTCCCTACATTCTCCCATGGCCGGGACCGTTCCGCTTTCCGTTGCGCCTCGGCGTTCGCCTGCGACAATGTGTCCACAACATCGCCACAATTATAGGCTATCATACGGCTCGGGGCTTGTCAAGCGGAAAATGCGAAAAAGGCCCTCTCTTAGCCTTTTGGGTTGACTCGGTTGCGCTTGGAGGTTAAACTTCTGCGTGATGGGCATCCTATGGGCTTGGTCGAACGGGGGCTTTTGAGGTGAAGACCCAAGTCCAACGCTTACTCGCCTTTCTAAAGCCGTACGCCTTCCGCTTCCTGGTCGCATTCATCTTGATGGCCTTGGTAGGGGCTTGCGAGGCGCTGACGGCGTTACTCATTAAGCCGGTTTTCGACCGCGTGCTTGCTCCCGGCACGGATGCGGGGAAGATTGTCTTGTTCCAGTGGCCTTTCGGAGGCCGACCGATCTATCTGCAAACGTTCTTCCCGGCCTGGATTCATAATGCCTGGACGATCGTGGCCATCGCCATCGTCTCGGTGACATTGATCAAAGGGGTGGCCGAGTTTCTGGCGACTTATTTCATCAATTTCATCGGCCATTCCGTGGTGCGAGATCTCCGGAACCTACTCTATTCAAAGATCATCCAGCAGTCGATGGCTTTCTTCACGAGGACCTCCACCGGCCGGTTGATGTCCACGGTCACTAGCGATATCGAGAGAATCCAGTTTGCGGTTTCGCAGACCGCCGCCGACTTCCTGAAGCAGAGTTTTACGCTTATCGGGTTGTTGGGAATTCTGTTTTATATTGACTGGAAGCTGGCCTTGGGCTCGCTGATTCTGGTTCCCCTGGTTGTGCTGCCTGCCCACAACATCGGCCGTTATATTCGCATTTCCAGCCGCTCCAGCCAGGACAAAATGGCGGAGATGAACAATGTGCTCCAGGAGACGTTCTCCGGCATTCGCATTGTCAAGGCCTTCGGCATGGAACGTTTGGAGGTGGAGAAATTCAAGGCCGCCACGCGCCGGCTGCTGCGGGTCAGCTTGCGCTGGGTGCGGGCCCAGGCCGCGACGTCGCCGATCATGGAAGTTCTGGGCGCCATCACGGTCGCCGGCATTCTCTCTTACGCGCGCACCGAGATCATGCATCACGCCCAGACCACGGGCGGTTTCGTGGCGTTCCTCTACGCTTTGATCAAGACCTATGAACCCATCAAGCGGCTGACCGGCGTCCATAACGCCGCCGCGCAGGCCGTGGGCGCCTCCGAGCAGGTCTTTCACTATCTCGACCTTCACCCGGACATTCACGACGAGCCGGGGGCGTCGGTCCTGCCGCCTTTCGAGCGCCAAATTGAGTTTGAGAACGTAGATTTCGACTACGAAGAGTCATTGCCGCTGCTGCGCAACATCGACCTGCGAATTCGCAAGGGAGAGGTGGTGGCCATTGTGGGCTCGAGTGGCGCGGGTAAGACGACGCTGGCCAGTCTTATTCCGAGGTTCTTTGACGTGACGCGCGGCAGGCTCCTGATCGACGGCCATGACGTTCGGGACTTAAAGCTCGATTCACTTCGCGCCCAAATCGGGATCGTCACCCAGGAAACCATACTTTTCAACGACACCGTCTACAATAACATCTGCTACGGCAGCCAACTGGCCAGCGAGGAGGCCGCCCGGGAAGCTGCCCGAGCGGCTTTGGCTGAAGAATTCATCCTGGAAATGCCCGAGGGGTACCAGACGGTGATCGGAGAGCGCGGGCAACGGCTCTCGGGGGGGCAGCGCCAGCGGATTGCCATTGCGCGCGCGCTTCTCAAGAATCCACCCATACTCATCCTGGACGAGGCCACCTCCGAACTCGATACGGAATCGGAAATGCTGGTTCAGAGAGCCCTGGCCAACCTGATGCAGGGCCGCACCGTGTTGGTGATTGCCCATCGCCTTTCGACGGTGCGGCGCGCGGAACGAATTATTGTCCTGGACCACGGGACCATCACGGAGGTGGGGAGCCACGAGGACCTGGTCAGCCGGGGGGGAATGTACCAGAAGTTGCACGAGCTGCAATTTGTGGACGCGGAACCGTGAGGTGTTGTCCGGATTTGGTTCGTAGCGCTGACCTTCAGGTCAGCACCGTGCCGACCTAAAGGTCGGCGCTACATTTTAGGACGCGGAACCGTAGCTGGCTCTTGCGCAGGGAAGCGAACGTGTGAAAGAATCTAGCAGTGGCATTGTCGGTAGTGATGGGCCGGCGGCCGACCCACAGAATCACAAGTCCGCATTCGTCACCCCCGCGGAAGCGGGGGTCCATCGTCACTTCAGGAACCAATGGATTCCCGCTTACGCGGGAATGACGAGAGGCCCACGCGGGTATGTGGCGGCTTTCGAGGGAGCGGGGCGAAGGATCTCCGCAGTTCCTTTCGGCCCAACGACATATAACCATTGCGGTGACGCTTCGCCGCGCTTAACATAGCAGGATCAGCGGTGAGTCAACCTGATGTCGAGGCGGCCACATGCCGCCCTTGGACGATCCCCCTACGTGGAATCGCTGCCGGAACATGGACGAGACGATATGATTCGAAGCATGACGGGATACAGTAAAGTCCAAGCTGAGGAGGGAGGCTACTCGATCGCGGTGAGCATTCGTGGCACCAACCATCGCTTTCTGGACGTGCAGCTTCGCTTCCCGTCGGTACTGGAGTCCATGGATCCCCTGTTGAGGCGGCTTATCAAGAATCACATTACACGGGGGCATGTGGAAGTGACCGTCAATTTCGATCAGCCCGGCAATGCCGGACTGGTGGTTGACCGTAAGGTCCTGGCAGCTTACGTGGGCGCTTACCAGACGTTGCGCGCGGAATTCGGCTGTAGTTCCGAGCCGGACTTGGTGGCTCTGCTGCGCGTCCCCGGTCTGGCGACGGGCGGAAACGGCGAGCTTTCCACGGAGGACCTGGAGCGGGTCCGCGTCCTCCTGGAGCGTGTGGCCACTGAGGCTTTGTTGAGCCTGAACGAGATGCGTGGCCGCGAAGGCGAAGACTTGGGGCGGGATCTCAAGGCCCGCTTGGCCCGGCTCGAGGTGCTGACTGAGGAAGTGACGAAAATGGCAGAACGCCTTCCGAAGCTCTATCAGCATCGCCTGGAAAGCCGTCTAAGGGACTTGATGGGCAGCACGGAATTGGACGGGGCGAGGCTGGCGGCCGAGGTTGCGTATCTGGCCTCCCGTTCGGATACCACCGAGGAGTTGACGCGCTTCCGGAGCCATGTCACCCAGGTCAAGCAACTACTCACAGAGAGTCCTGAAGTGGGCAAGAAGCTCGATTTCCTGTTGCAAGAAATGAACCGCGAAGCGAACACGCTTCTCTCAAAGACCACGGATTTGCCGGAAGTCGGCCTCGAGGTCGCGCATCTGGCGATTGAGATGAAGAGCGAAATCGAGAAGCTGCGCGAGCAGGCTCAGAACATTGAATGATGGAAAAGAACGTTCCGGGTGTCCCGGGTCAGAAGTTCGTTGGAGATGTCAGCCCGCGGAGCGGGCGGAAGAATTTAGCCCACGGCGTGAGCCGTGGGTCAGCGAATGCTCCCTCACCCCCGTCCCCTCTCCCGCTCGAGCGGGAGAGGGGTGCCGAAGGCGGGGTGAGAGCCATCGGACCCAGGGCTGACGCCCTGGGCTACTATCTTTCGCCCCTGACGGGGCTCCAAGAAGACCATGGGCGTAAGGCAGGTTCTCGCAAGGAACTTCTGACTGGGGAGGCCAGTCCTTTCCGCGGACGCGGCAGCATTTTGGTTATTTCGGCGCCGTCGGGGGCCGGGAAATCAACCCTGGTAAGACGGCTGATTGGCACTCTGCCCGATCTGGCTTTTTCGGTTTCCCACACCACGCGGCCGCGGCGAGACGGTGAGAAAGATGGGCGCGACTACTTTTTCGTGAACCGCCGGCGCTTCCAGCGGATGATCGCTGCGGGCGAATTCATCGAATGGGCCGAGGTTTTTGGACACCTTTACGGCACCTCGAAAGCGCAGCTCGAGAAGATTTTGGCGGAGGGGCGCGATGTGCTGCTCGATATCGATGTCCAGGGGCATCAACAAGTCAGGAAGCGTTTGCCGGAAGCGCTCAGCGTCTTTATATTGCCGCCGTCCTTCGAGGTGCTGAAACGGCGCCTGACGCACCGGCATTCGGATTCGCCATCGGTTGTAGAACGACGGTTAGCGGCAGCCCGCCAGGAAATTTCCCACTGGCCTGAATATGATTATCTGGTCGTTAACGACCGTCTCCCGCGGGCCACTCAGGCCCTGAAAGCGATCGTCCAGGCAGGCCGGTTGCGGCGCCAGACCCAGGCGGGGCGCGCTCGAGAGATTTGCAGGACATTTGGAGGATGAATCGGATGGATTTGCCTCAGAAGATCGACAGCAAGTTTCGCTATATTCTGGTCGCTGCCAAGCGCGCCCGGCAGCTTCAGGCCGGCGCGCGCCCGCTCATTCAGAGCAGCGAAAAGCGGTTGACGAGAGTAGCCCAACTCGAAGTATCGGCGGGCTTGGTGCCTTTCGAATTGCTGACGCCGGCCGCCGGCGAGCTCGACAAGAACAAGAAGCCGAAGAAGTAGGGGCTAGGGATTAGGGGCTAGGGACTGGGCTTTGAATCTGAAACCTGAAATCCTGAATTCTGACTCCTGACTCCTGGCTCCTGATCCCCGAATTCTGGTTTTCGTCATGCGAGTTGCACTAGGGATTTCGGGCGGCATCGCCGCCTACAAAGCTGCGGAACTCCTGCGCCTGCTGCAAGAGCGGGGCGTGGAAGTCCAGGTCGTAATGACCCGGAACGCCTGTGAATTCGTCGCTCCGCTCACTTTTGCGGCGCTTTCCGGCCGAAAAGTCATCACGGAAATGTTTGGCGGCGGACCGCAGGGGGCAGCCAACGTGGAAAGCGCCATCGAGCACATCGCCGTGGCGCAGGCCATTGATGCCCTGGTGATTGTTCCCGCCACGGCAAACGTGTTGGCAAAGATGGCCCACGGAATTGCCGACGATTTCCTTACCACCCTCTGCCTGGCCACCAAGGCTCCCCTGATCGCCGCTCCGGCCATGAATGTGAATATGTGGGAAAACCCTGCCACGCAAAAGAATGTTGAAATTCTGCGCGAGCGTGGAGTCCAGGTCTTGCCGCCTGACGAGGGCTATCTCGCTTGCGGAATGACCGGGGCGGGCCGCCTCACCTCCGTGGAGAGCATCGCCAAGGCGGTGCTTGCCACCCTCGGGGTTGGGGACGATTTGGGCGGTGAATACCTGCTGGTGACGGCTGGGCCAACCCAGGAACCTTGGGACGAGGTGCGTTACCTCAGCAACAGGTCTTCCGGGAAGATGGGATATGCGGTGGCGCAGGCCGGTTACCACCGAGGGGCACGAGTGGTGCTCGTCAGCGGGCCGACTCACCTGGATCCTCCTGCCGGGGTGCAAGTGGAGCGCGTCCGCACCGCCGAGCAGATGGCGCAGGCCGTATTGCATCACTTCGAGCAGGCTACGGCGACTTTGATGGCAGCCGCCGTGGCGGACTTCCGCCCGGTGGAAGTTTTTCCTCACAAGCTTAAGAAGCAGGACGGGATTCCCCAGCTTAAGCTTGAGCAGACGCCGGATATCCTGGCCATGCTGGCTTCCCGGCGGCGGCCGGGACAAGTGGTGGTAGGCTTCTCGGCGGAGACTGAAAACCTGGTGGCTAACGCAGCCGCCAAAGTGCGCGACAAGCACCTCGACTTTATCGTAGCTAACGACGTCTCCCAGCCGGGCGCAGGATTTGATGTGGAGACCAACATCGTCACCCTGGTATTCCCCGACGGTCACACTAAGCCCCTCGAGAAAATGAGCAAGCTTGAGGTCGCACAGCGAATCCTCGACCAGGTCGTGGCAATACGGAAGGCAGTCGGCAGTAGGCAGTCGGCAGTGGGCAGTCGGCAGTAGGCACAACCCGATATGCCAGTTGGGCCGCAGGGGCCGTTTTCATCAGGGGGGGCGGGCCGGGTGAGGGGGTTCTACTCAAGAGCCGAATAATGGATGACGGGCTAAAACAGGAACTTACCAATTGGTTGGAATTCTACCGTGAACTGGGAATCGAGGAATTCTACCGTCGCGAACCAGGGGCCCTAGCTAATGCAGGGCCCGTCCCACCACCTGCCGCTACCTTGGCTGCTGCGCCTAACGACACGCCTGCCGAGACGCGTCCGGCTGCGTTCCCACCTCGGGTTGCGACGCCGCCGGCCGCTCACGAACCCGTTCCTGCCGCCCTGCCGCCCCGGGTCGAGGTCCCTCCGACCGTAGCCGCGGCCGCACCCATCAGGCCGCCCGTGGCCTCCTTCAGCCTGTTCGAAACACCGGCGCCAAGACCGACAGGTCCCGAAACACTCGAGCAGATCCGGGCGGACCTGGGGGATTGCCGGCGCTGCAAGCTCGCCGGCGGCCGGAAAACTATAGTTTTCGGGGAAGGGAATCCCCACGCCGAATTGGTGTTTGTGGGAGAGGGTCCGGGGGCCGACGAAGACGAGCAGGGCCTGCCGTTTGTGGGGCGCGCCGGGCAGCTCCTGAATCGCATGATCCAGATGATCGACATGAAACGCCAGGAGGTTTACATCTGTAACGTCGTCAAGTGCCGTCCGCCCGGAAACCGCACGCCGGAGAAGGACGAAATCGAGACTTGTTCACCCTTTCTTTTCCGGCAGCT